>OKWS01000068.1_pt1 | contig 70267 bp, 68 predicted proteins | sample 1607061 | NCBI WGS metagenome assembly OKWS01 (sample SAMN07501040, study PRJEB24779) | human gut metagenome | isolation source: stool | host: human infant | place: USA: Pittsburgh, PA | reverse complement strand
CTCTTTATTTGGTTATCACTAACCTTTTCATAGTGAGTTCCCTCTATTCCAAACATTAATAGGTTTCTTAATGTAGAGTCAGTATTTACTAAGTTTATAAGCTCCATAGCTTTTTCAGGATGCTTAGATGTTGCTGATATAGCAGTCATAGCTCCAGTTGTTGAGTTATTTGTAACATATGGAGGGATTATTGATGATGTTACAACTTCTCTACCTAAAGCTTGTCCCCATCCATTTTCTGCATATGGTTGTCCATCAGCCTTCCACATAAATCTCTTAACTTCATTTTTCATATTATTAACTGCTGCATCCTGATTTATATATCCTTTTTCATAGTATTCTCTTAATTTAGTCATCATAGCCTTCATTTCTTCTGTCTCATACATATTTTGTACTGTTAAAGTATCATCATTAAAGAATACTCCTAAAGGTCTCATTATTTCATCAAACTCTAATGGAATTGAATCCCCTTGAGTATAGAATGGTACAAAATCTGGTTCCTTTTCTTTTATGATTTGTAACCATGGTTCTAAATCTTCTACTGAGTGTAAATCTTGATATGGAATATCATATTTTTCAACAAGCTCCTTATCAAATACCCACATAGGTGCTCCTGCTATTTCTTTTTGGTTTGGAACTCCATATATTTTTCCATCAACCTCAGCACCTTTCCAAAGTCTTTCATCTATAACCCCTTTAAGGTCTGCTCCCTCTTTATCTAATAAGTCATTTAATTCAAGGAAAGCACCTTTTCTAGCATTTTCTAAATATGGGAAAGCCCATGAACATGTAAATGCTAAATCATATTCTTCTCCTGAGTTAGCTATTACATTCATTTTTTGGCTGTAATCACCAAAGTCAATATGTTTTATGTCTACAGTAGCATTTATTTTATCTTTTATATATTTATTTACTTCCTCTTCTACTAATTCTCCATCTGTTTGAGGTTTACCTATTACATACCATACTAAGTTAACTGGCTCCTCACTTGCTGCTCCTCCCTCTGCTTTTTTGTCACTTGAGCCACATCCTGTAAGCATTACAGATGTAGTCATTACTCCTCCTAAAATTAATGCTAATAATTTTTTGTGTCTAAGCATTTTTTTTCCCCCTCATATTACTATTTTTATACCATTTAGATCCCTTAATCTCAAAGACTAAACAAACGTTTACAACAATAATATACTTTATCAAATTTAATTAAAATTAATATGATAATCATATATATTTTTTAGTATTTTGTTTGAGAAGCTTTAAGTAAATTAAAGTTTCTATAGTTAATTTATAACATAACAGTAAAAAAGTCAACATTACAAAAAAGTCCTGTATTAATGTGTCAAACAGGCTATTTTACTACATTTCAAGGCTTTTTAACATCAAAAGATTTTTATATATATTCTGTTAACTTTTTAAATATTTTAAAAAGTTTGAAATTTTTGTAATATAACTATTACATTTTGAATATTTTTATTCTTTCTCTAATCATATATGATTAAAATGTATGATATATTTTTAATTAGACTTATTATTATGTAGAATTATACTTTTACTTTTTATTCAAAATTTGTTAACATTATAAAAAAGTATATTTATAATAATATTTAAGGAGATAATTAAAATGCAAAAACTTTTACTTGCTTTAATAGTAGGACTGGGTGGATTTTTAGGTACATCCTTGAGATATCTTATTTCAATTTTTGCAGCCAAAAATTTTGGAGGAAACTTTCCATATGGTACTCTAATTGCAAATATTTTAGGTGCTCTTTTAATAGGTTTCATTATGGAATTCAGTATGGATAGTGCATTAATCTCATCTAATATGAAACTTTTTTTAACTACTGGTATTATGGGAGGCCTTACTACATTCTCTACTTTTTCCTATGAAACAATTAGTATGTTAACTAATGGCAATATAACTTTAGGAATAGAAAATATAATCTTAAACTTAGGTTGTAGTTTATTATTTGTTGTAATAGGACAAAAACTTGCTAGGATATTATTTTAATTTTTAGGAGGAATCTTTTATGAGAAATGAATTCAAAGGTAGCTTTTTAAAAATATTTATTGATGAATCTGATAAGTATAATGGTGAGCCACTTTACTTAGAGATATTAAAGGTACTAAAAAAAGAAAATATCTTGGGGGCAACTGTAATAAGAGGAATTGAGGGATTAGATAGCCATCATAAAATACATTCTGATTTTATTGAAATACTTGCTAGAAACTTACCTATAGTCATAGAAGTTATTGAAAGTAAGGAAAAAATAAATGAATTAATAGAAATACTTGAACCTATGATAGAAACTGGAACCATTACAGTTATAGATAATATTCAGGTAATATCTTTAAATAAAAAAACAGACTAAAAAGTCTGCTTTTTTATTTTCCAATCATTTAATTGTCTTTCTAATTCTTCCTTAACTTTATCTATTCCAGCACTTTCAAGCTTATTAATAAGCTTTGAAACATATTCATCTGTATCTACTAGTCCAGTATATAAACTTCTTGTAAACTCTTCAAGAACAGTATTTACAGACTCTAATTCAACAGTTACATTACTAGGGTCAAACTTAAATCCTAAGGCTTGAGATACATTAGACTTATTATTAACCTCTTTAAATTCATCCCATTTATTTTCTGGTTCATCTTCTAATACATATGTTATAAATAAATTTCCTAAAGTGTAGTAATCAACCATATAATTTTTAGATTCCTCTAAAAGCCTGATTTTATTATTTGAAATCTTTTCATAGTGAACTCCTTCAATTCCATAATTAATAAGATTTCTTAAATACTTATCTGTATTTAAAAGATTTAAAAACTCCATAGCTTTTTCAGGATTTTTTGAATTTTTTGATATAGCGATCATAGAACCATTTACTGATCCATTTGTAATATAACTTTCTAAAATTGGTGTAGCAACAACCTCTCCTCCACTTTTAATAGACCATATTTTTTCAGCATAAGGCTGCCCATCAGCTTTAGTTACAAATCTTTTAGTGGAAAAATCACCAGCATTCCCAATTTTAGTATTGGTATATCCAAGCTCCTTATATCTTCTCATAGTCTTTAAATTATTAATCATCTCTTCAGTTTTAAATATATTTACTACCTGAAAGTTATTACTTTCTAAATTTATTCCTAAAGCAGGGGCTAATTGATCCCAAATCATAGGAACTGAATAACTATCATCAACGTAAAAAGGAATTACCCCTTCTTCATTTTCTTTAATTAACTTTAACCAAGGTTCTAAATCTTCTAAAGTTTTTATATCCTTATAAGGAATATTATATTTTTCTACATATTCTTTAGAAAACACCCACATAGGCATACTAGAAATCTCCTTTTGGTTTGGAATAGCATATATACAACCATCTATTGCTGCTCCCTCCCAAATTTTTTTATCAAGAGCTTTATAAACATCCTTTCCATACTCTTTAATCAGGTTATTTAAATTAAGAAAGTCTCCTTCCTTTGCATTAGGATAATAATCATTAGCCCAGGAAGATGTAAATACCAGGTCAAAATTTTCTCCTTCATCAGTTTTATTATTCATTACCTTTGTAAAATCTGCATAATCTACAAATCTAATATCAATAGTTGCATTTATCTTTTTAGTTAAATAGTTATTTACTTCCCTTTCAACTCTATCCATATCGTCAGGTTCTATTCCAATGGTGTACCAAACCAGCTCTATATTTTCACTATTTAAACGTTTAATATAGTTTCCATTTTTAATTATATTAAATATTATTAGAAATATCATAAGTATTGCACTTATAATAATTAAAAGAGATTTTTCTAATTTTCTCAATATTAGACCTCCTTTTATTTATTACATCTACATTATATTTTGTTTCTCTAATTCTTTAAATGAATATTTTTTATATAATATTACTTTTTTTTATAAACTTATTTACATACTTATAGTAGACTTCTTAAAAATTTAGTAATAAAATATATTTATTAATTTTAGGAGGCAATAAGATGCATTTTATTCAAAATATAGATATAAATATACTTTACTTTATACAAAATAATATACAAAATAAGTTTCTTAATCCAATAATGATTTTCTTAACTTCATTGGGTAATTTAGGCTTTATATGGATTGCCATAAGCATCTTACTTATAATTTCAAAAAAATATAGAAAAATAGGATTATTAACTTTAGCTGTTTTAATTGTTAACACACTGCTTGGTGAAGGACTTCTTAAACATATTATAGAAAGATCTAGACCCTTTGCAACATATGAAAGCTTACATATAATGATACCTAAACCAAGTAGTTACTCTATGCCCTCTGGTCATACCTCTGCATCCTTTGCAGTAGCATTTATGTTAGCTTATTATTTTAAAAATATAAGAGTATATATCTATTCCTTAGCTTCTTTAATAGCTTTTTCTAGATTATACTTGCTTGTTCACTATCCAAGTGATGTATTAACAGGTGCTTTACTAGGATATTTAAGCTTCTTAATAGTTATAAAATCCTATGAACTTATACAAAAATCTAAAATAAAAGATCAAAGAAAGTCTTTTTAGACTCTCTTTGATCTCTTTTTTATTTTTGATAATAACTTTTCGTAATATTTTATACTATTTTTTAAGGTTGTAACAACATACTCTTCATTTTCCCCAGTACTAGTTTCTCCAGTAAGCATAAACCCTGTTGCGCCACACCTAATAAAATGATATATATCGCTTAATTCATTTATTGTAGGCTTATTTTGTTTATTTCTAATAGATGAAAGTACATTTGTGGCTACTATTATTGATTTATTCTCATTTTTTAAAGCATATAATATTTTTTCTTGCACTATAGGAACATTTAATATTCCAATTTCTGCTGTTAAATCTCCCCTTGCTATAACTATTCCATCTAATTCTTTAGCAACTTCTTTAATATTATTTATTCCTTCATTAGTTTCAATTTTCCCCCAAAGCTTAGGAATAAATTGATTTGACTTTAAATTTTTAAAAACAATATTTTTAAACTCTCTACATTCTTCCATATAAGAACAATAAGAATAATCTATAATATCTACTTTATTATCTAAGGCAAATCTAATATCTTCTAAATCCTTTTCGCTTACACCCCAATTTTTCCTATCTAAATTAGGAAGATTACATCCCTTTTCTTTTCTAACTACTCCACCTAATTTAACTTTAGTCTTTATTAACCCATTGTTATTGCTTATTACTATAAATTCCATAGTGGCATCTTTCATATATATCTTTTTAAAAGTATTATTGTATATAAACTTATTTTTTATATTTAAAGGTATAAGTTTATTTCTATCAATATTTTTAAGATAAACATCATAAGTTTCCTCTGAACAAAAATAAACTAAATCACCAGAATTAACTTTAAATGTTCCATATATATTATTAGCTACCCTAATCTTATTTCCCTGTAAGTCTAAAAGAATTTTTACATCCTTATGATTGCTTCTTATGTAATCTATACAGCATTCTACATCTCTATGCTTGCCATGGGATAGATTCATCCTAATTATATTGCCTCCACCTTTTACTATGTTATCTATTTTATTGAAGATTTCATTTTTGCTCTGTTCACTTTTGCTTAAAAATCTGGTGTTTATACTGCCTATAATATCCATAACTTCCCCCATAAATATTGCTACTCATTGATTTATATGCATAATAAGCTTTAAATATTATTTATATATCTTATCAATTAAAAACACTTAACATAATAACATTTATTACTACTGAGTTTATCCCTAAAAATACTTAGTGTAATCATAAAAAGTTTCTTAAGAAAACTATAATTAAAGAAGTTCTGTCAATAAACTGTAAACTCTCTGTTTAAGTCTTGATAAAACTTCTTTAAAGCAAGGCTATATTTAAACTACTGTTAATTTTAAGTATATATCTTAAAATTAATATTAACTTAAAATAAAGCTTAAAGCAAAATATGGATAACTAAACCTCTTAATTAAAGAAATAAGATTAGCTTACTTCCTTAATTATTTTATATAGTGCATCTGCTAATTTTTCTTTATTTATACTATCTATTTCAGTATCACTTATATTTATAATTAAGCATAAAGAATCTAAATTTTTTACTAAATATAATCCTTTTCCACTTTTAATACTTATCTGTGAAAGGCCTATATAATCAACCATATCTTCTAAGTTTAAGGATACAACACGCCTAAGAATTTGATCATCCCCTAAAATTTCTATTCTCTTATCTTCTCCTATGCTCTTAGTTATTCTTATAAATATATCTGCCTTTGTATTATTAGATAATAAAACTTTCTTAAAAAAACTTTCTCCTAAGCAACACTCTTCATTAAAACAATCTATAGTAAGATCTCCTTCTTCCTTTAATTTTTTTATTAATACTTTTCTTAAATAGGAGTCATTTATATCTAATGCATATTTCACTATAAATCACCACCTTAATTCTAAGGACAATTGTAATATATATTATTCATTTTCTTAAAAAAAGTTCTACTAAAAACATAAGTTTCATAAATTAAACTGAAGGAGGTGATAAATTTGATGAAAAAAATTACTAAAATATTTTTAATAACCCTATGTTTTTCTCTTCTTTTAATTTCATGTTCTAAAATTAATATTCCTTCTAAGGAAAAACCTTCTTTAAACTATCACACTAAAAATTTAAGTGAACTAGTTTCTAAGAATAATATAAAAATCAGATTATTAGATATGAATATTTATAGTGAAGTAATTGTTGATAATGAAGATGTAAGAATTATTGATGACTTATTAAAAAGCTTAAAAGATTCTAACTTTATAAACGAGGAACCTTTACCTAATAAACCCTTATATAAAATTTTTATAGATTTAAATAGCGAAAAGTATGTAATAGATATTTATGGAGATGATTTAATAACCCTTTATCCTTGGGACAGTGATGTAAGGAAGGATTACTTAAGTTTAAAAGACATTCCTAATTCCTTTAAATTAGAACCATTTTGCCAGTATGTGTTTAATAAAAAACAATAAAAAAAGATATAGGATTTAGTATAAATCACTACTAAATTCTATATCTTTATTAAGAATAAATTATTTATATTTATTTAATTCTTCTAAAAGTTCAAATACACGCTTTCTATATAAGGGATGAATCTTATATGGAGCAATTTCATTTAATGGCTCTAAAACAAAACTTCTTTCATGCATTCTTGGATGTGGAAGTATGATTTCTTCATCTTCACTTATTAAATCATTAAAAAATATTACATCTAAGTCTATAGTTCTAGGACCCCACTTAATCTTTCTCTCTCTTTTAAGCTTTTGTTCTACACTTAATAAAAACTTGATTAATTCCTTAGGGTTTAAAAGAGTTTTTATTTTACAAGCACCATTTAAAAATTCATCCTGCTCAGTATATCCCCAAGGTTCCGTCTCAATTAAATTAGATTTTTTTATAATTTCAGTATGATAAGCCTTATTTATTTCATTTAAAGCTTCTTCTATATAATATTTTTTATCTCCTATATTAGACCCATATGAAAGGTATGCCTCATTCCATCCTCTCTCTATTTCTATAGATACAGTATCTAAACTTCTTAATATAGGTGCCCATGGTTTCTTTAAAGAAACTTTCACTTTTTTTACAAGAGGGTATTCTAATAATATAAACTCACATAATTTTTCTGCTGCAGTTTCTATTAAATCATAGCTTTGCTTTTTAAACTCTTCCTCAACTTTATGTGCAAGTTCTCCATAATGAACAGATTTACTTAAATCTCCAGTAACTCCAGCCTCTCTAGTATCTAAGAAAAGTTCTATGCTTAAAACAAATTTTTGTCCAAGTCTTTTCTCTTCTTCAAAGACTCCATGATTACCAAAAACCTCAAAATCTTTAATAATAATTTTATCCATGAAAATTAACTCCTATCTTCTTACCATAGCATCAGTCATAAGTGCAGTTCTCTTATTTTCTAAAACATCATGAACTCTTACAAATTCGCATCCTTTAATTATTCCAAGAGTAGTTGTAGCTAAAGTCCCTTCTAATCTTTCATCTGTTGGAAGATTTAAAGTATTGCCTATTACTGATTTTCTTGATGTTCCTAATAAAACTGGATAGTCCATATTGCAAAACTCATCTAATCTATTTAATACTTCTAAGTTTTGATCATAATCCTTTGCAAAACCTATACCTGGGTCTAAAATTATATTTTCTTTCTTAACTCCAGCATCTAGGGCTATCTTTATACATTCTTCCATATCAGATTTCATAGTTTCTATGATGTCATAACCATATTCATTATCATTTCTATTGTGCATTATGCAACAAGGTACTCCATATTTAGCAGCCACAGTAGCCATATATTTATCCTTTTTAAAGCCCCATACATCATTTATTAAATCTGCACCTGCTTTTATAGCTTCCTCTGCCACTTTACCCTTATATGTATCAACTGATATAGGTATATCAAATTTTTCTCTTAAGGCTTTTATTACAGGTACTACTCTATTTAATTCTTCTTCTTCTCCTACTGGGGTATGAGTTGGTCTTGTTGACTCTCCTCCAATATCTATTATATCAACACCATCATTAATCATCTTCTCAGCTCTCTTTAGAGCTAACTCAATATCATTATATTTTCCACCATCTGAAAATGAATCTGGAGTCACATTTAAAATTCCCATTATATATGTTCTTTTTCCTATTTCAAACTCTTTATTTCCTATTTTCACAAAAGTTCCCCCTTAAATAATTATGTCTAAATTCTTTTTTTCTTTGCTCCACTTACAAAGTTTTTCAGCATTACATAAAAAACAGCTTCTTGATTTTTTATCAGCTAAGTAAATAATTTTATCTAATCCTTCTGCTTCACTATTTCTGTGATTTAAAATTCCACTTAAAATAATCTCTATTTCCTCTTTATTAAAATCACATTCCTTTAAAATATCCAAACTCAATTTATAAGAAGCTTTATTATGTTTTTCTCCACCTTCATATTCTACCCATCGTCCTATATCATGGAGAAGTCCTATTGCATATATAATTTCCTTAGGTACATTCATATTTTCTTCTAAGACCATTATGTAGGCAATTCTTGATACATCTAAAAAATGCTCTAAGTTATGTTTGCAAAAAATCCTATCCTTTTCACAGAAAGAATTCTTATTTAAATAGTCTTTATACTTACTATTATTAAGTATCTTATTTATTCTCTCCATAATAAACACCTCAAAGAATTAAGATCTACATAGAAATCATTCTAAAAACATCATTTTTTAAGCTTTCATCTTCTAAGAACTTTCCTCTATAAGTTGTTGTTACTGTTTTTGCACCTGGTTTTCTAACACCTCTCATGGTCATACACATATGTTCACCTTCTATAACTACCATTACACCTTGTGCATCTAAGTATTCCATTATAGAATCAGCTATTTCCGTTGTAAGCCTTTCTTGAAGTTGTGGTTTTTTTGAATAAACCTCAACACATCTAGCAAGTTTAGATAAACCTACAACCCTTCCATTTGGTATATATGCTATATGAACTTTCCCATAGAAAGGAACTAAATGATGCTCACACATAGAATAGAAAGTTATATCCTTCTCTAAAACAAGATCATTGCTATGAACTTCAAAAGTTTTACTTAAATGATCCTTTGCATTCATTCCTATGCCTGAAAATATTTCTTCATACATTCTTGCAATTCTATCTGGAGTTTCTATTAAACCCTCTCTATTAACATCTTCTCCTATTGCTTCAAGTATTAGTTTCATTCCTTCTTTTATCTTATCTTTATCGATCATTTTGCCCTCCATATTTAAAAGCTTATAATAGAACTTTCATATTTACTTTTTATTTCTTCTATTAAGTCTTTTTCCCCAAAAAATTCTTCTTCAAATTGACTTACTCTCATTATTCCAAGAAGTGAATTGCTTATAAAAATCCCTTCACTATTTCTTAAGTCTTCTATATTATAACATCCTTCTTCAACTTGAAAGTTATTCTTTATCCATCCTCTAATTATTCCATCTAAAAGACCACAGCTAACCTTTGGAGTACATATCTTATTATTCTTAATAAAATATATATTACTAGTAGCCCCTTCTGTTAGCTCTCCTCTTTCATTTAAAAATATCACTTCATCAAAGCCTTCATCTTTAGCCTTTTCCTTTTCCATAATATTTTCAATATAGCAAGTGCTCTTTAAATAAGTTAATTTAGAGGTGCTATTTCTTCTTACTTCACTAAGCTTTATGGAAAATCCTCTATTGTAATCTTCTATGCCATAAGGAATATCTCTAGTTGAATAAATTATATTTTTTTCAGTAAGAGTTATTTTTAAAGCTTTATTTTTTATTTTTTCATTTTTAATAAACTCTCTTAATTCCTCTTCATTAATATTAAAAGGAATATTTAAATTTAAGCATCCATTTTTTAGTCTTTCTAGATGTTCCTTTAAAAACACTCCATTATTTAATACAAGTATAGTTTCAAAAATTCCCCGTCCAAAAAAAACAGAAGAATCTATGGTAAGTGAACATTTTTCAACCATACTATAACCTTTTTTATTTTCTCCTATATAAATCACTTTATATCACAACCTAATTATAATACTCTCATTAAAGCCTTTGCCTTATCTAAAGTTTCCTCATATTCCATCTCTTCTTCTGATTCAATAGTTATGCCTCCACCTACTCCAAAATAAGCCTTATTATCTTTTGCTAATATAGTTCTTATTACTATATTAAAATCACAATTTCCTCTTAAATCAAAATAACCTATGGCCCCAGTATAAATTCCTCTTCTAAGGCCTTCTAGTTCCTCTATTATCTCCATACTTCTTATTTTAGGAGCACCTGTTATAGAACCTCCTGGAAAACATTCTCTTATACATTTTACAGAACTAACATCCTCATTTAGTTCTCCTATAACTGTGGAAACTAAGTGAAATACTGTAGCATATTCCTCTAATTTAAATAATTCTGTAACCTTAACAGAAAAAGGTTTGCACACCTTACTTAAGTCATTTCTCTCTAAATCAACAATCATTAAAAGCTCTGACTTATCCTTTTCACTATTTAAAAGTTCTTTTTTATTCTTTTCATCTTCTAATTTATCTTTTCCTCTTGGTCTTGTGCCTTTAATTGGTCTTGTTTCAACCTTATTATTAAACACCTTTAAAAACCTTTCAGGAGAAGAACTTATAATTTGAAAACCTTCTAAATTTAAATAACAGGAAAAAGGGGCTTTATTTATACTTCTTAAACTTATATATGTATCAAAGGGATCAGAATTAAAATCACAGGAAAATCTCTGTGTTAGGTTTGCAATATATGTATGCCCTTCTTTTATGTACTCTTTAACCTTTTTTACTGAATTTATATATTCTTCTCTTGAAAAATTTGAAGTAAACTCAGTATTTTTATCTAAGCTGATATTTAAATTTATATCCTTATCTTTTATTCTTTCATAAATATTAGCTATACTTTTTTCTGACTTTTCCTTAATTCCTAGGGCTGTTATATATGTTTTTTGATTTCTCAAATCAAATATTATTACATTATCATAAAATAAAAAATAACTATCTGGAATACACACATCATCCTTAGCACTTTTAGGCATATCTTCAATAACTCTTCCTATATCATAAGAAAAATAGCCCATAGCACCGCCTAAAAAAGGTATCTCACTATTATAATTTATTTTATATTCTAAAATAAGCTCTTCTAATTTTTTAAAAGGATCTCCTAAGACTAGTTTTTCATCTATAAAAATCTCATTTCCCTTAGAGCTAAACTTTTTAAAAGGATTTAATCCTATAAATGAATATAAAGAAAATTCGCTATCTTTCTTTGAACTATCTAAAAATATACTGTTTATTTCATCTTTAAATAAAGAATATACTTCATGTGGCTTAAGCTTATTTTCTATTTCCTTAATTTCAAAATTCAAATTACTCACCTTTCTATAATATTAAATTTTCTAGCATTATCAATAAAGTTTTTAAGCATTTCATGGCCATATTCAGTTAAAACAGCCTCTGGATGAAACTGTACTCCTTCTATATTGTACCTTTTATGCCTTATGCCCATAACTACCCCATCATCACTTAAGGCAGTTATCTCTAAATCTTTTCCTAAAGAATTTCTATCAACTACTAAAGAATGATATCTAGTTACATTTATATTATTTTTGATTCCCTTAAAAATCCCTTTTCCATCATGAGTTATTTTACTCACTTTTCCGTGGACTGGGAAATCCCCTTTTTTTATTTTACTTACAAAGTAATATCCAATACATTGGTGACCAAGACATACACCTAAAATAGGAATCTTCCCCTTAAATTCCTCTATAATATTTAAACATTCTTTCATATCCTTAGGTGCTTTAGGTCCTGGAGATATTATTATTCCCTCTGGATTCAATCTTTTTATTTCTTCTATAGTTATTTTATCATTCCTCTTTATCTTTATATCCTCATTTAATTCCTTAAAATACCTAAGCAAATTAAACACGAAGGAATCATAGTTATCTATCATTAAAAACATTAATTCACCTCTAAAATATTTAGTTTAAAATCATTATATCAAAAACACCTAAAAAAAAATATGAATTTTATACCATTTATATATTTGAATCTTCTAATTAATAATCTTAAGTATTGTTATTGCTTAATCTAAAGTTAAAAATTAATTTATTTTATTCTCATTTATGTGTTAAAATATTTATACTACAAATTTTTTAAAATTAACAATATTATTCAAATAATTATTATACATACATTGATTTTTTCAGTTTTAAAGGAGGGTTTACTATTAATATTAATGCAGAATTTCATTGTCACTCATTAGCTTCTGACGGAACACTATCTCCAAAAGAGGTAATTGCTGAAGCTAAAAAAGCAGGTATATCCTTAATAGCTTTAACAGATCACGATATAACTTCTGGTCTTGATGAAGCAAAAGAAGCCGCAAAAGAACTAGATATTCAATTTATTCCTGGAATAGAACTTAGTTGTGAGCATAAGGGGTCTACAGTTCATGTACTAGGATATTTTAGAGATGATTCTTATAAATCCGAAGATTTTCAAAAGTTCTTAAATGAATTAAAGGACTCTAGAATAGGTAGAGCAAAAAAAATCGTAGCTAATTTAGAAAAATATTTTAATATTAAACTTGATTATAAAGATGTCTTAGCAAAGGGAAAGGGTGTTGTTGCTAGACCTCATATAGCTCAATGCATAATAGAAGCTGGGTATCCTTATGATTGGGAATATATATTTGATAACTTCATAGGAAATGATAGCCCAGCTTATGTTCCTAACAAAAAAATTTCTGTAGAAGAAGGAATAAATATATTAAAAGCTAATAATGCTATAACAGTGCTTGCTCATCCAAAGCTTATAAAAAGAGTTCCTGTACAGGAAGTTATGGCATTTCCTTTTGATGGTATAGAAGCTATTTACTATCAAAATACTAAAAAAGATACTGACTTCTTTATTTCATATGCTGTTCATCATGATCTTCTTATAACATGTGGTTCAGATTTTCATGGAGATCATGAAGGAGATGAAAGACATGGTCATGTTGGATGCATGAGTATGCCAGAAGAATATCTTGAAAAATTTCTAAAAAAATATAATTGTAATAAAAAATAATATTAATGATTAAAATAATGGTAATATGGTTTAACTACCAAATTACCATTATTTTTTTATAATCTCAAATAATTTAATATTTTATTAAAAAAAGTATTTACATTTCAATGAAAAAGAATATAATTTAATTGTAGGTATTAATTAATAATTAATATTAGTTGATTTTGATTGTTATAATTTTAACATATATTAGGTGGTGTTTTTATGAATTATTTAGAAGTAAAAAAAGATATTTATTGGGTTGGATCTTTAGATCCTGAATTAAGAGTTTTTGATATTATTATGTACACTCCTTATGGAACTACTTATAACTCATATGTCATTAAAGGTAGTGAAAAAATAGCTGTATTTGAAACAGTAAAAGAAAAATGTTTTGATGATTACTTATCAAAACTTAATAGCTTAGGTATTGATCCTAAATCAATAGATTACATAGTTGTTGATCATACAGAGCCTGATCATGCTGGATCTGTTGAAAAATTGCTTGAATTATCTCCTAAAGCTAAAGTTATAGGTTCAATGCAAGCTATAGAATTCTTAAAAGATATAGTTAATAAAGATTTTGAATATATAGTTGTTGGAGACAATGACACAATTTCATTAGGAAACAAAACATTACAATTTATCTCTGCACCATTCTTACATTGGCCAGATTCAATGTACACTTATATTCCAGAAGATAAAGCTTTAATAACTTGTGACTCTTTTGGAAGCCACTATTCTTGTGAAGAAGTATTTAATGACTTAGTTCCTAATGAAGAAGAATATTTAGATGCCTTAAGATACTACTATGATTGTATCTTTGGACCATACAAACCATATGTTTTAAAAGCTATAGATAAAATTAAAGATTTAGATATAGAACTTGTATGCCCAGGTCACGGTCCTATCCTTAGACAAGATCCTTGGAAGATAATAAATACTTATAAGGAATGGAGTACTCCAGTAAAACCTAAAATAAATGGAGATAAGAAAGTTACTATTCCTTACGTATCAGCTTATGGTTATACTAAAGAATTAGCTGAAGAAATAGCTAAGGGAATACAATCTGAGCACAATGTTGAAGTTAAATTATATGATTTAACTTATAGCAAGCAAGAAGATGTATTAGCTGACATAGGAGAATCAGATGGTATACTATTTGGATCACCAACAATAGTTGGAGAATTATTACCTCCTATTAGAATTCTTTTAGCTAACTTAAACCCTATTATTCACGGTGGAAAATATGCTGCAGCCTTTGGTTCATTTGGTTGGAGTGGTGAAGCTGTTCCAAGAATAGAAGCTAGATTAAAAGAATTAAAAATGAATATATTTGGACCTGGTTTAAGAATTAAGTTTAAACCATCAACAACTGAATTAAAAGAAGCTTTTGAATTTGGTAGAGATTTCTCAAGAACTATGTTTGGAGAAAAGGAACTTGATTATGCTCCAAATAATGCTACAGAAACTAAAGAAGTATTAACTGGAAATGGTAAAACAAGATATTGGAAATGCTTAGTTTGTGGTGAAATATTCGAAAGCCCAGTATGTCCTGAAGTTTGCCCTGTTTGTGGAGCTGGAAAAGAACAATTTATAGAAGTAGAAATGGATACTTTTGAAAAGAATGATACTGATGATAACTTCGTTATTATAGGTAATGGAGCTGCTGGATTCTACGCTGCTAAAACAATAAGAGAAATAAACAGTACAGCTTCTGTTAAATTACTTTCAAGTGAAGAAGTATCTTCTTACTCAAGACCAAATCTTTCAGATCTTTTAAATGAAGAAATGAATTTAGATACTTTCTACTTAGCTAAATCTTCTTGGTACAAAGAAAATAATATAGAAGAATTACTAGGAGTTACTGTTACTTCTATAGATAAAGATGCTAAAAAAGTAATCTTAAAAGATGGTACTGAAATACCATATACTAAACTTATATTAGCTAATGGTAGCCATAACTTTATTCCACCATTTAAAGTTAAAAATAATAATGAAGAAGTTACTTTAAATTGTGAAAATATTCATGAGTTTAAAGGTATCTACTCTATTAAAGATTTAAAAGATACTTTTGATGTTAAAGAGGAAATGAAAGAAGCTAAGAAGGCTGTTGTTATAGGTGCTGGTCCTCTTGGATTAGAAGCAGCTTGGGAAATGAAACTTGCTGGATTAGAAGTTACAGTAGTTGAATTCTTACCAAATCTTATGAATAACCAATTAGATCAAGAAGGTGCTGATATCTTTAGAAATCAAGTTTCTGATTGCGGAATAACATTCATAACATCAGAGGAATGTGCTGAAATAATAGCTAAAGATGGCAAATTAACTTCTTTAAACTTAAAGAGCGGAAAAACTTTAGATGCTGATATTCTTCTAGTTTCAACAGGTATTAGAAGTAATATAGAATTAGCTAAAGAAACTGGAATTGAATGCAATAGAGGTGTTATTGTTAACGAAAGAATGGAAACAAGTATTAAAGACATATATGCTTGTGGAGATGTAGCTGAATTTAATGGTCTTGTTTACGGAAACTGGCCTGCTGCTATAGAAATGGGTAAAACTGCTGGTGCAAATGCATGTGAAGCAGAAAAAGCATTTGAAAACTTTACACCATCTATAATATTAGATGCTTTAAATACTCATGTATTCTCAGCTGGTTTAATAAGATTTAACGATTCTTCTTATGAAAAAATAAGTTCTAAAGATGAATCAAAAGGTCAATATACTAAACTATTCTTCAAAGACAACATCTTAGTTGGAGGAATTATAGTTGGTGATATTTCTAAAGCAGGACAAATAATAATAGCAATAGATAATAAACTATCTAAAGCAGCTGCTTTATCAAATGATTTACTATAAATAAAATAAAAAGTGACTATATAAATTTTATATAGTCACTTTTTTATTTAGAGAAATATATTAAACTTAAGCAAAAATTACTTAAACTATATGCTCTTTGTGCTTGTTATAAGCTTTTTTTATATTCTTCTAAAGCTTTTGCAAGTTGATCTGGACAAGATGTTCCTTTTCCTCTGCAATCTATTCCTTTTAATTTAGAAATAGCTTCATCAACATCCATTCCTTCAACAAGCTTAGAAACTCCCATTAAGTTTCCTGGACATCCATTTACAAAGCTAACACTTTTTATTTTGTTATCTTCGATTTCAAAATTAATCTCCTTAGCACAAACTCCTGTAGTCTTATAATTCATAAGTAAAATCTCCCCTATCTTGCTAATTATGAAGATATAGAAACTATTTTAAAGTAGCTATAACTTCAATCTCTATTTTAGCATCTTTAGGTAATTTAGCAACCTCTACAGCACTTCTTGCTGGTTGATTTTCTGTAAAATAAGTAGCATATACTTCATTCATTCTTACAAAATCATTCATATCACTTAAAAATACTGTAGTCTTTATTACTTTATCCATAGAAGTTCCCGCAGCTTCTAAGATAGCCTTTACATTTTCTAAAGATTGAGCTGTTTGTTCTTCAATTGATCCTGCCATTACTCCAGTTTCAGGATTTAGTGGAATTTGTCCTGAAGTATAAACAAAATCTCCTATTTTTATTCCTTGTGAATAAGGTCCAATTGCACCTGGTGCTTTGTTTGTTTTTATTATTTCTTTTGCCATATAAAACATCTCCTATTCTTCAACACATTACTTCTGATACTTTAATTTTAATACAGCAAAATTTTAAATTCAATGGATTATTACTATTTCTTCTCTTCTTCTCCCTCTGAACTAGTTATTTTTTTTGTGCAATTTTCTGATCCCTTATTCTCTTTCAATTCTACCTTATCAGGATTAGGATTATTTAATATTCCTCCCATAACTAATATTGATAAAAATAAAGTTACTATTTCATTATAATTTGACGGCAAAATGCTCAAATTGAACCCTTCAAGTATTAAAGGTATTAAAGCAAAGATAGCTAACCATAATCTATAGTTCTTTAACATACTCCAATCATGCATATAATCGCTTCCTTTTATGATATTCTACAATTTATTATATTCTTAGCATGATTTTATGGTTATTATCTAAAAAAATAAGAAAAATCTTTTTCTAACAAAAAAATCACCTTAATTTTATATTAATATAATCCCATGATCAAACATGTAATCATGATGTTAGATTAATAAAAATTAGGTGATTTAGCTTTATTTTTACTAAATATCAGCCATTATAAGCTTAGCGCTTTCTGTATTTGTAGCTAGTGGAACCTTATAAACATCACAAAGTCTAAGTAATGCACTAATATCTGGTTCATGAGGTTGAGCTGTTAATGGATCTCTTAAGAAAATTACCATATCAACATCATGGTTTGCTACCATCGCTCCTATTTCTTGATCTCCCCCTAGTGGGCCACTTTTACATCTCTTAACTTCTAAAGATGTATTTTGCATAACTTTAAGTCCTGTAGTACCTGTTGCAACAAGTATATGTTTACTTAACTTATCTTCAAAATCTTTTGCAAGCTCTATCATTTCTTCTTTTTTCTTATCATGTGCTATTAATGCTATTTTCATTTGACTCTCCCCTTTTTTTCCCTAAACAAACAAAGTAACTATGTTTATTTTCGTAAAATTTCCTTTCTTTTTTAAACATTTACACAATTAATTATATCCTAAATAAGAACATATTGAAATAATAACTTAAATTAAACAATAAATTAACTTTTATAAATTTAAATAATCCTATATTGATATACTTACACCTAAATTATTTACATATTCTAAGAATTCTTTTTCATTTAATGCTTTTGAAAAATAAAAACCCTGAATAACATCAAAATCTAATAACTTAAAAAAATCATAGTATTCTTTGCTTTCAACCCCTTCAATAACAAGTTCAGCTCCTAAAGTCTTAGCAAAATTTGAAATTGAATTTATTATGGCTATATATTTACTATTAGGTATATCTGATATAAAGTCCTTTGGTATTTTTATTTGATCAAAAGGTATCTTTAATACTCTATTTATAGATGAATACCCCTTTCCAAAATCATCTATAGATATTTTAAATCCATATTTTTTAAGCTTAATAATTTCATTTATAGCATTTCCGCTAACCTCTAAATCAGCATTCTCTAAAATCTCTAAGGTAATATTTTCTGGTTTAAGGTTATAATTTTTACTTATCTTATAAAGATTAGACCCTACCCCTCTATGTTTTAAAGTGTTTATTGATATGTTAACTGAACATTGTAACTCAATATTATTTTGAATTAACCTACTTTGAAATTCACAGGTTGATTCAAAAACATATAAATCTAAATCCTTAATAGCATCTATTTCTTCTAAGGTTTTAACTATATCACTAGCTGATATAGAGCCTAGAGTTTCATGATTCCATCGTATAAGAGTCTCATAACCTTTTATTTTATCATCTAAGGATGATATTTGAGGTTGATAAACAGTATATAACTTTTTATTTATCAATGAATCCTTAATATCTCTTATTATTAAATTATTCTTTTTTCTTATGCCCTTTAGTTCTTCTGTATATTCTATGACAGATATAAAAGCTTCTTTTTTAGCTCTTTCCTTAGCAAAAAACACTTCTTCAATTATTTCTTCAAAACTCTTATTTCCTAAATTTATAGAATATCCTATATTAAATTCCATTTTAATTTCTTTATTAAGGCTATTTAATCTTATTTTTTTCAAATTATCTATCTTATTTAAAACTTCTATTATATCTTCTTTATTTCTACTATTAATTGCAACTAAAAATTCTTCTCCTCCATATACTCCATATAAATTTTTAGAAGCTAAGCTTTTTGATATATTATTTAATCCCTTACCAAACTCCCTTAAAACTTCATCTCCTTTATCTCTGCCTAAAGCATCATTTATCAAACTAAATTTTCTTAAATCAATTAGGAAAAGTGTATATTCTCCTTTCCACATTTCAATATTATTTTTAAATTCAAATCTAGTAAATACATTGCTTAGAGGGTCTAATTTCTCCTCTAACAAAACTTTATTAATAAATTTATTTTTATTCTTGTGTTCTCTACTAAAAATACTCCTATTTTTTATAGCTTGACCTAAATTTATGTATTTAAGAAATTTCCTTGTTATAAATATTATTTCAAGATAAAAAATCAAACTTAAAATTAAAAGAATATTTTCACCATTATATCTTTCTATAAAAATTAATGTTACTAACAATATAAAACTTAAAAAAATTAAATTCCCCTTTAATACTTTATTCATATATAAATCCTTATCAAACAAATTATTTTAATATAAAAAGGACTGTACCATAAATATATCTAATATACTCTAAATCATATATATTAGATTAGATATTTTGATACAGCCTTTCTTAACTGATTAATTATGCTTCTTCAAAAAATGCCTTATAACATTTTTTAGTTTCATATAAATCTGCTTTAGATGCTACTTCTAAAGGCGCATGCATATTTTGTAATGCTACTCCACAATCTATAACTTCCATATTGTATTGAGCTAATATATAAGCGATTGTACCACCGCCACCTTGGTCTACTTTTCCAAGTTCTCCAGTTTGCCATACAACACCATTCTTATCCATTATATTTCTTAAATGAGCTATATATTCTGCATTAGCATCATTGCAACCTGCTTTTCCTCTAGCTCCTGTATATTTGCTAAATACTACTCCATGTCCAAAATAAGCTGTGTTTTTCTTTTCACATACAGAAGGATAGTTTGGATCAAAAGCTGCAGTAACATCAGCTGATAACATCATTGAATTTTGAAGACATCTTCTAAGTTTTAATTCAGAATATTCTCCTTTTCTATCCATAAGTTCTGCAATTATATTTTCAAAGAATCTTGATTGCATTCCTGTAGCTCCCACACTACCTATCTCTTCTTTATCAACTAATAATGCTACACATGTTTTATCAACATTTTCTAAATCCATTAAAGCCTCTGCTGAAGTATATGCACATATTTTATCATCGTGACCATATGCTAAAATCATACTTCTATCTAATCCATAATCTCTTGCCTTACCAGCAGGAACTACTTCTAACTCAGCTGATACAAAATCTTCCTCAGTTATGCCATATTTTTCATTTAATAAAACTAATATATTAGCTTTAACAGCCTCTTTTTCCTCAGTTCCTTTTAATGGCATACTTCCAACTAAAATATTTAGGTCTTCTCCTTCTACTACTTTAGCTCCTTTTTTATCTAATTGATCTGCTGATAAATGGATTAAAAGATCTGAAATTCCTAAAACAGGATCATTTTCATCTTCTCCTATTTTAATATCTACCTTAGTTCCATCTTTTTTTACAACAACTCCATGTATTGCAAGAGGTATAGTTACCCATTGATATTTTTTTACTCCTCCGTAATAATGAGTATCTAATAATGCTAATCCTGAATCTTCATATAATGGATTTTGTTTAACATCCATTCTTGGAGAATCTATGTGAGCTCCTATTATTCTTAATCCCTTTTCTAATGGTTCTGAACCTACTTTTATTAAAGTTATTGTTTTATCCATGTTTATAGAATAAAGTTTATCCCCAGCTGTCACTTTTTCTCCATTTTTAATAACTTCATAAAAATTTTTAAATCCTTTACTTTCTGCCATATGAGCTAAAACCTTAACACATTCTCTTTCAGTTTTAGCAACTGACATGAAATCCCTATATCTATCACTTAATGAAAATACCTGTTTTAAATCTGCCTCTTCATATTTAGTCCAAGCATTTTCATATTCTTTTTTTAAAACTTTTACATCTTTCATAATATAGCCCTCCAATCTATTTTATCTTCTAATTCAATTCTATATTTTTGGTAATATTTTGTCAAACTATAGAAATTTTCTTATTTTAAATATTAGTAGCAAGATTATAGCCATTAAACTTAATATAAAAACTAAAATATAAAATCCATAAGGGCATGTTTTAAAGGGCATAGATTCAAAACTCATAGAAAATATAGCCGTTATTAATTCTAAAGGTAAAAAAACTGCTGTTATTATTGTAAATACCTTCATTAATTCATTTGTCTTGTTGGCTAGTTCTGATTCATAGGCTTCTCTTACAATTGCTAACTCCTGTGATAAGGTATCTAAGGATGTAATTAACTTTTCTATTTTACTATTTATATTTTTAAAATAAACTTTATTCCCTTCTCCTATTACTTCATTTTCATCTATAACAAGGGTATCTCCAATATACCTAATTGGCTTTATAAGTTTTCTAAGTTTATAAGCTTCTCTTCTTATAAATAATAGGGAATTTAAATGCTTGCTTTCAGGATCTTTAAGAATTTCTAACTCAATCTTATCTCCTTCAGTCTCTAAATCAGATATTATATTATAGTTATTTATTATAATCCTATCTAAAATGTAATAAAGAATAATAGATGGACTCTTATCTACTTTAAATAACTGACAGTTCTTTTCTTCCTTTATGTCTTCAATTAAATCATATAGAAGTGAGATATTACTCTTATAAACAGTAACTATAAAACTTTTTCCTAAGAATATATCAAGTTCTTTAGAGATAATTTGCTTTTCAACTTGCTCTATTATATTAATTAAAATAAATGTATAATCCTTGAAACAGTCTATTCTTTGTTCCTGTTTATAATCAATACATTCATTTATACACTCATAAGAAAATATTTTTTCTAAAAGATTGACTTCATCTTCTTCCATTAAAATCCATGCTGGGAACTCATCCTTTTTCCATTCTTCAACTACTTTAAAATTTTCCTCAATATTAAATATAACCATATCATCACCTTTAATTCTGATATGGTTATAGTTTATACTTTTTATTAAATTTTACTCTCTTTTTCCATACTTTCAAGCATTCTTTTTTCAATTATATCAACTGGTGAAATGTCTGACATACGTTGATATCTATAATTAGCTGCAGCAGCTTCTATTATTACTGCTATGTTTCTTCCAGGTCTTATTGGAACCCTTAGTTTTTTAACTTTAACACCTAATATATCTTGATATTCGTCGTTTACACCTAATCTATCATAATCTCCATCATCTTTCCAATGCTCAAAATGAATTATTATTTTTATTTGCTTAGAATTTAAAATTGAACTTAATCCATATAGTGCTGATACATCGATTATTCCCATACCTCTAACTTCAAGCATTCCAAAAGTTATCTCTGGCGATCTACCTATTAAATCTCCATCTATTTCTTTTATATCAACAGCATCATCTGTTACTAATCTATGTCCTCTTTTAATAAGTTCTAGGGCAGTTTCACTTTTACCTATACCACTTTCCCCTGTGATTAACATTCCTATACCATATACATCAACAAGAACCCCATGTAATCTTGTTTCAGGAGCCATTTTATCTGATAAATACATAGTGATTTTACTTATAAACTTAGTAGTTACCATGTCACTTCTAAGAATCCATAAGTTTCTCTTTCTAGCTGCTTTTAAAAGTTCCTCATGTATCTCTAAACCTCTAGTTATTATAAGACAAGATATATCAAAGGAAAAAAATTTATTTAATCTTTTCTTCCTAAGATCTGGAGACATATCTTCTAAAAAGCTCCATTCAGCTTTCCCTATAACTTGAATTCTTTCTGGAGCAAAATAGTTATAAAAGCCAGCTAATTGTAATCCTGGTCTATTTACATCACTAACATTTATAGGGACATTCTCTTCGCCAGTTTGAATTACCTCTAAACTAAAATCCTTTATTAACTTCTCTATTGTAACACCCACATAAATCACCCTTAATTTTTCTTATTTTTCGGCTCAATTCCTTTTAACTGTTCTCTTAAGTTGCTTTTGAATCTATTTATATATTCTTTTCTAAGTTCTTCTCTTTCTTTATGTTCATCCTCTGATAAACCTTCTTCTTTATGCTTCTTGTGTAATTCATTTATTCTTTTTGTTAATTCATCTATATTCATGTTTATTCTCCTTTTTAGTATAACTTTAATTTGATTTAATTTATTTCTAATATTATTTTACATTTGTATCTATTTTTTAGCAACAATCTTTCTTACTAAATTCTTCATTAAATGAGAATTAAATTATAATATATATAAAAATTATATATATTATGTAAAAATCTTTGAAATTTTTCCCTATTTTAATTGTAATATATTTCAAATTCTTCGTTTTTATTTTATAATATTTTTAGAAACTTTTGTAATATGGCAAAGCTCACATTACTATTGACATAATTTATATTTGTATTAAGGGTGAGAAATTATGAGTAACAAAAAAATAAGCTTTAAAAATATGAACAATTCAGATAAGGTTAAATTAATAAATAACTCTTTAGTTCTAGATGGAATTTCTCTTAAAGAGCTTTCAAAAAAAATAGATATACAAAAGAAAGATATAATAAAATTTATGAATGAAGAAGGTTTTTTCTTTGATAGTACAGATGGTTATTTTAAAAAGGATAAAGAAGAATCTACTTCAATAGATATAAAGCCTTCAGTTGAAACAAGTAAATCCTCTCTTCCTAAAACACCAGAACGTGAGGATGTTCAATCTATAATAGATTCTATAAATGAAAAATTAAACATAAAAGATATTGAAACTACTAATATATTATTACCTGAAATTAAAACATCTGAAAAAGTTAGTGTTACTAAGGAAGATAATTTAGAGGATAATACTAAAACTTCTCAAAGTATGACTTTAGAAATTCCTAGAGTATCTAGAACAGCTAGAAGAAAAAAGAAGAAAAAGAAAACTCTAATTAAAAGGATGATTTCATATTTTAAAAATAGTTTTTCTAAAATATTTTTAATTAAAAAGAAAGAAAATAAACCTTCTTCTTCTAAGATAGAACATACTGATAATTTTAATAAGAAAGAAGTCAACATAAAATATACAAATAGTACTATATTAGAAGAAGTTGCTATAGAAAAACTTCCTGTGAATGATAAAATAGAAACAACTTCTCATGGTCTTAACAGTGAAAGCAAGTTACCTTTTGAAATAAAAATACCTAAAAACTTTAAAGGTAGAAGAAGAATTCCTAAAGTAGATTGTGACTTAGATGAAATAAATTTTTTAAATTCAAATGACTATTCCTTAGAAGACTTAAAAAAAGACTTTAGAGATTTAAAACTTAATTCAGATTTTATAAAAAATATAAACTCTGATTCCCTAGAAAGTAATAGGGATAAATCTTTAGAAGAACGTGTATGTAACCTTGAAAAGAAAATAAATGAACTTGAAGAATTTTTCTTAGAAATTTTTCAAGCAATGTCAAATAAATAATCACTAAAAAGTGGCTGTATCAAATATACTAATAAAACTTATTTTGATACATGCCCTTTTTTATTTTATTATTATAGAAATTCCTCTTTATACCTATACTATGACTAAGCACAATTTTAGGAGGAATTACAATGACAAATAAAAATCTACAATTAGAAGAACTAAAAAAAATATATGGAAAAATAAGTCCCTTTGAATTTAAAAATAAATTAATAGATTTAGCTAAGGACAAAAAAAGTGCCCATATTCTTTTAGATGCTGGACGTGGAAATCCTAACTGGACAGCATCTACACCACGTGATGCCTTTTTTACCTTTGGTCATTTTGCTGTATCTGAAACAAAAAGAACCTTTGAATCTTGTGATTTAGCTGGAATTCCTCATAAAGAAGGAATATATAATAGATTTTTAAAATTTATAGAAGAAAACAAAAATTTTCCAGCCATTGAATTATTAGAAAAAATAATTAACTATGGCATAAAGGAAAAAGGATTTAATCCTGATGATTTTCTCTATGAATTATGTGATGCAATCATTGGAGATAATTATCCCTATCCAGATAGAATGCTTCCCCATATAGAATCTATAGTTCATGATTATATTTTAAAAGAACTTTGCTATCTTCCACCTTCAAAAAAATTTAAACTTTTTGCTGTTGAATGTGCTACTGCCGCTATGTGCTATATTTTTGATTCCCTAATAGCAAATGAGTTACTTCAAAGAAAAGATAAAATAGCTATAATGACACCTATTTTTACTCCTTATTTAGAAATTCCTCAACTCCCTAGATATGATTTAGAAAGTATATATATTCATGCTAGTGAAATAAATGAAGAAGGAAGCTATACTTGGCAGTATTCAGAGGAGGAATTAAACAAATTAAAGGATCCATCAATAAAGGCTTTATTTTTAGTTAACCCAAGCAATCCTCCTTCTATGGCCATTCATGATAAAAGTAAGGAGCTTTTAAAGGATATAGTTACTAACTATAATCCAAATTTAATGATAATTTCTGATGATGTTTATGGAACCTTCGTTAATAAGTTTCAATCATTAGTGGCTGATCTTCCTCATAACTCCATAGGTGTTTATTCATATTCTAAATACTTTGGAGTAACTGGTTGGAGACTTGGTACCTTGGCCCTTTATGAAGATAATATATTTGATAAACTAATAAGTGAACTGCCTAGTGAGAAAAAGGAAATGGTAAATAAAAGATATGAGTCTTTATCAACTGATCCAGAAAAAATTCCATTTATTGATAGAATAGTTGCTGATAGCCGTCAAGTAGCTCTAAATCACACTGCTGGACTTTCCACTCCTCAACAGGTGCAAATGGCCTTCTTTTCTGCATTTTCTTTAGTGGATAAAGAAAATACATATAAAAATCAAACCATTGACATATGCCACAGACGTCAAAAATTATTATTTGAAGGACTAGACTTACCGATTAAAGAAAATCCATATGATGCATCATATTATGCTGAATTTGATTTATTACAATGGGCTCTTAAAAATTATGGTCCTGAATTTGCAAATTACTTAGAATCAAATTATAAACCTGTAGATGTATTATATAAATTAGCTGAAGAATCATCTATTGTCTTATTAAACGGTGGTGGTTTCCAAGGACCTGAATGGTCAGTAAGAATATCTTTAGCTAATTTAGATGATGATGCCTACTCAGAAATAGGAACTGTACTTAGAAAAATCCTTGAGGATTTTGTTCATCATTGGAAATCTTCAACTAAATAAAAAATAAAATATCATAGTAAATTAACCTGTATTTATTACACCTAACATTAAACTTTAATTAATAAAAGCTAAAATAGCAGTTTAGAACAACTGCTATTTTAGCTTTTCCATCCTATATCCAATTTCTTTATTTGCTAAGTCATATCCTTCTTCTATCATTTCATCTTCACTCTTTTCATTTCCTATAAGTGAATCTATGGTAATCTGCCCTCTATCCTTAAAATATTTATCTAAAAGCATATTCTCTATTTCTCTTTGATCACATATTGAATAATCATGAAGTATATGATTAACCTTAAATCCATATCTTTCTAATTCTCTTCCAACTAATATACTTCTATGACATCTTACAGGTTCCTGCATAGCACCTAATAAAGCTATTCTATATCCTTTACTTATTCCTATTTTAAGTCTCTCTATTCCATTTTTAAAAGATTCTTCATTAATAACCTTATGAAAATCAGCATAACCTTCTTTATTGTAAGATATTTTGCTATCTCTCTTTGCAGCAAATTCCTTTGCCATGTAGATATATGTAAATCCTAAGTCATTTAAAGTTTTTTGAATTGCTTCCTTATTGTATTGTACATTATATTTAGAATAAGGTATTCCCCTTATATCAACTACACAATTTATATTATATTTATTTAACATGTCAACAAGTCTACTTAAATCATAATTAGAATGTCCTATAGTATATATCTCCATATAAAACACCTCCAAAATTTAATTATAATACTAAACTAAAATCAATATTGATTTTAACTCTTTTAGAAAATGGTTTATTTTAAAGTTTCTAACCCTCTTTAATAACAATATAGTTCACTATATATTAAAAATTATACATACTTTCAATTTAAGAAGAATTTTTTATTATAAAAATAAAAAAGGTTGTAAGACTAATCTTACAACCTTATAATAAACAAATTATTATCTATTGTTTCTTTGAGCTTTTCTTGCTCTTCTGCAATCTAAGCATCTTACTGGATCATTTTCAAATCCTTTTTCTTTGTAGAAAGCTTGCTCTCCCTCAGTGAATATGAAATCTGCTCCACAGTCTTTACATTTTAATGTTCTATCTGCCATTTTGACATCCTCCTTAAATTTAAAGATTTAAATGGATTAATAAAAATTTTCTTTAAGTTTAAGGAAAATTTTATTCATCTTTTAAAGCTTTTTCTGTTATGTTCTAATTATACCACTAAAAAATTAACATTGCAAGCTTTTTATTAGCATTGTGTTAAAACCTCTTAAAATCAAATTATAGAGCTAAGAATTTTTTAAATCTTTCTCTTACAGCTTCTTCTCCCATAATTTGCATTATTGTATAAAGATCTGGAGTATTAGCTCTGTGAGTTAAAGCTGCTCTTACAGCACCTGCAACATCAGAAACCATTCCTTTGTATTCTTCTGGGTTCTTTTTATATTTCTTTCTATCAGTAGCATATCCTAATTCTACAGCAACTTCTTTTAAATCTGAGAACCAAGTATCCTTATCTGTATTAAAGTTATATGCTTTTTCGTAAGCTTCTATTATTCTCTTAGCTTCTTCTAATTCTAAAGTTTTTGGTAATTCAACATCATTAGCTGTTTCCTTATCAAATAACTCATCAAAGAAGTAGAATATTTTTTCTCTAACTTCATCCCATTTAGCAAAGTCTTTTCTTGGCTTTGGACCTTCTTTATCTATATTGAATACTTCTTTCATCATAGCTTCTTTAGAAGTAACTAAATCATACATTTCTTTATCATATTCTTTAGCCCAGTTTGTATATAAATTATAAACAACTTCTGGTTTCATTTTACAGATAACATCTTTACTTACATCATTTAATTTAACTAAATCAAACAAAGCTCCACTCTTACTCATTTTATCTAGTTCAACTTTGTAATCATGATAATCTGCATCTGGATTTTCTGCTCTCCACTCTTCGAAAGCTGAGTTTATTATATTTAAAAGATATTCAATAACTGATTGAGATGGATATCCTTTTTCGCTGTAATAACTTACTGCACTTTCTGGATCTTTTCTCTTTGATAATTTTCTTTTTGAACTTCCATCCATTTTCATTATTGTTGGAATATGAGCATACTTAGGTGCTTCTACTCCTAAAACTTCAAACATTTGAAGATGTATTGGAAGTGATGATAACCATTCTTCTCCTCTTATAACATGAGTAGTTCTCATTAATGTATCATCTATTGCATGAGCAAAGTGATAAGTTGGAAGACCATCACCTTTTATTATTACTACATCTTGAAGATTTTCTGGGAATGAAACCTCTCCTTTTATCATGTCATGAGCAACAACTCTCTTTTCAGGATTTCCAGGTGACTTCATTCTTATAACATAGCTTTCACCAGCTTCAATTCTCTTTATAGCCTCTTCTGGTGATAAATCTCTATATTTAGCAAACTCTCCATAACATCCTGGAGTTAATTTTTCTGCAATTTGTTTTTCTCTTAAAGCTTCTAATTCTTCAGAAGTCATAAAACATGGATAAGCTAATCCTTTTCTTAAAAGATCTTTAACAAAAGCTCTGTATATATCAGCTCTTTGACTTTGTTTATATGGTGCATAAGCTCCCTTTTCTGAGTTTTCACCAGTTATTCCTTCATCAAAATCCATTCCAAAGTTATGCATAGTTTTTATAGTATCATCTATAGCACCTTCAACTTCTCTCTTTTGATCAGTATCTTCTATTCTTAAGTAGAATATTCCACCACTTTGGTGAGCTAATCTTTCATTTATTAATGAAGCAAAAACTCCTCCTATATGTTGAAATCCAGTTGGACTTGGTGCATATCTTAATACTTTAGCCCCTTCTTTTAAATCTCTCTTTGGATATTTTTCAAAATAATATTCCGGTGTTTTGTCTATGTTTGGGAATATTAAATTAGCTAAATTTTCATAACTCATTCTTTTCACTTTCCTTTCTAAATTTATGTAATAAAAAAAGTCCCTCGTCCTAAAAATTAGGACGAAAGACTTAACTTCCGCGTTACCACCTAAATTAGTTAGCTAAGCTAACTCACTCATAATCAATTAAGGGAATTACCCCTAGACCTACTCCTTAAAATTTAAGATTTTCAGTCTAAGCTCCGAAGCTTCTTTCTATAAGATTATTTTTTAGGCTCTCACCCTCCCTAAATCGCTTTAAAATAATTACTTATGTACTCTTCTTCATCATAGCAATAAAATATTTCATTTTAAATAACAAACTCTATTATATCAGATTCTTTAAAGTTGTAAACAAAAATATTACCACTCTTAAATATAATTATTTCATAAATTATTATATCATAAATAACCTACTACTATTATCTTAGTATATTTCACTTCTTTTAAAATACCCTTATTAAAATTATTGATATTTAACTTTTATCTTTATATATTTTTATATTTAGACATAATGAATAAGCTTATAATGTATTTATTATAAAGTTAATATAATAATATTAACTTTACTAAAGGCTCATTTATATTATTTTGTTAGCTTTATATATTATGTTGATTTATTAAATATTTTATATTATAACTAAAAAAATCATATTATAACCTTCATAAAATTAATAGATGCCTTATCTTATATATTCACCTTATTTTTTATGGATTGCTGTACAAATCCCTTCCAAATTCTAAGATTCTCTTTATCCTTTAAAAGTTTATATCTAATATTTTCATCTTGAGAAGAAACACTACATATATTACTTCTAATAATCCAAGCCTTTAATAAAAAGCTTAATTCCTTAGAATAATCCTCAATTTCCTTTGTTAAATAAGAATTATAAATATTAATATTTCTAAGGCTTATGATTTCCTCAATATTTTTGTTATATTCCCTAAGATCATCTTTAATATAATTTTCTTCTTCTCCTAAAAACCATGTCCACAAAATATACTCATATTCCTGTAAGTTACAAATAACCTCTTTATCATCTAAATGTTCTTTTAAATCCCATAGAGGAATTATACTATTTCCAAATAAATATTTAGATGCAAAGCTATCACACCTAAAACCTAATAGATTATAAAAAAGATTTTGCATAGAAAAACTCTTCTCTTTGTTATTAATTAAATATTCTATTATTTCATGTTTATTGCCACATGAATTATTTAAAGCTTCTATAAAATATACTAATAAGGGAGCCTTTGTATAATGTAAAAACTCTATTTTACCATGACTTCTTATGCTTCCCTCTTCCATAGGAATTATTCTAAATCTGCTTGGCTCTTTTAAAGTCATATATAAATATCTAGTATATAAATTTGCCATTTCCTTTTTAAACTTTATATCTAGTCTTTCTTTTAATCCCTCTTCTAAGGATTCTAAAGCTAAGTTTTCATAATAAGTAGCTAAACCCTCTGTTAACCAAAGATTTGGAGGAAGATGATAAACTCTTGATTTTAAAAGATCATCCATAAAGGCATGAAATATTCTATGGGATAATAATTGCCAATCTCTCTTTTTATTCATATCAAAAGTAGCACTTATAACATTTTTCCCACTTCCGCCTAATATATAAGAGTTCTCCTTTTTACTCTTTCTAAGTAAAACTATATTCAAATCTTTCTTATTTAAAGAATCTATTTTAAATAAATCATAATAATAATCACAAATAGACTTTATATTTCTTATAAGCTCTTCCTTACTACTGTCATTTAAAAATGAATTTTCAATACTACTATATAAATGTACTTCTCCATAGTTTTTCATTAAAACTATTTCTTCAAAAAAGCCAAAGGTATATGAAGACTTCATTATTTCATATAGATCGCTCCAAGTACCCCCTACACACTTTGACTTAAAATCATTTTCTTTAAAAGGTATTATACTTTTATAATCCTTTTCACTATAGACTTCACTCTTTATATCTTCTATAAGATTGGTAAAATCTATTTCTAGGATGCAATTTAATTTTAGGTCATCATTCATTGTAAGCATTTCAACTGGTAACATAAGTATTTGTTCACCCATAAAGCTTATTAAATCCTCTTCTATTTCTCCACCTTTTCCATGCTTTCCTAAGTTACCTATTAAAACCTCATATTCTAAAATCAAATCCCTGCTTTTATTATTAATATATATAAAGTTTGAATCGCAATAAAACTCCTCTTTACACTTTATATTGTTTATTTTTGTTTTACCCCTATAAAGCTGAATTTCTCTTAAATTAACATCTTTAATCTTAAGCCTTATATTTAGTCCCTCTTCTGTATTTAAACTTTTCCTAACTAAAAATTTAATATCTCCATATTCCATTTATACCCTCCTAATCTAAGTCTCTGTATTTCTAATAACTTCTCCAGATTTATTTATATATAATTTTTCTAAAGGTTCAAAAATTCCTTCTTTTTTCAAAGTATTAGAGTATATATTAACTCCATAATAAATCTGACTATTAATTTCTTTTTCTCCCCATATGTCTACATCTAAATCTTTATTATTTAATTTTGCTTCATAATTTCTTGCAATATTCTCTAACTCCATAATCTCATTATTGCTTATATTCAAATTTGTTATGAGACCCTCTATTCCACTTAAAGGTTCCCCATTTTCACCCTTTAAAACATTTCCCTTTTTATTTATAAGAACTCTATCTACTACTCCCGTTAAATCATTACCTTTTACACTTTTAGAATATAAGATTATTTGATAATATCTTTCCTTTCCTATTTCTTTAAATCCATCTATATTAGCGCCTAAATCTAAGAAAATAGCTCTTTCCCTATATTTTAAAGCATAATTCTCTATTAACTTTTTTTCTTCATTAGTTAAAGGGGCTTTTTCCCCAACATAATACAAATCTTTATACGACTCCTTATCTAAGGAAATACTTGTAGCATTGTTTAAATCAACTTCTTTTTCTAAAAAAGTACTTCCATAAATTAATCCTTCACTTAAGAATAAAGTAGAAACTAAAATACTTACTATTAAAAACTCTTTCATCCTCTACACTCCAATCAACTTTATCTTAAGTATATTATTTACAAAAGTTCTATTTATTAATCACCTTATAATGTAGTTTCATTTAATCCTAATATTATCTAAGGGAAATTCAAAGTTAAATTCAAATTAACTATTTTAGTTTTATTAATTTTAATATTAGCTAACCCTTAATTCAAGTAAAAAAATTATTAATTATGTAGTTCATATCTTATATTTTTAAGTGAAATATATAAATAGTTAGATAATAATCTAAAAAAAGTCACCTAAAAGTATTTTTTACTTTTAGATGACTCAAATTTGTTAATTATTTTTCTTATTTTACCTTGTTAAATATAAATATATTAGTTTTATGGTGTTTTCTAAAGCATCATAGTGAGTTCTCTCCATACCATGTGAAGCGTGAACTCCAGGGCCTATAAGGCCACCTTTTATATTATTTCCACCTCTTAAGGCAGCTCCAACATCTGAACCGTATCTAGGATATATATCTACTGCATAGCTTAAATCATTATTTTTAGCTAATTCTATAAGATCTGATGTAATTTTATAGTCATAAGGTCCACCTGAATCCTTTGCACAAATAGAAACATCATACTCTGTGCAACTTAAGTCATCACCAATACATCCCATATCTACTGCTATAAATTCAGTTATATCCTCTGGTAAATATGATGCTCCATGTCCTACCTCTTCATATACAGATATAAAGATTTTTGTTTTATATTTAGGCTTTATATTTTCTCTTTTTAATAGCTCTAATAATCCTATTAAAGCTGATACACTTCCCTTATCATCTATAAATCTTGATTTTATAAATCCACTTTCAGTTATTGTTGTTTTTGGATCTATAAAAATAAAATCTCCATTATTTATTCCTAAGGCCTTTACATCCTCTTTATTTAAAACTCTTTCATCAATTCTGATTTCCATATTCTTAGGATCTCTAGGCTTGCTTGATGCATCATCAAATACATGTATTGATGGGCTTGTACTTAAGAAAGTTCCAGTATACTCTTTACCTTCCCTTGTTCTTATTATGCAGTATTCTGAATCTAAAGTTGGTACTATTGGACCTCCTACTAAATCAAACTTTAAAGTTCCCTTTGGTGTTATAGATCTAACCATAGCCCCTAAAGTATCTACATGAGCAGCTAATCCAATAACCTTTTCATCACTTTCTCCAGGAATGGTTATTACTCCACATCCCTTGTTAGTCAATTCTAGATCATATCCTAGATTATTAACTATTCTTTCTACCTTTTCCATAATCTCAAAACAAAATCCACTTGGACTATGGAAACTTAAAATTTCTTTTGCTACATCTAAAATAAAATCTTTGTTTATACTTACCATATATTTCGCCCCCTCTATTTATATATTAATTATAACATATAGGCCATATAATGCCATAAATCACTATTTCTATTTTTAAGAATCTTGTTACTTAATCTCTTAAAATATATAATTAATATTGAATATAGATTAGAGGTGTTTTAATGGAAAATAAAGAACTATTAGAAGAATGTACTCTTTGCACTAGAAACTGCAAAGTTAATAGATTTAAATCTCTTGGTGTGTGCAAGGCTAGTGAAAAAGTTAAGGTAGCTAGAGCAGAACTTCATCCTTGGGAAGAACCTCCTATTTCCTTTAAGAATGGATCTGGAACAGTATTTTTTTCTCATTGTAATTTAAAATGTGTTTTTTGCCAAAACCATGAAATAAGTCAAGATTTTAAAGGACTTGAAATATCAATTGAAAGGTTAGCAGAAATCTTTTTAGAGCTTCAAGAAAAGGGAGCTGAAAATATAAACTTAGTTACTCCAACACATTATGCAGTTCAAATAATAGAAGCTTTAAAAATAGCAAAAGAAAAAGGATTAAGTATTCCTATTCTCTATAATACTAATGGATATGATAGTTTAGAAACAATAAAGTTATTAGATGGTTACATAGATGTGTATCTTCCTGATTTTAAATATTTTAAGGATGATTATGCAATTAAATATTCAAAGATAAAAAATTATAAGGACAATTTAATTCCAGTATTAGATGAAATGTTTAGGCAGGTAGGTTCTCCAAAATTTTCAGAGGAAGGTAAACTTTTAAAGGGTATGATAATTAGACATTTAATGCTTCCAGGTCTTTTATTTGATTCAAAGAAAGTTATAGACACTATATTTTCTAAATTTGGAGATGATGTTTATATAAGCATTATGAATCAATATACTCCTATGAATAAGTCTTGTGATTATCCTGAAATAAATAAGCCTTTAAACCCTAAACATTATGAATCTCTTATAGATTATGCAGCATCTTTAGGAGTTAAAAATGCTTTTATACAAGAAAGTGGAACTAACTCAAAGGCCTATGTTCCCTCATTTAAATATGAAGGAGTTATGAAAAAATAAACTTTTAAATAGATTTTTTCTAAAAATAAAATAATTTCATAGGAAACACTTATTCCTATGAAATTATTTTATTTAATCTTTCTATGTCTTTTATTATTAGAGATTTATTCCCTCTAATTTCTATTAATCCTTCGTGCTCAAATATAGAGAGTTTTCTACTCATTGTTTCTCTAGTTATACCACAATAATTAGCCATATCTTCTCTATTAATTGGTAAATCAATAAATATTTCCCCATTTTCTATTTTGCCATATTTTCTCTTAAACTCTTTTAACATATATGCTATTCTAACTCTAACATCATTAGTTACTAATTTATGAGCAAATTCTTCAGTATCCTTTAAACGATTAGTTAAGGATTTCAAAACAACTATAGCTATTCTTGGATTTTCTTCTAAGACACTATCAACTTTATCCTTATCTACGGCACAAACTATAACATCATTTAAAGCAATAGCATTAAATAAAATTCCTCCCTCATTATTAAAGAGGCTTGTCTCTCCAAAATAGTCCCCTACAGAGAATATGTGCATTATTTGCTCTTTTCCTCCCTTAGTAAGTTTTGATGTCTTTACACTTCCCTTACTTATTAAAAATAGCTTCGAAAGCTTTTCACCTTCATAACATATATATTCCCCTTTATTAAAATGAAAACATGTCATTCCAGTAGCTAATTTATTAAATTCTTCCTCTGTTAAATCCTTAAATATAGTAAGCTCCTTGTTGCATAAACAACTTTTATAGCCCTTGCAATCACATTTTTTCATAGCTCTCTCCTAACTTCTTATTTATAATCCTATATCTTTAGTATTAATTATAATATATTTATTCATATTTTTTTACTATTAATTAATTTATTTTAATACTTGTTTATTTCCTAATTTATCCTTATAATATATTTATATTCAAATATTTTAACAATCAAAATATTTGTTTTTCTAATTTTTTTGACAGAAAGGATAGTTTCTATGAATATAAAACCACTTACAATTGGAAATTTAACAGCTAGATTACCTATTATACAAGGAGGAATGGGAATTGGAGTGTCCCTTTCAAATTTAGCTAGTGCTGTAACAAAAGCTGGAGGAATAGGAATTATATCCGGTGCTCAACCTGGATACTTAGAAGAAGACTTTAAGAATAATCCTTTAGAAGCTAATTTAAGAGCTTTAAAAAAACATATAAGAATAGCTAAAGAAAAATCACAAAATGGAATTATAGGCGTTAATTTAATGGTAGCTATGAATAACTACGCAGAGCATGTAAAGGCTGCTATAGACTCTGGAGTTGACTTAATAATTTCAGGAGCTGGCCTTCCCTCTCATCTTCCTAAATTTACGAAAGGTAGCAATGTAAAAATAGCTCCTATAGTTTCTTCCCTTAAAGCTGCCAAAGTAATTTTAAAACTTTGGGATAGGCATCATAAAGTATCTCCAGATATGATTGTAATTGAAGGACCAAAAGCTGGAGGACATTTAGGATTTACTAAAGAATCACTTGAAGATGAAAGTAAAAAGTTTGATTCAACAATACTAGATATAATAAAAGAAACTTCTATTTATGAAGATAAATATGAAAAGAAAATTCCAATAATAGTTGCAGGTGGAGTTTTTGATGGAAAGGATATTGCAAAATATTTAAAACTAGGTGCAAGTGGAGTTCAAATGGCAACTCGTTTTGTGGCAACTTATGAATGTGATGCAAATATAAAGTTTAAAGAAGCATATATAAATTGTAATAAAGAAAGTATATCCATAGTAAAAAGTCCTGTTGGAATGCCAGGAAGAGCTATTAGGAACTCCTTTGTTCAATTTACAGAAACAGAAAAATCTAAGGTTTCTCATTGTTATAATTGCCTAATCCCTTGTAATCCTGCTGATACTCCTTATTGCATAAGTCAAGCACTTATAAATGCCGTAAAAGGCGATATAGATAATGGACTTATTTTTTGTGGTGAAAATGCCTCAAAAATAGATAAAATAGTATCTGTAGAGACACTTATGAATGAATTAGAAAAAGATTTATTAGAAGCATAAAATAATCTGTATAAAAGAGTAGTTAAACTATTAATTAGTATTTATACTCTTTTATACAGATTTTATTTAATAATTTAATTCTAAAAGACAAAGTCCATGAGCTGGTGCTTTCTCTGAAGCTTTTGCTCTTTCTTTAGCTTTAAGTATATCATTTATATATTTGGGTTCAATTTTTCCAAGTCCTACATCTACTAAAGTTCCTACTATTATTCTAACCATGTTTAATAAGAAGCCATTTCCATTTATCTTTATACTTAATATATTATTATTTTCATGAAATTCAATGCTATTTATGGTTCTTAAAGTTGATTTGTTCTTTGATTTTAAACTTGTAAAACTCTTAAAGTCATGAGTGCCTAATAAATATTTTGCTCCTTCTTCCATAGCTTCTAAGTCTAACTTTTCTTCAACATACCATGCATATTTTCTTAAAAATACATCTTTGAACTTATTGTTATCAATTGTATATTCATAAGTTTTAGACTTAACATTAAATCTAGCATGAAATCTTTCACTTGCTTCTCTTATTTCCGTTACCCTTATATCTTCAGGTAAATATTCATTTATGTATTCAATAATTTGTTCTAGAGTTATAAGAGAATTTGTCTTAAAATTTGCTACATAATTTTTTGCATGTACACCACTATCAGTTCTTCCACAACCAATTAGTTGAATCTCTTCACTAGTCATTTTAGTTAGTACTTTTTCTAATTTATCTTGAACTGTGGAAACATTACTTCCCTTTTGGTTTTGCTTTTGCCATCCCTTGTACTTACTCCCATCATAATCTAAAGTAATTTTTATATTTCTCATTTTAATTTCCTTTCAAAAAAAATTTAAATATATAAATTTAAATTTTTAATTTTAATACTTAATCTAAGTTTTAATGTAACATGTTTAAATTGGAATATCAATTTAAATATCTGACAACAAATTTAATTTTATTCTAAAATTTTCACTCTTTTAATTTTCACCTTTTTATTATAAGATAATTAAATAAAGATTAAGAGGTGATTTTTATGAAAACCATGCAAAAATTATTAAGTAAAACTAGACAAGCTATAAAAGAATATAACCTTATTGAAGATGGTGATAAAATAGCCGTAGGACTTTCTGGTGGAAAGGATAGTCTAACACTTTTACATATATTAAAAAACTATCAAAGATTTTCTCCTGAAAAATTTGAATTAATAGCTATAACTTTAAATCCTGGAGGAGTTGATAACAGTCCATTAGATGAGCTTTGTAAAAATATAGATGTTCCTTTTTATGAAATTCAAACAGATATAAAGGAAATAGTTTTTGATATAAAGAAGGAAAAAAATCCATGCTCCTTATGTGCTAATCTTAGAAGAGGTGCATTAAATGATAATGCTGAAAAGCTTGGTTGCAACAAAGTTGCCTTAGGACACCATAAAGATGATGCCTTAGAAACCCTTATGCTCTCCATAAGCTATGAAGGAAGAATAAACTGCTTCTCTCCTAAAAGCTTTATGCATAAAAATAATTTAACTCTTATAAGACCTATGGTGTTTATTGAGGAAAGTCAAATAAGAAAGGCAGTAGCAGAATATAATTTCCCAGTAATAAAAAATCCTTGTCCTGCAGATGGTAAAACTAAAAGAGAAGATATGAAAAATCTTATTAGAAGTTTAGATAAAACTATGCCTGGTTTTAAGAAAAATTTATTTAAATCTTTAACTAATACTGATCAAATGTTTGTATGGGATAAAGAAATTGTAAAGAAAATGTAAAAAGTGTACAAGTATTAACTTGTACACTTTTTTTTGTAAATACATAATATAAATTTATATTATTAAAATTACTTACCAAATACTTTTTTCTTCAACATAAGCCCTGTTTTTGTAATAGCTACTCCTCCAAGTGCTGTTTCTCTTAAGGTCTCTGGAAGAGCCTTTCCAACTTGAGCCATAGCACTTACTGTATCATCAAAAGGTATTTTTGATTCTATTCCAGCCATTACAAGATCTGCTGCACATATAGCATTTACAGCACCTGAAGCATTTCTTTTAGCACAAGGAATTTCAACAAGACCTGCAACAGGATCGCAAACAAGACCTAATATATTCTTTATTACTATTGCAGCGGCATTTAATGACATTTCTGGGGTGCCTCCCATAAGTTCTACAAGGCCACCAGCTGCCATGGCAGATGCTGAGCCACATTCTGCTTGACATCCACCTTCTGCTCCTGAAAATGTAGCATTTTTCCCAATTATAAGCCCAATAGCTGATGCTGCTAAAAGTCCATATAATAAATCTTCATCTTGAAGATTTAATCTTTCCTTAGCTGTTAACATTACCGCAGGAAGAATTCCACAAGAGCCCGCTGTTGGACAAGCAATTATTTTTCCCATAGAAGCATTTACTTCAGATGAAGAAATAGCCATAGCCATAGCTAATATAGCTCCATTACCTGTGAAAGATTTTCCAGATTCTAAATACTTTTGAAGCTTAAAAGCATCTTCTCCTATTAATCCACTAAGTGAATATACTTCTTCTTCTCTTCCTTTTGATGATGATTTTTTCATAACCTCTAAAGTTTTTGAAAGTTTCTCTAAAAATTCTTCTTTAGAAAGATTTTTACTTTGCATTTCACATCTTAAGGCATATTCACTAAGCTTAATCCCTTCTTCTTTACATATAGCTAAAAGTTCTTCTCCAGTTTTTGCAACTCTCATATGTTATTTCTCCTCTTCTTCTAAGTTTATAAGTATAACTTTTTTTATTCCATCTATTTCTTCCATTCTCTTTATAACAGATTCATCAATCTTATTATCTATTTCTAAAGTCATGGTAGCGTCCATTCCCTTCTGAGTTCTTGAAACGTTCATAAAAGCAATATTAATTTCATGTTCAAGAAGAAGTTTTGTTACTTTATTTACAGTACCAAATTTATCATCATGACATGTAATAAGTGTTGGATATGCTCCACTAAAATTAGCTTCATTTCCATTTACTTCAACTATTTCTATGCTTCCTCCACCTACTGATGAACCTAATACCTCGCAAACTTTTCCAGATTCACACTCCATAACAAATTTAACTGTGTTTGGATGGTAATCTCCTAAATCTCTTTCTATAAATTCAAAGTTTAATCCTTCCTCTTTAGCAATAGCTAATGAACTTCTAAGCCTTTCATCATCTGGATTCATTCCTAATATACCTGCAAGTAAAGCCTTATCAGTTCCATGACCTTTATAGGTTTTAGCAAAAGATCCATGAAGCAAAAATTTAACATCTACAATTTTTCTCCAGCAACTGCTCTAGCTACCTTTCCTAGTCTAGCTGCTCCCGCTGTATGAGATGATGATGGTCCAACCATTACTGGACCTAATATATCAAAAACACAAAGATTATTCATAACTATCCCTTCCTCTATTTATCCATCATTATTAAACTACTAAAACTTCTTCATCTTCACCATTTAAATTATTTTCAGAATCTTTATTATTTCTAATTTCATCTGCTTTCATTATTTTATAATTTCTAAATATTAAGTATCCTATCATACCAGCAATAACATTAAGAACTATTATTATTGCCGCAGTAATTAAAACTTTAATAGCTGGGTTATATGCAAACATTACAGCAAAACCAGCTATTGGCGTAGCAGTTCCTGGTGTATTATTTGTAAGACCCATTAATGCAACAACTATTCCTGATAGAGCTCCCCCTATAAAATTAGTTACATACACTGGTATTAGATTTGCAGAAATTATGTCTGCTTGTGTAAGAGGCTCTATAGCAACTGCAATAGTATCTTTTTTGCTTCCAAATTTCATTTTTCCAAAGAATACAAAATTCATAAATGATGAACCAAATACTGCTAATGCTCCAATTGCCATTGGAAGTCCAGTTAATCCTAACATAGCTGTTAAAGCCATTGAGCTTAAAGGTGCAGTTGCAACCACTGTTACTATTCCTCCAAGTATAATTCCCATCATTATAGGACTAGCTGTTGATGTAGCTGTTATAACTCCTCCAATATTTTGTAGAGTTGTTTCTACAAGTGGATTTGAGATTGCTGCTATTCCCCTTACAAGTGGAGCTCCAAGAACAATAATAACTATTAAATCAAGACCAGCTGGTATTTTTTTCTCTAAAAACTTTATAACAAATGAACCAAGATAACCTGCTATAAATCCTGGTAATATTCCAAATCCTGAACATGCAAGACCTGTTAATACTGCATATACTGGAGAAACTCCAAGTGCTAAAGGTACTAAAATTGCAGCTGCAACTCCTCCAAGACTTCCATTAGATGCACCTACTTGTGCTAAAAAAGGTATTTGAAATACATCTCCAAAAAATGCTAAATGAAAGGCTTCAACTAAGAAACTCGCACAGGCAGCATTTGCTAATCCACCCATAGCCTTCATTCCATGTGGTGCCTTATAACTAAATAATGTAAAGCCTCCTAATACTAATAATAATAATAATGTTCCAAATAAGATTTGCATAATAAAATCCCCCTATGTATTTTTTAAATTTAATAATAAAATCATTTTATTAGTAAAATCATTTTACAACAGCATTTCATCCCAGAAAAGGTTTTCATGGTATAATTTACAATTTATTCTACTTATTAAAAATTTGTATAATAAATAACATAAATATTTAAATTTAAATTTTTAATAGTATAATAAAAAATAAAAAGCTGTATCAATTGATACAGCTTTTCTTCTAAAGGCTATAAATATCTGATAACTCCACTTTGTAAAGTTCTTCTCTATTTTCTCTTTCACAGGATGTTAAGGCTATCTCATCTAAAACTTCACTTTCAATCTTTTTAATTGGAAGTTTTATTATAAACTCTGTTCCTTCTCCTAGTTCACTATTAACTCTCATCTCACCCCCATTAATTTTTACAAGCTCCTTAGCTATAAAAAGTCCTATTCCACTTCCCTCATTAACCTTGGTTAATCTATTATTTATTTTTTTAAATCTATGAAAAAGCAAGTCTATTTTATCCTTTTGTATGCCTATACCCGTGTCTTTAATACTTATATTTGCATACCTTTCATCAAAACTCATATAGACATCTATATTACCATTTTCCCGATTAAATTTTATAGCATTGGATAAAATATTTAATAATATCCTTTCTAAATGATTCAAATCAAAAGCAATTATTTTTTCTTCCTCTTCTGTATCAAAAGTTATGGAAATTTTATTTTTTTCAGCAAAACCACATATAGACATTGTTATATCCTCAACACAACTTACTATATCATGATTTTTAATATTAACATTAAAAAAGCCAGCTTCTAGCTTAGTACTATCTATTAAATTATTTATTAACTTTAATAATCTAAAAACATTCTGCTTAGCCATTTTAATATAATTAATATAACTCTCTTCATCCCTATCTATATTATTTTTCAACTTTAATTCTAAAAGCTGAAGTGCACTGTATATTAAATTTACAGGTGTCTTAAATTCATGAGATATATTAGCAAAGAACTCCATTCTAAGTTTTTCCATCTCATTACTTTTTTCTATAGTATCTGTAATATCATTTATAACTATGATTCTCCTTATAGATTCTCCATTTTCATTTTTTATGGAGTTTGCTCTAAACAAAACATTTCTAACTTCATTGTCTGCTCTAACAATTCTAGCCTTCTCCATAAAAAAATCCCCAAAATCAATATTACTAAACTTATATCTATCCTCTGGATGAATTCTATCTAATTTCACAATCATACTTTTTTCTTTGTATAGCTCTTTACAATTTAATCCATATAATTTTTCAAAGGCATGGTTTACATAAATAGTTTTTTCTCCTTCTTTTATAATTACAACATCATCTAAGTAATTAAAAACTTCAAAAAACATTTTATCATTTTTCTTAAGCCTATAGTCTATAGCTTTTTTATAGGAAATATCCCTTGTTAGTCCAATTATACCTTTAACTTCATTGTTTTCATCAAAATATGGGGATTTTACAGTCTCTTCTAAATACCCATCTTCACATTCAAATCCCCATTCTTCACCATAAACTTTCTTTTCTCTTGAATTAATAACCTCTCTATCTGTTTTAATAAATGTTTCCACCTTACTTGGATCATCAAAAAATATATCTTTATCAGTTTTTCCAATTATATATTTTTTCTCAATTCCAACTTTATTTTCAAAAGCCTTATTACAATTTATATATCTTCCATCAATGTCCTTAAAAAATACGTAATCTGTTAAAGAATCTAAAAATAAATCTAACATGTCTTTTTCTTTTTTTAGATTAATTTCTAGTTTATTATATTTCTCCAATAAATATTGACTAAACCAAATAATTACATAATCATTATTAAGAAGCTTTAAACTAAGGTTTTCCTTTAAGTCTTTATAATACCCTTCTCCATTAATATTACTTTTACTAAATATAGTTTTAAAATCTATATCACTACCTAGTACTTCACTTAACAATTTGCTATTAAATTCTTTTATGCTAGACTTAAGTACAAATAAATCACTAGAATCTTTATTCTTTAGCTTCCCATAAATATAATCCATAGGACATGACTCTAGTATTTCTTCAAAATTAAAATCCTTCATAATAGTATAACTCCCCTTTAAGTTATGAAAATCAATTATTTTCAAGTTAAAACATTCTTTCCCTTATTTTATTTTTATTATATTCATTTTGGAACTTTAAAACAATATATTAAGTTTATTTTAATTATGTAAAAATATGATAAAATAATATATTAAATATATTTTCTACATTAAATTTTATATTAAGTCAAGTTCAAATTATTTCATTTAAAGTTAATTAATAGTATATATATCTTTATTTAATCAATAATTCATTATTTTAATAATTTTTTCTAATTTTACCCCTAAATTACAAAAGGGTATAATTAATATAATACAAGTATTTAATTAATAAAATTTATTTATTAATATTATTAATTGTAAACTTTAACAATACAAAAAACTTAAGAGGAGGTAAAAAAATGAGTAAAAAGAAAAAAATTTCGTTCCCTACAGCCTTTACTGTATTATTTATTGTTTTAATTTTATCAGCTATTTTAACTTATGTGATTCCAGCAGGATCATATTCAAAGTTATCTTATAATGAAGCTGAAAATACCTTTATTGTTACAAATCCTCAAGGGGAAAGCACTAAGGAAGCTGCAACCCAAAATACCTTAGATAAACTTGGTATAAAAATAGACTTAAGTAAATTTACTGATGGAAGTATAAATAAGCCAATAGCTATACCAAATACTTATGAAAAGGTTGCTCAAAATCCTCAAGGTATTGCTCAAATAATAGAAGCTCCTATTCAAGGAACTTATGACACTATAGATATAATTATGTTCGTTTTAATAATTGGTGGAGTAATAGGAGTTTTAAATACAACTGGAGCATTTAATGCTGGAATTGCTAGCCTTTCTAAAATAACTAAGGGAAAAGAATATATACTTATAATATTATTATCAATACTTATTTCTCTTGGTGGTACTACTTTTGGATTGGCAGAAGAAACCATTGCCCTTTATCCAATTCTGCTCCCAATCTTCCTAGCTTCTGGCTATGATGCTATAGTTTGTATAGCCACAATATACATGGGTTCATCTATAGGAACAATGTTCTCAACTGTAAACCCATTCTCTTCAGTAATAGCTTCAACAGCTGCTGGAATAAGCTTTAAAGAAGGCCTTGATTTTAGGATGATAGGATTGGTTTTAGCTACACTTATAACAATAATTTATATACTTAGATATGCTAAAAAAGTTAAAAACGATCCTTCTAAATCCCTTGTATATGATCAAAAAGATGAAATAGATTCTAAATTCCTTCATGAATCTAGTAATGATGTGCCAGTATTTACTTGGAGACTTAAACTTATGCTTTTAATCTTCGCTGGTTCATTTATAATTTTAGTTTATGGAGTTTCAGCTAAAGGATGGGGATTTATACAAATGACTGCTCTATTCCTTGTAGTTGGAATAATTTTAGGATTCCTTTCAGGACTTGGAGAAAAGAAATTTGTTAATACCTTTATAGCTGGTGCTGCTGATTTAGTAGGAGTTGCCTTAGTTATAGGTGTTGCAAGATCTATAAACTTAATACTTGAAAATGGTAAAATATCAGATACTTTACTTTATGTATCCTCAAATGGAATTCAAGGTATGGATAAAAATATATTTATAATATTAATGCTTGTTATATTCATAATCTTAGGATTCTTTATTCCATCTTCATCTGGTCTTGCTGTTTTATCAATTCCAATAATGGCACCACTTGCAGATACAGTTGGTTTACCAAGGGATGTTATAGTTAGTGCTTACCAATTTGGTCAAGGATTAATCTCCTTTATAACTCCAACAGGATTAATTTTAGCTACCCTTGCTATGGTTGATGTAACCTATAATAAATGGCTGAAATTTATTATGCCTTTAATGGGAATTATAGCAGCCTTTGCAGCCTTACTATTATTAGTACAGGTACATTTTTAAAAGATTAGTTTATTAAAATAACTTTTTTATAAAACTTACAAACAATATGAAAATTATATAGATAAGCTTTGGAATTTAAATTCTTAAGAAAATCTATTAATTTTCTAAATATGTTTGTAAGTTTTTTTATTATAATACCAAGCTCTAAAATTATTAAAGGAATATTATTTATTCTCCTTTGAAATAATAAGTTTATATTATTTACTAAGGAGGAATTTTTTTGGACTTAACATCAAATTTTGATAAAAATATAAATACTTTATCTAAAGCTTTAAGGGTTGGAAAAAGTTTTGATATAATTGAACGTTCAATAATAATTGGGGATAAAAAAGCCACAATGTATTATATTGATGGATTTGTAAAAGATGACGTAATGGAATTAATCATGAGTGACTTCTTTTCCTTAAGCAAAACTGAAATGAACTTAATAAAATCACCTAAGGATTTTATGAGAAGACAAATTCCTTATGTTGAAGTAGCTGAAGAAGTATCCATAGATAAAATAGTGTCTCAAGTTCTCTGTGGACAGACAGCATTAATTTTAGAAGGATTCTCCAGTGCAATAATGATAGATTTAAGAACCTATCCAGTTAGAGGTCCTCAAGAACCAGAAACTGAAAAAGTATTAAGGGGTTCTAGGGATGGTTTTGTAGAGACCATTGTATTTAATACTGCATTAATAAGAAGAAGAATAAGAGATCCTAGACTTACCTTTGAAATGATGTCTATCGGAAATGTATCAAAAACAGATGTGGTTATATCATTTTTAGATGAGGTAGTTGATAAAAAAACTCTTAATCTAATAAAAAAGAAATTTGAAAATTTAGATATACAAGCATTAACCATGAGCGAACAAAGCCTTGTTGAGTCTCTTTCAAATGCCTCATGGTATAATCCATTCCCTAAGGTTAGATATACAGAAAGGCCTGATGTTGCAGCTGCCCATATAACTGAGGGAAAGATAGTTATTATTATAGATAACTCTCCTTCTGTTATAATTTTACCAACTACTATATTTGATTTTATACAGGATGTTGATGATTATTATCTTCCTGTAATAACAGGTAATTTTATTCGTTTAATAAGAAATTTTATACTAATTTCTACTATTTTTATAACACCACTTTATTTGCTTTTAATCCAAAATGCCTATAGAATACCTGATTACTTAAAATTTTTATTACCTGTTGATGGATATAAAGTTCCATTGATAGTTCAATTTTTACTTCTTGAAGTTGCAGTAGATGGATTAAAACTTGCCTCTTTAAATACGCCAAATGCCCTTGGTATGTCCTTATCTGTTATTGGAGGATTAATACTTGGTCAATTTGCAGTAGACACTGGTTGGTTTTTACCACAAACCATATTATATATGGCTATAGTTACACTAGGAAGCTTTTCTCAACCTAGTTTAGAACTTAGCTATGCCTTAAAGTTTTGGAGAACTCTTTTGCTTATATTAACAAGCCTATTTAATGTAATAGGATTTTTTGTAGGATTAATAATAGGAATAGTTTTAATTGCAAGTAATAAAACTTTAACTGGTGATTCCTATCTTTATCCCCTTATTCCCCTTGACTGGAAAGCACTTAAAGCACTTATCTTTAGAGTAAGATTAGTACCTAAGCAAAAAGAGGAATAATAAAAATTTATTAATTTTCTTAAATTTTCATTTAATAAATAATATTTAATAAAAAAAGAAGGATTTTGTTAAATATTGTAGTAATTAATACTCTATAGGAGTAAGGAGGACAATAAATGAAAAATTTAAGAAAGATTTTAAGTATAATGTTAATACTATTATTTTTAATTCCATCCACAACAGTTCTTTGTCGTGCCGGCGGTGGTGGCGGAGGCGGAGGTGGTGGCGGTGGTGGTGGAGGTGGAGGAGGCTCTTCTTCACATAGCTCTCATGGAAGCAACTCAGACTCCCCTTATGGAAATATGATTGACTTCTTAATATTAGGTTCATTCATAGGAATAAATTTCTTGTTTGTGAAAAACGGAAGTGTATCTAGATATAAAGTTTATTCTAAAAAAATAGAAGCTATGTCTACTCTAAAAGACTTTGAGATTGAAAATCCAGCATGGAATTTCTATGAAATAGAAACTCAGATTGAAGAATCCTTTCCTCTAATTCAAGAGGCTTGGATGAATAGGGATTATTCACCTGTAAAACATTTAATGACAGATAACTTTTTTGATACTCATACTGTAAAAATGAATTGGATGCTTTTAAAGAAGGAAAAGAACATCTTATCTGATGTAGAATTAAAGAAGGTAACCCCTATATTAGCAGTAGAAAATGATGAAAATGGAGAGGATTTTATTTGGGTTTTATTAAAGGCTAAAATGATTGATTACACTATAAATGAAGAAAATAATTGCATAATTGATGGTGATTATTCAACAGCAAATTCATTTGAAGAATTTTGGAAGTTTATAAGAAAAGAGGATAAATGGTTAGCTGATACAATACTTCAAGTAGATGATATTGAATCACTTGATTATTTTGATAAATTAAAGCCTTAATAAAATTAAACCTCACTAAAATAATTTATAAATAATAGTTATAAAAACATTATGGAAATTTATAAACATCAAACTAAAAAACCAAGCTAAAGCTTGGTTTTTAATTTTTATAATTAATTTTTAATTTTCATCCTTTAATTCATTCATAAATTCTTGAGCTTTTATTTTTAGTGGGCTATCATCCTTAAGCTTTTGTAATCCAATACTTAACCCTTCTTTATCTATTACTAAACCATCAGTAGGAATATACCATTTTACCCTTCTACAGTGTTGCATAGGCAATTCATCTAGTCCTACTTTGTTAAATACAGGCTCAAATCTATATGGACTTGTTACTTTACCAGCTGCTACAATAGTAAAGCTTCCATCCCTTGAATTTATCTGTTTTAAAATAAGTACATCTCCTACCTTAACTTCTTCAGCAAATCTCTTTATAACTATTCCCTCTTTGCCTAAGATATCGTACTCTTCTTTATTGTCAAAATAATCTCCTTTGTCTCCAGGGCCAACAATTGCTACTCCTAAATCAAAGAATATATCTATTAAATTTGTGTTACCTATCTCTGCTGATATTTGCCAATAATTCATAATTATTACCTTCTTTCATTCTATTAGTATAAAAATAAAGTTATCAACAAAGTAAATATTACTTTATAATTTATTATACTCTTTAATTTTATATTTGTTTAGCCTTTAAAAGTCCTCTTAACCCCTTAAATATGAGCACATATATACTATAACTTCTCTTATTCTATTAAGCTCGCTTTCTTTATTATATTTTCTCCATATTGATGTGTAATCATAAAACCAAAGCTCTAAATCCTTAGCTAAGTCTTTTTTATCTATATCTAATAAACTTTTTTTATTAAACTCTCTTTCAAGTAATACCATGAAGAATTTATCTATAAGCTCCCATCCCTTTGAAGACACAATAAAGCTTTGAATAGCTTCTTTATCCTCTGTATTTTTAAGTAATTTAATAAACTCTCTTCTTACCTCTGAAGCAACCTTATATCCCTCAAAAACTTTTAAAGTATCTATACTCTTAATTTCTTCCTTGGTTTCTTCTCTTTCATTAAACTTTTCTTTCCATCTAACAAGTTCTCCCCAACCTGCAACTTGATTTTTAGAAAGCTTATCCATTAAAGATACCACCTTCATAGATTCATCACCAAATTCCATAAGGGATATAGACTTAAAGATTTCATTAAACTTCTCTTCCTTTGGATTCCATGAAATTCCTGCTCCATAAATCATAGATGGCATTGAATTAGCTAATAGATTTATATTTCCATAGTCTCCCCAGTTTGTATTTAAAACACCTATAGCTCCATATTTCATTCCGTGGTTAACCATTCTTCTTATATTACTAAAAGAGCCTTCTATAAGATTCATCATCATATTCCATCCACCTACACCAGGGCAAACATATTGTACTTTATTATGCTCTGCTATAATTTTTGTGGCTACATCATTAGCCTGTGGATGATAGTTCCAAGTTAAACAAGTTAAATTCTCTGGTATATCACTTAGAAGCTCTGGATATCCAACTATTATATCTCCCCAGAACATAACATTTTTATTGAACCTTTTTACAATGTTGTATACCTTATTTAAAAACTCTGTATATATTTTACCTACTCCTAATTTTTCAGCCTTCTCTTTACTCTTTCCTTTTCCTAAATCAAAGGTTTCATCACAGCAAATATTAAACTTATCTGAACTAAATAAAGGAATAAATTCTAAAAGCATTGATTCAACAAAGTCTAAACTTTTAGTATTAGTAACATCTAAGGTATGATGTGCCATTCTATCTACAAAAGAATATTCTTCATCTCCTATTTCTAATTCACAAAGTTCTCTAAAGGATTTACTTCTTAAAGCTTCATATAGATGACCAAAGGTTGATAATGATGGTACAAGTTCCACATGTCTCTCTTTGCAATACTTGTCTAAAATCAATATTTCCTCTGCTGTTAAAGGATCCTTATCCATCCAAACTTCGCTCATTCCCTTAAAAGCAAAGGTATGCTCTATATATAGTTGCAACTGATTTATTTTATAAAAAGCTGCTTTATCAACTAAGCTTTTTAATGTATCTAATGTTGGTACCATTCCCCTTGTTACATCATGATAAAATCCACGATATTTAAAATATGGAGAGTCTTCTATTGTTAGATTTGGAATACATGCTCCAAACTCTCTTACAAGCTGTCTAAAGCTCTGACATCCATAGAATAATCCAACACCAGACCCTACTATTATTACCTCATTCTCCTTTATTTCTATTTTATATTCCTCTTCATTTTCAAATTTGCATTCTCTTAAAATTATTGAGTTACTATATTTCTTATCCATAAAAAGTTTATTTATGTTAAGTTTAAAATCTAATACTCTTTCTATTTCCTCTTGAATCATAATTGCTAAATTTAAACCTTCAAAGGATAATTCACTACTTAATATAATTTCAGTATCTCTTTCTATAAAAAATTCACCTTCATGATTAATTACACTTTTTGGTCTTGGTATTAAATGCATTTCTCTTCCCCCTAATAATCCTTTACTTTCTACAAAAATTTGCTCATAATGGTAATAAACAATTTAAATGTTTACTATTATTATATAAAATAATTTTAGTTATTTAAGTAAGTATTTTGCTGTTATTTAACACAATATTGCTTTTATATAGGAGGAATTATGAGTAATTACATATATGAAAATCACTTTCATAGGGATCCTAATTTCCCAGTAATATTTCATTGTGATATTTTAAATAAAAATAGACCTAGTTTTTTAATGCATTATCATGAAAACATAGAACTTCTCTACTTTTTAGATGGACATGCTAAGATTGTTTGTAATAATAAAATACTTCAAGCTAAAGCTGATGATATTATAATAATTAATTCAAAGGAACTTCATTCCATAGAAAAAATATCTGATTCCTGTAAATATTACTGCCTTATTATAGATAAAGATTTACTTAATGATAATTTAAATGATTTTGATAATTTTAGATTTAAAAACTTAGTTAAAGATTCCTTTTTAAAGACCAAGATTGAAGAAATAAATAGAGAATTAAATAATAAAAATGATTATTTTAAAGAATTTATAAAATCAGATATACTTCAAATTTTAATTCATATTAAGAGAAACCATGCTCAAAAAAACTCATCATTAATAAAAATAAAAGATAATAATAAAATACTAATGGTAAGAGAAATAATAAACTATCTAAAAGAAAACTATAAAGAAGAAATCTCAATTGATCATATATGTAACCATGTTGCTTTTAGTAAATATTATACCTGTCGTACCTTTAAGGAAGTAACAGGGCAAACTATTTTAGATTATATTAATCATATTAGATGTATTAATGCTAGAAATTTAATCCTCTATAATGGATATACTATATCTGAAAGTGCTTATAAAAGCGGTTTTAATAACTTATCTTATTTTTCAAAAACCTATAAAAAATATATGGGATTACTTCCATCTGAAGAAAAAATTACATAATTTAAGTATTATAAAGTAATCTTAAGATACTGCCATCTATTATTAATAGAATAATAATTTCTGTTAATAACTTTTATAAATTAGTTTGCTTAATTTTCTTTTTAATACTACAATTATTTTATAGAAATAATAAAAAGAGGTGTACATATATGTTAAGTGAAAATTTATTACAAAGACTTAATGAACAAGTTAATTTTGAATTCTATTCATCATATACTTATTTAGCTATGGCTGCTTATGCTGAATCAGTTGATTTAAGCGGTTTTGCTAACTTTTTTAGAGTTCAAGCTCAAGAAGAATTATTCCATGCAATGAAATTTTACGATTATATATTCCAAAAAAATGGCGTTGTTGAATTAGAACAAATAGATAAACCTAAATTTAATTTTGCAAACATAATTGAAGCCTTTGAAAAAGGTTATGAACATGAACAATTAGTAACTAGTAAAATATATGGTCTTGCAGATGTTGCTTTTGAAGAAAAAGAACATGCAACTATGAGTTTACTTAAGTGGTTTATAGATGAACAAGTTGAAGAAGAAAACAACTTCCACTCATTATTAAAGAAAGTTAGAAGATCTGAAGGTAACCCTGCTGCCTTATATATGATGGATGATGAATTAGCAGCAAGAGTATTCACTCCTCCAACAACTACAAAATAGATTAAATTTAGGGCGTGTATCAACATAACTTTTGATAAAGATTACAACCAGTATGAAGAGAATATCTAGATGAACTTTAGAATTTAAATTATTACGTAGAAGATATCACGTTAAAAAGCTGAGACTGTTAATTCCTTAGGAATACAATCTCACAAAGTTCGATTGCATAAGTTCAAGAATCCAAATTGAAAATTTGGACTTTCACTTAAGTTTCGAAGCTTTAGTGATATCTTCGAAGTAATGATTATAAATTCTTAGTGAAATCTAGTAATTCTCGGAATATGTTTGTAATCTTTATTATATTTTGATACAGCCTTTTTTATTTTACTAGATTACTTTAATACTCATCAGGAATTCATTATAATTTTTTCAAAAAACTTATGTATTTTTTAATAAACTTTCCAATGTAAATGTTTTAATAAAATAGAACTAATTTCTTTTTAATTTATAACTTTACATCATTTCATAATGGTGCTAGTATAAATTTTATTATATTTTAAATTTATGTGTACACATTAATAATTTATTAATATTTTAAGCTTAATAATTAACTTATGATAATAAAGGAAGAATAAATATGAGTACTAATAAAAGTTCTATTGAAAAAATTACTTTAGGAAGCTTTTTAATAGCCTTAGGGGTTGTTTATGGAGATATTGGAACTTCTCCTCTTTATGTTATGAAATCAATAATAAATGGCAATGGAGGTTTAGAAAGCATTACTCCTGATTTTATCCTTGGAGTATTATCTCTTATTTTTTGGACTATGACTTTATTAACAACAATAAAGTATGTTCTTATAACATTAAAGGCTGATAATAAGGGAGAAGGAGGTATATTTTCTCTTTATACCTTAGTTCGTCGTCGTGCTAAGTGGCTTATTATACCTGCCATGGTAGGTGGTTCTGCTCTGCTAGCTGATGGAATGCTAACCCCGGCAGTAACTGTTACTTCATCCATTGAAGGTTTAAAAATCTTACCTAGTTTTAATGATATATTTGGAAATAATCAAGATATTATTATAATAATTGTACTAGTAATACTAAGTTTTTTATTCTTTATTCAACATTTTGGTACAGAAATAATAGGTAAAATCTTTGGACCAGTTATGTTTATTTGGTTTGCATTTTTAGCCATATTAGGAATTGTAAATTTATCAGGAAATTTATATCTTTTAAAAGCACTTTCTCCTCATTATGCAATAAAAATTTTATTTAGTCCAAATAACCATTTAGGTTTTTTTATTCTTGGAGGAGTATTTTTATCAACAACTGGAGCTGAAGCCTTGTACTCTGATCTTGGTCATGTTGGTAGAAAAAATATCTATCTTACTTGGCCTTTAGTTAAAATATGCTTACTATTAAATTATTTTGGTCAAGCTGCTTGGATATTATCTCAGAAAAATAATACTAAATTATATGGAATTGAAAGCTTAAATCCATTTTTTCAAATGATGCCTAGTTGGCTTTTGCTATTTGGAGTTTTAATTTCTACATTAGCCGCTATTATAGCATCTCAAGCTTTAATTTCAGGTTCATATACCTTAGTTTCAGAAGCTATTAAATTAAATTTATTCCCTAGATTACAATGTCTTTATCCCTCTAATTCTAAGGGACAAATTTACATGCCAGCTATAAATAGAATACTTTGGATAGCTTGTATAGCTATAGTTTTATATTTTAGAAGTTCAGATAATATGGAAGCAGCTTATGGATTATCAATAACTGTAACAATGCTTATGACATCCATACTTTTATTCAATTACCTATTAAAAAGAAAAACCCCATTACCAATTGCACTAATTATACTAGTCTTCTTTGGCTCTTTAGAGTTTTCATTCTTAATTTCAAGTGCAGTTAAATTCGAAAAAGGTGGTTTTGTTTCAGTATTAATAGCCTTATGTATTTTAAGCATAATGTATATATGGATAAAAGGTCATTATATAAAAATGAGTCTATTAGACTATATTCCTATTGAAAACTATAAAAATCAATTAAAGGAATTAAAAAATGATGTAGATAGACCTAAATATGCAACAAATCTTGTTTATTTAACAAGTTCAGAAAAATCTAAAAGAATAGAAAGAAAAATAATGTATTCTATATTAGATAAAAGGCCTAAGAGAGCAGATGTATATTGGTTTGTAAATGTAATTGTAACTGATGAACCTTATACAGCTGAATATACTGTAAATACATTTGGTACTGATTATATGGTTAAGGTGCAACTTAAACTTGGTTTTAGGGTTAACCAAAAACTAAATGTATTTTTACGTCAAATAGTGTGTGAACTTATAAATAATGGTGATATTAAGGTTCAAAATAGAAAGTACACTACACTTCCTAACAGAAATGTAGGAGATTTCAGATTTATTCTTATAAATGAATGTTTATCATCAGAAAGCAAGCTTAAATCATGGAATTCAATGATAATTAAAGCTAAGCTTTTCATAAAAAAATTCACAGTTTCTCCAGCTAAATGGTTTGGTCTTGAATCTAGTGAAATTGAAGTTGAAAATGTTCCTTTAATATTAGGATCTACTGAACATACCACTCTAAAACGTGTTTATAAATAAAGGACTTTCATCAAAATAACTTTTCATAAAACTTACAAACAGTATTTTTTCATATTGTTTGTAAGTTTTATTGTTATTTCTTGATAAAAGCCCTATTATTTTTATCCTAAAAAGATTTTAACATCTCATCTCTTCTTCTTTTATTAACATAATTTGCAAATCTCATTTTAAATCTTTCAAATTCCTTAAGCTTATAAAAGTTATTTAAATCAAAGGTAAGGAATAATGTATCAACAATTAAATATTTTAAATCCTTTAAATTATCTTTATTTTCTTCCTCAACCTGAAGATCATCAGCCTTTACTTTTAAATCTCCAATGGAATTTTGAAAATTTTCTAGATTACCCATTACAAAATCTTCGCTGAATTCTTCAAAATTTTTATTTACTAGTTCCTCTATAAAATCCACATAATTTTTATTTACTTCTCTATATTCATCATAAATATTTACTAATTCCATTTCTTCACCTCATAGAAAATTAATTCATCTTAAATAGTTTAAACTTTCTCTATAAATTATAACTAAGCTATATATTTTTGTCTAATGAATATAATTTAGCTAAATTTTAATTTCATAAATTTCTTTAAATTTTATACAAAGGGATATAAAAAACAAAAATTTATCTAAACTAAACAATGCATATGTTCTTTTGCCTCTTCTCCTTTAACTAAATAAGCTTGACCCTTTGAACAAAATATAGAAGTAGAAGTATAATCAATGTCTGCATTTCTATCATATGCCCTCTTTTCAATAATCTCTTCTTCATTGTGACATAAATCATACCCATGAAACTTAAGAGAAAGTCCTCCCTTTCCCTTAGTAAATGACTGAAACTCCATACCATAATTTATAAATGTAGAAACAGGTCCCTTTCCTTCTATGGTTGCTCTCTCTCCCTCTATAATTGGATCCTTAAACTCCCCATGCATCTTTTGTATATCATTCATTACTCTTCCTATCAGGTTAAGATCCACATCTATTTTAAACTTATAATAGGGCTCTAAAAGTTTATTTTCTCCACTTTCTAATCCCTGTCTTAAAGCTCTCTTTGTAGCTTCTCTAAAATCTCCACCACTTGTATGTTTATTGTGAGCTCTTCCTGTTAATAAGGTTATTTTAAGATCAGTAATAGGAGAACCTGTTAATATTCCCTTATGCTCACATTCAAATATATGAGTCCTTATTAAATTTTGATTTCCTGGTGTAAGATCATCTGCATGGCACTTATTTTCAAATACTATTCCTGAATTTCTTTCCAAAGGCTCAATTTTTAAGTGAACCTCACTATAATGTCCTAAGGGCTCAAAATGGCCATATCCTATTACATCTTCATTTAATGTTTCCTTATATAATATCTCTGGAGTTCCAAATTCTATTTCTTCATTAAATCTATTTTTCATAACTTCTTTAAGAACTTCCAATTGAACTTTTCCCATAATATTCACCTGTATCTCTTTTAATCTTTCATCCCAATATACACTTAAAGTACTCTCTTCACTTTCTAAGATTTTAAACCATGAAAGTACTTCCTTTGGATTTAACCCTTCTCTATAAACCACCTTAGACTTCAAAGTAGGAACCATATCATATGAATCAATATTTTCTATACCAATCCCATCACCAGATTCTAGTCCTTTAACTCCTACCACTGCAAATATATCTCCTGCCTTAACTTCATTTACAAGTTCATATTTACTTCCATTATATATTCTAATTTCATTTACTTTCTCAAAAGACTCTTTTCCTTCTTTTAAATATGTCAATTCTTCCTTAGTTCTTAAAGTTCCACTTAGAGCTTTTATAAAGGTTAATCTATTTCCCTTTTCATCATGTCTTACTTTAAAAACTCTTCCACTAAAAGAATCTTCTCTTTCCTCATAGTTAGTAAATGATAAGTTATGAAACCACCTTATAAAATCTTCTACGCCCTCATCTAGTAAAGCAGAACCACATAAGCAAGGAAAAATTTTAAGTTCCTTTATCATGCTTGGTATTTTATTTAATAATTCTTCTTCACTTAAAATTCCTTCTAAATATAAGTTTAGTAAGTCTTCATCTCTTTCAACTACTTCTTCTATAGTCCCATCCTCTAGTTTACTTGAAAAGAAAATAATATCTTCACTAAGTTTCTTTTTCATTTCATTTATAACCTTATTTACCTTTGCTCCTTCTCTATCAATCTTATTTATGAAAATAAAAGTAGGAACCTTATACTTATTTAATAATTCCCATATTGTTTCACTATGTCCCTGAACCCCTTCTACTGCACTTATAATCAAAATAGCATAATCTAAAACACTAATAGCTCTTTCCATTTCTGGTGAAAAATCTATATGCCCTGGAGTATCTATAAGATAATATTCTTGATTTTCTATAGAAAATTTACCTACCTCAGAATATATAGTTATGCCTCTATCTTTCTCTATTTGATTATTATCTAAATAAGAATTCTTATGATCAACTCTTCCCCTATTTCTTATACTTTTTGTATGATATAAAAGTTGCTCAGAAAAAGTGGTTTTTCCTCCATCAACATGAGCTAATATACCAATAGTCTTTTTCATCTTTGTCCTCCATTAAAAAAATCTAAACATTAAAAATTATATATGTTTTTTATTTTATATTCTTTACTATTTTTGTTTTATATGGTATAACAAATAATATTTAATCTTTAATATTATTTATAAAAATTGTTAATATATCTTATATCATACAAATAAAACGTAAAATTAACAATATACTCAAGTCAGAGGGGGCTTTAAAAATGAACAAATCTATTGCATATATAGGTACTTACACAAATGGGGCTAGTGAAGGTATCTATAGATTATGTCTAGATACTGATAAAGGAAATATTGAAGATTTATCCGTAGTAGCTAGATTCGGTAATCCTACTTATTTGTGCATACATAACAATAAACTATATACAGTGGGGAACCCACTTTCACTAGATACACTAGGTGGTGTTGCTTCTTATAATATAGAAGAGGATTATTCATTGAAATTAACAGGCGCTAGTTTACTTCAAGGTAAAAAGCCTTGTCATATTAATATAATCCCAGATAAATCCTTAATAGTTTCAAGTAATTATCATGAAAAATCAATTAATACATATTCATTAAATGAGAATTTTGATATAGATACTTCATTAAGTGCATTTTCTCATAAAGATGATTCAAAAATGCATTTTGCATCAATAACTCCAGATAATAAATTTATATGTGCTGTAAATTTAGGTATGGATAGAATAGAACTTTTTAAAATCAATTCTAATAACACCTTAAGTTACATTGAAAATCTAAGTTTTTATTGTACTAAAGGATGCGGTCCAAGGCATATAGAATTTTCAAAGAATGGAAAGTTTGCATATGTTATATGTGAAAATAGTTCTGAAATCATTATATTAAAATATTTAGGTGAAGAAGGATTTAAATTAGTTCAATATCTTCATGTACTTCCTAATGGCTTTGGAGGACAAAATTTTGGTTCTGCAATAAAAATAAGTCCTTGTAATAAATTCCTATACGTTTCTAACAGAGGCTTTAATGGAATATCAGCCTTTAGAATAAATGAGGAAACTGGTTCTTTATCACTTATAAATCATTATAGTTCACATGGTGATTTCCCTAGGGATTTTGAAATCAGTCCATGTAATAAGTTCTTAATCATTGCAAATGAAAAATCAGATAACCTAACAATTTATCTTAAAAATCCAGATGGAACACTAAAACTTTTTAAAAATGATATATTTATTCCATCTCCTACATGTATAAAGTTTAAATAGCAAAATAATGGGCTGTATGAAAATATAAAAATAAAACTTACAAGTATTATGAAGATAATGTCTATGAAAATATATTTGTAAGTTTTATTAAAAATTATTTTAATACATGCCTTTTTATTATTACCAAAAAACGTATATAATTCACCCTTTTGCCTGTTATATGAAATATATAAATGGATAAGCTATTATCAAGATTTAAAATCTTAAACCTATATTGATTTTTAAACCATAATTAAGCTCTGCTTTAATGGCATTTTAATTTAAAAGTCAATATTAAATAAAAAATATAGCTAAATATTAAGGAGGTAATAAAAGGTGGATAATAATAAAAACAGGTTAAAAGATAGACCTAAATCAAATGCTGAGAAAAGAAAAATGTATTCAGAAGCTGGTTCTGAAATAGGAATTGAAAATGGTCATAAAAAAGGTTCCCATTCAAATGGTAAAAAATATACTAAAAGATCAAAACTTTCTCACAATAAATAGGAGGCCAAATCATGAGTAAAAACTGTAAGAAACATAAAACTGATTCCATCTCACCATGTTCAAATAATTATAATGAAAAAGTTAAAAATAAAGCTAATGAAAATACTCCATATGAATCTAATGAGCCATCAAGTAAAACAACATATAAATAAAAAATAGGAGCTTAGTTAAGCTCCTATTTTTTATTTATTAAATTCTAATCTATCTATAATAGTTAAATCATTTTCTTTAGCAAAGTTTAACCCCATATCTAAATCATGCATTTCTTCTGGATTATGAGCATCAATTCCAACTATTCTTTTAACATTGTATTCCTTAGATAATTCCCAAAACTCTTTTATTGGATATTGATATCTTTCTCCATTATTATAAGAAATTTTATTTTTTCTCATTCCATTTACATTTATCTCTATAGGCATATTCATTTCTTCAGCAGCTTTTAAAATTCTCTTTGAGGCCTCTTCTGCATGCACATCCCAATTTTTATATGTCATTCCAAATAAATCTGGATGTGCTAAATATGAAAAATATCCACTCTTAATTGCTTCCACTACAAAATCAGCATAAATCATTAGGATTTCTGGAGTTAATTCTATTGTTCCAACATATACCCATTCTCCTTTATAAGGGAAGAAATGTACTCCTAAAGCTAAATAATCTGCCTTATATTTCTCCTTTAGCTCTTCATAAAGCCATCCGAAGTCTGGGAAATACTCGCATTCTATAGATCTTTTTATTGATATTTTATCTCCATACTTTTCTATAGCTTCTTCTATCTTTCCAAAGTAATCCTCTAAATCTTCATAAGCCATTCTGTGATAATTATCTATATTCTTACCTGGATGTGGTAAGTGATCAGAAATTCCAATTTCATCTATATTAGCTTTTATAGCTTCTTTAACATAATCTTCAATAGTTCCTGTGGCATGATTACATCTATATGTATGTGTATGATAATTGCTTCTCATTAAAATTCCTCCTATGTATTTAAACATTCATTTACTATTGTATCTAATTATAAAAATTTGACCAACATTAGATTTCCATTCTATAAATCTATTATCTCTTCTTTAGTTTAATTTACATAAAGTATTTTCAATTAACTAAGAATTCCTCACCCTAAATTTTAACTTGCCCTATTTAAGGTAAAATACTATACTGATAGTTGTAAATTTAAATACTAAATTTTTATGAAAGAGGAGAAAATGAAAGAACAATATTTTGAAAAATTACTAAATATAAAAACTTCTGGAGAACAAAAAATATTTAATGAATCTCTACATTACAATAGATATGAACCTACATCTTATGATGTATTAGAAGCTATGTGTTCTCAATATGAATTTTCTGAAGAAGATTCCTTAATCGATTTTGGCTGTGGTAAAGGAAGACTTAATTTCTATTTAAATTACTTTTTAAATATTAAAGTTACAGGAATAGAGATGAATAACTTCTTTTTTAATGAATGCTTAGGAAATAAAAAATCTTATTTATCACAAAATAAAGTTAAGGAAGATAAATTAAATTTTATAAATTGTTTTGCTGAAAGATATCCTATAGATTCAAAGGATAATAAATTTTACTTTTTTAATCCATTTTCAGAGCAAATATTTATAAAAGTTGTTGGAAATATTCTTGATTCTGTATCTAATCATGAGAGACCAGTAGATATTATACTTTATTATCCCTCTGATGATTACATATACTATTTAGAAAACTATACTCCATTTTCTTTAAAGAAGGAAATAAAGATTCCTAATAAGTATGAATATGATTCAAGAGAAAAAATCCTTATATATGAACTTAGTTATTTAAATTTAATATAAAATACTAAAGAAAAGAGAGGATTTATTTATGAATGAAACTATAAATTATGATTCATTGTTAATCTTATCTGTAGTAGCCTTTTTTACTCCATTTTTAGTTTCAAGGCTAAAAAGAGTGAACATCCCTTATCAAGTAGGGGAAATATTTATAGGTATATTATTGGGTAAAAGCTTTTTGAACATAATTAAACCAGATATTTGGATTTTATTTTTATCAAACTTAGGATTAGCTTATTTAATGTTTTTAAGCGGTCTTGCTATAGATTTTGATGAGCTTAAACCTAAAGAAGGAGAACTTTTAAAAGATTCTAAGTTATTCACTAGTATAAAGATGTTTATTGTATCTATAATAACAGCTATAATTTTATCATTTACATTAAAATTTGCAGGAATTTCAGAAGGATATATATTCTTTGCACTGCTATTTACTGCCGCTGCCCCAGGATTACTTGTACCTATTTTAAAAACAAAACACATAATAAATAGTAGTTATGGTCAAACTTTACTTGTTTTTGGAATAATAACTCAATTAGTAAGTTTAATAGGTGTTACTTTTGTGGCTTCTGTTGCAGTAAATGGTATTACCTTAAAGAGTTTTACTTTCTTAATAATATTTGCAGTGGCTATAGTAGTATATTTCTTATCAAAGATTATATTTAAAGTTCATGATTTTTCTACTATTGCCTTTAAAAACCTTCACCTTAGCGTAAGAGGTGCCTTTGTTCTTGTTTTGGTACTTGTTGCCGTTGCTGAAAAAGTAGACTCTGAGATAATTCTAGGCTCATTCTTAGCTGGTATGGTATTTTCATTAATAGTTGGTAAAGCCAAAGAAGAAATTTCTCACCAATTAGATGTGGTTGGATATGGTTTTTTAATTCCTATCTTCTTTATAATGGTTGGAGTTAATGTTGATTTAAAGGCAGTTGTTGAAAATCCTCAATCAATTGCTAAAATACCTTTGTTTATACTAATTTTCTTCTTAGTAAAATTCATTCCATCACTTTTACTAAAAAAGAAATATGGAACAAGAAATTCCTTAGCAGCGTCTATGTTATTAACAGCTCAGCTTAGTTTAGTTATAGTTGGTTCTCAAATGGCATTGAATTTAGGATACATAACTGCTGCAGACTACTCTGCTTTCGTAGTTACCACAGTAATAACTTGTATCTTCTTCCCTATACTATTTGAAAAATTAATTGCACTTCATGGTGATACTAATGATACTATAGAAGAAGATGAAAAAATAATAATCCGTGAAGTACTTGTTAGTAGCCAATGGTATATAGGTAAAGCCTTAAAGGATTGTAAGCTACCTACAGGGTGTAGGATTTTCTCAATGGTAAGAGATGACCATGAGTTTATGCCTAATGCTAATACAACTCTAGAGGAAAATGACCTAGTAATCCTTGCTGGAGTTAAACATGATGTAAATGAAACCCTTAATATGCTTTCAACCTGCGATTTAACTTTGCCAGAAGAATAAAAAAGAGAGTTTAAATAAACTCTCTTTTTTTATTCTCTACATATTAAATCACTTAACTTTCTCATCTCTTTTACCACATAGAAAAGCTTATAAAGCAATACAAGTATTAATCTCTCTTCTTCTGTTTTTGCCTTCTCTAAATCTTCTATTGCTAAATCTTCAAAGTCTTTTTTCTTAGTATAATTTTTAAAGTCTTCAAAGCTCTTTTTAAATAAGCTTTTATTGTTATGTATCATAGGGCTTTTTATTAAGAAGTTTACATCTGATACAAAATCATTTTGCAATATCAATAACTCTTGAATTTGCTCTGATTTCATCTCTTTATTGTTATAATTTATCTTCTTCCATATTCTATAACTTTCAAAAAAAGATAATACTAATTTTTCCTTATCTGAATTTTCTTCTATTAAACCATCTAGTATTCTCTCATTTAAATAAACATATAATTTTATTGCTTTATTAGTTTCATCCTTCATTTTATAAGGGAAAATATAATTCATAACTATAGCAACAATTATAGATGCTATTAAGATAAAAAATACCCTATATTCACTTAGCACATAATAAGGAGTATGTGATGGATCCATTACCCCAGCCATTAATAATGCATTTAATGTTATAAATATACATCTAATTTTATAAGAAACAACAGACATACTTAAGTATATACAAACAACTATAAAAGCAAATATCAGTATTACATTTGACTGAATAAAATAAAAAATTACATTAAATAAAATTGCTCCTATTATAGTTCCTAAAACCCTTGCCTTTGCCTTCTTATTACTTTGTTCCGCATAGGGAATTAATAATAAGGAAATAGTGAATAATGCCCACTTACCTTGAAAAATTTCAAAGTAATTTACTATAAATACTGAAAAAGCCAATGTTATGGCTGCTTTTACTGCCAAATTAAATCTTAGGGATCTTATGTTTAGGCTTTTTCTAAAATTATTTGAATTAGATTTTAAAGCTTTTAAAAAATTTGCAATATAATTTGAATAGCTTTCAATCTGATTTTCTTTCACATTAAGTCCTTGTAAAAACTCCTTTACACTTAATTTAGCATTATAATAGCTATACCTATCTAAATCATCTCTTAACTTAAAAGAATCTAAATAATTATAATATTCATTTAGTATATTTTTTAACTTTTCCTTATTTCTATTCTCTATAAAGTCTTGCATATTTTTAAGTAATTCAATGGTCTTTTTAATAAGTTCCTTATTAACATCTCTCTTCATAGCTTCAGATGAAAGACTTGATACTCTCTTTAGAAAAACTACTATTAAATCTTTTGAGTATATAGAATAAACTTGATTTTTATCTAATTCCAATCTTTCATGAACCTTTATCTCAAGTTCTTTAATCATTAAAGCTACCTTTTCACTATTATTTTTTTCTATACAACCAGTATTTATCAATTCATTTAAGTTTTCAATTAATGAATTAATACACCCTTTTATTGATTTGTTAAATATATTATTAAAATTATATCTAGCTAAGATATAGTAAAGTGTCATTATGACTATACCACCAAAAATTAAAGCAAATACTCTTTTTGGTAATTCGCTAGTTGTAACTGGTTCATATAATAAAAATAAATATAACTGTATAAATCCTAAGGCTTTAGTAGGCTTTGTATCATAAGTAAAAGAAAAGTATATAAAGAATGATACAATTAAAGTCATTATACCCCCTAAAATAGGATTTAACCCTGCAAAATATGCTCCTAAACCTACAAAAAGTTCAACTCCAATAAAGTATAATATATGATGTATTGGATTTATTGTATAATCCTCTCCAAACATTGTAGTAACTGTAATAACAGCGGCTAATCCAATAAAAAGATTTTCTTTTCCAAATAATAAAACAAATATTAGTATAGAAATTACCACTATCAAAAACATTTTAAGATACATAATTTGTTTCTTCCACATGTTTTATCACCTCTTGTCAAAAACTTATACTATTTTTATAGTAAATTCTGGAATAATACTATAATTAAGTTTTATATTTATATTATAAGCTAAAAATATACTTATAAAAAAATAAACAATAATAAATTAATTATTATTGTTTATTAGAGTAAACACTTTATTTATTTTTCTTTATCTTTTCTAAATAATCCCTTTCGCTAACTATATTCTTTTCAAAGCTCTTAACTGCTCCCTTTGTATAATTTCCTAGTGCAAATTTATTCTTTACATTACTCACTTTTATCACTACTCCTTATCTTTCACAATTTAAAATAATTCTTTCATAGAATTTCCTAATCAAAGAATTATTAATTGTATTATTAGCTGATAAAAATGAGCTTATACTTTCATCCTTTCTCCATGACATAATAGAATTATGATATTTATTTTCTCTTAAATTTATTAACTCCTCTAATTCTTCTAAAAGAACTAAAAATTCATTTTTTAAGCAATTAAAAATCTTGTTATTAATATCATTCTTTCCTTCATTGATGTTTAAAAGTATTCTAAATAATTCATTTCTTATGGAATTTATTTTAGCTAATATTTTTTTATTACTCTTTATTATGTCTAAAAAATCCCTATCAAAATATTGATAAACATCAGTTCCTATCATAATAAATCTATCTATGCTATTTAATATATCTAGAAGAATGTATATATACTCCTCATTTAATATATTGGAATTATTAGAAATATTGATAAACAACCTTTTTTTAAGTTCCTTTAAAATGTATTCTATTTGCTCCCTTTGATCATTACTCCTGTAATTTATTATTTCTTTATTTATAAAATCAAAGATTTCTGATTCCCATAATTTATAATTACAATCTTTGTCATTCATTATTTCATAGGAATTTACATTGTTTGCTATACCATTATTATTTAAACTTCCTGAAGATACATAACAAATTTTATCAGTTAAGATAAAATTAGAATCATTTACTGAATTTAATATAATTGCTATATTATTTTCAGGGAAATTTTTCATAAATTTAATTTCATTAACTATCTCTCTTTGATTTCTAAACCTATAGTTAAAGGGAAGTATTAAAATCTTAGGACAATTAGCATTGTTTAAAGCTTTCAAAATTCTTTCTGTAAAAGGAATTTCACTACACCCTAAAATAATATATTCTGGATTACAATTTATTATATTAACTATACTTTTCTCTAAATTTTCATCTAAACTTTTTATTCCTAAAGCAGCAACTGTACGATTATTTATTTTATTAACTCTGCTTCGCATAAATACTTATCAACCTATTTAAAGGTGATAATTACCTCCTTTCATAAATATAAAACTAGTATAAACAAATTCATATTAATCTTCATGTTTTAAAGTTAAATTCTATAAATAATTATAAAAATATACACTTATTTATAAATTCTCTTACTATTTATTTTAGTCAAATCTTGTATTTTTGTGAATTTAAACACATTATTTATTAGTTTTTAAAATTACACAAATTATATATCTATTGATTTAAAGTGATTATTTTTACCCCCTTAATTTCATGTATAATCCCTATTATTTAATTAAAAATAAAAAGGCGTACTATAAAAGTACACCTTTTTGTATTATAAGTTCTTTTTCTTTGCTATACCTGTCAGCATAAGAGCTATTGCTCCATCACCAGTTACATTACATGCTGTTCCAAAACTATCTTGAAGAGCAAATATTGTTAACATAAGAGCTGTCCCAGCCTCATCAAAGGCTAATACACTAATTATTAAACCTAATGATGCCATTACTGTCCCCCCAGGGACTCGTGGTGGTTTTAAACTGTAACTATTTTAAAAACACTTTGAGCAAGCTGTATATCCTTGGCTTTTAGCATCATTTATATCAGTTTGCCAACTTGTTTTTGTATTACCACACTTAGCTTTTGAATGATATTTTTTTCCTGTTGCTGTAAGATACACAGTTTGTCCTACTTTAGTTTCATTATTTATTCCATTTGATGAACTATTATTGCTACTTTTAGTTGTTTGTTGTTGTGTCTTCTTCTCAGCTTCTGCTTTTGCTTTCGCCTCTTCTTGAGCCTTTATTCTATCTTCCTCTTCTGCTTTCGCTTTTGCTTCTTCCTCAGCCTTTATTCTAGCCTCCTCTTCCGCTTTTGCCTTTGCTTCTTCCTCAGCTTTTATTCTAGCCTCCTCTTCCGCTTTTGCCTTTGCTTCTTCCTCAGCTTTTATTCTTGCTTCCTCTTCTGCTTTTACTTTAGCTTCTTCTTCAATTTTGGCTTGTTGCTCTACCTTTATTTTTTCCTCTTGAGCTTTGCTAGTGTCTGAACAACTAATGAAAGAACTTGTAAATGCTATTAATAAAGCCATTATCATACTTGAAAATTTTTTATTTCTCATAATAAAAACACCTCACTTCTAAATATATAAACTAAATAAAATAAATAATTTCTTTAAAAGAATATTACAAAAATAAAATAAATCATAATTCCTACAAATACTAATCCAAATAATACTTTTGCTAAAGCAAAAATAAATTGAAATATAAGAAATATATACTCAAATATGTTTCCTATTGAACTTAATGGACTTGTTTTATATTCTATATTAATCTTTTCACTCTCCGAACAAACATTATCACAAATATTATTACATTCTACCGTAGTCTTATTATATATTTTATTGTAAACTGATTTTTTAGGATCATTTATAATCCCCATTCCTTTTTTACCATATGTAGGATTTATAGATTTTTTAACCTGCCTTTTTACTTTTCCTGTTGTTCTTGCTTTAACACTTTTTTTTAAATTCGGTTTCCTGTATCCAACTTTCATAACTCCTCCATAATTAATTATTTTGCCTGTTCTGTTTTTAATGCAGCATTAACCCCTTCTTTGAATCCATCTTTAAAGTCTTCAAATTTAAAAATTAAAAACATAACTAAAATAACTAAAACTCCTATTATAATTTTCTTTTTCATATACTCACCCCTTTTATCTACTAAATATGTATAAAATTACATTAACATTATATAACATTTATGTTGATGAATAAAGTTCTTATTTTTCATGAATATAATTTATAAATTTGAGTATATTAATAACTGGGTTATAGTTAAATGATTAAAGCATTGATAAAGGTGTTTAAAATCACTTACGCTTATACTTATTTAAACTAAAAAAGAGAGTTAGAAATTAACCTAACTCTCCATTACTAAATTTAATAAGTGAATTAATGTATATAGTATCTTATAAATCTTGCTACTATTTAATTATAATTTAATATCTTGCGACCATTCAACATTTCCTAATTTATAACATATACTAATAATATAAAACTTATATTAACTATCATACTTTAATCTATAAAATTAAGTTAATAATAAATTCAATACCTTTTCTTATAAATATTTATTTGGTTGAATATATCTAACTAAAATTGTATAATTTTAATATATACTATTTTATATTAATAAAGGAGGTATCTCGAAATGACTTTATTTAAAAAAATATTAAATAAACAACTAAAAAAAATGGAAAATTTCAATACAACATCTAAAAATACTCCTACTATTAATATTAATAGTGATGAAGATTTTTCTAACTCAAAAGAAAGAATTAATAAATTGAGGGCTACTATTCGAAATACAACGCAATAGGTTTTATTATTTTCATATTATTATTTAGGTTCAATTGATTTATGAAAAACTCCCTCCAAAAATCATCTAAACTTGAAAGTAAAATACTAAAATTATCTGCAGTGTCTTTTTCTTTATTCAATGATTCATTTAAATTTGAAGTATATTGGCCAACTATTTTTATTTTCGAACTATAATTAAATTTTATTTCCATTAAACTTTCTCTTAGATATTTATCGTTTATTATTAATATTAAATCATTAGCTATTATAAATTTAGAATATGGCAACATATTTCTTGCTATCTTAAAAATTCTTCTTACATTTTTTTGTTCTGTAATTTCTTTTTTCTTTCTATTTTTATTTACAGCATCAGAACATTCTTTACTTTGTGCAGAATCTCCCATAAACTCAATAAACTCATCAGTGTATATATCTAATATATATTCTAAATCTCTAACCAAAAATTCCGATTCTTCTCTTATATAATTCCCTATTTTCACTTCTTCACTTGTCCCAAGTAAATTATTTTCAATCAAATAATTTTCAAGCTGATCAAAGGCGTTATCATGTAATATTTTTTCTATTAATTCTCTACCTGATTCAATTTTAGATAAAGTATTTGTTGTAGTTAATGTATCTTTGTCTTCTGAAAAAATCATTTTAATTAAAGGCATTCCAATATTAGTTGTAAAATTGTTTTTCCCTGGAAGTTCAGTTTCTATTTTTTCATTTTTAATATTATCTTTAACTTCCGTTACATGATTCTTTAGTAAACCTTCATTTATTTGTGATAAATAAGAATTTAATATTTCTAAATCTAAATACACAAAATGTTTCATCAAAATTCCCTCCATATCTTCTTTATATTTCAAAGAAAATATGCTATCATATAACATATAAAACTTTAAAATATTCTGTATTAAAAGAGCCTACTTGCTATTCATAGGTTCTTTTTTTATTTTATTATATTTCTATTAATTGGACAAGTTGTCTTTTTTTAAGAATATAATTACATATTTTAGTGTTTATAAATTATTTAGAATCAATTACGCTTTTATACTTATTAAACTAAAAAAGAGAGATAGGCATATAAATACATATACCTATCTCTCTTATTAATTGTCTAATAGTTAAAGTAGAATATACATTAAATTATATAAACTTTATATTTATTCTATCAATAAAATTTATATTTATTAACATAAAAGAAATACTTATTTTATACTTCTTCACCATTAAATACCTTCCCTATTATATTTCCATTTATAGAATCTCTAACATTAAGATAAGTATTAACTTTAACTATACCATCTTTAATTTTTTTCCTCTTCATAAAACTTTACAACTTGCTCTCCTTCATAACGAACAAACCCATCGCTTGGAGTACCATCAGTTCTATAAAAAGTTACTCTTAGCCATTTTCCAACTCTATACATTGGAGAAGCTTTTTGATTCGGTTGTAATTCTTCATTATGTTCTTTAACATTGACATCCTCTGAATCCCACCACACATAAGTAACTCCATTATCATTTTTATATTGCATATGGTAATCAAAAGATATTCTACTATAATATTTAATATCTATATAAGCATGATATTTTTCATTTTTTCCTGGATAAATAAGTTCTATATGATTTCGAGATGGATATATACCTAGTACAAAAACTCTGTCTAAACTTGATATATGTCTTCCTTGAATAACATTTCCCTTTTCATCTAAAACCTCTATATTTCCCTCTCCAACTATAGTGGCATTTTCTCTTTCTTCATTGCTTATATAAAAGCCATTGTCTGATACTATTTCAGTACCTCCAGTTGGTCTATATGAATTATTTTTAAATTGTTCTAATAGAAAGTTTGCTCCTGGACAATCTGTATTATTAAAGTCCTTATGTCCATATACAGGTAAGTTACCTCTTCTAGCTCTAATATCTGCAATTAAATAATAAAGAGAATTTAATTGTGCTCTAGTTGGTTTTTCTCTCATTAATGCACCTTCTAAGCAAATTCCTATACTTGAACTATTTTGACCTATTGTGTGAGCTCCTTTAGCATTTTCTGGTCTACCAGTCCAAACAGAACCATCCTTTCTAATAAAATAATGATAACCTATACCACTCCATCCATTTCCTTTATGCCATCTATCTACATCATATACACTACAATTTGGATGATCTGCATTATGAATAATTATTTTATTTGTATTATTTCCATAGTTTAAGCCATTGAATTTAATATTTGATTGATTTATATACATTTTACATTCCTTCTTTCTTTTATTTTTAAAAATTTGTTATTATCAATTCCCCATATTCTTTTCTTGCACTTGC
>OKWS01000058.1_pt1 | contig 81162 bp, 84 predicted proteins | sample 1607061 | NCBI WGS metagenome assembly OKWS01 (sample SAMN07501040, study PRJEB24779) | human gut metagenome | isolation source: stool | host: human infant | place: USA: Pittsburgh, PA | reverse complement strand
TTAGCATTATCTTGTTAGTGATATTATGCTAATTTATATCTTGAAAGATTAATACTTGCATTTAAATCTCTATCAATAGATAAACCACAACTACAGTTATAAACTCTATCTTTAAGTTTTAAATCCTTCTTAATCTCTCCACATTGACTACAAGTCTTTGATGATGGATAAAATCTATCTGCGACTACTAACTCAATTCCTATAAATTTGCACTTATACTCAAGTTGTCTTTTAAATTCATAGAAACCTTGTTTTCTTATAGCATCAGATAAATGTTTATTTTTCATCATTCCTTTAATATTTAAATCTTCTATTACAACTCTATATGGCTTGGTTTTCACTATACTTGTTGTAGTTTTATGAAGATAATTATTTCTAATATTAGCCAATCTTCTGTGTACTTGTTGTATCTGCTTTTCAAATTTTATAATATTTTTAGTTTTGACATATTCCTTTCCTTTTTTATTTTGTTCATACTTTCTACTTACTTGTCTTTGTAGTCTTTTTAATCTCTTTTCGATTTTTCTAACTACATTACTTTTATTTATATTTTTAAATACTGTACCATCAGAGCATATTGCAAGGTTCTTTAAGCCTAAGTCTATTCCTAATGATACATCTGTTAAATCTTCTTTAATTTGTTCTTGTTCTATACCTACCGAGATATACCAATACTTGTTATCATATGATATACGAGGATTACTATATTTAACTCCAATAGGTAGTTGTTCATTAGTTTTTATCCAACCAACTTTTTCAATATTAACTAATCTATTTTCTTTAACTTTTAGCTTTATATTATCGTTGTAGAATGATTTTTTACTCTTTTTTCTACTCTTAAATCGTGGTTTATCTGATAATCTATTGAAGAATCTTTTATAGGCATTACAAGCATCTTTTACAGCTTGTTTAGCTACATTATTAGATACTTCATTTAACCAATTTAATTCATTTTTCTTTAACTTGGTTAATTCCTTTCTTAAAATTCCATCAGATATAAATTTTCCACCATTTTTATAATTTTCTTCTTGTTTTGAAAGTGTCCAATTGTATATAAATCTAGCAGTACCAACTGACTGCCAAAGTTTTTTCTCTTGTATTTCACTTGGATACAATCTAACTTTTTTCGATAGTATCATCTTCTAATAACTCCTTAATCATTTTAACTTTATTAATTCTTTCCCATTAAAATCTACAACTAAATACGGTACCTATTTTAATTAAATCTTCTACTAATTATTATTCTTCTATTTTTTCAGTATTATCAATAATTTCAATAGTAGTTCCATATTTTTCACAAATATTTTCTATTAGTTCATATCCAAATCTAATTAACCTATCTTTGTACAGTACTACTATTTTATCTACTTCTAAATTAGTTATCATATCTATTAATTGATTTAATCCTTTTTTATTATAGTTAATTCCACTTCCAATATCTGAAATAATCTCAAATTGATAACCTTTAGCATACATGTATGTTTTTACATTTTCAATCTGTCTTTCAAGGTCATCTTTTTGCTTATGAGAACTAACTCTACAATATCCAATAGTTTTTTTATTTAGTTTAGTTTTTGATTTTAATCCTAAAAAATGATTAAGCTGTTCTTGTGAATAATATCTCGTACCACCTTCGGTTATATGATGTGGCTTTAAAGAACCATTTTTATCCCAATTTCTAAGAGTTTGAACTGTTTTACCTATTTTATTTGCAAATTCTCCTATTGAGTAATACTTCATAATTTATCATCTCAATAAGATTATATTATAATCTATAAATAACAACCATATTTTTATAGATATTTATAGATTAATATTAACTGTTATTTACCTCCAAAATAACTAAACTGCTCGTCTAATTTTAAATTTCTATTTAGTCTTTCATTAATTCTTATATATTTTAAAACGTAATTTATAAAAATATAGAGCTAAATTTATATAGCATTGGGAAATAATTGAAAAATAGTGTTTAATTCGTTACAATAAAGATATATAGAACATTTTGATAAGTATAATTTTAAGAAGGTGATTTTATGTTTCAGTTTATTATTATAGGAGCTGTAGGAATACTTTTCTCTGTTTTGGGATATTTAGTAATGGTTAAGAAAAAAACAAGCTTAATACACCATTATCATCTAAGGGGAGTAAAGGATATTAAAAATTATTGCAGCTTTATGGGAGGATGTTTATTCCTTTTAGGCGTAGTATTTATAGGCTTTTCTATTTTAGGATTTACTGAAATTTTAACTTTTGCACAAATGCAACTTAGTATATTTATTCTTTGTATTTTAGATGTTTTGGCACTTTTAGTTATACAGGAAAAGTTTGCAGGGCATATATTTTAAGAATATTACTTTAATATAGAAGTGATTACTTTCTCTAAAGTTATTGAAATTCTCACATTGTTATATGAGATAATAACTCCTTATTATAAAGATAGGGAAAATCAAAAATAAAAATATGCATAAAATATATAATAAAGCTTTTTTCCCTGTTTAAGATAAAAGAACCTTATCATTTTAGCCTAAATGATAAGGTTCTTTACTAAATGAATATATAAAAAAACAAATAAACCTTATCATTTGCAATTAAATGATAAGGTTTTTTATTATTTTCTCTTAATATTATTTTATGATTTTATTAAAATTTCTTTGCCCTATCTAAGAACTCTTATGAAGTTATTTTGGAAACTTGTAAAAAATTATACATTATGGAGATTTCCTATAAGAACTCCTGTGAGGCTATTTTTAATATAATAATAAACTATTTATTATCTCTTGCCATAATAAGCTTAGTGAAATGGTTATTCACTATTTAAATGTTTATTAGCTCTTCCTAATTTATTACACACAATCTAAATTATCTATGTATAATGGAAGTGGTAGCCAGCTATTTAAAAAGCTTGGAGTATCTTTGTTGAAGTTAAAGTAGGATTTTATTGGTGAAAATAGAAATTCCATTGCTTCTAACTCATTTAATTCAATATTAACTTCCTCTTCACTGCTATTTAAAGCTTTCTTATCTTTATAGGTTTCTTCCCTACTGCTCTTTAAAGTTTCCTTGTGTTTATAGGTTTCTTCCACACTACTATTGAAATATTCCTTTGCTTTATAGATTTTATCTTCACTATTTTTTAAATTGCCTTTATCCTTATAGGTTTTCTCTTCAATTTTTTTGACTTCCACTTGATTTTTATGGACTTTAATCTTTAAAATGCCATAGTTTATTATTTTTATGTTATATTCTCCATCTTCTAGATTTGAGTAAGTGGCTTTTAGTTTTAGCATTATTCTCACTATCTTTTCATAGTTAAATATTCTAAAATTATTATTTTTAGTAATTGAGTAGTTTTCACATATCTTTAAAAGCTGTGATATTTTCTCTCTTTCATAGATTGGAACCCTTACATTTACTTCCCTATGATTAAAAGTTTTTATGTATGAAGCTATGACAAAATTTAAATCATTGTTATCCTCTATAACTATTTCTTCAATAAACCCGTTATTTGAGGAAATATATCCAATAAATTCGCCATTTTTAAACACTGAGTAAATTCTGCAATTCCATGATTTTAATATATCTAAGAATTCTTCTTTTTTTCTTTCTATTTTTACATTTTTCTTAGAATGAAGCTTGTATGCCTTTTCTACTATATTAGGATCATTTTCATCTAATAAATGAATGCTTATTCCTTTATTAATTAATTCATTGCGCTTATAGTTTATATTTACATGTAGAATATTAAAGTTTATATGTTGTCCACAAGGTTCATATCCAAAATGTTCATATCTCTGCCTATATCCATTAAGAACACTCATATCCACATTCTCATTTTTCATCTCACAAATAGCTTTATTCATAAGTTCTTTCATATAGCCTTGTCCCTTTGAATAGGGATGAGCTGATACGCTTCCAATTCCTACAACATTTACTTTTTCATCTAATAAGCTTAAGGTTAATGGAAAAGCCCCTACTACGCCCTTTATCCTGTTATCTACTTTTATTATATGATGGTACTTAATTTTATCCTTATTCTTATATAGTTTAGGCAATAAGACTGGAAAATCAGTGCTTTCACATGAATAACTAAATACATAATTTATAAAGTCAACTAACTCCTCATAATCCTTTTCATCTGCTTTTAAATACTCTTTCCCCATAATTCTCTCTCCCTTATTATTAAAAATCTAAGTACTTCTCTTAATCCTATGTTTAATTATAAAAATAGTCTATACCATGGTTATTATAAAAATCAATAATCTTATGAGTTAAATTATAAAAAAATAGATAGACCTTAAAATGTGATCTACCTATTTTTATTATATTTTTAATTTATAATGTACTAAAACTATGAAGATAAATTTTGGCAACTTTTTAATATAACTTTTTATTTGGAATTTTTTAATATGCCTCTTTATTTTAGTATGCTCCATGTAAAAACTCTGTTTATAGATAATTTTTTTAATAAGCATTTCACATCTTAAGATAAATTAATATTAGTCTATTTCCCTACAACTTAAAACCCAACAGTTAAGCAATCTAACAGTTTGATATGTCTTTTTGATTTCATATTTTCTTCCATCAATCATGGCAATTACAGGTGAAGTTCTTTTAATAAACTCAAAGGCCAAGCCATCTTTTCCACAATATTTTGCAACTTCTAGGCAAATATCCTCATCTGTTTTAGGTTCAACATCCAAATCAATTAAAAAGCCTTTTTTAAACATAAATTCTAATCCCCCTTAATAAAGTTAATTTTTAAGTTTATTATATTGGATAAAGTAATTTTAAAATTAACTATTTTGCACCCTTTGAAAGTAGCTAGTACATGTGCTATTTTAAATTAGCTATTTTATTGTAAATTCAATTTCAAATTAGCTGTTTTACACTATTTAAAAGTAGCTATTTTCTATGCTATATAGTTATTATAAGTAGTTCACTACTCTTTTCATTAAGCATTTATGAATTCTGTTATATATACTATATAATTATTATCCATATTTTTCAATATTTTGAGAATTTTAAATAAAGTTTATGCTTTAATTTATTCTTTTGCCACTTAAAAAGGTAGAATCATTTTTAAAACCCACTACACTTTAAACTTTAAGTTAATAATTTACAACTTAAAACAGTAAAATCATTTTCAAAAATCCCCCACGCTTTATGCCTTAATTTACTGCCTTACAACTTAAAATCCAACGATTAAGGAACCTTCCATTTTCATATTTCTTTGTTATTTCATAATTATTATCCTTAATTTTAGCAATTACAGGTGAAGTTTTTTTAATAAAATCAAAAGGCAAATTATTCTTCCCACAATACCTTTCAACTTCTAAACAAATATCCTCATCAGTTTTTGGCATATCATCTAAATCAATAAAAAAACACTTTCTAGCCATAGTCTCTACTCCCCTAAAAATTTATTTTTGTCTTTTTTTCCCAAAAAGATTTTTCTTATAAAAAAATTTACTTCATTTATTCAAATATATATAAATATCCATAGATTTTATTCCTTCATATCCTATAATTTTCTGTAAAAGTATTTTTACTTGAAGGTGTTTTTTAACTTTAAAATATATTTGCTTTAAGAGATTTTTACTTGAAAGCATTTTTCCACTTGAAGATACTTTTTTGCCTTAGATATTTTGGGGCTTTCATAATTTTTTACACTTTATATTTTTTCTTAGGATTATTTTCCTTTTAAAGCATTATCCCCTTATAAAAGTTTTTACTTAGGTTAGCTTTTTCTTACTTTAGGGTTAACTTAGAGATAATTTTTGATTTATAGATTTTTCTTTGATAGATATTTTTTCACTTTATATTAAAAAGATTTGCAATAAGGTTTTTACTGCAAATCTTTTATGGATGTCAATTTAATTTATCTTTACTTATTTTGTAAACTTAATTTATCTTTACTTCTTTTATGGATTTAAGTTTAATTTATTCTTACTTCTTCATTGGTTTCCTTGTTTATTAGATATATTTTTACATTTTCCTTATTTACTTCCTTTGGATTATAGAAGATTTTTCCATGTAGAACTGGTCATACTGGGAGTTTGCATTGTAGCTTGGGTCAATATTACTGTATCTTTTTATTACTTGTTCATAAAATCCAACCCATTTTTCTAAGTCATAAATTGCATTTATATTTTCCTCTTCAACTCTAAGGGCATATTTATTTTCTATTTCTTTGCCTTTTTCCTCACTTATATTTCCTACAAATATAGGTATACAGCTTCCAAAGTCAAAGTCTCCTATGCTTAAAACTTCAAAATCAATATCATCTAGTTTAAAAGTCTTTTTAATCTCCTTGTAATTTTCCTTATCTGGATAAACTACTCCATCAACTTTTATAGTTGTATCTACCCTTTTTTCCTCAAAGAGATTTTTACTACTTCCCTTTTCTCTAGCACTTACTAAAAAATCAAAATTATTAACATATTTATCATAGTCTTTTCTAGCTACAATTATTCCAACATTAACAATTCTCATCTTATTATTCTCTACTTTTCTTAAAATATCGTGGGCTGATACAAAATATGCTGTGTCTGGAAAGCTTGGACTACCTGTAATGTGAAAATCATCCTCTTCTATAGGAGAATTATCCTTTGTGGAAATAGTGTAATCAAAGAGAATGTAGTAATTTACTACCTTAGGCTTCTTTATTTCTATATTATAATTATCAAATTCTGTATTGTAAGGAAATTGTGCCTCCACCACTTTTGGCTCTTCATTGATTTTTATCTCTAATCTCTTTACCAATACTTTAAGCCCTAAAAATATAAGAATTAAATTTAAAATTGTACCGAAAAAAATGATACTTAGAAAAAGTCTTTTTCTTTTTTTCATTCTCTATTCCTTTCAAATATATTGTATTTTTTAATTTAAGATATTTTAATAATTATAGCATAAAATACATTTTTAAACTTTATTCTTATATTACACTTAACACAATTTAAGTATCTTATCTTAATCTTTTTCTCAGTTAAAAATTTTATTTTAGACTCTATTTTAAATAGTGGTTTATATATGATAATTTTACAAAAATAAATAGCAATAGAAACTTTTTAGGTCTTAATATATCTTTATAAATCAATACTAGTTTAAAAAATCAAAACTTTAAAACAAAAGTGGGAATTTAACTTATGTTTATTGATTATAGGCTACAAAAATTGCGAAAGAAGAGAAAATTAACTCAAAAGGCTTTAGCTGAAATGACAGGTATATCTCGTTCTTATCTCTCAGATATAGAACATAACAGGTATAACCCTAGCTTTGATACTATTGAGGCATTAGCCACAGCTCTAAAGCTTGATTTAAAATCATTTTTTGATGATACTCTCTTAGAAGAAGATTATTATCTAAAACCTCTAAGTGAGGAGCTAAAAGATGAAAGCTTTGAAGAAATTGAGGTGCTTTCTGAAAATGAGATTGTTGAAAAGCAAATAATTAATAATGATTTAAACATTACTTATAAAACTGGTTCTCTTTCAAAAAAGGAAATATTAAATATTAAAGCAGATTTAGAGAAAACTCTAAATAACTTAGATAATTTTGAAAAGCATATAGCCTTTGAGGGGTTCCTACTAGATAGTGAAACAAGAAAAGCTTTTAAGGAAAGCTTAGAACATTCAATGAAAATGGCAAAACTAATTGCCAAAAACAAATTTTCTTCTAAAGCAAATTAGCCAATTAAAATCAATTAAACCTGCTTAAAACACCAATATCCTTTCATTATAAAATATTTGAAAGGTAGGTGAAGGACTTGCATCAAAACTCATAAATTTAATCAAGAGTTTCATTGGTGCAATCCAAAATATATATGAATATAAAAAATTTAGCAAATCAATTAGTAAAAAAATATGGATTAAGGGATCCATTAGAAATCACATTATCAAAGGGAATCATACTTTTAGAGGAAGACTTAGGAGAAGTATATGGCTATTGCCATACCTATAAAAGACAAAGCTTCATCCACTTAAACAAGAATTGTTCACTAAAAACAAAAAGGCTTGTATGTGCCCATGAATTAGGATACCTTCTAATTCACCCAAAAGAAGAAATACATGTTGTAACTAATTCCTCATTAGAACCAAAGGATGACTTTGAAAGGTATGCCAAAATCTTTGCAGCACACTTACTTATATCAGATGAGATGGTAAAAGAGTATGAAGGAAAAAGTGCTGAAGATATGGCTAAATCTCTAAATCTGCCTTTGGATTTAGTTTTGATTAAACTTAATTCTTAACATATTTAATAAACAGTATACCTTGTCCAAAACCAATTATTTGGACAAGGTATTTAATAAAATAAATCTAATAATATATTAAATTAATAATAATTCATAATTTTTTGAATCATCATATAATTTCGAATCAACAACTCCAGATTTCTCCAATATCTCATAAAATTCCTTTATTTTCACTCTATTCTCTTGATAGTTTCTAGTATATTTTCTAATCTTTGAAAAGGTAAAATCTACTCTTTTTTTAGCTCTAGATAAAGCTACAAAAAATGTACAAAAATCTTCATCTTTTTGGTTTTCAAAACTCCAAAATGCTCCATCTTCTAAACCAATAAAAAATACCACATCATATTCTAACCCTTTACTTTTATGTATTGTCATTATTGGAATAGAGTTTTCACCTTTTAAATTTTCTATAGCCTTATTCCACTTCTTACATTTTATATATTCTCTCCATAATAAATCACAGTATGTATTTATATAATATCTAAAAGTACTTTCATTTTTATAATTATCATACTTTCCCTTTAATTTTTCTATACCTATAAATTCTAATATATCATTTATAAATTTATATAATTCTTCCTCACTAGAAACTTTTAATAAAACTTCTTTAAATTTTAAAATATTTTTTAAAATACTATCTTCTAATAATCTAATTTCATAAATATCTGTTAATGAACATTCATTAAATTCCATAATTAAATCTATAAATCTACTCCATTCCTCTGGTGATTTCTTATTAATTAATATAGCTATAATATCATTTAATATATTTATTAAATCCTCTTTTAAAATCTCTTGAAATATCATTTCATTTCTTGCTATTATATTATGATTTTTCTCTAAATTCTCTATAATATCTTTGCAATATTTATCTGGTGTTTGCTTGACTAAAATACATATTTCTCTTTTATTATATCCACTTTCTATAAGCTTGTTTATTTGAGCTGATATTTCTATTGCTTCAATTTTATCATTAGGAAAAATATGAACATACGCTTCCCCAGCTTCATCATCCCACTTTGGGTTATTTTTTATAGTGCAGTCTTGTATACTATCTTTATAAAAGAACTCTTTATATATAGATTTTTGTAAAGTTAATAATCTTGGTGCACTTCTATGATTCATTACTAACATAGTTTCTATTGCATCCAAGTCGCATTTATACCTATTAAAAGCATCTTTAAGTGCTCCAGCCCACACCATTATTCTTTGTTTGTCATCTCCAACTGCTGTAATAACTATATCTGTATTATAAAAACAACTTTTCAACAATTTGTATTGCATTGAAGTTGTATCCTGATATTCATCTAAGAACAAGTGTGAATACGTCATATTTAAAACTTTTTTTATCATAGGATTTTTTCTTATTAGATATTCTGCTAATCGTCCAATCATCTTAAATGTTAAATAACATATTTCTTCTTCATTGTTTCCTAATATATAATCCCACAATTCTTTAATTTCATTTTGTGATTTCTCAAATGGCAATTCATATTCAGTCAACTTCTTTACAATGTGAAAATATTTTTTATCATCTATTAAATTAATTTTTTTATTATTTTTCAATATTTCTACCATTTCTTTATCAGTTGTTATTAATTCATAATTCCTTTTTGGTCTATATTCTTTAGGTATAGCATTTAAAAATTGATCAACTAAAGCCCTTGAAAAAGCATCAAATGTCATTGAGTCAAATCTTTCACCTAATTCTTCTCCACAACGCTTTACTACTCTTTCACTAATGTTTGATGCCGCGTCTTTTTTAAAACTAAGAGCTAATATTCTATTAGGCTCTTTGCATTCATTAGTTTGTAATAAATAACATGCCCTTTGTGCTAAAAGCTCACTTTTTCCAGCTCCAGGCCCAGCTACTACTAGCATATTTCTATTACTTTTAACAACTTCTAAAGCATTTTCTTCTAATATAATTCCATCTACCGGTTCCCATTTATTTCTATCTATAATATTAAACATTTTATATCACTCTCATATTTTAATTATTTTTTAATTTCTCATTTACTTTTAATCGTATATCTCTAAACACTTTAGGCATATTAGCTTGTAACTTTTCATCTTCTATTTTTATTAAGGCTACTCTATGAGTAGTTGGCTTTCCTCTTGTTAAAAAGAAATATTTATACCATATCATTAATTCAATTTCTTTTTTAGAAAACGTATCACCATTTGTACATTTTTCCTTTAATGTAGATTTCTTATCTTCCTCTATTCTCTTCAAATACTCATCTTTCTCTTTATCCTCTTTTGTTAAATCTTTTATTTTACCAAGCCCTTTTATTCTCGGTCCTTCATTTTCTTCTAATATACTTAAATATTCTTCTTCAAATTCTTTTATCATCAAAAAATCTATATCTAATGGCGATGAAAAATATACATCATATTCTTCTAGAAATTTTATCCATCTCTTCATCTCATCAATATTGTTTACATCCCAATTATGCATTTCTTCAAAATCTTTAAGAAAAGTAATATCCTCACTTTCTTCCAGTTGTTTTTTTTCTAATTTGCCTAATTCTATAAGCTGTTCGCATACATATTTAATTCTTCCCCATCCACCAAGATATCTTTCTCTGTCCAAATCTAACAAAGTTATAAAAGGAATATTTAATTGATTTAATAATTTCCAGAAATGATTTACATGTCTTCCTCCTAACGGAACGATAGCTATTGATTTAGAATCAATATTTTCATCGTCTATTTCTATCATTTTAGGTAATAGTATTTCTTCACTATCACCTTCACCTAAAATAACTAAATTCGCAAAATATAATTCTGGATAAGCCATAATACCGTTTTTTATATATTTATATATTTCTTCTGTTTTACCTTCATCTGGAGGTAATTCTAAACTTTTTACATCAGTATTCAAATTAAGTTTGTTTATTCTAAAATGCCTTATATTTTCTGGATTAACTCTACTAACAATTGAAGTAGAATGTGAACTAACTATAGCTTGACAATTATTTTTACTTGAAATATTTTTTACATTATTCATTATCTTACCTAATAATTGTGGTGCTATATGATTCTCGGGCTCCTCTAATGCTAATATAGTACATATAGGTGGAATTATTCTAAAACTTTTATGTTCAATATCCATATCATTTTCTTCAACTATTTTCTCTTCTAATGTTAATAATGAATTTACTAGTGATATATAAAATAATGATTTTAATCCATCACCTAATTCATCAACATTATAAGGTCGTCCTGTAACTGTTGGAGCAAATTCAATATTTACCTTTTTTAGAATTGTTTCAATATTAGGATTATTGAACTTTAATTCAGCTTTATTATATCTTGTATCATTGTGATAATTTGTCCATTCTTTTGTAATAGCAGTTTTCAAAAGTCTAACCCCAGTTTCTTTGTCGAATTCATCTTCAAATTCACTACTTTTTTGTGCTATGCTTTCTTTTACAGTATTAGTCCAATTTATACTAGATAAAACTCTATATAATATTGAATTAGATGCATTTCTCAATTGAGATTCTGGATGCCTTATAGCTGGAATATAAATTAAATTTATTCTTTGTAAGTCTTTATTTTTCGCTAGTGTCTTGTTTTTACCTTCTATTTTTTCATTTTCAGATTGTTTTATATAATAAATACTTGAATCTATGCTCCCTTCTACCGTATTGTTCTTATTCCAGGTTGCCTCCAATCTAATTCTTAAGTATGGTAATTCTCCTTCATCGTCTATAGTTAATTGTCTAAATATAATTGGAATCGAATTGCTTATATTAGTATCTTCCTTAAGCTCTGGGAACTCAAAAACAGCTTCTATATATAATTCTTTTTGTTCCACTCCTTCAATTTTTTCATCCTTATTTAAATGAAAATCAGCTCTAGTTAAACTTCTTTCTGCAATAGTATTACCAAACATTTTTTGTAAAGCTACTAATGCTGAGGTTTTGCCACTACTATTATTTCCTATAAATGTTGTCATCTCATCAAACTCTATTATTTTTTCTTCTCCAAACGATCTAAAGTTGTAAATTTTAATTTTTTTTAATCTCATATTTCCACTCCAAATTCAATTTACATGTTTTTTCAATATTATTTATTATATACCTAAATTACCCATAATTTATAAACAATACAAAATCCAACTATATTATACATTATTTTTTCATAACATAATTGGATTTTTTACTATTTTATATTATATTTTCTTAAACTATCCACCAAAAGCATTGATTTTAAGGCATATTTGAGGATTTAGGACTATTAAAATACTACTAATTTACTACCACGGATAGAGCTTTGATATATGAGATTATCCCAGATATGCAGACTTATGACAAAAACACATCAGTATTGAAACAAAAAAATGAATAACTTATAGACTAAGGAACGCCTAAAATGACGTTCCTTTTCTATTGCCAGCCGTCCTTATTGGATGGCTATTTTATTATCAAAAAATGAAAGGAGCATATAAAATTATGAAAAAGATGTTAAAGCGATTATTCACAGGCTTTCTTGCCTTTGCTACTATTGCAACCTCACTACCGACCACGGCAGTTCATGCGTCTGAAAAGAAATATTGGACGGAGTCCACAGAGCGTGTCGGTATCATTGAAAAAGTAATGAATGACGGTTCTATCAGTTCAACATTTAATGAGGGCTTAATGAAAGTTGAGGGTGAAACAGCCTATTGTGTAGATATTAACACCAACTTTAAAAACGGCTACAAAACAAGAGCTGACGCAAGTACCCGTATGAGTGCCGACCAGATAGCTGACGTTGCTTTATCCTTAGAGTATGTCAAACAGTATGGCGAAGCTCACAAGGAATTGAATTACAAACAAGTGTATCTATTGGAACAATGTGTTGTCTGGCAGAGATTGAGTGAACATCTTGGTTGGCAATGCGACAATGTAAGAGCTTCTTACAATGAAATTTCAAAAGCCGTACAAGATGAAGTGTACGCTGGGGCAAAATCTTTCGTCAAGGAAAATAAGGGACGCTATGAATGTGGCGGTTATATATATTCTGGCGAGGGACAAGACATAGGACAGTTCTGGGCGAAGCTGAATGTTGGAAATGCAACACTTCAAAAGAGTTCCAGCAATCCCAGCATTACAAACGACAACGGAAATTATTCAATCGCTGGTGCAACCTATGGTGTCTTTTCTGATAAGGACTGTACAAAACAGCTTGCCACACTTACGACTGATAACAACGGCAATACAAATGTTGTAGAAGTAAAAGCTGGAAAAGTCTATATCAAAGAGCTTTCTTCTCCATTAGGATATCAGATTGATACTACTGTGTATTCATTAAATGTAGAAGCAGGAAAAACAGCAACTTTGAAAGTAAGTGATACTCCAAAGGTTACTGATACCTTGATTGAGCTTTTTAAGATAGATATGGAAACACAGAAAGACACCCCACAAGGGAACGCTTCTTTAGAGGGAGCAGAATTTACATGGAAGTTTTATGCTGGTTTCTATAACAAAGATAATCTTCCTGCCGAAGCTACTCGTTCATGGGTTACAAAGACAATAGCTGAAAAAGACAGCGATGGAACAACCCATTATGTCACAAAATTAGCCGACGCATACAAAGTATCTGGCGACAGTTTCTATATGCAAAATGAGAAAGCGGTACTTCCTTTAGGGACACTTACCGTTGAAGAAACAAAAGCTCCAAACGGCTATTTATTAGATGGTGCATATATGCAGGCAAACGGTAGTGAAGAAAAGATAAAAGGTTTATATCTTACACAGATTAGAGAGGACGGCGACCTTGCCATATTGACTGGAAGTAATCAGTTTTCTGTATCAGACAAGGTTATCCGTGGCGGTGTGAAAATTCAGAAAAGAGATTTAGAAACAGAAGATACAAAACCACAAGGAAGTGCTACTTTGAAAGATACTGCCTTTGATATCATTTCTTTAAATGATAATGAAGTATTGGTTGAAGGTAAACTCTATAAGAAAAATGAAGTGGTAAAAACAATCCGTACAGATATTGAGGGCATCGCTTCTACTTCTGCGAACTTGTTACCTCATGGGAATTATCGTATGGTGGAAAGCGAAGCTCCCGACGGTTACTTGACAGATGGAGCAGAACCGATTGATTTTGCAATCACAGAGAATGGAAAAATTGTTGATTTGACTGATAAAGCTCACTCTATCTATAACCAGATTAAACGTGGAGATATTGAGGGGGTAAAAATCAGTGCAGGAACACACAAACGTCTTGCTGATGTTCCGTTTAGGATCACAAGCAAGACAACGGGAGAAAGTCATGTTGTGGTAACAGATGACAACGGACAATTCTCTACTTCTGCGGATTGGGCTTCTCATAAACATAATACCAACGCTGGAAAAACCAGCGAGGACGGTGTATGGTTTGGAACTTCTGAACCAGACGACAGCAAAGGTGCATTGCCTTATGATACCTACATCATTGAAGAATTACGTTCAGACAGCAACAAAGGATTTAAGCTCATTCCACCTTTTGAAATCGTGGTATCAAGAAATAATTTTGTGATTGATTTAGGAACGTTGACTAATGAATACGAAAAAGAAATTTCTATCCATACCACAGCGACCAGCAAGGACGGGGAAAAGACAATCCTTGCAGGAAAAGAGGTTACGATTGTTGATACAGTAAAATTAGATGGTTTGGAAAAAGGCACAAAGTATCAATTAAAAGGCTGGCAGATGTTAAAGGAAGAAAATGCAGAACTTGTTATTGATGGAAAGCGTGTAGAAAATGACTACACCTTTATAGCTGATGATGAAGAAATGGAAGTGAAAATTGCTTATACATTCAATGCGTCTTCTTTAGGTGGCAAAAATCTTGTAACTTTTGAAGAATTGTATGATTTAAGCAATCCAGAAGAACCTGTGAAAGTTGCGGAACACAAGGATATTGAGGACGACGGACAGACAGTTCTTATTACAGAGCGTATCATAAAAATTCATACAACTGCTACCGATAAGAACGGCAACAAAGAGATAGAAGCTGGAAAAGATATAACAATCATTGACACTGTAACCTTAGAAGGATTAGAGGTAGGTACACAGTACAAACTTGTAGGCTGGCAGATGTTGAAAGAAGAAAATGCAGAACTTCTTATCAATGGAAAGCGTGTGGAAAGTGATTACACTTTTATTGCTGACAGCGAAAATATGAAGGTCGAAGTTGTCTTTACTTTTGACGCTTCCGAGCTTGCAGGAAAGCAGATTGTAACTTTTGAAGAATTATACGATTTGAGCAATCCAGACGAGCCGAAAAAAGTTAGTGAACATAAGGACATAGAGGACGAGGGACAAACGATTACCTTTAAAGAAAATCCAAAAGTTCCCGAAGAACCAAAGAAACCAGAAACGCCACAGACACCACATAAAACAACTATTCCCCAAACAGGAGACAGTACAAACCTTATAGTATTTATCGTAATGTTGCTTGCTTCTGGCGGTGGACTTGCAGGAACATATATCTATAAACGCCGTAAGATGAAGAAGTCATAGGTGGTAATGGTATGAGGAAAGAAAAGGTACGTTCTCCGCCGATACAATTAATAAGAAACACAATAATAAAATTAATAGAAAGAAATGAGGTAAAAAACTATGGAATTAAAATATGTAGTGCCGAACATGGAAAAGACATTCGGTAATTTAGAATTTGCAGGAGAAAAAGAGGTTATTACTGCAAGAGACGATAAAAAAGGAAAATATATTGCAAAAAGAAGCTACAATCTCTATTCTGATGTGCAGAAAGGCGAAAATGTCGTTGTAGAAATTCCAGCACAAGCAGGAGAAAAGAATTTTCAGTATGAACAGAAAGTAAAACTTGTTAATCCTAAATTGTATGGCAGAGGATATGCAATCGGAGAATACGGATATACTGATTTTGTTTTAGTAGCTGATGATATTTTAGCAGTCATTGAGAAATAAAGGAGCGAAAAGATTATGAGATTAACAAACGGATTTGTAATAGACAAAGAAAAAACATTTGGAGTTTTAAAATTTACAGCAGTGCGTGAAGTATTTTTGCAGAATGAGGACGGGACACCTAGTACCCAGCTAAAAAAACGTATCTATGATTTGAAATGCAGTCTGCATGGTGGAATTATCCCCGTATCTATACCGCCAGAAGTCCCAGTAAAAGACTTCCCGTATAATGCGGAAGTGGAACTTATCAATCCAGAAGCCAAAACGGTATCAAAGCCAAATTTCAGAGGTGCAGATGTGGATTGGTATGTAAAGGCAGAGGATATCGTATTGAAAAACAAAGACAAGCAAAACGCAGAAAATACACAGAACATTGCTCCGCAGGTACAGCAGAAAAAATAAATCTGGGTCATAGATTTTACTCTGAAATTACATTGAAAGGAGTGATTGTTTTATGAAAATGATTTTAAACAAAGGACACCGTATCAGAGCCAGTGATAAAAACCTTGTGTATCACTTCTGTGCTGGAATACTTCTGTTTCTGTTCGTGATAGTCGTTTTGCTGTTAAATATAAAACAGCTCATGCTTACCGATTGGAAGCATTTCAGCCTATTAGACAATGGACTGACACTTTCCCCTTACAACTTCATAACAATACTGATAGCGACTGGTGTTTGTGCATTGGTCGCTTTTCTCTACTATCGCTACTGTTATGACAATTTCAAGAAGCTACTTCACCGTCAAAAACTGGCACGCATGGTATTAGAGAACAAGTGGTATGAAGCTGATACCGTACAAGACAGCGTTTTTTTTACTGACCTGCAAAGCAGATCAAGGGAAAAAATCGTCTGGTTTCCCAAAATCTATTATCAAATGAAAAAGGGACTGCTTCATATCCGCTGTGAAATTACATTAGGAAAATATCAAGACCAGCTTTTGCGATTAGAGGATAAGCTAGAAAGTGGCTTGTATTGTGAGCTGATAGATAAGACCTTACATGATGGATATATCGAATATATCCTGCTTTATGACATGATAGCAAACCGTATTACCATTGACGAAGTGAAAGCAGAAAACGGGTGTCTTCGATTGATGAAAAATCTTGTATGGGAATATGACGCACTCCCTCACGCCCTTATTGCTGGTGGAACTGGTGGTGGTAAGACATATTTTCTGCTGACACTCATTGAAGCCTTACTGCATACCAACGCTGTCCTTTACGTCTTAGACCCTAAAAATAGCGACCTTGCAGATTTGGGAACTGTTATGTCAAACGTCTATCATACCAAAGAAGAAATGATTGATTGTGTCAATGCCTTTTATGAGGAAATGGTACAGCGAAGTAAGGAAATGAAACAGCACCCAGATTATAAGACTGGCGAAAACTATGCTTATCTTGGACTTCCACCCTGCTTTCTTATATTTGACGAATATGTGGCGTTCTTTGAAATGCTGGGAACAAAAGAAAGTATGAGCTTGCTTAGCCAGTTAAAGAAAATCGTTATGTTAGGGCGACAAGCAGGCTATTTTCTTATTGTTGCCTGCCAGCGTCCAGACGCAAAGTATTTCTCGGATGGGATAAGGGATAACTTTAACTTTCGTGTCGGCTTGGGGCGTATCAGTGAGCTTGGATATGGTATGTTATTCGGCTCGGACGTGAAGAAACAGTTTTTCCAGAAGCCTATCAAGGGACGTGGATATTGTGATGTAGGAACAAGTGTTATAAGTGAATTTTATACGCCTTTAGTCCCAAAAGGACACGATTTTTTACAGACTATCGGCAGACTTGCACAAGATAGACAAGTCACACAAGAAAAAGAATGAAAGGAGAAAAATATGTGCTATTTACGATTAACAATAGCTAATAGTAGAACAGGAATGAAAATGACAGGTATCTGTATCAATTACGACATTTTCTGGAATGACATACAAATGACCGCAGATTGTGAATTTGACAAGGACGAATATTCTCCAACAGAACGTTACCGTAATCGACTTGCTAAGATTATGGAAAATGTATGGAGTGGAAAAAAGAATTTTCCGACCATATTTTCAATTCGCTTGGAGAAGTATATTTCTTTGGTTGATTATCCAGTACGTTATACATTTGTCGTCATTGATAAAGAGTTTTTCAAGCGTACTTATCGCAGGGAAGAAATACCCGAAGATGTTTTGAAAAAATGTCTTGAAAAAGATACGGATTGTATTGTGTTTTATGTCGGAATGAACAGATAAGGAATATTCTGCCTGCACAACGGCAGGAACGGTCAGCGAAGCGAACCAGACCGTGTATGCCGTTTGTGGAGCAGGGCTTGTCCCTGCTCCACTGATTAAACCCCTCGGTATCTAACAGAGGGGTACGTTTACAAAAAGACAAAACACAAAAAACATAGGAAACATAAGGCTTATCGGACGTTTTTTATGCAAAAATCATGTGTGAAGTCACTTTAAAATACTTCACACTTTACAGATTGGAGGAATGTTTCTGAATGAAGAATATTGGATAAAAGATTTACGGGAGAAACGAATTGCTTATGGTGTTTCACAAAGCAAGCTGGCTGTGGCTTCTGGCATTACAAGAGAATATCTCAACAAGATAGAAAGCGGAAAAATGAAGCCTGCAAATGAACTGCTGGAAACTCTGCATAAGGAGCTGGCAAGGTTCAATCCAGAAGCCCCTCTTACCATGCTGTTTGATTATGTTAAAATTCGATTTCCTACTTTGGATATACAGCACATTATCAAAGATATACTAAAACTCAATATTAACTATATGCTCCATGAAGATTACGGACATTACAGTTATACCGAGCATTACTATATCGGCGATATTTTTGTCTACACTTCGGCTGATGAAGAAAAAGGTATCCTCTTGGAATTAAAGGGGCGAGGTTGTCGTCAATTTGAATGTTATCTGCTGGCACAAGAAAGAAGCTGGTATGACTTTCTCATGGACGCACTCATTGACGGCGGTGTGATGAAAAGGCTTGACTTGGCTATCAATGACCATACGGGAATTTTGGATATTCCAGAGCTTGCGGAAAAGTGCAGGAAACGGGAATACATCGGAAAATCAAGAAGTTATAAGTTTTACTTATCTGGTGAACTTATCAAGCACCGAGAAGATGAAAAAGAATATATGGGACGCACGCTGTATCTTGGTTCTTTAAAATCAGATGTTTATTTTTGCATTTACGAAAAGGACTATGAACAGTATGTCAAGCTGGGAACTCCACTTGAAGAAGCGGACATTATTAACCGTTTTGAGATACGGCTTAGAAATGAACGTGCATATTATGCGGTTCGTGACTTACTGACGTATTATGACGCAGAGCATACAGCCTTTTCTATTATCAATCAGTATGTACGATTTGTTGATGAAGAACCAGACAAGAGAAAAAGCGAATGGAAGCTCAATGACCGCTGGTCTTGGTTTATCGGGGATAAAAGAGAAAGTTTGAAATTGACGACAAAACCAGAACCTTATACCCTAGACCGTACGCTTTTGTGGGTGCAAAGACAAGTAGCTCCTACATTGAAGATGTTAAGAAAGATTGATTATGGAAATGGAACGAACTATCTTAAAATAATCGAAGAACAAGCAAAGTTGACAGAAAAACATGAAATGATTATCAAACAGCAGACAGCACCTGTGGAAGAATTAATTGAAGATTAGGAGTGATTTAAGATGTGGGAATTATGTAAAGACTTACTGCTGGTATCACTTGGAATGGGGATTGGTATAGTCTTGATGTGTATTATGAATGCTGGCAAAGAAGCTGACAGTAACATGGAAAGAATAAAAGAAAGCGAGGACAAATAAATGAATTTCGGTCAAAATTTATATCAATGGTTTTTAAGTAACGCACAGAGCTTAGTATTAATGTCAATCGTGGTAATTGGTATCTACTTAGGGTTTAAACGTGAGTTTTCAAAGCTCATTGGATTCTTGGTAGTCGCCTTAATTGCTGTCGGCTTGGTATTTAATGCTGGCGGTGTTAAAGATGTACTTTTAGAACTATTTAATAAGATTATAGGTGCATAAAATCTATTGGAGCACTTCTCTTTTATTGATATAATTATTTTATTACAACAAAAGAGGTGTTAGAGATTGAATAGTATAATTGAAGTAATTGAATGGTGCAATAACAATACTGGTTTTGCTACAATAGTTCTCTCAATACTGACTTTAATAGTGAGTATAATTGCAATTTTTGTATCCCTAAGTACAGCGAGACTTCCTTATAAAAAGAAAATACTTGTAGAACGAGGCTCTTTTATAAGTGCAGACGATATCGGTTTTCATGTAACTGCTACGAACGTAGGAAATAGACAAGTCAAAATATCATCTATTGGTTTTAAAATCAACTCTTATGTGTATATAAATAAATTCACTTTACATGAAAGTCAAATTGTACTAAGTCAAGGCGAAACAACCAGTCAATATTATGAAATTCAAGATTTTAAAAGAACTTTAGCTGAAATGAAAGTTAGCAATTATACAAAAGTATATGCTTATGTAAAAGATACCGAGGGAACAGAGTATAAAAAATATTTCACAAGAATATCTAAAATAATGAAACAGTAACTCTTAGTAGTTTACTGTTTTTTTCTTGCCAAAATTTCAGATTGGAGTGATGAAATGAACGATATTTTTAATGATATGCAGGTAAAAGTCGGCTGTGAATATATCTCCGACCTGCCCTCTTACAAGCGTAAGGTGTGGCATGAAATGAAAAGGTTGAACCTTGCTAACTATGAAGAAAAACAAATTGAAGAATTTTCAAAATATATGTTTGGTATGTCATATCAGACATTGAAAGATGTGATAAAACAACAGAAAGGACGTGAAGAACAATGCAGGAAACAAGGGTGCTGGTGGAAACGCAAAAACAAATAAATGGCGAAACTCAATCTTACTGGTTTGATTTGCCCATAGATGTGGCGAACTTTGAAGAAATATTAGGTGACGGAGCAGAAAGCCATGATTACCGTATTATTGAAAAGGTATTACCTTTTTCTGATGAAGTGCAGGAACACACAAGCATTTACCAGCTTAACGAATTAGATTTTATGTACCGTCAACTTCCAGCTAGTATGCAGGAAGAATATCAAGCTTTACTTACAGTATTTGAGAATTTAGAGGAACTTTACAATTACAGAAACGAGATTATTTCTTATCCAGATTGCAAGAGCATGATTGATGTTGCAAAACAAAAGCTGATGAAAGACCCAAGATTCAAAAGTTTATCAGAGCAATGTCAAGAATACTACTTTGATTTTGAAGCCTACGCTAATCACTTGCAGGAAAACGGACGCTTCATGGAAACAGAACATGGTATCTTTGAAATACCAGAGTAAGAAAAGAGGTGGTGATTATGATTGATGATATGCAAGTCTATATTGCTAATCTTGGAAAATATAATGAAGGTTATCTGGTGGGCGACTGGTTCTCTTTTCCCATTGACGAGGACGACGTAAAAGAGCGTATCGGCTTGAATGGTGAATATGAAGAATACGCTATCCATGATACCGACAACTTCCCTATTGACATTGGAGAATACATTTCCATTTCAGAACTGAACCGTATGTATGAAATGATAGAAGAACTTCCCGACTACATCATAGATTGTCTGGACGAATTTATCAGCCATTACGGAACGTTAGAGGAAGTTGTGGAACACAAGGACGATATTTACTTTTATCCAGATTGTGAAAACATGACAGATGTTGCCTACTATTATATAGATGAATTGCAGGCACTTGGGGAAATCCCCTCTAGTTTACAAAACTATATCGACTATGAAGCCTTTGGGCGAGATTTGGATATAGGCGGTTGCTTCATTGAAACAAGTCGAGGTATGTGCGAGATACCATATTAAAGCTGAAAGATCAGCAACAAGAAGTGTTGCTACTGACAGCTTATTTTAATTTAAAGGACAGTTCAAAACGGCTGTCCTTTTCCAGTTTATGAATTTATGAAAGGAGCTGAAAAGAATTGAAAAAAATCAGAAGTTACACGGGTATCTGGAACGTGGAAAAAGTGCTATATGCAATCAGTGATGTAAACTTGCCTTTTCCCGTTACCTTTACCCAGATTACATGGTTTGTAATAACAGAATTTATAATCATTTTATTTGGTGACATACCGCCACTTTCCATGATTGAGGGAGCATTTTTAAAATACTTTGGTATTCCCGTAGCTCTTGCTTGGTTTATGAGCCAGAAAACTTTTGACGGAAAGAAACCTTATAGCTTTTTAAAATCGCAAATTTCTTTCTGGATTCGTCCCAAAGTAACCTATGCAGGAAAAGCTGTGAAACTGCATAAGGAAATCTTCAAAGAAACAATCACGGCAGTAAGGAGTGTGAAGTATGTTCCCGATAAAATATATTGATAACAACCTTGTCTGGAACAAGGACAATGAGGTATTCGCCTACTATGAGCTGATACCATACAACTATTCTTTCTTATCCGCTGAACAGAAATTTATCGTACATGATAGTTTTAGACAGTTAATCGCACAGTCCCGTGAGGGTAAAATTCATGCGTTGCAGATAGCAACAGAAAGCTCCATCAGAAGTATGCAGGAACAGTCAAAAAAGTTGGTTACAGGAAAACTTCGTGAGGTGGCAATCCAGAAGATAGATGAACAGACCGAAGCGTTAGTATCTATGATTGGGGACAATCAAGTGGACTACCGCTTTTTTCTTGGCTTTAAGCTCATGGTTACAGACGAGCCTATAAACTTACAGAATATGAAGAAATCGGCAGTTATGACATTCAAGGAGTTCTTGTATGAGATAAACCATGTGCTGATGAATGACTTTGTATCTATGCCGAATGATGAAATCAATCGTTATATGAAAATGGAAAAGTTACTGGAAAATAAAATATCAAGACGTTTCAAAGTGCGACGTTTAGAATCAAGTGACTTCGGATATCTCATGGAACATCTTTATGGCAGGGACGGTATTGCCTATGAAGATTATGAGTACAGCTTACCTAAAAAGAATTTTAAGAAAGAAACACTTATCAAGTATTACGACCTTATCCGTCCCACAAGGTGCTTGGTGGAAGAAAAACAGCGTTACTTACGCTTGGAGCATGAGGATATGGAAAGTTATGTGTCCTATTTTACGGTTAATGCCATTGTAGGCGAGCTTGATTTTCCGTCCAGCGAGATTTTTTACTTCCAGCAACAGCAATTCACATTCCCCATTGATACGAGCATGAATGTGGAAATCGTGGAAAACAGAAAGGCATTAACGACAGTTCGCAACAAGAAAAAGGAACTGAAAGACCTTGATAACCACGCCTATCAAGCAGGGAATGAAACAAGCTCAAATGTAGTTGATGCATTAGACAGCGTGGATGAACTGGAAACGGACTTAGACCAGACAAAAGAAAGTATGTATAAACTCTCTTATGTGATAAGAGTATCTGCTGACAGTCTGGACGAATTGAAACGCCGTTGTGATGAAGTGAAAGATTTTTATGACGACCTCAATGTCAAGCTGATACGTCCTGCTGGTGATATGCTTGGACTTCATTCTGAGTTTTTACCAGCCAGCAAACGATACATCAATGACTATGTGCAGTATGTAAAATCTGACTTCTTAGCAGGGCTTGGTTTTGGAGCAACACAACAGCTAGGCGAAAACACGGGTATCTATATTGGATACTCTGTAGATACAGGAAGAAATGTGTATCTGCAACCTGCTCTTGCCAGTCAAGGAATTAAAGGCACAGTCACAAATGCTCTTGCTTCTGCATTTGTCGGTTCTCTTGGAGGTGGAAAGTCATTCTGCAACAACTTGCTTGTCTATTATGCGGTGTTGTTTGGCGGTCAAGCACTTTTATTAGACCCAAAATCCGAGCGTGGAAACTGGAAAGAAACACTTCCAGAAATTGCTCATGAAATCAACATTGTTAATCTTACCAGTGAAAAGGAAAATGCAGGACTACTAGACCCTTTTGTGATTATGAAGAATGTAAAGGACGCTGAAAGTCTGGCAATCGACATCTTAACTTTCCTTACTGGTATTTCTTCAAGGGACGGCGAAAAATTCCCCGTGCTTCGTAAAGCAGTGCGTGCCGTTAGCCAAAGTGATAAACGAGGACTATTACACGTTATTGATGAATTGAGAAAGGAAGATACCATTATCTCACGCAATATCGCAGACCATATCGACAGTTTTGTTGATTATGACTTTGCACATCTGCTGTTTTCTGATGGCACAGTAGAAAATGCAATCAGTCTTGATAATCAGCTCAATATCATACAAGTAGCTGACCTTGTTCTGCCAGATAAAGATACCACTTTTGAAGAATATACAACCATTGAATTATTGTCTGTATCTATGCTCATTGTCATTAGTACCTTTGCCCTTGATTTTATCCATTCTGACAGAAGTATTTTTAAGATTGTAGACCTTGACGAAGCGTGGGCGTTTTTAAATGTGACACAAGGAGAAACCTTATCAAATAAGCTGGTGCGTGCTGGACGTGCTATGCAGGCAGGTGTGTATTTTGTTACACAATCTTCTGGGGACGTATCAAAGGAAAGTCTGAAAAATAATATAGGATTAAAATTCGCTTTCCGTTCAACAGATATCAACGAGATTAAACAGACCTTAGAATTTTTCGGTATCGACAAAGACGACGAAAATAACCAGAAACGACTTCGTGATTTAGAGAACGGTCAATGCTTGTTGCAGGACTTATACGGACGTGTAGGCGTGGTACAGATACACCCTGTCTTTGAAGAATTACTGCACGCCTTTGATACCAGACCACCCGTGAGAAATGAGGTGGAGTGATGAAAGAAAAGATACAAGGCATGTTTACCAAAAAGAAACTGCTTCATGCCTTAAAACTCATTATTATATTTCTTATCACTTCAATACTCCTGCTCTCTTTGTTGGGAACAGTAGCTCATGCAACGGGACTTGTAGATGATACCATAAATGTGGAAAATATTTATTCAAAGTATCCACTGTCAAACTATCAACTTGATTTTTACGTTGACAATTCGTGGAGCTGGCTTCCATGGAACTGGCTGGACGGGATTGGAAAAAGTGTGCAGTATGGCTTATATTGCATTACCAATTTTGTCTGGACGATAAGTCTTTACTTATCCAACGCAACAGGATATGTGGTACAGGAAGCCTACAGATTAAATTTTATCAATGATATGGCAGACAGTATCGGAAAAAGCATACAGACCTTAGCAGGTGTTACGCAAAAAGGCTTTTCTTCTACTGGATTTTATGTAGGCTTTCTCTTACTGATTATTTTAATTATCGGTATCTATGTTGCCTATACGGGACTTATTAAACGTGAAACCAGCAAGGCACTTCACGCCGTAATGAATTTCCTTGTGGTATTCATTCTATCGGCGTCTTTTATTGCCTATGCCCCAGACTACATCAAGAAGATAAATGACTTTTCCAGCGATATCAGCACCGCTTCTCTGGACTTGGGAACAAAAATCATGCTCCCAAATTCAGACAGCAAAGGAAAAGACAGTGTAGATTTGATAAGGGACAGCCTGTTCTCTATTCAAGTACAGCAACCGTGGCTACTGCTTCAATTCGGTAATTCAGATATAGAAGAAATTGGGGCTGACCGTGTGGAAGCTCTGGTATCGGCAAGTCCAGACGACGAGGACGGAAAAACAAGAGAAGAAATCGTAAAAAGTGAAATTGAGGATAAAGACAACAACAATCTGACCATACCGCAGGTGGTAAATCGTTTGGGTATGGTGTTCTTCATGCTTATTTTTAACTTGGGTATCACAGTTTTTGTATTCTTGCTTACAGGCATGATGATATTTAGCCAGATACTCTTTATTATCTTCGCAATGTTTCTGCCTGTCAGTTTTTTGCTTTCTATGATACCAAGTTATGAAAGCATAGCAAAGCAGGCAATCGTAAAGGTGTTTAATACCATTATGACAAGGGCTGGCATTACCTTGATTGTAACGGTAGCATTTAGCATATCAAGTATGTTCTACAACATATCCAGCGATTATCCGTTTTTCATGGTGGCATTTCTTCAAATAGTGTGCTTTGCTGGTATCTACATGAAACTGGGCGATTTAATGAGTATGTTTTCTCTTAATGCTTCCGACAGCCAGCACATGGGACGCAGAATATTCCACAAACCGTATTTATTTATGCGACACCGAGCTAGAAGAATGGAAAAACGCATTGCTGGTGTGATTACTGCTGGAAGCATGACTGTAGCTTATGCTGGAGCAAAGACAGTCTCTACTGATAATGAAGCAGGAAATAAAAAACGTAGGACTGCTTATAGGAATGAAAACCGCAATAATGCTTCTTCCAGCATGGGACAAAAGGCTGGTTCTAAGGTTGGTGCTGTTTTAGATATGAAAAATAAGGTCAAGGATAAGGCAAATGCTGTTAAGGAAAATATCAAGGATACTCCGACCCAAACAGCTTATGCTTTCTATTCTGCAAAGGAAAAGGCAAAATCAAGTGTTTCTGATTTTAAACAGGGGGTTGTGCAGGAACAACAGTCCAGACAGGCAGGACGAACTGAAAAAATGCAAAAACATAGACAGAGTATCGCAGATAAACGAATGGAGCTTCAAAAAGCACAAGAAGCAAGGCAGGCACAAAGAAAGACGGACGGATCAGCGATGTCAGGAGCTACCCGTCCTCATGAGAGACCAGTGATATCTTCTACTACTCCAAAGATAAACATGGATAAAATACAGGAAAACAAACACTCTGCCACAGCTTCAAGTGTTAAGGCAAGTGAGCAAGCAAAAACAAACACAGTCAGAGAGCGTCCGTTAGCTTCTGGTGGTTCTGATGTGAAAACTTCGCAGACAAGCCGTAAGAATGTAGAAAATGTTACGGTATCACAAGAAACACGCCAGAATTATTCAAAAGACCATAGGACAAAGGGGCAACAGACACAGACTGTCCAGAAGAACCAACAGACCATAGAGAAAAAAAGTAATCTTGTAAGTAAGAAAGGACAGAAGAAAAAATGAAACTGAAACATATCGCTATTATCAGTAGTTTGTTTCCTATTCTATTTTCCATTGTACTGTTCTTTGGTGTGTTGATTAGTGCTGAGGACGACGATGGGAGTGGTAGCTTTTCTTCTGGCATTACGGGTATGAATTTATCCGCAGAAGTGTTAAAACATCAGCCTATGGTAGAAAAATATGCTAAAGAATACGGTATCTTGGAGTATGTCAATGTATTACTGGCAATCATACAAGTAGAAAGTGGCGGTACAGCCGAAGATGTCATGCAGTCCAGCGAAAGTCTTGGACTACCGCCCAACTCTTTAGATACAGAAAGCTCAATCAAGCAGGGATGTAAATATTTTTCGTCCCTGCTTTCTTCCTGCCAAAATCAAGGTATCGAAGATTTGAATGTTGCGATACAGTCCTATAACTATGGTATTGGTTATGTGGGATATGTGGCAGAAAACGGAAAGAAACATAGCTTTAATCTTGCAGAAAATTTCGCACGTGAAAAGTCGGGTGGAAAGAAAGTACCTTATAACAACCCTATAGCCGTTGATAAAAACGGTGGCTGGCGATTTGCCTATGGGAATATGTTTTATTGCGAGGTGGTCAATCAATATCTGACTGTCGCACACTTTGATGATGAAACGGTACAGGAAATCATGAATGAAGCGTTGAAATATCAAGGCTGGAAATATCAGTTCGGCGGTAGCAATCCAAACACTTCCTTTGACTGTTCGGGACTGACACAGTGGTGCTTTGGAAAAGCTGGCATTTCTTTGCCAAGAACCGCCCAACAGCAGTATGATGTCACACAGCATATTCCTCTTTCCGAGGCAAAAGCTGGGGACTTGGTATTTTTCCATTCTACCTATGACGCTGGCACTTATGTAACCCATGTCGGCATATTTGTGTCCCAAACACAGATGTATCACGCTGGTTCTTCGGGTATAGGTTATACAAACTTATCGGATAGTTACTGGCAACAGCACTTAATCGGTGCAGGAAGAATAAAACGATAGAAAGGAATTAGGAAATATGTTTAAAAAGAAAAATCAGACGGATAAGTCTGTCAAGGAAAAGAAAGTGCATACTGTAAAAATCGGTACACATAGGAAAACTGTGATTGCGTTGTGGGCAGTGCTTATCGCAAGCGTGAGCTTTGGCGTGTATAAGAATTTTACTGCTATCGACCAGCACACAATCCATGAAAAAGAAGTCATTGAACTTCGCTTGCAGGACACCAACGGCATAGAAAATTTCGTGAAGAATTTTGCAAAGTCTTATTACACATGGAGCAACAGCAAAGAAGCCATTGAAGCAAGAACACAGGCAATCAACGGATATCTAACAAAGGAGTTGCAGGAATTAAATATTGATACAATAAGAACGGATATACCGACAAGTTCTACTGTTGCAGATGTGCTGGTATGGAATATCAAGCAGTCTGGAACAAATGATTTTATCGCTACCTACGAAGTAGATCAGCAGATAAAAGAGGGAGAACAGACAAACAATGTGAAAGCAACCTATACCGTGAAAGTTCATATAGACGATAACGGAAATATGGTAATCATTCAGAACCCTACCCTTGCACCAGCAATGGAAAGGTCGGAATATGAACCAAAGATACCAGAAGTAGATAACAGAGTAGATACTGACATAATCAATGACGCTAAGACATTTCTGGAAACATTCTTTAAGCTATACCCTACTGCAACGGATAAGGAGCTTGCTTATTATGTAGAGGATAATGTAATTGAACCTATTGGTAGGGACTATGTATTTTCAGAATTGATAAACCCTATCTTTACAAAAGACGGGGACAATGTGAAAGTGCGTGTTTCCGTGAAATTTATTGACAATTATACAAAGGCAATGCAGATATCACAATATGAGCTTGTACTTCATAAGGACAGTAACTGGACGATTGTAAGATAGATTTATAAGGCGTACAAACATCATAATTGTACGCCTTATTTTTATAGTTTGTCATAATACTGGCACAGTTCTTTAGTCCGCTCCAATACAAGGGTTTTCAATTGCTCTGGGTAGATAGAATTAATCAATTTTCCATATGAAAGAAAATAATCAGCAATAAATCTTTCTTCCCCCACGTTGTAGAATCCTTTTATTTTGTATTGTCCATTACATTTAACTAATTCCATCGAGGGATAATTTTCTTTATAAAATAAATCAGCTCCTTTATCTGATATTTGAACTTCAAAATCCGTAGCATTTTCAGACTTAAATATGTTTGTTGAATAATTTAGAAGCTCTTGTCTTGGCTTTGGTATATAGCGCTCACTTTCTGAAATATCAATAATTCTATCACAACGAAAAACTTGAACTCTTTGCCTGTCATGATTAAAACCTGTAACGTACCATTGTCCAAAAGATGAAGATACATCAAAAAACTGCACTTGTACTTCTGATACAGATTCACCTTTTTTATAAGAGATACAGCACACCGCATCTTTTACTGCCATTTCCAAAATATCTTTCAGTAATGGGCTACTGTTATAATGCTTAGTCCCCTCAAGACTTAATGTACGTTCCATTTTATGAATATTACTAATAAGTTCATCAGACAAGCAAGTTTCAAACTTTTTCTTTAACTTTCCAATACTTAAATGAAAAGGGGTTGATTCATAGGCGTTTAAAGTGAGCATAGCAAAATACAAAGCATACATTTCATCAACAGTAAAAATAATTGGTGAAAGAAGTCTATTTTTCAAAATACCGTATCGTCCATTTCTTCCTGTTTCTGAAAATATGGGCATACCGATTTCTTCTAAAGATTGTATATCTCGAATTGCTGTACTTTTAGATATTCCGTACTCTTGCATAATATCTTTCAAGTTAAAAAAACTTTTATCGTTTAAAAAAATCATCATGTCATTCAATCGTGTGGATTTACGCATTCGTTTAAACCTCCTTATTCTGTTTAAATGGTGTCATGTTCTGACACCCTTTTATATTATACTATTCATGTATCAATAATAAAAGGAGGATTTCTATGGATACACTAAAAGAATTTCAAAAAATGATGGCAGAACAGACTGACCTTGCTTTGGCAACTGTTGGAACAGACGGCATTCCGAATGTTAGAATCGTCAATTATTATTTCAATCCCGAAAATAATATTGTGTACTTTGCAACGTTTAAAAATAACGAAAAAGTAAAGGAAATGAAACAAAATCAGAATGTTGCTTTTACAACAATTCCAAAAAAAGAGAACGAACATATAAAAGCAAGAGGAACTGCTATCAAGAGCAAACAAACTATTTTTGATTTGGCGGATTGTTTTTGCGAGAAGATACCTGATTATCGAGAAACGATAGAATATGGTGGAAAATCACTGATAGTATATGAAATACACTTTGAAACAGCAACCGTTACTTTAGATTTATCTAATAGTAAAACTCTCAAGTTGTAAACAATCAAAACTAATCAAGATTTTAGATATTTAACGCACTGCTTTAAGGAGGCTTGCATTATGGAATATTTTAAGAAATCTACAAAAACATCAAACTCAATTTAGCAGTACAACACTTACAATTACAACTGAATATGCCAGAGCTTTAGCTCGCACAAACACTATGTTTTGTGCGGGCTTTTTTCGTACCCTAAAAAATTTTTTTAACTTTTTTCAGTTTCAACTTAACAAATCACACCTTGCTGTACAGATATGGTGCGGAAAGAGGGATAAATACTTTTCAAACCATAGCTGGAAAGGGGGTGAGATGATGAAGCCATCTGATTTCCAGAAAACAATCCAATGCCAATTTGACTGTAAATTAAAAAAAGTTGTAAAAGGTATTGTGAAAAATTATCAAAAAGAATTGAAACGACGTAAGAACAAAGAAATATCTTTCAGTGAATTGCCAGATATGCTTGTTGAAAAAATGGCAATCTGTGATGACTATGATAGCTATTACACAATTTTTAATGTATGTGGCAATGATATTCGTGTCTATAATGATGAACTGGCAGAAGCTTTGAAAAAGTTATCTGACCGTAACCGTGAAAATCTACTGATGTACTATTTCTTAGAAATGAACAATGAAGAGATTGCTAAAATACAGAATATTTCAAGAAGCGGAGTTTTTCAAAATAGACATAACTCATTAGAGCTTATGAAAAAAATACTCAAGGAGGAAAAGTAAAAAATGGAATCTAGATTTAATAAACCATCATTTTATTTGCTTTCATCAGCTATAGATGGCAACGAAAATGCAATTCAAAAATTATTATTTTTTTATGATTCTTATATATCAAAATGTTGTCTACGTCCACTCTATGATAAATATGGAAATGTATATATTGTCGTAGATATGGAATTAAAGGGACGTATAAGAGAATCACTTATTAAAATGATTTTAAATTTTGATATGGATGATATGGATTTAGAAAACGAATAATAAACAGTTTTTAGTGGAGCTTGATTTAATACACTCCCCTCTTTCCTGCTCCACTACTGTTTTTACACATGAAAGCAATACGCTTTCGGCACAGCTCTTTGAAAATTGAATAAAGCAGACAGATACGTTTGTGAGATAGCAAGCCACGGAAACTGTACGCCATGACCTTTCCAAAATAAAGCGAGCGACCCATGCAGTGATCCGAGAGCGACTGTTGGAAAAGTTGCTTTGCCATGACCTATCTTCACAGAATAATGATACGTCCGCATGGTGCGGTTCTGCCCACAAGAATGGGAATAGTTGAAATACTAACGGAGCTTTCCAAAGCCGTCTGTCTGCTTGTAAAAATAACATATAGTAAAGGAGGCATAAATTATGAACAATACTGATGTGCCTATCTGGTTGAAATATTCATTAACTTTAGAAGAAGCGTCAAAATATTTTAGAGTTGGTGAGAAAAAACTTCGTAAACTGGTAGAAGAAAATCCAGACGCTGACTGGTTCATTATGAATGGAAATCGCATTCAGATAAAGCGAAAACCCTTTGAAAAATTCTTTGATACCTTGAATGTTATATAGTGAAAGCAGGCTTCGTATATGTTATAATTACAGTATCTCATATCGAAGCCCTTTCCGTTCTGAAAGGAGCGAAAAAAGATGTCTGAAAAAAGACGTGATAACAAAAATCGTATATTAAGAACGGGTGAGAGCCAAAGAAAAGATGGGAGATACGCATATAAATATGTAGACGCATTTGGAAAATCACAGTTTGTTTATGCATGGAAACTTGTGCCGACAGACCGAACACCAGCAGGAAAACGTGAGGACATTTCATTAAGAGAAAAGGAACAACAAATACGCCAAGACCTCAATGATGGTATAGATACTGCTGGAAAGAAAATAACGGTGTATGAGCTTTTCAAGAAGTATTTGAAACAACAGAGAAATTCAAGACTGACTACACAAAATACTTACCGCTACCTATTGGAATTTTTGAAAAAAGATAAGTTTGGAGCAAAACGCATTGACACGGTCAAGATTTCAGATGTTAAAGCTTGGCTACTTGAATTAAGGGATAGCGGGCTGGCGTATAGTACGGTTCTTTTTTATAAAAGAGCATTGAAACCAGCTTTTAAAATGGCATTACATGACGACTGTATTAGAAATAATCCATTTGACTTTAGTTTAAACAGTGTGATGAAGAATGATACAAAGAGCAGACAAGCCTTGACGCAGGAGCAGGAAGAAAGACTGCTTACCTATATTCAAAGTGATGTATGTTACCGCAAGCATTATGATGAAATCATTATTTTGTTAAGAACTGGACTTCGTATTTCCGAATTTTGTGGACTGACTGTAAATGACTTGGATTTTAAAAACCGAATAATCAATGTCGACCACCAGCTTATTAAAGTGTCAAAGATTGGTTATGTAGTACAACCGCCAAAATCAGAAAATGGTATCAGGCAAATACCTATGAGTGATGAAGTGTACAGAGCATTTAAAAACATACTGAAAAACCGCAAGATACAGAAAGATTTTGTAATTGATGGTTACAAAGATTTTCTATTTATCAATCGCAATGGCAATCCGCAAGTATCTGTAAACTATGAAGCAATGTTCCGAAACCTTATAGACAAGTATAACAGCAAGAATAAAGAACAACTACCAAGGATTACGCCACATGTTATGCGTCATACATTTTGCACAAGATTAGCAAATGCGGGAATGAATCCAAAGGCATTACAATATGTCATGGGACATTCAAATATTACTATCACGCTAAATCTTTACGCTCATGCTTCACTAGAAACTGTAAAATCAGAATTACAGCGATTTGTAGCTTAATAGTAAAAGGTAGAATTACTACCGATTTACTACTTTTCAAGGCAGAATGAAGCAGAATTATGCGGAGTTAAGTAACGTATCAACCGATAAGAAAGTTAGAAAAAGTCCGTAAATATGAGATATTTCAACATTTGCGGACTTATGGATAGATAATAGAAAAAGATTAATGTTAATATGTTATTTTTTCAAAATATTTTCCTAATCTCATTTATTCTCTTAATAAAATTATTTCTCTCAGTAATATTTTTTTATTTAAGAACTCTGAGAAAGCTTAATTATCTCTTATCTATCCATTACTAGTATCTTGTTTCTTTATATTCTTTTTCTTAATCTGATTTACTTACTAATTTATTAAATAGTATATTTTCTATATTTAACATACTTCTACTAAACAACTATATTATACAAATATAAACAAATTCTACATTACCTTAATTTATATTGCTCACTCAATAAATTAGGTATATTATTATGTTTACTTAAATCATATATGTCTTTTGCTTTATCAATTGCCTTTATATAGGGATTAATTGATAATGCAATTGCAGATTGTTTAGAAACATCTATTAAATCTTTATTTTGCAAAACATTAATTGGTATTTCTTTGGAGAAAAATATATCTTCAGAATATAGAAAAATAATATAATTGACTAAAGATAACTTGTCTTCTTGTGATAGTTTTCTAAAGCTTTTATAAAAATTACGATATCTTTTATATTTTGAATCAACAAACATCATAACTACACTAGTATTTTTTAAAGGAAATATACAAATATGAAAATCTTCTATCTTATATTTAGGATTTTCACAATATATATCATTAACTATTTGTCTATCTAAATCTACAACAAGAGCTATACTACTTTGAAAAGCTACTGGCACAACATAGTTTAATTTTTCATAATAAAACACATAATATTCTCCTGGCCAATTTTTTTTACTAAGTCTTTTGGCTTTTTCAAATTCACGTTTATATTCACTTAGATCTATATCCTGAATATATTGCATATAATCTGCAATTTCTATAGATTCAGATGTTCTCTCTTTTAATATATCAAATATAGCGTGCTCATTTACTCTTTTACTTATAGCTTTTAGGGAATTCTTCATTACAATTTGAGCAACCATTTGTTGTGTTACTTCATTTTCATAATTATTAGGTTCTTCATACTCTTGAAAAATTTTACTATCACACTCTCTACATATGATTTGAAAAGTTCCAGCTTTATTAATTCCCTTTTCAAAATCTAAAAGTGGAAAATTTATAAATTTATTAGTATGTAATAATTCACCATTTTTTGCTATGTTCCTTAAGCAAAATGCTGGAATAGAATGTGAATTACAAAAACTAGTTGTTTCATTACCACAATAAATACATTTTTCTGACTTAGACACTTTTCTTGCTTCTGATATAATTTTATTTAATTCCTTTTTATAACCTATAATATTAGAATTTATTTTTTCACACTCCTCATCTGTAACTCCAAGCTTAATAAACTCAATATCCTTCATAATATATAACCTCCTAAATATTAATTAGACTAATTTTCTTTAATCTAAAAATACTACTTTTGTAAACTCCACATACAAATTCTCTGGAACCCTATTATGCAGTTCTATCTCAACTTTTATTGGTTTCTCCCCTTCATACTTTACTACATCCCCTTTTCCTATATAGATATAAGGCTGTACTTTTCTGTCTATCTCCTTATATTTTCTAACAAAAAGGTGCATGTTAATTCCTCTTTCTTTATTGAATATTATGTTTTTTCCTCTTTCAGAGCTTTGTGCTGTACTATTTGGTGTTTCCCATTGGAACAAGCTTCTACTTAGGAATTCATCTTTATAGTTAATACTTTCCTTTATATCTTCATCCTTATTTAAGTCCACAAAAAGGAAATATTCCTTTCCATTTGCCATTAATCCACTTCCTCTAAAGGAACTGTGTATCTTTTCATAATTAGATAGAAGTGCTGCATCCACCATTTGATATTGTTCATATAGCTTAAAAAATGGCACTCCAAAATTTTCACTACCAAATCTCTTCTCATAGTTTATAAGTCCATAGTTTAACAAGTCCACTATGATTTCCTTATACCTTTTATCTGCCAATATCTTTTCAAAGCTTATTAGCTTTACTAACTTCTCTCCAATTAAATCAAATAATTTAATACAATTACTCTTTTCCCTTGAATCATAATAATCTTGGTTTAGTGTTCTAAAGGCATGTTTAACTGTTTCTTCATCTACAGACTTTATATACTTTCTTATTCCCTTTGAAGCTTCATCTAAATTTAACTCACTTTTATTTATTAATTCCTTTATTATGGCAAATTCATGAGGTCTCTTTAGAGGTAATTTATCTGATAATTCCTTTAAAACCTTATAAAAATCCTCATCTAAAAGCTCTAAAGCCTCGTAAGTCTTTTCAACCTTATTAAGAAATCCCTGATATGTCTTTCCATAATTAATAAACTTAAGGGGATCTGGTGCTCCATCAAACTTAACATAATCCATTAACTGATATGGAATCTTTCCACCTAAAAGAGATTTAAACTCATTATATTCTTCCTTTAAATACTTTAAGCTATTAAAATTCTCTGTGTTAAGCTGATTTAATATTCTCTCCTTAGAAATTCTATCCATCTGAATATTAGAGCATCCTGGAATATCAGAAAAATCTGTAGCAACTGAAACCTTTAAACTATCCTTATCATAATATCTTCCACCCTTTAAGGCTAAGGCTATTAAAAAGGCCTTTTTATGATTTCCTATAAAATCTAAAACAGTTAAGAATTCTTTACTCCTATGTTTTCTTAATCCTCTTCCAAGCTGTTGTATAAATATAATTGGTGAATTAGTTGGTCTAAGCATTAAGACCTGATTAATTGAAGGAATATCAACTCCCTCATTAAATATATCCACTGTAAATATAACCTTTAATTCATGGTTTTCATTTTCAAGATTTTTTATTTCCTCTGTTCTCTTGTCTATAGAATGATCCCCAGTTAAAGCTATGCTAGGAATACCAGCCTCATTAAACTTACAAGCCATGTAATAGGCATGTTCCTTATTTATGCAAAATTCCACTGTTTTTTGCTTACTTCCATCAAAACCATAAAAATTCATCTTATCTATAATAAAATCAACCCTTGAGTTAATCATTAATCTCTTAGAAATCTCAGAAATATTATCCAAATCAACATTGCTATAATCAACTGCATCTATATCAGTTATTCCAAAATAATGAAATGGTACAATAAGTTCATGCTCTAAAGCCTCATTTAATCTAATCTCTAAGGCTACATTATTATCAAAAACTTGAAAAATATCTCCAGTATCGCATCTTTCAGGGGTTGCAGTTATTCCAAGTAAAAACTTAGGAGTAAAATGATTTAATATTCTCTCATAAGTGGGGCTTGTACTATGATGTGCCTCATCTATAACTATGTAGTCAAAATCATCCCTCTTAAAATCCTCTAAGTTTCTACACATGGTTTGAACAGTAGAGAATAAATAATCAGCTTCCTTCTCCTTTGAGTTTCCTGTGTAAAATCCCATGGTGATATTTTTATTCTTACATAAGCTTTTATAAGTTTTCTCTGCACTTCTTAAAATATCTTCCCTATGAACTAAGAATAATAACCTTTTAGGATTAAAGGCCATAACATCAAATGCTGACATATAAGTCTTTCCTGTTCCAGTTGCTGCAATAACTAAAGCCTTATCCTCTCCAGCCCTTCTTAATCTTTCAAGGTTTTCCATAGCCTCTTTTTGCATGAAATTAGGTTTTATAACTTCATACTCACTAAAATCAATAGCTATTTCCCTTTGCTTTTCCTTAATACTTTTAATAAACTCATTGTATTTCTCTAAAAATTCATCATCAACAATTCCTGTTGAGCTCCATATTCCCTCATATTCCTCTAAAACTTCCTTAACAAAGTCAGTCTCCTTCTTAGAAATAATCATAACATTCCACTCAACATTACTCTTTAATGCCCTTTGAGTTATGTTAGATGAACCAATTATAATCTTAAAATTATCCTCATTCTCAAATATGTAAGCCTTAGTGTGAAACCCCTTTTCACTATCAGCAATAAAAATCTTCAAATCTATATTCTCAAAACTCTTTACCTTCTCCAAAGCCTTTGGCTCAGTAAAGTTTAAATATGTAGAAGTTATTATCTTACCCTTAACTCCTCTTTCCTCTAAATCCCTAAAAGAATCCAAAAGAAGTTGAAGTCCACTAAAATTAATAAAGGCAACACTAAAATAAAAACTCTTACACTCCCTTAGACTCTCCTTAAGTTCCCCTAAAAGATTTCCTCTTTGGGAATTAACAATAAGCCTGTTCTTAATAAGATATTTATCTTCAATGATGCCCTTAGATCCTACCTCTTCAATTTTATCCTTTATAACTTTTTCCTTTATATCCTGTAATACACTCATTCTAATGCTCCTAATTTTACAATATACAAATATATAAAAACAGTAGTTTCCTTACTTTAATAATAACTATAAAGCGTAAAACCCCTCTTTATATATTTGTATTTACTGTTTTATTTTAACATTAAAACTAGTTATTTTCCAACTATACATAATATTTGTTAATTAAAAGCTTAATTATTAAACTTATTAAATATATTCACCCTCTTTAAATGTAGCACTTCCTTTTAAAAATTCTTCACTTATTTCAAAACTCAAGGAAAATTCTAAATCTCTATGTTTTTCACTTAAAGCCCTAATCCATTCATCAACTGGACTCCATGGACTTAAGACAAAAAACTCAACTTCTTTCATATGCTTTTTATCATAACTTCGCTCTTCTAAATAATTATAACTTTCACTTTCTTTTACTTCGATTTCTTCTCTAATACTACTCCTAAGTTCTTTCAAAATATTATCTAACTCATACTTACTCTCATAAAGCATGTCCCACTTACAGCCCCAATTACCCTTTTGCCAATAGTATCCAGATTTAGCATAACCAAGTTCTAAAACCTCTTCTGGAACTTCTAAAGTTGCATTGAAAGTATAACATTTTTCTAAATCCTCTTTATTCTCCCTATCTTCCTTATATAAAGCCTTATATCCCTTCATTCCTTCTATACATTTTATTATTTCTTCTCTTTTCCCCTTTATTTTTATATAATTATCGCACCAGTTAGGCATATTAAATTCCTCTTTTATATTTATTAATAAATATAAAATTATATTCCTAACTATATCATGATCCATAAAATAGAAAAAGGAACTATTAAACTTGAACCGTCTAACAATCCCTCTTTTAGACTAAAAATATTATTTTAAACTTATTTAACTAATCATTATCTTATCAATAAATTTATCCATAACTTTTCAATAGTATTAAACCAAAGACTAATCTATCTTCTCCTCACTAATCCCATCAACATATTCCTTAGCTTCCTTTGTTGCAATTTCAATTGCTCCAAACTTTTCAGCAATCTTATCTAAAGTAATCCTCATATGCTTAAGATCATTTCTCATTTGACTAATAACACTAACTAAAATCATTAGCATACAAGCTCCTATAATTATCCATACACTATTGATATTAAACTCCATATTTTCCCTCCTTATTGATCCACATATACAACCATCTCAATCCTCCCTAAAGTTTCAATCACACTAAATTATCCTTAATCATACCATATTATATGTATAAATCACTCTCTAATTATGGTTATTTATGCTAAAAATTCACTTTAACAAATAATACCATTAATTATCAATCCAATCAACCTCTTTCAAAATCTAAAAAGGAACAATATTATATTAACCCTTAAAAGGAGGAATAAATTTGAAATTACATGAAGCTAAAATATTGTCAACTGTTAAGGTAATTGACATAAAGGCACAGGGAGAACTAAGGAGAAGATTTTTTGACTTAGGAATAATAGAAGGAACAGATATAAAAGTTTTATATGGTGGCCCTTTTGGTGACCCTAGAGCCTATTTAATAAGAGGAACTGTAATAGCCATAAGGGAAGAAGAATGTGAAGAGATAGAAGTAATTTAATAGTAGGAGAAAAAGATATGAGTTTAAACAAAAATTCTACTGGAATTAGCTTATTATCTAAAGAAAAATCAAAAGGAAACACCAAGGAAGACTATGTTGTAGCATTAGCTGGTAACCCCAATGTAGGTAAAAGTACAGTTTTTAATGCTCTAACTGGTTTAAATCAACATACTGGAAACTGGCCTGGAAAAACAGTAGCTAAGGCAGAAGGATACTATGAATTTAAGGATTCAACCATAAAGATAGTAGATTTACCTGGAACATACTCATTGCTATCAAATTCAGAAGAAGAAGAAATCGCAAGGGATTATATATGCTTTAATGATCCAGATATAGTGGTTGTTGTGGCTGATGCAACCTCCCTAGAAAGGAATCTAAACCTTTTTATACAAATATCTGAAATAACAGAAAAGGCAATCCTCTGCGTAAACTTAACTGATGAAGCAGAAAAAAATAACATAAAAATAGATTTAGATTTGTTATCAAAGGAACTAAACGCAAACCTTGTTTCCTCCTCTGCTAGAAATGGAGTTGGCATAGAAGAATTAAAAGAAGCCATCTTTAAAGAAATCACCCTAAAAGTTTCCAAAAAAAATGCAATAAATTATGATTCTCCTATAGAAAAAGCAATAGAAGAAATAGAAGTCATACTAGATGAAACCCTTGAAATTCCTAAAAGAAAGAAAAGATGGATAGCCCTTAGAATTCTAGAAGGAAATACAAGCATCTTAAAATCCTTATACAATAAATATAATATTCAAGAAAAGTATATAAATATGATAAGTAAAATAAAAGGTGAGCTTAATAAAAATTATAAGGATCAATTAGTAGAAGATATAATAATAAAATCCATAATAAAAGAAGCTGAAAGAATAGGAAATAAGGTTGTTAAAGGTGGAGAAGAATATACTGACACCCAGAGAAAAATAGATAAAATACTTGTGTCAAAATCAACAGGAATACCTATTATGATAATGACCCTATTAATTGTCTTGTGGATAACCATAACCTTAGCAAATTACCCATCTGAAATGCTTGCTAATATGTTCGCCCATGGAGAAATTTACATTAGAGACTTCTTCTCTGGACTAAACTTACCTCCTTGGATATCAGGAATATTAATAGACGGCATTTATGTTACCTTAGCTTGGGTAATTTCAGTAATGCTACCTCCTATGGCAATTTTCTTCCCTATGTTCACCCTTTTAGAGGACTTAGGATACTTGCCAAGAATAGCATTTAACCTAGACAAATGTTTTAAAAAGTGCTGTGCCTGTGGTAAACAAGCCCTTACCATGTGTATGGGACTTGGATGCAATGCAGCAGGAATCATAGGATGTAGAATAATTAACTCTCCTAGAGAAAGGATTATAGCTATATTAACTAATGCTTTTATGCCTTGTAATGGAAGATTTCCTATGCTAATTTCCATAGCAGCCATATTCATAGGTGGAATATCTGTGGGAATAAAAGAAAGCTTTATATCAGCTCTTACAGTAACTGTAGTTATAATTTTAGGAGTCTTAATGACATTACTAGTATCAAAAATCCTATCAAAGACAATACTAAAAGGAATGCCTTCAAACTTTATATTAGAACTACCTCCATACAGAAAACCTCAAGTAGGAAAGGTCATAGTAAGATCAATATTTGATAGAACTCTCTATGTTTTAGGTAGAGCCATTGCAATTGCAGCTCCAGCAGGGGCAGTTATATGGATATTCTCTAATATAATGATTGGTGATTCTTCAATACTAACAATATGTGCTAACTATTTAAGCCCACTTGCCAATGCCATAGGGGTAGATGGATATATATTAATGGCCTTTATCTTAGGATTACCAGCAAATGAAATAGTAATGCCTATAATAATAATGAGCTATTTAAGAGCCACCACAATGTTAGAATTAGATAATCTATATGAACTTAAAGAATTATTAGTTGCTAATGGATGGACAATCCTAACTGCAATTAATGTTATGATACTCTGCCTAATGCACTATCCTTGTGGTACAACCCTCTGGACAATCAAAAAGGAAACCAAGAGCTTTAAATGGACAGCCCTAAGCTTCCTAATCCCAACAGTGGCAGGCATAGTTATTTGCTTCATCACCACTCAGCTTTGGAGGCTCTTTGCTTAAAAACCTAAAAAGCCAAATTTAATAAAGAAAACTTAAAACTCAAGAATTAAAAAGCCATAAAAAATTAAAATCATAAAAACTCAAAAGGTTATAATTCTAAAAACTTACTTTTAAATTAGAGCTTTGCTTGAAAAGGAAAACCATATTTTCTTTCAAGTAGATGCTCTATTTTAAATTAAAGCTTTACTTTAAACCCTAAAAACTTTACTTTCAAGTTTAAGACCTTGCTTGAAACTCTAAATCTTGGCTTTTAAATTTAATACTTTACTTTCAATCTTAAAGCTTTACTTCAAAGCCTAAAACTTACTTTTAAATTAAGACTTTGCTTGAAAATCTAAAAATGAATTGTTTTTTTACTGTATAATATATTTAATTATAAACACTGTTTAGAGAAAAAAATTTATTTTAAAGGGGATAGGTATTATGAATGTAGGTATGATAGCATGTTTAACCTTAGGTATATTTTTCTTAATCTTTTCAATCTGCTTTGCTATTTTAAAGGAAAAAGGGGCAATCCTTGTTAGTGGCTTCAACTCATTTTCCAAAGCTGAAAGGGAAAAATATGATCAAAAAAGAATAAGCCTAGATATGAGAAACTCTTTTTTCCTATGGGCAATGATTTTATTTATAGGGGCACTCTTCTCCTATTTTGTAAGCCAATATTGTGCAATCATAGCCTTTATTATTTGGCTAATTCTCTTCTTCAAAGATGCTCACATTAGCGCAACAAATGCCTTCGAAAAATATAAATTATAAATTTTACTTTTAAATGTATAAAATTCTTATTTATGTCTATAATCAAGATATAAAACACCAATAAAAATTTTTAAAGTCATAAATTAACTTTTATAAAACCACAAGTTAACCTTATTTAGGTTGGTTTTATTGCTCCTAAAATGACCAAAGACTAGTTATTTTTTACTAACTAGTCTTTTTTTATTGGTATCTATACTTTTTAATCCACTTTAAGCATTTAACCAGATATTTTCTATTAAAACTCTAAATGCATTTCTCTCTTTTTAATTTACTTTAATCATTAATCTTTTCTATTGTTTCATTCATTCTCTTATAAAGGTGACATAAAAAAACATCTAATATAGTTGACTAATTATTTTTTAGCCTTAGATCTATTTATAAAAAACCTTAGAATATAAAATCCTAAAATACAAGCTAATATTCTTAATACAGTTAAGTCAAAATTAAAATGTCTAGGATAGAATATTAAACTAAAAAACAAAATAAATACTATAAATATCTTTAAGTTTGTTTTTAATGAATTGCATTTGTTTATTACTATAGGAATTAATATACCAAAAGGAATAAATAACATTAATATAAAAGACTGATCTAATATGTAAAGTTCTTCGTATATAGGCCCTTTATAGTTCATAAGATGTTTTACCAAATTAATTGAAAATCTAAAAGGAATATAGCTTGATTCCAAAAGATCACTACCCATACCAGCGGTGTGAGAAATACACTTTATTAAAAATCCAGAGTAAATTACTACAAATATAGTAGCTAGTATTCTATTAAGAGTCAAATACTTCTTAATTGAACTTTCTTTTATTGATTTAATAAGCTCATCTAATTCTATTGAATCCAATGCTTTTTTCTGCGCCTCTTCCTCTGAAAATCCTTCCTCTAAGAAGTCTTTTTTCATCTCTTCAGCATTATCAAGCAGTTGCATTTTTAACTCTTCCAATTCCTTTTGTGACATATCAAGTTTATTTAACTTATAGTCCAAAACCTCATTTAACCTCATCCTTCTCTCCTCCTAAAAACTTTTAATCAATTTTTCAATGAGCGAAAAATCTTTAAGCTTTAAGTCTAATTCACTTTTTCCCTCTTCAGTAATCTCATAATATTTTCGCTTTTTCTTTGAATTTTCAAATTCAACAAAATAATGCTTAATTAATTCTTTCTCTTCTAATCTCTTCAGAGCTGGATATAATGTTCCTTCCCCAATTATCAAGGCATTTTCACTCAAATTTTTTATTGTCTTAGAAATTTCATATCCATACATAGCATTATTCTTTAATAAAGATAATAAAATTATTTCTAAAGAACCCTTTAATATCTCTCTGTCCAAGCCATCACCCCTTTTAGCATAAAATTAATAAACCTTAAGTGTATACTCCTTAATATTTAATCCTCATTAAATGAACCTTTAATAAAGATTTATTAAACTTACTCTTTAAATCTCTTACTCTTAAGAAATTTATTCTCCAGTAAAATATTCTCAAGTTAATTTTATCCAAATATACATCGCTTTACAAGGTATTTTCCAAGATTATTTCTCTTAAATTTTTCTTATGACTAAATAAATTTTATTCAATTTATATATTATTGGAATTATAAGCCATAAATTCTGTATAATAAAAACATAAACTATTGGACAAGTTTATTTAATTTTACAAAAAATATAATCTTCACAAAGGAGGAATTTTAATGTCTAAAAATCAAATTGAACTTATAACAGCATTAATTTTATTGTCATTATATTTAATAGCTCTTATAGTATTAAGGTTTGGATTTAAAATCAAAAGAAATGTAAAACTAGAAGGTAAGATAAGAAAAACCTTACCAAAGGCCTACAGCTATATCTATATATTTTTATTAATTGTAGGCTTTGCAGAATATGTATTTTTAAAAGGGAAAATAAACTTACTCTTAATAGTACTTTTAGGGGATCAATTAATCTTATCAAGTAGACTCTTAAAAGAAACTAAAAATTCAAAGGAAAAATACTATGACTATTTTTCCATAGGCTTTAGCTCAATAGCTATAATTTTATTAATAATAAACATGATATTTTTTTAGGAAATAAAAGACCTTTATAAGATTTATAAATATTTATAAATTTTATGTTTTTCTAAGCTTAATTGGGTTAATTTTATTTTGGGAGGTATAATTTATGAAGAAAAAAACAGCAGAATATATTAATGTGCTAGGAAGGTTTTGTGGAAAAAGAGATATTCCTTCTTTAAGAAAAGAAGAACTAAAAAAGAAGTATGACATAGATCAAGCTGATGTAATGGTACTCTTTGGTGGAAGCATAATCTGTGGGGGTGACCTTTTAGCAGAAGGAATTAAAAATAATATTGCCAAAAAGTATGTAATTGTTGGAGGTGCTGGTCATACAACAGAAGTATTGCGTAAGAAAATGCATTCTCAACTTCCAAATGTAGACACATCAAAATTAACAGAGGCTGAAATTTTTGATGAATACTTAAAATATAAATATAATTTGAAAGCAGATTTATTAGAATGCCATTCTACAAATTGCGGTAATAATATTACATATCTATTAGAACTATTAAAAGAAAATAACATTGAGTTTAATAGCATAATAATCATGCAAGATGCAACTATGCAACACCGCATGAAAGCTGGACTTCGTAAATATGTTTCTAGTGATGTTAAGATTATAAACTTTGCTACCTATGATGCAAAAGTAATCCTTAAAGATGGTGAACTTGCTTATGAAAATGATATTTTAGGAATGTGGGACATTAACCATTATATAACACTTCTAATGGGTGAAATTCCAAGACTCTCTGATAATTCAAATGGATATGGGCCTAAGGGGAAAAATTTTATTGCACATGTTTCTATACCTCATGAGGTTAATCTAGCATTTTCAGAGCTTAATAAAGAATTTAAGGGAATGGTTCGTACTGCAAACCCATTATACGCTTCAAAAGATTCAGCAAACTCTAACAAGTATGTTACTAGTTTATAGTTTCCTTCCATAATTAAAAGATTTTAGGATTAGGGAGGCAATTTACATAATATATGTTAAATACTTGAAATTGAACACTTATATATTATATACTCAAGTAAATGAATAACTGTAAAATATTGTGTAAATAATAAATAACTATGAAATATATTTTTGGGTATAAAAGGGAGGTAGCAATAATGAAAATAGTTTTTATGGGGACTCCTGATTTTTCAGTTCCCTCATTGAAGAAAATGATAGAGAAATATAATGTAAGCGCCATTGTAACATAACCTGATAAGCCAAGTGGAAGAGGTAAAAAGGTATCAATTTCACCAATAAAAGAGGTAGGACTATCTAATGAAATTCCAATTTTTCAGCCCGAAAAAATAAGAACAGACTCTGTAATTATTAATAAATTAAAAGAAATAGAACCTGATTTTATTATTGTTGTAGCATATGGTCAAATATTAACTAAGGAGATACTTGATATACCAAGACTAGGATGTATTTGTCTACATGCCTCTCTCCTTCCAATGTATAGAGGATCAGCACCAATAAATTGGTGTTTAATAAATAGAGAAACAAAAACTGGAAATACAACCATACTAATGGATACTGGTATAGATACAGGTGATATGCTCATGAGAAGTGAAGTTGAAATATCTGAATCTATGACAGCAGGAGAATTATATAATTTATTAAAAATAAACGGTGCTGAACTGTTAGAAGAAACAATAAATGGAATTATAACAGGTAAAATTTGTGGGGTAAAACAGCCTAATGATGGAAGTTCTTATGTAAAGATGTTAAACAAACAAATGGCAAAGATTAATTGGAATGACAGTAGTACTAACATACATAATTTAATAAGAGGATTGAGTTCTTGGCCATATAAAAATATAAACTCATGGCCAACTGCCTATACTTACTATAAAGATATTCCATTTAAAATATTTAAATCCAAGTCATTAGAAGCAAATATTATTGACCCGCCTGGTTATATTATAGATGCAAATGATGAAGGAATTAAAGTGGCTACCAAGAACGGCATTCTAATTATAGAAATATTACAGTTTCCAGGTGGAAAACCTCTTGAGGTAAAAGAATTTTTAAAAGGAAATAAAATAGAAAAAGGCATTATATTATCCTAAGCATAATTAATAGTCTATATAAGAGTAAAATAATATTATTGCTTCGTAATATTCTTAATAAGATTACAATATTATGATTATTACTTAGCAATATTCTTAAAATGTGCATTAAGGGAACTTTTAACAAGTTCCCTTAAAAAATTACATACTATCAACACTATTCTTAAACATAGCTAGAAATAAAACTCCAAAGTATAATCTAATTCCTTAACTAAACCAACTTCATTGTATAAAAATAACCTAAAAATTAAACTTATAAATATATTATGAGAGTTACTGAATTTTAAGCTCAAGTCTAAATTTTAACTTTGGTTCTTGAACTTTACTTAGTTCTTCAACTTTCCTCGGTTCTTAAACTTTACTTTGATATTGAACTCCCTAATAGAACTTTAGTCTCATTATAATCATTAGAAATTACTTGCTTCGAATAATTTGCTAAAAATAAGAACTACTTTTGGTTAAACAGCTTCTCTTCTTATCACAAATTACTCTACTTAATAACTTAAATTCTAAAGCTTATTTTTATCCTCTCTTCTACTATTTATAAGTTTTATATTAAAGTTTTGATACATCACCTTTTATTAAATCTTAATTCTAAAATGTTATTTTAAAAGAGCATTTCTTAAGCCAAGTAGGATTAACCCCTATCTTCTTTCCTATTTTTTCACTAATTCCAAAGGAATTATCTATCTCCAAAATATAAGAATTTTCTACTTTGATTAAAGAATTTTCCTCTAAATCTTCATTCTCTCCTCTTTTATTAGAAGCCTTAAGTTCCTGAACCCTATTAACTAATCCTTCAAAATCCTCTATCCACAGAAATTCATTTTTACCATTTAAATTCCCACTTTCTAAGCAATCAACTTCTTTCTCTTCTTGCTTAGCTTCATAATCCATTGTATAATTTTCACTCCACTTAATCTCTAAAGTTTTATCTCCCTTTAGTTCTACTTTTCCCTCATCATTAAGATTCATTTCTTCAAGGGCTACATTAGTATAGGGTGAAAAGTCATTTCCCTCTTCAGCCTCTATCTTTAAATAATTTATATTAAGCTCATGATTCAAGTAATTTGCTATCTCTTCTAATTGCTCCCTAACTATATACTCATGAAACTTACTAGCCTCCAAAAGATAATTTTCTCTCTCTTTCTTAGGATGACTTATGTAATATTTCTTCTTTGCCACCCATCTATCCCCCAAAGGATTATAAAACTTCTCAAGTTCCTCTTCCTTATCTATAAAATAAAGATTTCCCTCCAAATAAAAGTCCTCTATTCCTCTCATTAAGTTACCAATTGAATAAAAAGAATTAGTTTTTCCTCCTATAGGAAAATTGCTCCTCTTATCACTACTAAAATTTCTTCCTGTTATTCCTGTATTAATTTTGTATATTCTAACATTCATTCTCTAATCCTCACCTTAATGTTTTATCTTTTAAGTTTAAAATAATTACCTTTTCATGTAATTAAAACGCTTTCTTTAAATATACCATGTGAATTAATTACTTTCCACCTCCATAAATTTGTTTATAATAATTATCTAAAAAAATTCTTAACTCTATTTAATTTCTCATTATTTAAAACTTCCTTATAGAAATCTTGTTTTTTAACATCTTATCTTTAGTAATAATTAAAATTTTAAAAAAGCCATTATTAGCCTTTAATTTTTAATATAGTTTTGAATAATGGTTTTATTCTTAATTAATTGGAGATAATAAGTCTGTTTACTCAAATTTTTAAAAATGATTTAAATTTATGAATGTGATAAAATAATAATATTACCCAAAAAAAGAACTTTGAAAGGAGAACATAAATGAAACCAGAAGAATTACTAAAAGAAGCTAATTTACTTCAAGAAACTATTGTTTCAAACAGAAGATATTTACACTCACATGCTGAGACAGGATTTGATTTAAAAAACACTCTTGCCTTTGTAAAAAAAGAGTTAATTGATATGGGCTATGAGCCAATAGAATGTGGTAAAGCAGGACTTATTGCTTTAGCAGGTGGAAAAAAGGAAGGAAAGGTTTTCTTAATAAGAGGTGACATGGATGCCTTACCAATTAAAGAGGAATCAGATGTTGAGTTTTCTTGCCAAAGTGGAAAAATGCATGCCTGTGGCCATGATATGCACACATCTATGATGCTTGGTGCTGCAAGATTATTAAAAAAACATGAGGATGAAATTGAAGGAACTATTAAACTTATGTTCCAACCTGCTGAGGAAATTTTTGAAGGTTCTAAGGATATGATTAAAGCAGGAGTATTAGAAAATCCAAAGGTTGATCAGGCACTAATGATTCATGTAATGGCAGGAATGCCTTTTAATGCAGGTACTGTTATTGTTCCTGTACCTGGAATTGGAGCTCCAGCTGCTGATTATTTTGAAATAAAGGTTCAAGGAAAAGGATGTCATGGTTCTATGCCTAACACTGGAGTTGACCCACTTAATGTAGCTGCTCACATTTTAATTGCATTACAAGAAATTCATGCTAGAGAACTTGCCATAAGCGATCAAGCAATTTTAACAATTGGAACAATGAATGCTGGTATTGCTGCCAATGTAATCCCTGACACAGCTACTATGGGTGGAACTATTCGTACTTTTGATGAAGAAACACGCTCATTTATAAAGGAAAGAATTGAAGAAATTACAGAATGTACTGCAAAATCCTTTAGAGCTTCAGCTGAGGTAATCTGGGGAAGTGGATGCCCAACCTTAGTTAACGATAAAGACTTAACTGTATGCTCTGAAAAATACATAAAAGAACTTTTAGGGGAAGATAAAACATTCTCTGTTGCCAAACTAAATGCCATGGCTGGAAATCAAAAATCTGCTAAAACCTCTGGTTCAGAAGACTTTGCTTACATAAGCCAAAAAATCCCTGCTATCATGTTAGTTTTAGCTGCTGGAACCCCAGACAAAGGATATCCATACCCTCAACACCACCCAATGGTTAAATTTGATGAAGAAGTTTTATCAAGTGGTAGTGCAGTTTACGCCTACACAGCAATGCGTTGGCTTCAAGACCATAAGTAAACTTAATTACAAACCTATTTTTGAAGAATTTGATAATATACTTAGATAAAAAAGTTAGCTTAAAAACTTTCTTCAAAAAATTCCCCAAAACATAAACAAAATAAAAACATAAAAAGTTATAGACTATAAATTATTAATTTATAGTCTATAACTTGCAATCTCTAACTTTATAATTTAATACTCTATGTTATTAAATATTATGTATCTAACTGAAATTTAAGTTCCAGTTATAGCCTTTGTTATTAAATGATAGATTTTAAAAAACCGCTAATTATAACAAGTTATCTCTAATTCATTATAGCCTTATCAATAAACTCACCTGCATTTTTTACTATGTCAAAAGGCTCATACTCTTTCCACATTGCTAAGTTAGATAATAAAACTACTTGCTTACTTTGACTATCTAATTTATAGTTTAATAAATCATCTATAATATCTATTTCCTTTGAATCTTCTGATGCATATACTACTGAACCAACAGAATTAAAATCTTTTACTAATATATAATACATTTATTAAATTCCTCCTTAAAATCTTCCTCTATCATAATTATATTTTTATCATATAATTCTCTTAACTTAATTCCTATACTATTATCTTTGTATTTATAAACATACTTATGAAGCCACATATTAAATATATAATCTCTTTCTGTAAAGAATTGAACTTCTATAGGGTTTATATCCATAAAGTCCTACTTTCCTTAATTATTTAATATATTTTATAAGTATATCATATTATTACTATTTCTTATAAATATATTCTTCTAATCACTTCTACTTCAATTCCAATTACACCATACTTATCTATATCTTCTTTTGAGTAATATTGTTCCATATCAGTATAATGTACAATCTCATCTTCCCTATAGCCAAGTTTTACTTTATTGAATTCTTTATATAATTCTTCAAAATTATTGTACTTATAAATATCTATTACCTTAACCTCTAATTACTTCTTATTATTCATAGTGCTTATAAAATTTATATAATCACCTTTTGAAATTTTCTTTCTCTTTTCATCATATAATCGCATTTCTATTGTTTTTATTCCAACTTCTATCATTTCAAATGAATCTGGACTTAAATTCATAACATGCCTCTTCACTTTACCATCCCCTTAAGTTAAAATTATATTTAATCTTAATAATTTTATATATCCTCTTTTTCCACTTCATACTTAACTTTTTTAATATAATCTAATATGTTCTATATTAAATATAATCCATCCAAAATTATCTTACAATATTTAACTTAAGATCAATAAAGTTATAAAACTAAAATACACTTAAAATAATTTAAAACTAAATTCTATATTTTAATAATATTTGAATATAATGTTAAATAATGTTAAAATATTTCATATAAAAGAATTCTAAGGAGGGATTTTGTGACTTTATCTAAAAATAAAACACTAGAACTTACGAAAAGTATTTTCTCATTAATATTTATTTATATAGGAATAGAATTTTTAGCTGCTATTATTCTTATTCCATTTGCCATAGTATTAGATCTAATATTTAAAGTAAATTTGTTGGGAAATCAGTATGATAGTATTTTAGATCTTATAGTAAATTGCACCGATCAAGTTTTAGGAATATATTTTTTTACTAAAATCTATAGGAAAAAGGAATTCAATGTACCAAAGATTAATAATCATATGTCCTTAAAGACCCTTGGAAAATATGCTTTAATTTCTCTCGGTATTAGTGGAATATCAAATTTATGGATTTTTCTTATGCAATTTCTAGCAACCTACTCCCCTACTATTAAAAGCAGCTTAGAAAGTTTTATTGAGCATGATGAAATATTTAACGCTAATCCTATTCTTGCTTTTATATCAGTGGCAATACTTGCTCCAATTGTTGAGGAAATTATTTTTAGGGGAATAATCTTTAACGAAGCTGCTAAATATAAAGGCGGTGCCTTTCCAATAATTATATCTGCATTATTATTTGGATTAGCTCATATGCAACCAATACAAATTGTATATGCTTTTATAGTTGGACTTATTTTTGGATTTGTATATAGTAAAACTCATTCACTTCCTATTGTAATGTTTTTACATATGCTAAATAATTTACTTACCCTTTTCCCTGAACCATTTTCAACATTTATTTCTATAATACAAATACTTTGCATAATTCCAATGATATATTTATTAAGAAAACTCTACAAAGAAAGTAAAGTCTAAGCCCCTAAAAGACAATATTACTAGTTAAATTTCAAAGAATTCAAAATAAAAACTATATTCTAAATTCTCTTCAAAACAAAATATTCATAAAGATCAAGTTTTTATAGGTTAGATTTTTGTAATAATCTCTTGCCTATAAAAACCCTTAACTTCCCTAACCTTATATCTTCTTACTATCTACATAAAAATATTTTATTTACTACTATATTTTAAAACCATTAATTAAAAGAAACCCACTCTACCTCAACGTTCATTGACTCATATTTATAAAAAAAGTGATTTAATATAAAATTAAACCACTTCTTTTCTTCATAAACTATATTATAAAATTCCTATTAAATTAATAACTTTCTTCTAAAGAAATTATATGTAATATATCTCTACTTCATATAATTATCTATTAAATAATAGCATCTTTCCTTGCTTTCCTTTGCCACCTCTGAATTTACCATAAGAGGAGTAATTGAACCACCTTCATATTGTTTCCTTATTTCAGCTATATTACTTTCTTTTTCTTTAATCCAAGCCATTTCACTCTTCTCAAGTTCCTTAGCCTTTTCTTTGCTTAAATTTTGTTTTAAGTAATCATAAATTTGATTTAACTCATTATCATATAATTTAGCTTGTTCACCACTTATACCATTCATTCCTGCTTGTGTTGATCCTCTATTACTATCATACTCTTTATCTAACTTCTCAGACTCAATATCTATCTTTTTCATCTTTTGAAGATACTCTGATTTTGCTTTTGCTAAACTACTTTCATCCTTTGAATTCTCCTTTTTAGAAGCACTCTTACTCTCTTCCTTCTTAGAAGAATTACTTGCTCCTTTACTTTCCTTTTTATTAGAATTATCTACTTTAGCAGTCTCCTTAGTGCTGCTATCATTCTTACTATCCTCTTCTTTCTTTTCACTCTCATCTTTATTTGTAGCTTCTTTATCCTTAGAATCAGCATCTTTAGCCTGTGCTTTATCTGCTTCCCCCTTATCCTTTGCCACATCAGAAGAATCTTTTGAACTAGCAGCCTCACTATTTTCTGAACTATTTACAGAATCCCCCTCATTAGAAGTGTTTGTCTTATCTCCACATCCAACTAAAACTCCTAAACTAAGTACCACAGCCAATAAACTAATTAAATAATTTCTCTTCTTCATATCATAACTCCTTTTAAAATGTATTTATTCCTTTTACTTTTTCAATTATATACCAATTACAAATATTAATTTCTTACTCTAATTTTCTATTTAACCCAAAATCCCATGTATTTTTTTCTAATTTATAACAATAATTAATATTTACTTAAAAATAGTTATTTTTTATTTATATTTTTTACAATATATCAAAATTCAACTTTACAATAACTGTAATATTAAATATAAAAAGGAATCTTCATGGTTTCTTAGAATTATAATAGCTATAAAGCAGAAATCTTCTAACTTATAAGGGGGGGTAATCCATGGATGATTTAATACTTAAGAGATGTAAATACTGTGATAAAACATATGAAGGAACAACAAGTGAAAGCTGTTGTTGCTCTGAGCCTTGCAATATTAAATACCAAAAATATATGAAACAAAGAGAAAAAACTGAAACTCCAGTAAAGATTTTTTCTATAATACTATTATTAATTTTCTTTATTAATATAATGTTTTTACCTAATAATCCTATATCAAAATATTTATTCATAGCTATTTCATTAATAGCACCTACTTTACATGTAATATTTCCCTTTGGAGAAGATAAGGGTTTGCAAAAAAGAGGTGTAAAAAAGACTAAAATACTTTTCAGAACTATTGGTATAGCTATTCTAATTTATATATTAACTTACTACTTTTTAGAACAATTGTAAGTTAATATATTTATATGGAATAAAAGGTTAGGAGAGTGGTAAAATGTCAAAAGTTAAATTTAATAAACTTCCTTTAGTTTATCCTATACCATCAGTATTAATAGGAACAGTTATAAATGATAAGCCTAATTTTGCAACTATAGGAAACTGCGGAATAATAAGCGTTAACCCTGCTGTTATCTATATATCAATGGAAAAGAATCATTATACAAATAAAAGCATAAGAGAAAATCAAGTGTTTAGTATTAATATACCTTCAGCAGATTTAGTTGAAAAAGTTGATTATTGCGGACTTGTTTCAGGAAATAATATTGATAAATCACAGATTTTTAAGTGTTTTTATGAAAGTAATAATAAAATTCCAATGATTGAGGAATATCCAATAAATATGGAATGTAAAGTAACAAAGATAATTGAAATTTATGATATGGAAGTATTTATTGGTGAAATAATAGAAACTTATGTTAACCAAGACCTGCTTACAAATAGTTTTCCAGATACAAAGAAGATAAATCCACTTATTTACTCTATGGACAATAATTATTGGGAAATAGGTAACTTTATTGGCAATGCTTTTAATATAGGAAAAAATATTAAATAGTAATTTACAAAGTTTTTATATAAAAAATTATAGGTGGACAATCCACCTATAATTTCTTTAATGAATCAGGACTAATCAATAAATAAAAAACTACACATTTTTTCTATTGCCATACTTATCAAAATTCTTCCTTAAAGCTCTCTCTGTAGGAAATATTGAGGCAACTAAAACTACACACTGAATCATACAAAGTGCTCCACCTAAGGTTCCTATAGCCTGTTCACCTCTTCCAAGGACAAATAACATAATAATAAAAGTTATAGCAAACATAATCCATCCTATTTTAAGCCATAGCCTTCCACAATATTTATGTGCAAACTCCCAAGTGTCCTTATTTTTCATTGACATTGAGGTTCTGTAACCATAAAAATGATTAATTTCCTTTGGTGCCTTTTTGCTAAATTGCTTACCCAAAATAATCATTATAAGTGGTATTAATAATTCCATAACCATCATAAAAATCCAAAATCCCATTTTCTATCTCCCCTTTTAATCTAATTTATTCTTCAACATACTTTCTAACTATTTTATCTAAGGATTTTAAAGTTTCTTTCTCATTTTCAAGGTTTACTGCATAAACTCTAACTCTTTTATGCTCTTCCTCATCTAAGTACCAAGACTCTAAATATTCTCCATCTTCACCCTCTATTCTTTCATTATAAGGATAAAGAAGTATAACTGTACTTGCATTCTTATATCTAGTAAGATAAGCATACATCTGATAAAGATCTTCTCTCTTAACTCCATGCCTATTAAACTTACTCTCTACACTCTTCCACTTTGTATCTATTATTACACTCTCTATTCCACTCTTTTCAATTACTATATCAGGAATAAGTTTAAACACCCCTCTATTGGTTTCTTCCTTTACTAAAAGCTTATATTTTGCATGCTGCATATGAACAGTTTCTTCATAAAGAAGTTCCTTTAAAAGTTTTCCTATATAAATTTCAAAGATTTCATTCATCTTAAACAGTATTGAATAAGCCTTATTTCCTCCTAAGTTTCCAAGGGCTGACTCTCCTAAAACAATCATCTTTCCTAAGGTAAAAGCATCCTCAAAGGGTTTATTTAACCTATTAAAACTAAAATTATTCACATCATTTAAGGTAATACTTCTTTCATCTACATCTCCTAAAATCATCTCTGAAATTCTTAAAAGCTTTAAGGTTTCTCTGTTTTTTATATTCTTCATGACTTCTTTTACAAAGAAACTTAATATCTTATTTAATTTATTATCCCTAGAAAACTCCTCAAATCTACAAAAAGCCTTTGAACTATGTGAGGCCATGTTCTTAATTTGCTCCTGAACTCTTAAGCTTCCCTTTAAGGAATTTATATTCTCCTCAATATAAACATACTCCCCATAGACTCCTTTTCTAAGCTCTTTTTGAAGTTTTTTACTAAATAAATATGCCAGTATCTCATTCAAACTTTGCTTATATAACTTTGATGAACTGATTTCTGAATAATTAACTTTCAAAACTCCACACTTAGAAAGCATATTTAACAGGGCTTTTCTTTCAAGCTCTACACTATGATTTAGGCTTATTTTAGGAAGTATTTCTATGGAAACTGTTGAAAGTCTTATATATCCAACATAGTTTATAAACCTTAAGGTGTCTCTTTCCCAAAGTATATTATCCATATCTAACTTTTTAGACATAGCATAGTTATAAAGTTCATTAGCCTCTCTTCTGCTTATTATCTTTTCACAGCCATAATTCCCATAAAAATCTTCTCCTTCATAATCATAAAAATCATCTACAATCCTAAGGGATTCATAGCTTTCCTTAATAATTATATGCCTCATGGTCTATTCCTCATCTTCATAGATATTAAGAAAGGCCTCTTTTTCTGGGTTCTCCACTACGGAATACTTATACTCTTCTCCATAAGAATCCACTCTCATCCCCTTAAAAAGTTTTCTTGTATCAATTCTACTCTTTTCTATGAATCTATTAGACCTTCCCTTTTTACAAGAACCTCCAAGGACTAGCTCTACCTTTTCCCAATCTCCATAGAAATACTCCTGCACCAAAGGAATAACTTTATTTTTCATTATGGAAACAAGCTCCTCAAAAGTAAGTTCTTCTTTTAAAAAGTAAGAATGTCCAATTGTATGTTCTCTGTCAAATAAGTATTCTATCCTCTCATTAATAACTCTTAAAAACTCTCTTAAATTAATCCCACAAGCATCTTCTTTTAAAAGTTCTTCCTTAGGCATGTATTCAAAAAACTCAAATCTTCTTCTTAAGGCTGTGTCTAGTAAGGCTATGGATCTATCTGCTGTATTCATAGTTCCTAATATGTACAAGTTTTTTGGCACTCCAAAGCTTTCATTTGAATATGGAAGAGTAACCTTAAGCTGATTTTTCTCCCCAAGTCTCTTATCATCCTCTATTAAGGTTATAAGTTCTCCAAAGATTTTAGAAATATTTCCTCTGTTAATTTCATCTATAATAAGCACATAGTTTTTAGGACTTTTTGAAGCTTTTCTACAAAGCTTTTTAAAAATCCCATCCTTAGGAACAAATCCTGCTCCACTTTCATTGCTTCTTAAGCCTTCCACAAAATCCTCATATCCATAGCTTTGATGAAATGTACAAAAGGCTATTTGTCCTTCATCTAAAAGTTCATTAAAAACCTTAATTACTTTTTCTCTTTCCCCTTCATCTCCTATTAAATCTTTATACTTTTTAAAATCAATAATCTCTAAAGCTCTATTTATGGCATTATAAGTTTTTCCTGTTCCTGGAGGACCATATAGAATTTGATTTTTCACCTTAAGAATCTTTGGTTCTTCTAAATACTCTTCTCCCTCCTCACTAATTCCTAGCTCTTCCTCCCCTAATAAGGAATACTCTCCTTCAACAGCTAAGTCATAATAAGGCTTAAGCTCCTTAACTGCATCTTCAAAAAACTCTCTTATTTCCTCTTTGCTAATTCTTTTAACATCTTCATAATATAATGTTCTTCCTATTTGAAGTTTTAACTCTTTTCTTTCCTTAACATCCTGTATTAAAGCCCTTATATCACTTGTTTTTCCTCTCTCTAAATAACTATAATCACTATAATTGTCCCAGTACTCAAATTTATTATCCTCAGGATCTAGCTCCTCTAAAAACCTAAAATGTCTAACATAGTCCCCTTCATCACTTTTTAAATCTTTAGTTTCTAAAACTACCCTAAATCTAAGCTTATTTCCCTCCTCAATCTTATCTGCAAATATGGATATGCTAGTTGAAAAGCCCATCTTCTCTGGCTCCTTAAGCTCAATCCAAAGATAGTTTCTAACCCTTGTAACCCTTGCAGCAACTAACCACTTTGAAGCTCCCTTTTTTTCATAAACTAAGCCCTCTTCTTTAAATAAATCTCCAATAGCTCTAAATTTACTTAAAGTCTCCTGTGCCTCTTCTCTCAAAGCTATATATTTATTCTTTTCCTCAATATTTTCCTCATTTTCAGGGTTACTATATTCTTCCCCTGCATGATTCTTTAAAAATTCCAATATGCTTAAATAATCCTCTTTTGTAAGGTCCTTAACTTCCTTAGTAACTTCATTCTTTATCTTATCCATATAAAAACACCTTCTATATAATTTTCAATTTGTAAATAATCCACCTATGCAACATTCTATCTATGTGTTCCATAATTTTATATCCTATCTTTATCTTAATCTATAAACTTCTTTTTTAACATCTTATCTGTAAAAAGCATAAACTTATATTTTCTCTTTAGTCTATAAACATCTTAATATTTTCAATTATATTTTCTTTTTAGATACTTAAAATTCTATCTTTATCTTATAAATAATTTACCCCAAATAAAAATTCTTATCTTATAAATAAATATAAAAAAAGAGAATGAAAAATTCAATTCTCTTTTAAAATTATTTTCTGTTTTTAGTACATTCCCTTACCTTGCATTATTAAAATAATAACCAGTATTAAGCTATACATTGATTTATCTGAAAAGAAAAAGAATATTAAACTTATTATGGTATATCTTAAAGCTAATTTCTTATTGTACTTAAAGTAAATTATACTAAGTATAAATATAATTACATTTAAAATCATTAAGCAATCTATTATTAAGTTCAAATTCTCATAAAGTGTTGTAAAGTTTAAAAATATAAATGCTGTACAAATAAATTCTATTATTAAGCCTATAAATATTACTCTATCAATATTTATTTCAACGCTATCTTTTCCCATTACTAATTTCTCCATAATAAATATAATTATTTTTCTTTATTTTCAATAAATACAGCTATAATTCCACAAAAAATAGCACCGACTATTGAAATCCAAAGAGCAGTATTCATTTGAAATTCCCCCCATCTATATATTTAATCATATTCTTAAGACCTTTTAACCTTTCTTTTTAATAACCTTCATTCTGTGTGAAACCTCCCCCTCTAACTCTATGCTTCCTATTTGCTCTAGAGTATTTTCATCATATATAAATAACTTTGAATCTCTAGTTAATATAAATAAGTAACCATCCAAACTCTCTATATAACTTATATCCTTTACATCATCAACTAATTTTTCAAACTCAAGTATCTCCTTATTAAAAATAAGAAAACCATTATTCTTATTATGAATTTTTCCATTTAATACATACTCATATTTCTCATTGCCATAAAAGTTACCATTCATATCATAAGGAACCTCTTTTCTCTCCTTGATCTCCCCATGACTGTCCATGACAATAATTTCATTTTTATCTAAATCTCCACTTTCTTTTAAAGTTATATTAGTAAATATTACATTATTCCCTTTAGAATCTCCACATAGGGCATTAACAACATTGCATATTGGTTCTTTACTAATTTCTCTTCCTTCTAAAGTTTCTCTATTTATAGCATATAAACTTCTGTCCTGTGCATCTAAAAAACCTAACTTCTTAGCCCCTTCTAGGCTTAGAACTATTTCTTTTTCTCCCACATAATAATCTCTAATATATCCCTTTAAATAAAGTTCTTTAATTACTTCCTTGCTATTTGTATCAATCACCTTTAGCTTTAATCCTTGAGAATCTTCATGTTGAACAGTAATATTCTGCTCAAGGAAAATCCTATTATTTTCCCTATCACTTATTACAGTCTGCGGATTTCTTATATCATCAAACTCTATCTCATCCTCTAACTTTCCCTCATTAAAAATTAAGAGTCTATTTGCATTCTTGGGATTTTCTATATCAGAGGAATAAGGAACATATATCTTTCCCCTGGAGTCCTTCTCAATAAATAAAAAGTTAGCTGAATCATACTTTACATTGATATTATCTATCTTTGAGTAATTTATATTTCCCTTCTGAATATTACTAATTTGAATTAATCCTAATCCCTCACCATTAGTTATATAAATATCATATAATGAATCTTTAGAATAACTCTTCTCAATATTTTTACCTTTTGTATAAATCCCCACTTGCTTCTTAATACTTGGTCCTATAGCTATTAAAAACACTATTATAAGCGCAGCTATAAACACTTCTTTTTTATGTTTCATAATTCCCCCTTACTTAAAACATTTTTTAATAATCCCAAACTCTTCTCCCTACAAATATTCCATTAAGTCTATATAAAAGTTTTAAGAAAGTATTTTAAAAATAATTAAGCTTTCTTAATTTCATTTAGCACACCTTCTTATGTATATTCTACCATTTTTTTATAAATTCACCACTCACTTTATCAATACAAATTTTTTATACTAAATAAAAAAGCTTCTATCAAAATTTAAATTATAAAACCTCTAAAAACATATTAATAAAGTCTTATACTTACTAAATTCTGATACAAGCTCTTTGATATATTAATCAAATATTCTATTTAATTATGCTAAAAATACTTCTTCCTTCTTTACCTGCTAGTAGTGTTCCTTGATGAAAAGACATCTTCCACTTTCCATTTTCCTCTGTCCACAAAGAACTACGAAGGGAATATCTCTTTCTCTCATCTAACTCATCATGTTTTATTACCCTGTAAGTGGCTAAAATACAATTCTCTGCAACCTTCTTTACCTTAAAATTTAATATTTCCCAATCTAATGTTCTCTCATCCTCTTCATCTTGAAAAACATCTCCACATTTATAATGATATTCACTTCCTGAACTACTAAATTCAACAAAATCATTTGATAATATTTCATTTATTTTCTCTGCTGACTTTCTCACTTCAGACTTTATTAAATCATTCTCTAGCTGAAATATTTGTTCCTTAATAGAATCCATACTACCACCTCATCTTAAGATCTAATTACTCATAATTATTTTAAAAGCCAATCCCTTTTTATTACTGTTATTAATAAAAAAAACAATTTATCCCTCTAAATATATCTCTATTAATATTTTAGATAGAAAATATTACAAAATTAAGACAACGAAAAAATATAAGCAGTTATAAGAGGAACTTTTAATTCATCCTATAACTGCTTAATTCTCTTTCTGAAAATATTAACTTTTAGTTAGCCCATAAAATTATTATGTCGAGTAATAATTTTGTATGTATTAGGCAGATAATATTAAGCTACCTAAAAATTAAATCTCTCAATAAAATTTACTACTCTTACATTATATACCATAAAACTTTATTTTAAAATAGTAATTATCAATAAATATAAATTATTACAAGTTTTTTCTTCTGAAACAACCATTTTCTTATAACATATTATCAATAAATATATTATAAACAGTAATTATCTTTTCTCTCTAAACCTCCTTGTAAAATCCATTATTCCTAATACCATAAAAATTTTAGCTTTTATAAATAATATGTAACCCTCTTGGTACTATCAGTTATTTCCTAATTAATTCTATAAATAGCTAAGCTATTTTTCCCTAAACATTATGCATATAATTAGTTTATATTCCATATATTATCTCATCTAGGTTCTTTCCCAAGCTAAAAATTATGGAACTTATAGCACTAATCAAAATTTAAATTGAGTATTTATTATAAGAACTTATTAAACTTATTTTCCTACACTTAATATATTAGCATCATTTAAAAGGAAATTTATCATAATATCTTCTTAACATTACTAAATTGATTAGGTATAAGCTTGATTCTCACAAGGAAATTTATCATAATATCTTCTTAACCCTTGCTATGTAAGTTTCTTTAATAAGAAAATTTAAGGAAAGATTTATCACAAAAGCTCATTAGACTATTTTTTATAAATTGAGGTGAATCATGAAAAAAATCATTAAACTATTTCAAGCCATACTAAACATATTTATTTTTTTAGCTCTATATTACATTTTATCCTTTATAGGATCTCTTTTATTTTTATTATTCTGCTGCTTTATAACAAAGACTTCCTTAAGACTATTACCTCCTAATTTTATTGACTCAAATTTCTTTATGATTGATGGATTTGCTTGTTTTTTAACCATGTTAGTTTATCTTCTTATATATAAATGTAAGAAATACAACAAGAACAAAATTATTAATAAACTTCCAAGAAAAGATATTCCTAAATACGCCTTAATTTCAATGGGTATGGGAGGCCTCTCTGCTCTATGGCTCATATTTGCAGACAAAATATTATCCTCTATTACCCTTGTAAAAAATAGCTTACAAAATTTTTCTCAAATATCTGAAAGCTTAAGTAATGAAGTCTATATATTTATATTTTTATCTGTAATTTTATTTGGCCCAATTGTTGAGGAGTTACTTTTTAGAGGATTAATCTTTAACGAAATAGATAAGATAAAAGGAGGAGCAGCACCTATAATTCTCTCTGGTCTTTTATTTGGATTATTCCATAGGGAGCCTGTACAAGTTGTTTATGCCTCTATATTAGGAATTATTTTAGGATTTGTATACAGTAAAACTCGGTCTCTTCCTTTAGTTATATTCATGCATATGCTAAATAACCTAGTTGCAACCCTTCCCCCTCCACTAGCTAAGCATGAAATACTCCAGTTTGTTAATGGCTTTCAAATAATAAGCATAGTTCCAATGGCCTATCTATTGTACAAGCTATACAAAAAAGGCTCTTTAACAAGCTAAGCTTAATCTTAATTTAAGGTTATTTATAATTATAAATTTAAGGATATTTATGATTATTACTTTTAAGATGTTTTTCAAATGTGCATAAAAACATCTTAATTTAATGCTCAATTAAAATTCCTCGATTAATAATAAAAACTTTTTAAATAACATTAATTCTTAAAAGTATAACTCTTAAAAACTTTAAGCACTAGTAATAAAATAATAAGACTTATATATGGCTTCTTAAATTAACACAATAATATATTTACAATAATTCTTTAAGTCCAAACATATTTAAAAGAAATTCCACCTCTAACCCCAAAAGTTTATTTTAGTAAATATTATTAAATACTATTAATTATTAGTTTATAATATATTTATAGTACTTAATTTTGGAGGATAAGAAATGAAATATTTTATTGTTGAAGGTATATTAAAAAATTCAGATAAGATTAATGAAGATATAATGAAAGAACATATGGCCTATACTCAAAAGGCAATGGATAAAGGAATGATATTAGTCTCTGGCCTTAAATCAGACATGAGTGGAGGCATATTTGTTATTAAATCAGAATCTGTAGAAAAATTAGAATCCTATTTATCAAAGGAACCATTTAAACTTTATGGAATACAGGATTATAAATTTGTAGAGTTTAACGCTCACTATTTTAATCCATCACCAAGTGAATGGTTTAAATAACATTTTAAGCAAAACTAAAAATAAAAAGAGTGTTTTAAATTACATAAATATATAACTTAAAATACTCTTTTTTATTATTTAACCTTATATATAGCCACTATTTTAATTTCTCTTTAATTTTTTAGCCCTTTAAAATATCCCAAAACCTTATACAAGATTACAACTTATTAAATAAGTTAAAACTTAAGCAAATTATATTATATGAAATCATTAATAAATTTAAAAAGCCTAAGTTTTTAAAAGCTTAATTTATTTATACCCCAAATTAACTCATTAAACCTGTAGCACTTTTTCAATTAATCATTTTATTAAATATCCTCTTTAATAGAAAAATCATTAAGATTTAAATTGTAACTATTTATAGGTAAGTCAAAAAAACTTTCTTAATTACCTATAGTATTCTTTCCATAAATAATCTAATTGTTATTATCTAAACTTAGAAGTCATTCATTAACATAGGTAGTATTTCATCAACTTCAAATATTTCTTCTGTCTCAAATATTTCTTGTAAATTTTCTATATTTTCATCTGAATGTTCAATATCTTTAGAGTAAATACGGCTAACCTCTACCATATCTTCCTCTGTAAATTCATTATTATTCTCTATAAATCTTACTACAGCAAGTTCTTTAATCATTAATGTACTGATTATAGCTAACTTTATCTTAGCAGAGACATCATAGTCAAAAATAGCTTTCATGAAATATCTAAATATAAAATATACAAGTATGTTTTTAAACTTATATAAATTTTCTTTGTAATACTCATTAAATTCCTTGTGCTTTCTTAAATAAAACTCTTCATTTCCTTCAAAACACTTTAATGCTTTCTCTAGCCCTAAAGGATCATTTGAATTTATATGTTTTATACTCTTATAAACATTTAAATATTCACATAGATTTTTATGTTTTATGATTTCTTTTCCTTTAAAATCTTCTAGTTCCTCTATAAGTGTATTTATGAAATTTTCATCCCTATACTCTTCCATAAGCTCTGGGATTTCATCCATATCACCTAAATCTATCTTGTTTTGAACCTCTTTAACAAATTCAAGAGCTAAGGCCGCCTTTGTTCCTAAATCTAAATCATTACGCTCTATAATATTAAAAACAATATTCCTACACTCTAAAAACTCTGAAAGAACCTCTTCATCAATGCCTTCATCAAAGTAGTCTTCATCCTCAGTAAAGCTCTCCACTTCACTATTATTACATTCACTATTTTTCAAATGAAAGCACTCTCTATTTTCACTTTCACTTAAGTTAAAAAACTTATTATTTTCACTATCCCTTAAGTTAGAAGATTTACATAAATCACAGTTTGAGGAATTTATATTTTCACAGGATAAACTTAAATCATCTTCCACCTCTTCTTTAATCTCATTTTCACAATTATCCTCTTCACTTAAATTAAAAGTAGTGTTTTCAGCCTTTCTTAAAATAATTCTTGCAGCCTCTGGACATGATAAAGATAGTCCTACTTCTTTTAAATCTAAAAATTCTTCAGTATATCTAGGAAATTGCTGACAAGTATAACAAAGATGATCCTCTCCAAGATTAATATAAATCTCACACATCTTTTTTTCATTTAAGAAGGAACATTTCCCATTATTTAAAAGGAAAATATTTTCCCCATCACTTTTAACTATCTTACTTCTTAGGATTTCTCTAAATTCACCCTCCACATTTTCATAACGCTTATAGGTTTCATCATCAATAACGATTTCCCATCCAGCACAACAAGTATCTTCGCACTCTGATGCTATACATTTAAACTCATTAAAATAATTTGGTACTCTTACTTTCATCTTTTTCCTCACAGTTTATAATAATTCTAAGTCTCACCTTTTAATTATATCAAAAAATATAATTCCTTTGTTTAATACCGTATATTTTAAAACTTTTAGAGTTCAATCCTTCTACATCATCCTAACTGTTAAAGAAGGCTAATTATCTTTAATAACTTCTCTAGAAATTATTACTTTATTAAAACTTCTCTGAAATATAAAGTTTTTTTACTCCCATTTCCTTTCTTTAAAAACTATTGTTTTATTAAAATCTCCTTAAATTAAAGCTATTAAGCTTAAACCTTCTTAAAGTTATAAAAACTAAAATTTTATAGAAAACTCCAAAAAGAATTATATTTACATTATTCCATAGTAAAGAATTTCAAATACTGTTATAATTTATTTGAAAAACTTCTATATTTTTCAAGATAGGAGTTTTTAATAATTAGGTTTCTACACCTATTTATAAGAAAAATAACTTTTAAATTAATGGGTAAATATGAATTTATGGAGGAGATTATATTTATGTGTAACAAAAACAATACCTTTGAAAAGAATCTAGATATAAGCCATAAACCAGAACCACTAATATTATTTAACAAGGATAATAACATATGGAATTCAAAGTATTTTAGAATTCCTAATATACAATTATTAAATGATGGTACAATTTTAACTTTTTCAGATATTCGTTATAATGGTCCTGATGACCATGCTTATATAGACATAGCTTCTGCACGAAGCACTGATTTTGGAAAGACATGGAGCTATGACATAGCAATGAAAAATAATCGTATTGACTCTACCTACTCTCGTGTAATGGACTCCACAACAGTTATTACAAATACAGGTAGAATAATATTGATTGCAGGCTCATGGAACACAAATGGAAACTGGGCAATGACTACCTCAACAAGAAGAAGTGATTGGTCTGTCCAAATGATTTATTCTGATGATAATGGATTAACTTGGTCTAATAAAATAGATTTAACTAAGGACTCTTCAAAAGTAAAAAATCAACCAAGCAATACAATTGGATGGCTAGGAGGAGTTGGCTCAGGTATTGTAATGGATGATGGAACAATAGTTATGCCAGCACAAATTTCCTTAAGAGAAAATAATGAAAATAACTATTATTCATTAATTATCTATTCAAAGGATAATGGTGAAACATGGACAATGGGAAACAAGGTTCCTAATTCAAATACTTCTGAAAATATGGTCATAGAATTAGATGGAGCTTTAATTATGAGTACAAGATATGATTACTCTGGTTATAGGGCAGCATACATCTCTCACGATTTAGGAAGCACCTGGGAAATATATGAACCTTTAAACGGTAAAGTTTTAACTGGTAAAGGCTCTGGATGCCAAGGCTCATTTATTAAGGCTACTACTTCAAATGGTCATAGAATAGGCTTAATTTCAGCACCTAAAAACACTAAAGGTGAATATATAAGAGACAATATTGCTGTTTATATGATTGACTTTGATGATTTATCTAAAGGAGTTCAGGAAATATGTATTCCTTATCCTGAAGATGGTAACAAATTAGGTGGTGGCTATTCTTGTCTATCCTTTAAAAATGGCCATTTAGGCATTGTTTATGAAGCCAATGGAAATATAGAATACCAAGACTTAACACCTTATTACTCACTAATTAATAAACAATAATAAAATTCTACATTATACTAAAACAAATCAAAGTAATTAATAGAATGCCATAAAATTTGAGACTAGAAGAAAATTTATATAAAAATAAAATTTCTCTAGTCTCATCTCATACTAAAATATTTCTGATTTCTCTAGAACTAATTAAAATAAAAATCTCATATTTGAGTAGGCTATGATTAGGTTTCATATTTAAAATTTTATTATATAACTTAACATTTTAGTCCTTAAAATATTCAGTTACATCAAAATAAATTTTATCAACTACTAACATATTACTTTCAAATTTATAATCTATTTTTATATTAACAAGATAATTCCAAAAGAAAATATCTCCACCTACAATTGCCTTAAGCTTTTCATTGTAAACTTCATATATTAAAAAATCTCTAAAAAATAACGTATCACCAAAGTTCTTTTTATTGTTTTGATCATTATATAATTCATTTAATTTTTTACTGCTAATGACAGACTCTTTTCCATTTATATTAATATAGACCTTAACACTATTTTCATCTTTATATACTTTTGTTTTAACATTTTTAGATATAATATCAAACGGATTCTGTACCTTAATTTCTTCCAAAGTCTCTTCCTTGAATATATGTACTTCTTGAGTATTTATTCCTGTGCCATGTCCTGTGGTTATTATTATAACTAATTCTTTTTTTCCATCATTATTAATATCAGTTAGTATCAACTCAGGTCTAAAAGATAATCCTGAATCAACAATCCAATTAAATCTTTTCTTTTTACCTTTAACATTAAGAAGTATATCTTCATATACACTCTTTCCCTCATCAGAATCTAAAGCATATAAATATATCTCTTCATTAGGTATTTCTGAAAGTAATACTTGATTTTTTGAATTAGCTATATCTAAGGCATAACTAACTTTACTATGCATAATATTATTTATTAAAAGTAAAATAATAACGCTAATTATTACCATTTTATACCTTCTCATAATAATCACCTCAAAATATTTTTTGTAATACTTAACTAAATTATTCTAAATTTTCTTTAATACAAACAATCTAAAAAACTTAAACAATTTAATAAAATTAAGCTTTTAATATCTTCCTAAAATTTAAATGTTTTTTTTAATTTATAAAAGTCCACCAAGGAAAATATTGTAATTTATGTTATAATATTATTATTAAGCAAATGTAAATTGTGAATTATGAAAAGAGGATGGGATCAATGATAGAATCTATATATTTTATGCTAAAAGGAACTTTTTTACAAAAAATATATAAAGTTTTAAGAATAAGCGTACCTATATACTAAAACTTACTTTAAATGATTGGAGAGATTACTTATGCCACAGTTAGGTTGTTTAGCACGATTTTTCAATAGATATAAGGATGAATTTAAATTTGCAAAAAAAAATAATTTTGACTTTATGCAATTATGGTATGACAATAGGGGATTATGCTTACATGAAGATGATAAAGATTTTATTAACACTATAAATAAATATAACTTTCCTACTATTATTCATGCCGTTTTAAACATAAATGAATTTGAAGAGCACATACCCAAACTATTAGATATCCTAAATAAATTAAATCACAAAGAACTAATAATCCATCCAATATGTGAAAATGAAGATATAGACGAAGAAACCTTAAACAAATTAAACCTAAATATTAAATACGCTTTAAATATACTTAAACCACATGGAATTAATCTTTTTCTAGAAAACAATAGTAAACTTGATCCAATTTTTACAACTACTGATGAAATTCAAAAGATATTTAGCCAAAATGCTGATTTAGAATTCTTATTAGATATTGCTCATATAGATAATATTAATCACTTACAAGAGCTAATTAATATTAAATATCCTAAAATTCTTCATATTGCAGATAGACATTTTCATGTTATTCATGAGCATTTACCTATAGGACATGGAGAAATAGACTTCCAACATATATTTAGTAAGCTGTTGCCTCAATATAATGGAAAAATAGTATTAGAAATAGTAAATAAAGATTCAGACATAATAAACTCTAAGAATTTAATCCAAAACTTTCTTAATACCCCAAATAAATAATAAACCATATTTATCTTATTTAAAACAAGAACATAGTGTACATAATATACACTAAGTTCTTGTTTTAAGTTAAACTTAATTTAATATAACATTAATTCACATTGAAAATATCAACATAAATTCCAGTAAAATTCAATCAAAAATGGAGCAAAAGTTTTTTGCTCCATTTTAATTTATATTACTATATAATTTCAATTTTTTCTTTCAAAATGATTTCCTGTATTTAGATATATTATTGTAAATATTATTGAAACTATTAATATAACAGTTCCGATATTAAATAGTATCTTCATCATAAAAATATCACTTAAGGTAAATAATGTTATACAAAAAGCAATTATAAACATAAGTTTACCCATAAATTTACATAAAGACATAACATCATATTTTGCCTTTTTTTCCTTGGTCATAGTATTAAATCCTGCTATTAAAAATGACCATTTACCTAAGGAGAACATTATTCCTAATAAAATAAATAAAGCAATCATCAATATCTTCATACTCATAAAATCACCTCATAAATTAGATTTCTATCTTCATTCCATCATAAGCAAACTCTATGCCATCTAATTCTTTCTCAAGCTCAACATAGTCATCATAGGATTTTCCCCAATCCTCTTCTAAGTGAGTTATGATTATCCTCTTAATATTATATTTATTTTTCAACCCTTTAATGTCACTTATAGTAAATAATTCATCTCTTAAAGGATTATCTTCTTTCAAAATAAAACCATCCTTTAATACTTCCCCTACAATGGTATTTCCTATAATTAAACAATCTGCATCCAGAAAGAGTTTGCTTTCTGGAAATGGCTTAACATCGCAAGGTGCATATATTAATTTCTTTCCTTCCTTTTCAAAAACAAATACTGTTGCATGATTTACTTTAATAAAACTCACTTTTATATTTTTAATAAATATATAGTCCTCTACACTTTTTCTCTTAATAAGATTTCTCACATTTTCGTAATAATCTGAATAAGAGCCAAACTTAAATCCTATTGAATTTATATCTTTCATAACATCTTCTAATGCAAATACTTCTATTGGATTTTCACAATTCTTACCACAAGATACTTCTAACCAATTTAGCCTAAGATGCTCAAATACTCTCATTCCTAAAGTATGATCTGGATCAACATGACTAAATAAAACTCTATCAATCTCTTTTATATCACAATAATTTATTCCATAAGCAATATCTTCAGGAGTATCAACTAAAAGATTTATGTCATCTAAAAACAAGCTGCAACCACATCTTGAATAAGGTCTTCCTTTACTCCTTGCCTCTTTACATACCTCACAACTACATAATGGTTTAGGTAATGAAACACAGCCTCCACTTCCAACTATTACAAACTTCATATTTCTCACTCCATATACTCAAAATAATTAATAAATTTATAACATTAACTTTTTCCATTTTCTTATCTTTGTTCTGAATGTACCAAAAGGAGCTACTGTATTGACATGAATAAACTTATATACTTCCCAGACTGCTGTTTTTGTGGCTTCATCTGCCCATATTCTTTGATGTGGCTTAAATAATTCATCATTTGACATAGAATCTATCATTTTATATATATTTTCTATGTTTTCAGCTAAAAGAAGCTTTAATTGTGACAATGAAAGAAAAGCATATTCTTCATTAAACCAATTGTATAAATCCCCTAATTGATTCCACTTAAATTTATCCGATGGAGTTTTTACTTTTAAACCAGCTTTTTCATCCTTTTCCCACTTCAAAATTAAAGTTGTCCATCCAATTTGATATGCAAGATTTTCAGCAGGTGTTCTATCCACCTCTTCACACCTTGAATCTTTTAAATCATTTGGTATATTATCAAATTCAGCAATATACTTTTTATAATACTTGTCAATTTCTTTTTTTAATTCTTCTTTACTCTCATATGTTCTCAATGCTAACTCCACCTTTACAAATTTTATTTAATTGATTGGTTATTTAATACACAAATAACTTTAATCTTAATAAGATTACTCTAATTTAAATTTATGTTATATCCCCCTAAAATTTCATTTAGAAACGATTACTTATATTTGCATAGATTATTACAAACATTATTGAAACTATTAAATTATTTTCTATAAATCAAAATTTATCTAAAAGGCTCACTTAATATATTATAAATTTCAGTATGAAAATCACCCTTTACTCTTTTTAAAAATTCATCAGTATTTTTAGGAGTTGTTTCATAGGCTAACCTTAATAACTTATTTATTGTATCTAACCCATACCTTTCGTAAATTTTATCAAATAACAAAACTCCTCCAAAGTGTGCTGTTCTAGGTCTTGATCCATCCTCTGGTTTCATTATAGGATATTCCCAAAGGCTTTTCTTGCATATTGAATTTGTTTGTTATATAAATCACTCTTACCAATACTTAATATATATGATAAACTACTCCATTCAGCTCCAGTTTCATTAAGCCAATCATCATATGTTGTAACAGAATATCCCATATGCCATGCATGAGCCAATTCATGTCCTAAAAATGAATATATAAACTTATCATTATCCTCTAAGCATGGTAATACAATAAATCCCTCTCTAAAATATCCACCACTATTTTCTATACCAGTAGAAATTAATTGTAACTTATTACTTTCCTTTTCTCCTAATATTCTTTTATAATATTCATTTATCTTATGTAACTCTCCAACTATTTTATTTATATATCCTAATTCACTTTTCTTTCCAGAATATATTTTTATAAAATCACATTCTGAGGAAAATACTTTATCCTTATTAAAAGCTCTTATATTGCAATCAAAGGGTATTTTATTATTAAAGATCCAGAAATCCTTTTCTTTTACTGCATCTAATACTATAAAATTCTCTAAACCTTTTATAATTACTTTAATATCATCAAATAAAAAATCATCTAAAATTGGATACCAAGCACAATAAAATGATAATAAAACTTTTTCATCACTGCATTCAGTACAAAATCCATATGGTTTTCCCCTGTATCTTAAAGTAAAATTATCAGTTTCTTCCTTTAAAATATATTTATTGCACTTGCCAATAAAATTAGGCTCTGTAGATTCTGTTTCATATTTAGCAGAAGAATATAACATATTAAAAGAGTCTTTTAATGCAAAACTAAGCTTCATTTCTTTTTCTAATGTGACTTTTGCTTCTACTTCAATTGTGTCCCCTTCTACAATTAATAACAATTCACATCTATTCATTGTATTCCCCCCTATCTTACACCATAAATTTTCTTACTTTATCCTATAAAACATAACTTATTCTCACCTTAACAAAAGTATAAATAAAACTCTTCTAATAATTTTCTTTAAAATAAACTAAGATCTAAAACAAGTTATGCCTTACAAACTTTTATTCACCATTAATTACTCAAAATCAAATAATTCTTTAACCTTAATGAAAATATTTGAAATTAAGTAATTAAAAACTATTATATACAACCTACAAAATACTGTAAATAATTAATTTAAATGTTAATTATCTTTTTCACTAATATAAGCAATCATCCCAATTTATGATAAGATAATATTATAGAAATATATATTTGGAGGGTAATATGTATAATTTTCTAATAGCTGGACATACAAAGTATGGTTTAAAGAAAGATACGCTTTGTAAATCTGTATTGAAATGTGACGATGAAGCAATTAAAGAAAATGTTATTATAGCTCCTTGGTGGGAGCCAACTATATTCAAAGACATTGAATCTGAATTGATTGTGGATACTTCTATTAAGATATGGAATTGTAAGTTATTTGATAAAAATATTACATATATAAAAACTGGAATTGGGGCAAGTGTTTGTACTGATGTAATATTAGCCTTAGGAAACTCTAATTGTAAGAAGATTATATTTATTGGTTCTGTTGGTGCTTTAGATGAGAAAATAAGTATTGGTGATATTATTATACCTACCTTATCAGTATGTGGTGATGGGGTATGCAGATACCTAGAAAAAGACTTAACAAAAGATTGTTTTGGTGATAAATACTATCCAGATACTAAGCTTAATAAAATTCTAATTAAGAATACAGAAAAAATATGCAAAGATAATAATGTTAGCTATCATATAGTACCCAATTTTAGTGTAGATACTATATTTGCTCAATTTGCACATTTAGATTATATAATGAAATTAGGTTGTAAAAGTATTGAAATGGAGACTGTTGCTGCTTTTAAAGCTTGTTCAATTTGCAATATACCAATAGCAGCTATTTTTAATGTCTCTGATAATTCAATAAAAAATAAATCAATATATAATGGAAAAACTGAAAGTGAACTAAAATATAGAAAAAAAGTCAGAAATGAAATCATTCCCAAAATCATATACAGCCTACTTTAAGATTAATTATTCCCTAGTTAAAATCAAAACTCACTTAAAATGAATTCTTATAAACTAAACAAAGATTTAAGCAAAAAAAGATTTAAAGCTTACTCTGCTCTAAATCTTTTTCATTCTAACATATACATAATAATTCTCTTTTCTAATCCTATTTATATTGTCTATTTGTCTTTATTATTTTAAATCCTCTTTTTCATCATATCCTAAAAATGTTACCTTAACTAATACTCTCACTAAATCCATGGCCTTTTTCATAATGTTATCTCTCCTTTTAATTCTTTAATTTCAAGTTTTTATTTCTTTTCTTAAGTTTCAACTATTTTATTAGCTTGTACACTTTTTCTATTATCTTAAATCTTCCTTTTCGTTATATCCTAAGAATGTTACCTTAAATAATACTCTTACTAAATCCATTGCTTTTTTCATAGCCTGTTCTCTCCTTTTGTATATCTTAATTTGTTTTCTTGTTTGTTTCTCTCAACCCTTGACTTAATTATATATTCTTAAGTAAAAATCTCATATTTAATTAGATTACACTTATATTACATATTTGTAAGTTTTCTATGTTAGAATAAAATAGAGATTAATATAAAAAACGACATGAATACTAACTTTCAATACTATTATAACTTTAAATCACTATAAATATATCGAAAGAAAAAGAAACTAATTTTTGACGTTTTTTTGACGAAATAAAAGACTAGGAAAATCCTAGTCTTTTGTTTTCTATCAATTATGTTTGCTGTATTATAGAATAAAATTTATTTTTATTAAAAGATAAAATTTTCTAAATATTAATTTAATTAACACATATTAAAAATTTCTTGTAAATTAAAAATATCATGTAAGTTTACAATCTCATCTCGTGCTCTTTCATTTGATCTATATGGTATATTATAATTAGGTGATTTTTTTTCGTATGTAAAACCATTTGGTTTAGTAAAATCACCCTTCATTATATATTCTTGATATATATATGGTTTTTTAAATCTTCCTAAAGATACAAATATTATATTTTTAGCACCAGCTGCTCTAAGTATATTTCTCATTGCTTCAAAAGTATTTCCATGAGTAAGATAATCATCAAAAATACATATATTTTTTCCTTTAACTTTATAATTAGGATTTAAATATATTGAATTGAAATGTCTAGTTGCACCAAGTTCTTTTCTTTCCCACTCATCTAAATAGTGTGATTTTTCAATTGGTGTATGTCTTAAAAATAGGTTATCTCCTTCCTTAGTTTGTTGTTTCTTCATCATATATCTTGCTTTATCCTTAAAATTAAGCATATTTTCATTTAATTTTAACCCTGAAGATGGTGCTATTCCCCATATATTTATACTTTTAAATTTTTCTAAATTTGATATTGCAGCTAAAAAATGATAGTACAGAATTTGATAATAATCTGTATTGCCTTTTTTAAGGAAATTTTCAAAACCCACTACCAATTCTTTTTCTTTAGGTGTAACATCCCATTTTTTATACATGCCACTTAAAAGTGAATAAATCTCAGTTCCATCTTCTAAAACTTCATGGTAATACCAATTATTTTGATTATTGACGGTTTTAATAATTTGCTTTAATTGTTCTAAATTGTTTATAACAACACCATATTTTAAACTTTTATCGCATTTTTCATTACACCATTCTGGGACTATATATAACAGCTTATTGTTTACAGCTAATTCAAAGTCTCTATCTTTATTCCCTATAACAATATAACTTTCTGAAGAATTCTTAATTAAGACTTTTAAATCATCTCTTTTTAAAACCCTAAATCCATTATCTTCTTTAAGATCTTTGGTTTCAAAATACTTTCTCATTTTTAATACAGAACTCCAATCATGAGATGTAAAAACAACTTCATTTCCTTCATCTAAAGTATTGTGTATGAATTCACACAATTCCCCTTGGCTATCATATTCATTATAATCTCCATAAACTTCTTTTGAAAAAATAAGTGTTTTTTTCAATTTTTATTCCCCCTTGTTACCATTTACTATACCAAGTATTAAAGCATTAAAAAATTCTTTAATAGTCAAATCATGCTCTGTTAATATTTTTTTAAATTCAAAGTATATTTCTTTATCTACTGTAAAACCAGTTTTACTACTTTCTAATATTAAATCGTTTAATTTTATATTTTGTTTTTCACAAGTTTCAATTAAATCTTTCATGTTCTTATTTTTAATATTCTTTATCATATTTTTATCATATTTTAGTTTATAACCTAATTTTTTAACTATATCAATATAGTCGTCATACTTTTTTATTGGAAAAGCTAATTTTTCATTTATAAGTTTAAAATTTAAACTAGTGCTATCTGAGTACCTTATAAAGTCTGGACAAAATACCATTTTATTTTGATTTATTGCAAAATCAACTGTATGTCTTGTCCCACTTTTTTCTTTAGCTTCAATCATTAAAATACCTTTTGAAAGTCCACTAACTATTCTATTTCTATGGACAAATCTAAATTTTTCTATTTTAGTTCCTACTGGATATTCAGATATTAAAGTTCCATTATTTTTTAATATATTATCAGCTAAAGTTTCATTACATTTAGGATATATAATATCTAACCCATGAGCCAGAACAGCAATTGTTCTTCCTCCACTAGTTAGGCAAGTTTCATGAGCTAATTTATCTACTCCATCTGCTAGTCCACTTATTATTGTAAATTTCTCATTACTAAGATTAGTTACTATAGATTTTATAGCATTTATTCCAAATTCAGATGGATTTCTAGTCCCAACACAAGCAATTGATTTTTCATCACTTTTCACAATGTTCTTGCCTTTTAAGTAAAGTATTGCAGGTGGATTTTCTATATTCCTTAAACTTTTAGGATAATAACTGCTTAGATAAGGTATAATCTTAATGCCTAATCTTTTACTTTCATTTAAAACAGCATCAGATTCTTTTAATATATTCTTTAAGTAAGTCTTATCATGAAATCTAAATTTATTCTTATCAATATGAATATTATATTTAAACTCCATCTCTACTAAGTCACCATTGAATACCTTTTTTAAATCATCATCTTCTAAATCTGACATTAATCTTATTATAGTTTTATTATCTAAACCAGTTAACTGTAACCCTACATAATATTTTTTATTCATGTATATTCCCCCATTAAGTTAACTTAATTTAATTATAATAGTTTTTAAAAAAAATTGAAATATATAATAAATATTGTAAAATAAAGTTATAAAACAATTTATATAAGGAGAAAAACATGACATCAGAATATTTAACTAATTTTATAAGTATATTTGGAGCATTTACTGGTGGGATAAGTCTATATTTTACTTATAAAAATAATAAAAGATTAGAAAGGCCTAAAATTAAAGTTAATTTAAATAAGTTAAAAGGTAAAGAGGAATTAAATCATTATAATCTTCTTATAGAAAATATATCTGACTATAACTTATATGATTTTTCTATAACTTTAGATGAAATAGATTTACTTGATAATGAATTAGTAAAAGAACAGGCCTTTTTATTAAAGACTACTATTCCAGTTTTTACTATTGGACAAATTTATACTACATATTTATTCAATGCAACTGACTGTAAAGATAGTTTCGAAAATTTAAATTTTAATATACAATATAGAATAAAACCAAATGGAAATTTCATAAAAAGAAAATTAATAAAAGAAAAATATACCATCAACATAAATGCACTTAGGAATATAACATTAAAATTTCAATAAAAATAGCCAATATAATGAAATATTGGCTATTTTTATTGAAAGTTACTTATTATCAACTCTTTATTTTTCACCCTAGCCTGGGATTCTCTTGAAACTGAATATAATACTTCTGTTTCTTTAATATTGAAATCTTTATACCATTCTCTGACCTTTGCATGGTCATTTATTGTTAATATAAACTTACCTTTTAAACCTTTTAACTTCTCTAGTAATAATAAATGTTCTTCTTCTCCAAATTTAGCTTCATAACCTGCTGTTTCAAAATAAGGAGGATCTACAAAAAATAAGGTTTGTTCCCTATCATATTTGTCTATTATTTTTTCAAATGACAAATTCTCAACATATGTATTAGATAATCTTTCTCTAATATCTTTTAAAGTTTCTGTCATAAATATTTGTTGAGCAGGTTTTCTAGTTGTTCCATAGCCATAGTGTCCACATTTACCTGCAAAACTTTGAGTTATTATGTATAAAAATCTAACAGCTCTCTGAATTTCTGTTAGTTTTTCAATAGTACAATTCTTATATTCTTCAAAAATATTTCTGCCAGAAAATTCATACTCTAGCATTCTTTCAACTTCAGGACCATGATATTTAATCATTTTAAATAAGTTTATAAGTTCCTTATCTATATCATTTATAACTTCCACTTTAGAAGGCTCTTTACCAAAATAAACCCATCCTGCTCCAAAGAAAAGCTCCACGTAACAAGTATGTTCTGGTAGCATGTCTATTATTGTTTTTCTTAATCGTGACTTTCCCCCCATTCTTACTATTGGTGGTTTAAGCATAGTATTTTTAACCATAATAAAACCTCTTTTCATCTAGCTTTACTACAATTATACAGAACATATGTTCGCGTGTAAATATAAAAAATAGTATGTAATTAAACATACCATTTTAAAGTAACTCTTCTTCTAAATCATTTAAAACTAACAAACATATTGAATAGTATTTTTTTTCATTAGAAATTTCCTTGATATCATATTTTGAATTCTTCATAATTATTAAATATACAAATAAAAATAGTAATATAAATCCAAAGATTAGCTTTTTTATATCATTGCTAGTTATAAATACTGTAATTATTGCAACACACACACCAGATAATATACTCGCAAAAAAATTCATATAATAATTAAGAAGTTCATTGTTATACTTATTTAATTTTGACTCAACAAACACCATTTCTTCTCTTATATCTAACTCATAATTTTCTATTAAACTTATATACTTTAAATACACTTTTTTATATAAATCATTTATTGTATCTCTTCCATTCTTATCATTCATATGCTCTTCATGAATTTCATCAATAGTTTTTTCTTTCATTTAAATCTCCATATATATTTATATTATCTTAAAATGGATTTCCACTCATAAATCCATCTTTAAAACCTCTAATAGCATCATCTAGTCAGAATATTAAAAATAAAACTACCACAAACAATTAATATAAATTTAACTTTTTTTCATCTCAATACTTCCCACAACATAATATTTTATAACTTCCACTTATGGCCACAATTTAAGCACTTAACATAACCTTTTTTACTACTTAATCCGCCTACTACAGCTCCTACGCCTCCTAATAATACTCCACCAGTAACAGCTCTACCAATACTTAATTTCTTATTTTGATATGTTAATGATGTACTATGACATTTAGGACAATAAGGAATTTTATCTCTTTTTAACTGTTCTAATCTTTCTTTTTCATATTGCTTTTCAGCTTGTCTTTTAGATAACTCTTTAGGTCTAGTATTTATCTGTGTATTTAATAGTTCTAAAAATTTATCCAAATATAAATTTTCTACATTACTAAATTCTATATTAGCATTATTCATTTTTAATACTAATTTACTAAGTAATGATCCTTTTTGAACATCAATTTCATTTATTTCATCAATAAAAAAACTCTTTATTTCCAATTCTTTATTTAGTTTTTTTCTAACTAAAATTAATCTCATATTTGTTACAGAAACAATCCATATTTTATTAAAAACAGAAGATGAAATAAACCACAAACATTCTTCTTGCTCTTTTAATACTTCTTTAATTTTTATTATTTCAACTTTATCTGATTCTAGTGAATATTTTCCAAGTTTATTTTTATTGTTTAAACTATCAAGAAACCCCATATTAAACACCTCTTCGAATTATTCATTAACATTATATAACATTTTTGTTAATGGATAAAGTTATTATTTTTCATGAATATAATTTATAAATTTGAGTATATTAATAATTGGATTATAGTTAAATGATTAAAGCGTTGATAAAGGTGTTTAAAATTACTTACGCTTTTATACTTATTTAAACTAAAACGAGAAGAGATAGGCGTATATATTTATATGCCTATCTCTCCTCTTAATTATCTAATAGTTAAAGTATAGTATGCCTTAATTATATAGACTTTATATTTATTTTATCAATAAAATTTTTATTTATTAACATAAAATAAAAATAACATTCAAATTTTATTAAAGTTTCTTAACAAATTCAGCATTAACAAATCCAACTTTTCCATTTTTAGTTGTTACTCTATACCAACCTATAAAATCGGAATCCACCCAATCTATTCTAAAAATATCACCTGCATTTATCTTATCTACTATTCTAGAATTTAATGATCCTTCTTCTCTTACATTTAAAAAAGTACTTACATTATGAGTAGTAGCCATTTGTAGCTTTTCTACATAATCTGCATTTACATAGCCAACTATTCCATTATACTCAACGTAATACCAACCAAGATAATCTTCATCAACCCATTTTATTTTAAATGTTTCGCCAGCTGATATTGAGCCAATTACTTTAGAATTAGTAGTTCCTTTAGCCCTTATATTTAATTTAATACTTACATTTTTAGTAGTAGCATTGTCTAAAGTAAAATTATTTGAATCAATGAATATTCCATTAGTGAACTCATTCATATCACATCCACCACTTACACCAGCTACACTTCCATTCTCTGAATATTGGAATCCAACCCATGAATCCCATATGTTATTGGCTCCTGGAGTGTTTACCCCATAATGTGCAATCCAAACTGGATAATTACCTAGTCTACTATCTAAATTGTTATTTGCAAAGCTTGTATATGTATATACAACAACTTCTTTTCCAGTAAGTCTTTTTACCTCTTCTAAGAATTCTATACACATAGAAGTTAAATCTCTTGCTCCTACACCTTCAGTAGTTTCTATATCTAAAGCTAATTTACAATCATAATTAATTGCTCCTATTTCATTTAAATAATTCACGAAAAAATTTGCTTGATCCTTGGCTCCTTTATTAGCTCTAAAGAAATGATAAAATCCTACACTTAATCCTTGCTCTTTCGCTCCCTCATAATTTTGTTTAGCATATTTATCCTTAAAGTAATTACCTTCTGTAGCTTTAATATAAACTACTTCTACACCATCATTTTTTACACTTTTAAAATTTATATTTCCTTTCCAGTTTGATACATCAATTCCTTTTAAATTATTATTGTTTCTACTTTGCATTATTAATTCCTTCTTTCTTTTAAATTTCTATAATTAAAGCCAATAAAAAAAGACTATCTCTAGTCCTATCTATTACCTTAATAAACTATTTGTTTTCCACTGGCACATAGTTTGATATTGCAGCTAGTTTACTTTCTAAATCAATATTCTTAGACTTAAGCTCTTGGTTTTCTTCTTGTAACTTCTTTAATATCTCTGAATTTTCTAAAACAGCCTCTTTCCCTTTATTAACTTCTCCAGCAATACTTTGTCTTAATTCTTTTACATCTGTTGGTGATAACTCTGGAAACTTATCCATCATCATTTTGTCAAATTCATAAGCTTTAGAACTTAATTTCTTTTCTACTGATTCTGTGATACGAAAGTTTTCTTCAACTACATTCCACACTTGCTTTGCTACATCTATATACTGTTTATTTTTTATTATCTTTTCTTCTAACCCACTTTTTTGTAATTTACTTTCTAATACTTTAATTACTAATTTTAAAATTGTTTTTAACATTTTAATTCCTTCTTTCTTAATTTTATTTATAAAAAAAGAATCATAATTTCTTATGATCCTCTTTATCTTCTTTAAGTTGTATTAACGCATTTTTTAATTTAGATGGTACTGGTACACCTAGTTTACTTGCATTTTCTATAATACTTATACCTTCATTAGCTATGTAAAAATAGCATACCAAAGTTCTAAATATCCAATTTCCTGTATTTAAAAGTCTGTCTAACATTACAGCTACTATAAGAATAGTGAAAATAATTCCCTTTCTTGCTATTCCTTTAAGTCCTATATTGCTGCTTAAATCTTTATTAACATAACCTTTAGTAATACCAGTAATATAATCTAAAGACATTAAAACTATAAGTATAACTAAAGGGGTATCCCATGCTCCTAATAGCCATGTAAATAAAGTTCCTATTGCTACAATCCCCATCTTTAAATAATCAAATATATTTTCCATAGTCTATTCCTTCCTACATGTATTTAGCTAATATACTATTACTTTTTAATTTTAACTTTCCATTTTCAACCTTAAAATTTTCTAAATTATTAAGTAAATAATAATCTTTATCTACAACTATAAATTTATAATTATAGTCATCTCTTTCAGGACCAAAATAACTCATATCTTGTATTCCAC
>OKWS01000041.1_pt1 | contig 101401 bp, 83 predicted proteins | sample 1607061 | NCBI WGS metagenome assembly OKWS01 (sample SAMN07501040, study PRJEB24779) | human gut metagenome | isolation source: stool | host: human infant | place: USA: Pittsburgh, PA | reverse complement strand
CCCGAGTGGCCAAAGGGGGCAGACTGTAAATCTGTTGTCGGACGACTTCGAAGGTTCGAATCCTTCTTCCACCACCAGAAAGAGACACTATTAATTAAGTGTCTCTTTATTAAAATAATATCTTAATAAAATAGAATAATTAGTATTTATATACTCTTATCCAGAGAGGTGGAGGGAAAAAGGCCCTATGAAACCCGGCAACCAGTGAGAAATCACTACGGTGCCAATTCCGGTAAAGAAATTCTTTACAAGATGAGAGAAGATAAATTTAGTGTATAACTAAAATCTCTTCTTAAATCTTTAAAGGTTTGAGAAGAGATTTTTTTATTAACAAAAATATTTTAAAGGCGCGCATTAAAATAAAGTTTGTTAATTAAGCTTTAAAGATATTATTTTGAATCGTGGGAAGATAAATTAAGTTATTTGTTTAAATAAACAGGGTTGGAATAAATAAAAATGAAAGGGGTGAATTAGCTATCTTATTATGATAGTAAGATAGCCTTAGCCATGAGAAGATTATTTACATCAGAATCAGTTACTGAAGGGCATCCAGATAAAATATGCGACCAAATTTCAGATGCAGTTTTAGATGCTATATTTGCAAAAGATCCAAACGCAAGAGTTGCTTGTGAAACAGCTGTTACTACAGGATTAGTAATGGTAATGGGAGAAATAACAACTAATTGTTATGTTGATATCCCTAAAATAGCTAGAGAAACTATAAAGAACATAGGATATGATAGAGCTAAATACGGTTTCGACTGTGAAACTTGTTCAGTTATGACTACAATAGATGAGCAATCATCAGATATCGCTATGGGTGTTGATGAAGCTTTAGAATCAAGAGCTGGAGAAAAAATTGACATAGATGCAGTTGGAGCAGGAGACCAAGGAATGATGTTTGGTTTTGCTACTAATGAAACTGAAGAATTTATGCCAGCACCAATAGCTATGGCTCATAGATTATCAAGAAGATTAACAGAAGTAAGAAAGAACGGAACTTTACCTTACTTAAGACCAGACGGAAAAACACAAGTTACTGTTGAATATGAAAATGACAAACCAGTTAGAATAGATGCAATAGTAATTTCAACACAACATGGTCCAGAAGTATCTCAAGAACAAATACAAGCTGATTTAATGGAACATGTTATAAAAGCTGTTATACCAGCAGAGTTATTAGATGAAAATACTAAGTATTATATAAATCCAACAGGAAGATTCGTTATCGGTGGACCTCAAGGAGATGCTGGATTAACAGGAAGAAAGATCATAGTTGATACTTACGGTGGATATGGAAGACACGGCGGTGGTGCTTTCTCAGGAAAAGACCCAACTAAAGTTGATAGATCAGCTGCATACGCTGCTAGATGGGTAGCTAAAAACTTAGTTGCTGCAGGAATCGCAGATAAATTAGAAGTTCAAGTTGCTTATGCTATAGGAGTTGCTAAACCAGTATCAATTATAGTAGATACTTTCGGAACTGGAAAAATATCAGACGAAGAAATAGTTAATATAATAAACAAAGTCTTTGATTTAAGACCAGGAGCTATAATAAGAGATTTAGATTTAAGAAGACCTATATATAGACAAACAGCTGCTTATGGACACTTTGGAAGAACAGATTTAGATCTTCCATGGGAAAACTTAAACAAAGTTGAAGAAATAAAGAAATATCTTTAATATAGAGAAAAGCTTAGGATTTTATATCCTAAGCTTTTTATTTTTATATAAATTTATTATTTTAAGATGAACTAGTAATTTTAAAATTAAGATAAAATAAAAAAGCACTTTGAAAAATCAAAGTGCTTTTTTTATATTAAGCTTTATTAACTAATTTTCCATTAACTATTACATATTTTATATCTATATTATCATCAAAAAGAATTAAGTCAGCATCATAGCCTTCTTTAATTAATCCTTTTTTGTCATCAACTTTGCAGTGTTTAGCTCCGTTATAAGTAGCCATTTTTATAACTTCATTAAGTGGATAATTAGTGTTAGCAAATATATTTTTAACTGCCACATCTAAAGTTAAAATTGATCCTGCTAAAGAACCACTTAATAATCTTGCAGCTCCATTTTTAACTTCAACATCTTGTCCTCCTAATGAATACATTCCATCAGGCATACAGCAAGCCATCATAGCATCAGTTATTAATAAAACCTTATCTGTTCCTTTTTGTTTATAGGCAACTCTTAAACTTGGATATGCTATGTGAATACCATCTGAGATTGTTTCAGTAGTTATTTCACTATCAAAAACAGCACCTACAACTCCAGGTTCTCTATGAGTAAATGGAGTCATTGCATTGAATAAATGAGTGGCATGAGAGCATCCACACTTTATTCCTTCCATAGCTTCTTCATAAGTAGCTTTAGTATGTCCCATTGAAACAACTATACCTTTTTCACTTAAGAATTTAGTAAGTTCTTTAGTACCTTCTACTTCAGGAGCAAGAGTTATTGAAACAACATCAGCTTCATGTTCTCCAACTAATTTATAGAAGTTTTCTTTTGTTGGAGGGATTAAGAAATCAGGATTTTGAGCACCTATTGCACTTGGGCTTATAAATGGTCCTTCTAAGTGAGCACCTAAAACATTAGCTCCATCTGTTCCTTCAGTTTTTGCTTTATGAATAGCTTCCATTGACTTGCATACGTCTTCAGCAGCTACAGTCATTGTTGTTGGTAAAAATGAAGTAGTACCATGTTTAACTATAACCTTTGATATTTCATTTATAGCTTCATAAGTACCATCCATAGTATCGTGACCACCAGCACCGTGTATATGAACATCTATAAATCCTGGAGATAGGAATAAGCCTTCTCCATCAATTACTTCACAATCACATTCTTCTTTAGGATTTATAGCCTTTATCTTTCCGTTTTCTATAAGTATATTTCCCTTTTCAATCTTATCTAAATATACTATATTACAGTTTTTTATTAACATACGAATCACCTTCCTCATAATAATCTTAAAATTTTAATTTGTGTAAGTCAACAAAATAAGCACTATGATTTAAATTTAATAATTGTGATATAATTAATAGTAATAACAATTCAAGAGAAACCTTTTAGGAGGTAATATGGAAGCATTAAATGGAATAGTTGAGAGTATAGTATTTAAAAGTTCAGATACAGGGTATACAGTTATAAAATTTAGAGAAAATAATATTATTCATACAGCAGTGGGAGTTTTACCACATGTAAAAGAAGGTCAAAATTTAAAAATTACAGGAAGTTGGGTTAACCATTCCCAGTTTGGAAAACAATTTAAAGTAGAAGAATGTGAAGAGATATTACCTACTTCAAAGGATGGAATAGAAAAATATTTATCTTCTGGGATAATACAGGGGATAGGACCTGTTACGGCAAAAAAAATTGTAAATAAATTTGGAGAAGATACTCTTAATATTTTAGATAATAATATTGAGAGATTAAAAGAAATAGAAGGAATAGGTAAAAAGAAGTTAGAGACCATAATTGAGTCTTATAGAGAACAAAGAGAATTAAAAAATATAACTATATTTTTGCAAACCCATGGATTAAGTGTAAATCAGTGTTTGAAGATTTATAAAAAATATGGAGCTAGTTCAGTTGATACAGTTAAAAATAATCCATATATACTTTGTGATGAAATTTCAGGAATAGGATTTAAGACCTCTGATAAGATTGCTAGAAGTTTAGGAATAGAAATTGACTCACCTTTTAGAATTCAAAGTGGTATAAGATACGTAATAAATGAATTTTGTGCTAATGGACATACTTTTATGCCAAAGGATGAACTTATAAAGGAAGCAAGTAATGTATTAACTGTAAGTGGAGATATAATAGAAGAAAATATTAAAAATGCAGCTTTAGATAGAAAAATAAAGTTAGAGAGGGTTAATGATAAAGAAGGTGTTTTCACAATACCTAATTATTATTGTGAGCTTGGAATAACTAATAGGATTTTAACTTTAGCTATAAGCAATTTCCAAGATATAAGTGTAGATGTAGATCACTTAATACTTCAATTTGAAAAGAAAAATAATATAACTTTTGCAGAATCCCAGAAAGATGCTATAATAAGTGCTTTTCAAAATGGAATAGAGATAATAACTGGGGGACCAGGAACAGGAAAGACCACTATAATAAAGTGTATAATTGAAATTTTTGAAACTTGTGGTTTGAAGGTTCTTTTGGGAGCACCTACTGGAAGAGCGGCTAAAAGAATGAGTGAGTCTACAGGAAAAGAAGCTACCACAATACATAGAATGCTTGACATGGGAGTCTTTGAAAAGGAAGAAAGTGTTTTTGTAACCAATGCAGAGGAACATTCCTTAGAGGCTGATGTGGTTATAATAGATGAGGCATCAATGATTGATATAACTTTAATGAATGCTTTACTTAAATCTATTAAGGTAGGTACTAGGCTTATAATAGTAGGAGATGTTGATCAGCTTCCATCAGTAGGAGCTGGAAATGTATTAAATGATTTTATAGAGAGTGGATTTACAAAGGTTGTACGTCTAAAGGAAATATTTAGACAAGGAAAAGAGAGTATGATTGTAGTAAATGCACATAAAATAAATAAAGGTGAGATGCCTAAGTTAAATGAAAAAGGTACTGATTTCTTCTTTATAAGAAATGATATTCAAGAGGGAATATTAAATACTATTATAGATTTAATAAATACTAGGTTGCCTAAGTTTAATTCAAATTGGGATAAGTTAAAAAGTATACAGGTTTTAGTTCCTATGAAAAAGGGTGTATTAGGAGTTACAAATTTAAATGAAAGAATTCAAAATGTCTTAAACCCAAAGGCTCCTTATAAAAAAGAAAAAGAATTTAGAAGTATGGTATTTAGAGAGGGAGATAAGGTTATGCAGATAAAGAATAACTACTCTCTAAAATGGACCAGAATAGCTGGAAAAGGTGAGCATGAAGGCTTGGGTGTATTTAATGGAGATATGGGATTTATAGAAAGTATAGATTTAGAAGGGAAAAAACTATCTATAATCTTTGATGATGAAAGAAGAGTTATTTATGATTTTATGTATTTAGATGAATTAGATTTAGCTTATGCAATCACAATACATAAAAGTCAAGGAAGTGAATTCCCTGTAGTAATAATACCTGCATATATGGGTGCACCATTACTTATGAATAGAAATTTATTATATACAGGAATAACTAGGGCAAAAGAAATGGTTGTAGTAGTTGGAATACCTAAAGCATTAAAATATATGGTTGATAATACAAGGAGTATGGAGCGTTATTCCTCTTTAAATTGGAGAATAAAAGAAGTAATATCTAATGAGGTTTTTGAACAATATTAAATTAGGGGGATTTAAAAGTGAGCTTATATGGCAATGATTTAAGGGTTGAGAATAGATATAGTCATATATTAAAGAAATGGTATGTAAAAAGCAATGATAGGTTTATAAATTTAATATGTGAGCCCTATCAAAAGTTGAACTTTATTGAAAGTTTAATTGGTGATTGTTTAATAAATAATGAAAAAGTTTTGTATGTAGGTAAGAGTAGAAAAGTTTGTAAGAATGAGCAATTAAATTCTATGAATTTTGATTTTGTAAATTTTAATAATATTTTTAATATAAAAAAGAATTTTGATTTAATAATATATGATGATGTAAGCCTATATTCAAATAAGAGTAGTATTGAATGCAATGAGGATTTAATGTACTTAAAACGCCTATCTAAGAAAATAGTAATATGTTCAGTAGATAAGGTATTTAATAATATAAAGCACATAGAAATATTAAATAATCAAAGAAAAACACATTTTTTAGAGCCGAGACTAATAACAACTAGAGTTAATTTAGAAACTTCAATGCCTTATACCTTATATGATTATATTGAATGGTTTATAAGAGAAAAGAGAATCTTGGTTGTATATGTTCCAAATAAATTTAACTTAAATAAAATTTATGAATATTATACTGAGGATTTAAATTTAGAAAATAAGGTTAAAATAGTAAAAGAAGATAAAAAGAATTCCTTTTTAAATATAGTAAATGAAAGTAGATTTAAAAAAGAAGGGATTATTTTTATAACAGATTCATTACATGAATATTTTGACTCTATTCCAGAGTGTGATATGGTGATTTATTCTTTTGAAAAAGATATTGTTGATTACAAAAAAATAATATTTGCCTGTGGAGCTTTATGCAAAGATAAATGCACTGGAAGAGAAGTAATATTATTAAGTAATGAAGAAGGAGATAACATAGAAACTGCTAGGAGGTTAGCAAGAGGCTTTAATAAAACTTTATGGAGAGAGTCAGAGATAAGGTAGATTATTTATTTCAATGTTTTTTAGAAGCTATTTATCCAACAGAAGAAAAGTGTTATGTATGCAATAAAGATGGAGAAAAAATAATTTGTGATAAATGCAAAGGTAAAATACAAAAGGCAAATGAAACTCTGATTATTGAAGAATGTGAAATGTTAATCTGTTCTTATTATTCTTTTATAGTTAAGGATTTAATATTAAGACTTAAATATAAAGGAGATTTTCATGCTGGTGAAATATTAGTTATGTTACTAGAAGAAAAAATAAAAGAATCAAATTTAGATGTTGATTTTATAACATATGTTCCCGTAGCAAAGGATTCTCTTAAAAAGAAGGAATTTAACCAATGTGAATATTTATCAAAAGAATTAGGAAAGCGACTAGGGATTAAATCCATAGAAACTTTAAAAAAGAAAAATAAAGTAAAAGAACAAAAGTCATTATCTAAAGAAGAAAGAGAAAAAAATGTGAAAAATGCTTTTAAGCTTAAAAGATATAGGAATTTAGAAGGAAAAAGTATTATACTTTTAGATGATGTAATGACTACTGGTTCTACATTAAAGGCCTGTGTAAGAGAACTAAAAAAAATTAAAGATATTAAAATTTTTTTATTGACTATTGCTAAAAGTAATATATAATAGTAATGTAGCTAGGTTTGTGGTTGAAAGTCGATGCCAGTCGCAGGCGAAACGATCCACGTAAGTTAAACAAAGTTTTAATGAGCATGGTGCGGCTTAGAAGTAAGACCTACCAGCCAATAAAGGCTGAGAGGGTTAGTAGTGAGAGGTTAACTCCGGGTAGCGAAAGCTCCAGTAGGCGAGTGTGGGGTCAAAGACCAGGTCAACTAGCTATAAAAAGGGACTATGATTTTCATGGTCCTTTTTTATTTTTTGTCAAGTTACATCTGTTATAAATAAATTAAGTAAAGAGAAGATTTAATTAGACAATTAAGATCTATATTATAAAAAATTAAGTTAATTAAAATAATTAAAACTTGTATAAAATCCTTTAACAGAGTACAATTATAGTATAATATTTAAACCTTTACATTGTTTAAGGTTACTTGTTTTTTTGAAAGGGGCTGACGATATGAAAGTAACAGTACATGCTAAGAATATAGAGTTAACAAATGCTTTAAAGGATTGTGTAGAAAAGAAAATATCCAAGTTAAGCAAGTATTTTGAACCAGGAGTTGAAGCAAAGGCCACTTTAAGCGTAGAGAAAAATAAACAAATCATAGAAGTTATGATTCCTTTTAATGGAATATTATTAAGAGGTGAAGAATCTACAGACGATATGTATAAGTCAATAGACTTAGTTGAAGAAAAAATCGAAAGACAAATAAGAAAACAAAAAACTAGATTATCAAAGAAAAATAGATATGATTCATTAAGATTTGCTCATATAGATCCAATAGAGGATATGAAAGAAGAAAAAGAAGCAAAAATAGTAAAAACTAAAAGATTTGATGTTAAGCCAATGGGAGCTGAAGAGGCAGTTTTACAAATGGAGCTTATAGGACATGACTTCTTTGTATTCCAAGATCCAGAGACAAATCAACTAAATGTAGTTTATAAAAGAAAAGATGGTAATTATGGTTTAATTGAACCAGGATTAGGCGAAGAATAATAGGATAAATATAAAAGAAAGATGTGGGTTTTTACCTACATCTTTTTATTTTTATGTAAAAGTTTTATCTAAATTATTACATTTATTGAAAATAGGTTACTATAAATGGTATAATCTAATGAGAATTATTTTAAATAATTTTTTTGGAAAATTTAGAATAATGTATATATGTGTTATAATGAGATAATTATTAGAATATTAAGCATATAAGAAAGTAGAATTGAGGGATATTATAATGGGATTATTTGATAAAATATTTGGAAGTTATAGCGATAGAGAAGTTAAAAGAATAACACCTATTGTAGACAAAATAGATTCGCTTGGGCCTGAAATGGAAAAACTATCTGATGAAGAATTAAAGCAAAAAACATTTGAATTTAAGGATAGATATGCTAAAGGAGAAAGCTTAGATGATATGCTTCCAGAAGCTTTTGCTGTTTGTAGAGAAGCATCAACAAGAGTTTTAGGAATGAAACACTATAGAGAGCAATTAATTGGGGGTACAGTGTTACACCAAGGAAGAATAGCAGAAATGAAAACTGGTGAAGGTAAAACATTAGTTGCTACTTTACCTGTTTATTTAAATGCTATAGCTGGTAAAGGTGTTCATGTAATTACAGTTAATGATTATCTTGCAACAAGAGATAAAGAGTGGATGGGGCAATTATATGAATTCTTAGGATTAACTACTGGGGTTATAGTTCATGGATTAACTAATGATCAAAGAAGAGAAGCATATAATGCAGATATAACTTATGGAACAAATAATGAGTTTGGATTCGATTATTTAAGAGATAACATGGTTATTTACAAAGAAGAAAGAGTTCAAAGACCATTACACTACTGTATAGTGGATGAGGTTGACTCAATTCTTATAGATGAAGCAAGAACTCCTCTTATAATTTCAGGTGCTGGAAGTAAATCAACAGATCTTTATAAGATAGCTGATTTCTTTGTTAAGAAATTAAGAGAAGAAGAAGATTATACAATAGATGAAAAAGCACATGCTGCAATGCTTACTGATAAAGGGGTTGCAGAGGCAGAAAAAGCTTTTGGAATAGAAAACTACGCAGATGCTAATAACATGGAATTACAACACCATATTACTCAAGCCTTAAAAGCTAACTATGTAATGAAGAGAGATAAAGATTACATGGTTAAAGATGATGAAATAGCTATAGTCGATGAATTTACAGGAAGACTTATGGAAGGTAGAAGATATTCAGATGGTCTTCACCAAGCTATTGAAGCTAAGGAAGGTGTTAAAGTTCAAAGAGAATCTAAGACTTTAGCAACTATAACATTCCAAAACTATTTCAGAATGTACACTAAATTAGCAGGTATGACAGGTACTGCACTTACTGAGGAAACTGAGTTTAGAGAAATATATGGACTAGACGTTGTTGTTATTCCAACTCATAGACCAGTTCAAAGGGAAGACCATTCAGATTTAGTATTTAAAACTGCTAAAGGAAAATATGATGCCATAGTAGAAGAAATAATAGAAACTCATAAGACAGGTCAACCAGTCTTAGTTGGTACAACTAGTATAGAAAAATCAGAATATCTTTCATCTTTATTAAAGAAAAAAGGTGTTCCGCATAAGGTTTTAAATGCTAGATACCATGAGCAAGAAGCTGAAATTGTATCTCATGCAGGTGAGTTAGGTAACATAACAATTGCAACTAACATGGCTGGTAGAGGTACTGATATTAAACTTGGAGAAGGTGTTTTAGAAGTTGGTGGTTTAAAAATCATAGGTACTGAAAGACACGAATCAAGAAGAATAGATAACCAGCTTAGAGGACGTTCTGGTCGTCAAGGAGATAAAGGTCATTCAAGATTCTATATCTCTTTAGAGGATGATTTAATGAGAATATTTGGCTCAGAAAAACTTCAATCTGTTGTTGATAGATTAGGATTAGAAGAAACTGAGGCTATTGAAAGTAAAATGGTTACTAAATCAATAGAAAATGCTCAAAAGAAAGTAGAAGGTAACAACTTTGATATAAGAAAAACATTATTAGGATACGATGATGTTATGAATAAACAAAGAGAAGTTATCTATAAGCAAAGATCACAAGTTTTAGAGGGTGAAAACTTAGAAGACAGCGTTCAAGCTATGATTGAAGATGTTGTAACTAGTGCTGTTCAAGCTCACTTAGGAAATATTGATGAAGATGATTTTGAAAAAGAACTTGGAGATTTAATAAAATACTTAGAAGATATAATGTTACCACATGGTAAATTCACTGTAGAAGAATTAAAAACTTCTTCAAATGAAGAAATTACTAGAAAATTCATTGAATGTGCTAGGGAAATCTATAAGGAAAAAGAAGAGTTCGTTGGCTCAGAGCAAATGAGAGAAATTGAAAGAGTTATAATCTTAAGAGTTGTTGACACTAAGTGGATGGATCACATAGATGATATGGATCACTTAAAACAAGGTATTGGATTAAGAGCTTACAAACAACAAGATCCAACTCAAGCTTACCAAATGGAAGGTAGTGCTATGTTTGATGAAATGATAAATAACATTAAAATAGACACAGTAAGATACTTATTCCATGTAAAAGTTGAAGCTGAAAAACCACAAAGAGAGAGAGTTGCTAAGGAAACAGGAGCAAGTCATGGTGGAGACTCTCAAGAAGTAAAGAAAAAACCAGTTAAAAAAGAGCCTAAAGTAGGTAGAAATGATTTATGTCCATGTGGAAGTGGAAAAAAATATAAATCATGTTGTGGAAGAGAAGTAGTTTAATATAATTAAAAGCCTTTGCATTATTTGCAGAGGCTTTTTTATATAATTTTATTAATAGATAAAATGCTATGAATTGTACATATAATATTGGAATGACTTGAACTTCTACTGATATTCAATTTTTTAAAAAATATTTTTATGAACTTTAAGATTATATTTAGATTTTTACTAAATATGATTTTATTGTTTTAAATAGCTATAAAATGATATACTTTATAATATCAAAATAATTAAAGCTAGGGGTGAAGTTTTTATGATTATGGAACTTGAAAATCAATTATCAAAGTTACATGAACTAAAAAATAATTTAAAGGAAATGGGGGCTTCACTTTGACTTAGCATCTTTAGAGAAGAAAAGTGCAGAATTAGAGCTTAAGATGCAAGAAGCGGGATTTTGGGATGATGTCCAAAAGGCCCAAGAAGTAACCCAAGAAGCAAAAAGAGTAAAAGATAAAATTGATAAGTTTAAAAATTTAAATGAAAGAATAGATGATGTAGAAGTATTAAAAGAGCTTATGGAAGAAAATGACGAAGAAACAGCTAAGGAGATAATAAGCGAAGTTAAGGCTTTAAGTAAAGAGATAGATACATTAAAAATAGAGACAATTCTTTCTGGGGAATATGATAGAAATGATGCCATATTAACACTCCATACAGGTGTTGGTGGAAGCGATGCTAATGATTGGACAGAAATGCTTCTTAGAATGTACACAAGATGGTGTGAAAAGAAGGGATATTCCTTAGAAACTATTGATTATTTACCTGGAGATGAAGCTGGAGTTAAAAGTGTTACGTTAAAAGTTAAAGGTGAGTTTGCTTATGGATATTTAAAGGCTGAAAAGGGTATTCACAGATTAGTTAGAATATCACCTTTTAATGCTAATGGTAAAAGACAAACTTCCTTTGCTTCAGTAGAAGTTTTACCAGAGTTAACATCAGATCAAGATATAGAAATAAATCCTGTAGACTTAAGAATAGACACTTATAGAGCCGGTGGAGCTGGTGGTCAGCATGTAAATAAAACTGAGTCAGCAGTAAGAATTACTCATATTCCAACTGGAATAGTAGTTCAATGCCAAAATGAGAGAAGCCAGTTTTCTAATAGAGATACTGCTATGGGAATGTTAAAGTCTAAACTTATAGAACTTAAAGAGAGAGCTCATAAGGAAAAAATAGAGGATTTAACAGGTGAATTAAAAGATATGGGATGGGGAAGTCAGATAAGAAGTTATGTTTTCCATCCATATTCAATGGTTAAGGATCATAGAACTAATGTTGAGACATCTAATGTTAACGGAGTAATGGATGGAGATATAGATAATTTTATAATTGCCTATTTAAATTCATAAAAAGGTGACTATATAAAAAACTTATAAATAGATTATGAGAATTAATGAATTAAACTAAGAATTTTAAGTAATTACTTTGAAAACATCTTAAAAACTATTAAGCAGCTAGCCTAGTATTTAGTTTTTTAGATTAACTTTTCTATAGAAGGGATTAAATTCTAATTTTTATTTAAATATTCTCTTAATACTATTTATAAGTTATTTTTGTATAAGCATTTTTAAATTTTATCTTTTTTAATTATATAATTTAACTCCTTAACTTTAATATTAAACAAATTAAAGCTGATAATATTAGTAATATAAGAACTTTTGAGTCTAATAAGAATAATCCAGAGGATGAGTAAGCTGAATCAAATATCTCGCTCCACACCACAGAGAAGCTTCTATCTATGGCTGTAGGACTTATATATTCAATTTTATCTTCTGGTGTGTGAATTCTTGTTACATCACCATCATTTATTGTTATTGCATCAAAACCTTCTTTAATAAAGCTTGCGTGGTCAGAGGAATCTTTATTTTCTATAATATTAGTTATGTTCTTTTCATTACAAATTTCACAAAGCCTATCTAGTAAATCACTGTGAAAACAAGTATCTTCTCCTGCCATAAATGTAAGTGGAATATCTTTATCACTTCCAATCATATCAAAGTTAATAACTGTAGCATTTTTTAATAAGTCTTTATTTTCTTTAGCAAAATTTTTAGAGCCTAGTAATCCAAATTCTTCAGCATTTAGAGAGACTATTATTATATCCCTTGAGGGTTGAGGAAGAGAAGCTAGAAAAGAGCTTAATTCTAATAAAAATGAAGCACCAGAAGCATTATCTAAAGCACCTCTATAAATTTCACCAGAAAGTCCTTTTCCCATATGATCAAAATGAGCTGTTAAGACTAAAGGGGGTAAAAATGGATTTTTACCTTTTATAATTCCAGTAACATTGTTAACAACTTTCTCTTTAACCTCATAAGGGATAAAACAGTCTATTTTGTAACCTTTATTTAAATATGTCTCTAGTTCTTTTATAAGATTTGGAGCTACTACCACATATAAGTCACAAGGTGTATCCTCAATAAAAGAGCTTCTAAAATTAAAAGAATCTACTGGAGAGGAAAGAAATACAACACTGTTATTAGATGAAGAAGTTCCTTTCATTATTGTAGGAAGAACTTTAAATTCATTTGTATTATCAAAAGTTATATGATTTACCCTAAAGTTTATAAAGGCTTCTTTAAAATCTACTCCATATTTATATGAAGATACTAACTTATTATTTTTATCGTAAACTTTTAAATAAGGCTCTCCTTCAACTAAAATAGGGGCTTTTACATTGAAATCTTGAAGATAACTAGAATTAAGTTTTTTTATGTTTGATTTAATAAAAGAATTTTCAATGAATTCTTGAGCTAAGTAATTACCTTCATTTCCGCAAAGTCTTCCTTCTAATTCGTCAGAGGTTAAGTATTCTATATTCTTTAAAACACCTTCTCTTTCAAAGGGAACAAGCCTATTTTTATAAACTAGAGAGAGTTGTATAAGCAAAATAAATGTACAAAGAAGTATATTTATTGTGGCTATATATAATTTTTTCATATTATCCTCCATAAATAATTAGGTTATAATTAAAAGTATGAGATTTAAATTATGTTTATTCAAAAAATTACTATTAATATTAAATTAATAGATAAAACATAGGAGGACATTATGGACAATATAAATCATATTTTATCAAAGGAACTTTGTATTTCATTAAAACAGGTAACAAGTGTTATAGAGATGTTAGATGAAGGAAATACAGTACCTTTCATAGCTAGATATAGAAAAGAAAGAACTGGTGGATTAACAGATGAGGTTCTAAGAAAATTTAATGAGAGATTAACATATCTAAGAAATTTAGAAAGTAGAAAAGAAGATGTTTTAAGAATAATAGAGGAGCAAGAAAAATTAACTCCAGAATTAAAATTAAAAATTGAGAAAGCTACTACTCTTACTGAGGTTGAAGATATATATAGACCTTTTAAAGCTAAAAAGAGAACAAGAGCTACTATGGCTATTGAAAAGGGATTAAAGCCATTAGCAGAGCTTATTCTATCAGGAGAGTTTAATGGTGATATAGTAGAAGAGGCTAATAAATATATTAATGAAGAAAAAGGTGTTAAAAATGAAGAGGAAGCTCTTCAAGGGGCTATGGATATTATAAGTGAAATAATATCTGATAATGCTGATTATAGAAAATGGATTAGAAATTTCGTTCAAAAGGATGGAATAATTCAGGTAAAAGGAAGTAGTGAAGAACAAACACCTTATGAAATGTATTATGATTATAAGGAACCTGTTAGAACAATTCCATCACATAGAATATTAGCTATAAATAGAGGAGAAAAAGAAAAAATTCTTTCTGTTAAAGTAACTTGTAATGATGATAAAATTATAGATTATTTAAATAAGAAAGTTTTAAAGGGAAATAAAATTACTGATAAGTATTTAGAAGAAAGTATAAAGGATTCCTTTAAAAGACTTATATATCCTTCAATAGAAAGGGAAATAAGAAGTGAATTAATCTCTAAGGGAGAAGAAGGAGCAATTGATATATTTAAGGCTAATTTAAAAGCTCTCTTAATGCAAGCTCCTATTAAGGGGAAAGTTGTAATGGGATTTGACCCTGGATTTAGAACAGGATGTAAGGTAGCAATCTTAGATGAAACAGGAAAATTTGTTGAGAATACAACAGTTTATCCAACAGCCCCTCAAAATAGAATTGATGAAACAATAAGTACACTTAAAAAACTTATTAAGAAACATGGAGTTCAAGTTATTTCTTTAGGAAATGGAACAGCTTCAAGAGAATCAGAAGAAGTAATTGCAAAAATGCTTAAGGAAATAAAAGATGAAACAGGAAAAGAGTTATTCTATGTTATAGTTTCTGAGGCAGGAGCTTCTGTTTATTCAGCATCAGAACTTGCAAATAAGGAATATCCAGACTTAGATGTAACTGTAAGAGGAGCAATTTCTATAGGAAGAAGACTTCAAGATCCATTAGCTGAGCTTGTTAAAATAGATCCTAAGGCTATAGGAGTAGGACAATATCAACATGATGTAACTCAGAAAAAACTTGATGAATCCTTAGCTGGGATAGTTGAGGATTGTGTTAATAATGTAGGAGTAGATTTAAATATAGCAACTCCATCATTATTAAGTTATATTTCAGGAATAAATGCTTCAATAGCTAAAAATATTGTTGATTATAGAGAAGAAAATGGTAAGTTTAAAAGTAGAAAAGAGCTCTTAAAAGTTAAAAGATTAGGACAAAAAGCTTATGAACAATGTGCAGGATTCTTAAGAGTTATGGAAAGTAAAGAAGCTTTAGATAATACCTCAGTTCATCCAGAGTCATATGGGGTAGCTAAGGAACTTATAAAAACTTTAGGATATACAGAAGAAGATTTAAAAAATGGAAAATTAGTAGATATAGATGAGAGAGTAAAAGCAAAAGGAATTTCTAACTTAGCAAAAGAATTAGAAGTTGGAGAACCAACACTTAATGATATTATAAAGGAAATTAAAAAGCCTGGAAGAGATCCAAGAGAGGAACTACCTAAACCAATATTTAAGTCTGGCGTAATAGAAATGAAAGATTTAAAACCAGGTATGATTTTAATGGGGACAGTTAGAAATGTATCTGATTTTGGTGCTTTTGTAGATATTGGAGTTCACCAAGATGGATTAGTTCATAAGAGCCAAATGGCAGATAAATTTGTTAAACATCCACTTGATATAGTTAAGGTTGGAGATATAGTAGAAGTTAGAATATTAGATGTTGATTTAAAAAGAAAGAGAATTTCATTATCAATGAAAAAAGAAGGTTAAGTTAGAAAATTAATTAAAATAAGTGAAAATTTTAGTAGATAAAAATATTTAATATATTGAAATTTATATAAAAAAGAGTTAAAATTATAACAAATGAAATAAAAAAAGTCTTCAGGGCGGGGTGTAAGTCCCCACCGGCGGTAAAGCCCGCGAGCTAGTTTTTAGCATGATTCGGTGAAATTCCGAGGCCGACAGTATAGTCTGGATGAAAGAAGATGAGTGTTTAATGATTTAAATTCTGAATCTATATGCCCTGATATAAGTATATGTATCAGGGCTTTTTTATTTGAAAAAAATCATTAAAGACTTAATAGCCCCAGAGGAAGTAACTTTTGGGAGGGGACAAAATGAAAACAAAAACCTTAAACACAAACAGATTCATTAAATTATCACTTTTATCTGCAATTGCAGTAATACTTATGTATATTGACTTTCCAGTAATACCCATATTTCCATGGCTTAAGATTGATTTAAGCGATGTGCCTGCACTTATGGGAGCCTTTGCCTTTGGTCCATTAGCAGGGGTAATAATAGAACTTATGAAAAATTTATTAATATTAATAGTAAAGGGAACTGGAACAGGATTTGTAGGTGAACTTGCTAATTTCTTAGTTGGAGTAGCTTTAGTATGGCCAGCAGCATTAGTTTATAAGAAAAATAAAACTAAGAAAACTGCTATTTTAGGAATGGTATTAGGAGTTTTATGTATAGAAGTGGTAGGAATATTAGCTAATGTTTATTTATTACTTCCAGCATACGGTATGGCTATGTCAAAAGCAGAGTTAATGCAATATGTAACAGTTGGATTAATTCCATTTAACGGAATAAAATCTATATTGGTTTGTGGAATAACATATGCTTTATATAAAAAGGTTTCTGTATCAATATTTAAGGTTGAACCTATGCTAGATAAACCAAAACAAATGAAAGAAAATTTAGGATAATAGAAAGGGACTATATCAAAATGATATAGTCCCTATTATTTTATATTAGTGTTAAAGATTTAGATAAAAATAAATACTAATTAAAAATATAGTTTAAATATCATGTCTCCACATTATTATGGCGTTTTCTTTTGGATTATTGTAGAAGTTTTTTCTTATCCCTTCTTCCTTAAATCCATGCTTTTTGTAAAGGGATTGAGCAGGAATATTAGACTCTCTAACTTCTAAGGTAAGAGAATTTATATTATTTTCTTTACATAAAGTAATTAGATTATCTATTAAAAGATTTCCAACTCCTTGTTTTCTATATTCAGGATGAACTGCTACGTTAGTTATATCTCCCTCATGAAAAACAATCCACATTCCAACAAAACCAATAACCTTGTCTCCATGTAAAGCAACAAGATATTTTGCAAGTTTATTAGAAAGTTCTTTTTCTATAGAATCCATATTCCAAGATTCTGCAAGACTAAGTTTACTTACTTCAAAAACGCCCTTAACATGGGAAGAATTCATAGATTCTATTTTATATGAATTCATTATTTTAATCTCATTCTTTCTTCATATTCTCTTTCAGCTTGAGATTTTCTTAAGTATATAGGAGCATATGTATTTAAATCATGAGAAACTCCTGACTCTAATAATCTTAATCCTAATTCTCCAACTGATGCTGCTCTTGGATAAGATGAATGACTAGGTGCAAAAGAGCAATTAGGAAGAGCTTCTTTTAAAGCTTCCTTGTGTTTGCTTATTCCATCTCCTACAAAGATAACATCCTCATTTTTTTCTTTTATTTTTTCAATTAAGTCAGTTAAAGAAATGCATTCTTTTTCACTAAGAGATACTAGCTCATCTCCTTCTTTTTTATATAGAGAAGCATATACATTTCCTCTAAGAGCATCTATAATAGGACAGATTATTCCATTAAATCCTGAAATATTATAAGCTAAAGCATCAAGGGAAGAAACGCAAACAGAAGGTTTTTTACTTCCAAAACTTAATCCTTTAACAGTTGCCATACCAATTCTAAGTCCAGTAAATGAACCAGGACCTTCACTAATAGCAAATCCGTCTAAATCTTTAATCTTTAGATTATTATACTTAAGTAAATCATCTATTAAGTCCATTAATAAAACGGAATGTTGTTTTTTATCATTTAAGTTTATTTCTCCTAGAACTCCTTTTTCACTAACAAGTGCGCAAGTAGCTGTGCTAGAAGATGAATCAATAGCTAATACTAACATTCTTTTATCTCCTTTATGTAGTTATATCTATCACCATAACCATTAATAATTATTTTTCTAAAATTTTCACCCATATCAGGTAATTTTTCTATTTTTATATGTATATACTCTTCAGGAATAAGTTCTTCTATGTAATTAGCCCATTCAATTAAGCTTACTCCATCACCAAAGATATATTCATCAAAGCCAATTGCTTCAATTTCATCGGGATCATTAACTCTATAAACATCAAAATGATAAAGAGTTAATCTTCCGCTATGATATTCATTAACTATATTAAAAGTTGGACTAGTTATATGCTCGTCAATTCCTAATCCTTCTGCAATTCCTTTACTTATATGAGTTTTGCCAGTTCCTAAGTCTCCAGTCAAACAAAGAATATCTCCTTTATTTACAAGAGAACCAAGTTGTCTTCCAATATGCATAGTTTTATTTACACTATCTACTATAAATTCCATAAAGAACTGCTACTCAAAATATGGTCAAACATATCCATATTGAGAAATTTCCTTCTTCATTGAACCTCGCCTTGCCTAAGCTACTACGATTTGTTATGGCTCTCCAAAGGCTTAAATTCCGAAGTTAGCCCTCCGTACATATATAAGTACTTTTGATTTTAAGCTATCTTATATTCTTTAGCATTTTTAAGATTAATACTTGAGTTTAAATCTCTATCAATAGTGAGTCCACAATCACATTTATAAATTCTATCAGATAGTTTTAAATCCTGCTTAATCTCACCACAGTTACTACAAGTCTTTGATGATGGATAAAATCTATCCACTATTCTAAGTTCTATATGATTTTCTTTACATTTAAATGTTAACTTAGTTTTAAATTCAAAAAATTTCTGACTTGCAATAGCTTTAGATAAATGCTTATTCTTCATCATTCCTTTAACATTTAAATCTTCAATTGTTATATAGCTTGGTTTTTGCTTTATAATCGAAGATACTATTTTATTTATATAATCAGTTCGTATATTAGTTAATCTCTGATGAAGTTTTTGTACTTTGACTACTTGTTTTTGAATATTTTGACGAGTAGCTCTCCCTTCTTTTATATTTTTATTTCTTATTTTTAAACTTTCATATTTCCTTGAAAGTTTTCTTTGCTCTCTTTTTAACTTCTTTTCGATTTTCTTAACCGTTGAAGTTTTATTTATATTTTTAAACTTAATTCCATCACTACATACAACAAATTCTTTTACTCCTAAATCTATACCTACACCTTCATTAGTAGATTTATATACTTTTTTATCATTTTCTTCAACCAGTATAGATACATAATATCTATCAGCTTTTTGACTTACTGTACCACTTTTAACTATTGAATTTACAGGAATATAACCAAATTCTTTTAATCTTATCCATCCTAAAGTTGGTATTTTGACTCTATGTCTTTCAATAGTCCAATCAGTCTTATTATTCTTAGGAAAATAAGCTTTTACATCTTGATTTTTCTTTTTTTTAAATTTTGGAAAGCCTTTAGCTTTTTTAAAGAAATCTCTAAAAGATTTATCTCCATTCATAATAGCTTGTTTAGTAGCTTTTGAAGATACTTCTTTAATCCATTTCATATCTTTATTGTTAGGAATGTACTCATTATTTAACCATTTTGAAAAATCCATTCCACTAACAAACTTTCCTTCTCTATCGTAAATCTCTTTATTATGAGCAATGTAGAAATTATATATAAATCTTGATACACCAATAGTTTGGTGTATTTTAGACTTTTGTTCAGCAGTAGGATCAATCTCTATCTTATACGCTCTTTTCAACTTCTTCATCCTTTCTAATCTTTTTTAAAATCCTCAATAACTTCATCTGCTATTATTCCTTTAGTATTAGAATATTATCTAAGAAATTCAATTTAATTTTTTAAATCACCTTTTGGATTAGAAGTTGAAACTCATGTATAAATAATAATTGTGCAAATTTTTTTGCTTTATAGTGTTTGCTTATATAATATTAGAATATATTTGATTGCATTTTTAGCAACTAGATAGCATCTCCTTTCAAATTAACACTCTTTAATCATTCTATCCAAATTTAAAGAAAAAGAAAAGAGAGAGTAGATTTAATAAGGTATTTAAAGTTTTATTATGTTTCTTAAATAGTTAAAAATTCTCCTAATATTTAATAAAACATATACCTATAAAATTATTATAATATTAACAATAAAAGGGGAAAAGTATCTTTAATTAATACTTTGATAAATTTAATATAATTGGATAACTATGTAATAATATAATAGTATAATAATAGTATATAGTATGTAAATTTAGGAATTGGGGGGATTTGTATGTTAGTAAAAGCTATTATGACAAAGAAAGAAAATCTAGATTTAGTTGATTCTAATACTAAACTTAAAGATGCACTAAAAATCATGGAGGATAATAAGTTTTTATCAATTCCTGTAGTAGATGGAGATAAGTTTAGAGGGGCAGTAGCTAAAAGCTCTATCTATAAATATTACTTTAAAAATAATTTAAGTAAAGATGAAGTATTAAATAATATTACTGTAGGTGAAATATTAAAAACAGAGGTTCCTATAATAAATAAATCAGAACATATAGAAAAGGCAGTATCCATGCTAGAAAGAATGAGAATTTCTTTTGTGGCTGTTGTAGATGAATTTGATAATTTCAAAGGAATATTAACTCATAAGGCAGTTTTTAGAGAATTTAACAATGCTTTTGGACTTAATAAAGGGGAAAGAATAGTAATAAGATCTTATGATGTTCCAGGACAATTATCAAAAATAACTAAGACAATATCTGAAGAAGGTGGAGATATATTAAGCATAGTTATTGTAGATACAAAGAGTTTAACTGATGTTAAAGAGGTTATAGTTAGGGTTAAAAGCATAGATGTTGAAAATATTAAAAAGAAATTAAAAGAGTCAGGATTTAAATTAGCATAGTAAACTATTATAAACACATAAGTATAGAGCATATATAATATTGATTTTTTAAATTTATATTATATATGCTTTATTTTAATTGATGAAGATAATAGTGAAATTATGAAATAATTACTTTAAATTTAGCTAAATATATTTTTTTATTATCAAATATTATATTGTTTTATTAGGGGATTAATATAGACTTTTTATTAAAAATAAAAAATTACATAAAAAACTCTTGCGTTAAGTTTATTTTTAATATATAATAAATTCTGTGTTCAGGGGTATGGCTCAATTGGTAGAGTAGTGGTCTCCAAAACCATTGGTTGTGGGTTCGAGTCCTACTGCCCCTGCCAATTAACACAATAAATAACATAATATTATAGGGGTATGGCTCAATTGGTAGAGTAGTGGTCTCCAAAACCATTGGTTGTGGGTTCAAGTCCTACTGCCCCTGCCAAAAAATCAGTGAATTAATTCACTGATTTTTTTTTGCTTAATTTTAAATAAAAGATTATATTTTGAAAACATGTAAATTATATATAAATATTGTAAACAATTTCAGAACAATGTATAATGTTAAGGGTAAAGTTTAAAATTTAGGGGGATGAAAAATAGTGAGAAAACTAATTAAACCATTAAGTGTAGCTACAATGATGTTCTTATCATTAAATTTATGTTTTTTTAATGGTAAGGTTGTTAAGGGGGAAGAGATTTCTAATGAAACTAAGGTTACCATCTTAGGAACCTCAGATATACATGGAAGATTTGTTCCTTGGGAATATTCATCAGATACTGAAAATAAATCAGGAAGTTTATCACAAATATCAACAATTGTTAAAAAGGAGAGAAATGAAAATCCAAATTTAATTCTTGTGGATGCAGGTGATTCAATTCAAGATAACTTTGTTGAAACTTTTAATAAAGGACCTCACCAACCTATGGTTTTAGGTATGAATAAGATGAAATATGATGTTTGGGAAATGGGAAACCATGAATTTAATTTTGGATTAGATGTGCTTAAACATGTAACAAGTCAATTTGAAGGAAAGGTCTTAGCTGGTAATATCTATAATGATGATGGAACAAGATTTATGGATGGATATACCATTATAGAAAGAGATGGTATAAAGATAGGTATTATAGGTATGGATACTCCAATGATAAAAGAGTTTGAAAAACCATATAATATAAAAGGAATTGAATTTAGAGATCCAGTTAAAGAAACAAAAAAGATTATAAAAGAATTAGATGGAAAAGTTGATGCCATGATTGGAGTTATGCATATGGGATTAGATAATGAAAATGCTATTTCCAATACAGGTGTTACAGATATTGCTAATCAATGTCCAGAGCTTACAGCAATTGTAGGAGGACATATGCATAAGTTAGTTAAAAATGAGGTTGTAAATGGAGTTATTATAACTGAGCCAGGAAAGTATGGACAAGCTGTATCAAAAATAGATTTAACATTTAAAAAAGAAAATGGAAAAAATGTACTTAAAAATAAAAATGCAGATACTATCTCAGTAGCTAATGTAGAATCAGATAAAGAAATAGAAAATCTATTAAAACCTTTCCATGAGGAATTGCGTAAAGATGCTAACTCAGTTATTGGAAGACTTGAAGGGGTTAACATGGTAGATGAAGATTACATAAAAGGAATACCTACTATACATATAGAAGATACTCCATTAATTGATTTCTTTCATGAAGTAGGAAAGTATTATAGTAAAGCAGATGTAATAGCTTTATCTATAGATAATGATAAGGCTAAGTTAAATGTAGGAGATATAAAGAAGAAAGATATAGCTTATAACTATAGATATACTGGTGGAGAAATAAGCGTTTATGAAGTAACTGGAAAAGACTTAAAAAAATATATGGAATGGGCAGCTGGCTATTTTAATACATTAAATCCAGGAGATATTACTCCAAGTTTTAATCCTAAAAGAAGAGCGTCAAAGTATAGTACTAATGATATGTTTGGAGGAATAACTTACAAAATTGATTTAAGAGAAAAAGAAGGTAATAGGATTAAAGATGTTAAGTATAAAGATGGAAGAGAACTTAAGGATACAGATGTTTTAAAATTAGGAATGAATTCATATAGACTTGGACAATTACAAGGAAAAGGAGGAATCTTTGAAGGAAAAGAATTTAAAAAACTTTGGGATTCTAAGACAGCTTATGGAGAAGAAGAAGGAACAATAAGAAATTTAGCTATAGACTATATTAAAAATGTTAAAAATGGCCTTATAAATACAAAAAAACAAAATAATTGGTGTCTATTAGGAATAGATCCAAATTCAGAAAACTATAAAAAGGTTAGAGATTTAGTTAATTCAGGAGAATTAAAAATACCTACATCAGAAGACGGAAAATATACTAATATAGCATCAATAAATGAAAAAGATTTACCTTCAGATAATAATACATCTAAAGAAAATGAGGAAAATATAAACTTAGATTCTATTAATAATAAAAATAATAATAAGGATCAAGGAGTTAATGAAGAAAGTAAAAAAGATGTGCCTAAAGTAGAGGAAAACATAGAAAAACAAAAAAATAATAAAGAAAATAATTCAAATGAAGATAATACTTTAGTTAAAGAAGATAGTAAATCTAAAGAAGTGAATGAAAAAAATAATGAACAAAATAACATTGAGGAAGTTTCTAAAAAAGAAAATAAACTTCCTAACACAGGATCTCCTATAGGTGCAGAAGCTATGTCACAAATAGGTATGTTATTATTAGGTGCAGGTGTAATATTAAAAAAGAAAAATAAAAAATAGATTTTTTCTGGAATAAAATAGTTAATAATCCTTCTATTTCATAGGTTTATAATCTGAATTATGGTTAATATAATAGTGTAAGCAAGAGATAAACAAATTTCAAGCTTACAAATTACCAAAGCCAAAGGAGGAATTAGAAATGTCAAAATCATTAGTTCCAGAAGCAAAAAATGGATTAAGTAAATTCAAAAACGAGGTAGCTAGAGAATTAGGTGTACCATTCTCAGATTACAATGGAGACCTAAGTTCAAGACAATGTGGTTCCGTAGGCGGCGAAATGGTAAAAAGAATGGTAGAAGCTTACGAAAGTCAAATAAAATAACAAACCTTTCGCTAATACTGAATTAAAGAAAAAAGATTCATTAAAAAAATAGGAATAATTATAATGATTATTAAATAACCATTATAAAAATCCTATATTATGACTCTAAAAATTTATAACAGGAGAAAGTGTTATGGAGGGTAAACCGCCAAAACATGATGCTTAAACTTCTACCGCAAAAAAGATTACATAGAGGATTTATATCCTCTATGTAGTCTTTTTTTTTGACAATCTCTATGATAAAATTAGAATAAATTGGAATAAGAGAGGTGTCATATTGGTGAAAAAGGTAAAAATATTGCATTGTAGTGATATTCATTTTGATACTCCTTTTAAAGAGTTACCAAAGGAAATTGGTACAATGAGGAGAGCTGAGTTAAGAGAAAGCTTTAGTAAAATAATAAATAGAGGAATTGATGAAAAAGTTGATTTAGTTCTTTTAGCGGGAGACCTTTTTGACAATGATACTATAGAAAAGAGTACTCTTTCTTTTATAAAGGATCAAATGGATAAACTTAAAAAACACAATATAAGAGTATTTATTTCAGCAGGAAATCATGATCCATATAATAAAAAATCTTTTTATAATATGGTTAACTTAGGGGAAAATGTTCATATATTTAAGGATGAAATTGAAAGGATAGAAATACCTGAATTAAATACTGTTGTTTATGGAGCATCCTTTAAGGAAAAATATATAAAAGAGTCAAAGCTTAAGGATTTTACTCCAAAAGAAGAGGATAAGGATTTAGTAAAAATAATGGTTTTACATGGGGATTTAGGGAATAATGAAACAGGAGAGTATAATCCCTTATTATTTAAGGATATAGAAGAGAGTAAGATGGATTATATTGCTTTGGGACATATTCATAAATTTTCAGGAATAAAAAGAATCGGTAATACCTATTATGCATATTCAGGATGTCCAGAGGGAAGAGGATTTGATGAAGAAGGAGATAAAGGAATAATATTAGGAGAGGTATCCCTTGGAGTTGTAGACCTAGATTTTATAAAGACTAATAAAAGAGAGTATTTTCTTAAGGAAATTGATATATCAAATTGTAAAACTAAAGAAGAGGTTATAGATAAGATACTTAATACTATTTCAAAAGAATCAAGAGAAAAAAATCTATTTAAAATCATCTTAAAAGGGAATATAGAAGAGTCTTTTAAAATAGATAGTGATTTAATAGAAAACTTAATTAGAGATAAATTCTTTTACTGTAAGATTGTAAATTCTACTAGAATGAAAATAGATATTGATGAAATGAGCAATGAGTATTCAATTAAGGGTATTTTTTGTTCTTTAATCAAGGATGCTTTAGAATCTAATGAAGAGGATGAAGAGATACTAGATATAGCTTTTAGAATTGGTATGGAGAGTATTTTAGATGGAGAAGTGAATTTAAATGATAATTAAGAAAATAAATGTGAAGTCCTTTAGAAAATTAAAAAATAAAGAAATAGAATTAAAAGATGGATTAAACATAATATATGGTGAAAATGAAAGTGGAAAAAGTACATTACAATCTTTCATAAAGGTAATGTTATATGGTGTTTGTAATAAAAGAGGCAAAAAAACTTTATCAGATAGAGCAAAGTTCACACCATTAGGGGAAGGAAGTTTTTCAGGAGAGTTACTTGTAGAGGATAATGGTGAAGAAATTTTAATAGATAGAAGTTTTGGTAAAACAAAAAAATATGATGAGGGAAATATATTAAATAATATAACTGGAGAAAAGATAAATAAATACTCATGGCAAGAACCTGGTAAGGATGTATTTAATCTTTCTAGCGAGGGATTTAAGAATACTCTATTTATAAGTCAAATGGGGTGTACTGTAGAGAGTTCCAAGCAGGATGATGTATTAAATAAAATTATTAACATCTTAGAATGTGGAGCTGATGAGGTTTCTTATAAAAAAATAAAAAATAATTTAGAGGAAAATAAAAAGTCCTTAACTAATTCAAGAAAAACAGGAAAACTTGATTTATTAAGAATTAAAGAAAGTGAGCTTTTAGAAGAAAGATATAAAAGAGTAAAAATTCATGAGGAAAATATAGAGAATGAGCTTTACTTAAAGGAATTAAAAGAAAAAAGAACTGATTTAAATTTAAAAATAGAAGAATTAGAATTACATAAGAGAAATTTAAAAAAATCAGAATTAAAAAGTGAGTATGAAAATATAAATGAGTATTTAAATAAAAAAGAAAAATTAGAAGAGGAATTAAAAGTTTTATTAGAAGAGTTAAAAGGTGTACAAGCTATATGTGATTTGAAAAAGTTAAATAACTTAAGAGATGAGTTTAAAAATTATGAGTTTCTAAAAGAATCACTAAAAGAAAAGGAAGATAAAATAGATAAGCTAAAAGAATCTATTTATGAGTACAATGAAAAATTAAAGAGTTATGGAATTTTAAATGAAATATCAAATAATTTAGAAACTAAATTAATAGAGCTTAGAATTGAAGATGATAGATTAAGAGAAAACTATAAGGTTATTCAAAAGGTAAAGGAAGAGCTTTATCAGCTAAATGAAAAGAAAGATGATTTTTTAAGTCATTTAAATGCTTTAAAATTAAATGATAATTTGGTGTTACAAATAGAAAAGGATTTAGAAAAATATAATAATGAAAAAATATATCCTTCAATAAATGCAAACTTAAAAGACGAGAAGAATATTATTGAAGAGGAAAGTAAAAGTTTTTCAAGAAAAATTTTTCTCTTTAGAGTTGGGGAAGTAATAAGTATTTTATTATGTGCTTTCTTATTTATATCCTATTTCAAGAGCGAAAATATAATAACCTTAGCACTTTCAATTTTAGGCATGTTATTATTTATATTTTTACTAGCTAAAAGTAGCTTAAATAAAAAAGAAAAAAATAATATAAGTAAAAGAATAAATGAAATAGATGAGCTTATAAATGAGAAAAAAGAAATAGAAGTATTAAAAAGTAAAATTGATGAATATAAACAATTCCTTAAGGTAAAAGATGAGTATTCTATTAGAGAAACTTTAGAGGATTATAGATTTATTAAAAAAGAGTTAGATATTCTCTATGTAGAAATTAAGGAAAAAGAGAAAAGTTTGATTTTATTAAAAGAAGATGAAACTAAGGAAAAAATATTAAGTAATGAAGCATTTATAGATAAGTTACTAAGAGTTACAGGGGCAGGTTCTATAGATGAAATCTTAGAACTTTCAAGGGAAAAGAAAAGCCAGGAAGATTTATTAATAAGAAAAAAATCAGAATTTAATGAGGTTAAGGAAGACTTAAATCAATTAAATAATAGAAGATTAGAAATAGAAGGAAAAATAAAAGCTTATTTAGAAAATACATCACTACAAGGTATTCCTTTAGATGAAGTATATTCTAGATTAGAAGAAATAGAAGCTAAAATAGAATATAAGGAAGGCTTAAAAAATAAGTTAAATAGTGTAGAGGAAAATTGCAATCTATTACTTAAGGGAAGAGATATTTTAGAAGTTAAAAATGGACTTTCATATGAGGAATCAGAGATTAAAAATGAAGTTTATAATAGTGAAGAAGAAATCTTAAATGAAATAAAATTAAAAAATAATGACTTGTTAAATATTGAAAAAGAAATAAAGGATGTAGAATATTTAATTAGTAGCAAAGAGTTAACCTGTAGAAGTTTATTTTTAATAGATGAAGAGATAGCCGAAGTTAAGGAAAGGATTAAGTCCTTAGAGAAAAAACTTAAGGGGGTTGAGATTGCAACAAACTACATGGAAAAAGCCTTTAAGGAACTTCAAAAAAGTTTTGGACCTGTTATAAATAAAAAGGTAGAGGATATCTTTAAAGATGTAACTAAGGGTGCTTATAAAGATTTAAGAGTATCAGAAGATTATAACTTAGTTGTTAAGGATACAAAAAGCAATAAAATTATGGATGCTTCTTATTTAAGTAGTGGAACATATGACCAAATATATTTAGCATTGAGACTTGGCATAATCGACATAATATTTGAAGATAAAAAAGTTCCAATAATATTAGATGAAAGTTTTACTCAATATGATGATAATAGATTAAAAACTATGTTAGATATAATATATAAGAGAGTTTATAAAAATCAAATAATTTTATTTACATGCCAAAAAAGAGAAATAAATATTCTCAAAGATAAGGAAAAAGTAAATATAATAGAGCTTTAATTTAAAATGAAGGGCTTATATCAAAATAAATTTTATATAACTTACAAACAATTATTAGCCAGACCTAGTAATTCTAGGAATATGTTTATAAGTTTTATTTATAATATATTTTGATTAGTCCTTTTTTATTTTTATGATAGTTTTATTATAAATATTGACAATAATAGAAAAGTAATATAAAGTTTATATTATAATAATGCGAATCATTTGCAAACAGGAGGAAGTATGAGAAAGAAATTAGTATCGATTTTTTTAGGAGTAACAATGGCTGCTTTTTTTGTTGGGTGCCAAAGTGCTAAGAAAGCAGAAAATAAAAAGGATAACGGTAAGGTTGATGTCACTGTAAGTATTGAACCTTTAAGAGAGTTTACTGAAATAGTTGGTGGAGATAAGGTAAATGTTAAGACTATGGTTCCAAATGGAACAGAGCCACATGATTTTGAACCAAAAACTCAAGATTTATTAGAGTTAAATAAGGCTAAGGTTTTTGTTTATAATGGATTAGGTATGGAACACTGGAAAGAGCAAGTTCTTAATACAATAGAAAATAAAGATGTAAAAGTGGTTGAAGCTTCTAAAGGGGCTGAAGTATTAAAAGAAGGAGATAAGGTAGATCCTCATCTTTGGTTAAGCTTAGATGGAGCTAAAATAGAAGCTCAAAACATAAAAGATGCTTTAGTTGAGGTTGATTCAGATAATAAAAGTTATTACGAAGAAAACTTTAAAAAGTTTGCAGAGAAATTAGATTCTTTAGCAAATGAGTACAAAGAAAAGTTTAATGGATTAGCTAATAAGGATTTTGTTACTGGTCATGCTGCTTTTGGATACTTATGTAGAGAATTTGGATTAAAACAAGTTAGTGTAGAAAACTTATTTGGAGAAGGAGAAATAACTCCTCAAAAAATGCAAGAGATAGTTGAGTTCTGTAAGAAAAATGATATAAAAACAATTTTTATGCCTGAGTTAGCAAGTGAAAAAATTTCTCAAACTTTAGCTAATGAAGTTGGTGGAAAAATTGAAAAAATATATACTCTAGAAAGCAATGAAGATGGTATAAGTTATATAGATGCTATGAAAGAAAATCTTTCAAAAATATATAATGCCTTATCATCACAAAAATAAAAGAGAATACTTAGGATTGTTACTTAATTAGAAGGCAAGACTTAGATTTATTATTCTAATACCTATTAATAATAAAATAGGTGTTTTATAGGAATAATAAATTTAAGTCTTTATTTTTTGTGTATTTTAGGAATTATAAAGAAAGAAATCATTTAAAAGGAGAGATTAAGATGAAGAAAGCTTTTGGAGTTTTACAAAGAATAGGTAAAGCTTTGATGTTACCAGTTGCTTTATTACCAGCGGCAGGTTTATTACTTGGATTTGGATCAATGTTTCAAGATCCTCAGTTTTTAAGCTTAGTGCCAGCATTAAATGCAGGGTGGTTTCAATTAATAGCTACAATAATGTCTGATGCAGGTAATATAATATTTTCAAACTTAGCATTGTTATTCGCAGTTGGGGTAGCTGTAGGATTATCAGAAGGAGACGGTGTTGCAGGTCTTGCAGCAATAGTTGGTTTTTTAATACTTAATGTAACAATGGGAATTGGTGGAGGAATAACTGCCGACATTGTTGCTGGTACTAAAAATGGTATGTATGCCACAGTTCTTGGAATACCAACACTTCAAACTGGAGTATTTGGTGGAATTATTATGGGAGTTATAGCCGCAGCTTTATATAAAAGGTTCTATAAGATAGAATTACCTTCATACTTAGGATTCTTTGCAGGTAAAAGATTTGTTCCAATAGTGACTGCTGTTTCAGCTTTAGTGCTTGGAGGAATAATGGTATTTGTATGGCCTCCAATACAAGGTGCCTTATTGTACTTCTCACAAAATATGATAAGTGCTAATCAAACCCTATCAGCTTTATTATTTGGAATAATAGAAAGAGCATTAATTCCATTTGGATTACATCATATTTGGTATAATCCATTCTGGTTCCAATTTGGAGAATACACAAATAAAGCAGGTCAATTAATAATGGGAGATAATCAAATATTCTTTGCCCAATTAAGAGATGGAGTTCCATTTACAGCAGGTACCTTTATGACTGGTAAGTTCCCATTTATGATGTTTGGATTGCCAGCAGCAGCCTTAGCAATGTATCATGAAGCTAAACCAGGTAAAAAGAAAATAGCTTCAGGTATTTTATTCTCAGCTGCCTTAACTTCCTTCTTAACAGGAATTACTGAGCCTTTAGAGTTTGCATTCTTATTTGTTGCGCCAGTATTATTTGCAATCCACTGTGTATTAGCAGGCTTATCCTTTATGATAATGCAATTATTAAATGTTAAAATAGGTATGACTTTCTCAGGTGGACTTTTAGACTTTATACTATTAGGAGTAATTCCAAATAGAACTAGATGGTGGTTAGTAATACTTGTAGGATTAGGCTTTGCTGTAATTTACTATTTCTTATTTAGATTCTTTATTAGAAAGTTTGATCTTAAGACTCCAGGTAGAGAAGATGATGATATATTTGATGATATGGATAACCAAACTGTAAATGATGACTTAGCTGCTGAAATTTTAATAGCTTTAGGCGGTGCAGGCAATATAAATAAATTAGATGCTTGCATAACTAGATTAAGAGTTACAGTTAATGATTCAAGCAAAGTTAATAAAGAAAGATTAAAAGAGCTTGGAGCAGCTGGTGTAATGCAAGTTGGAGAAAATATTCAAGCTATATTTGGAGGAAAATCAGATATACTTAAAACTCAAATTAGAGAAATTATGAATGGCATGGGATAAAAGTAGAAAAATCAAATTTAATAAAAAAATAAGTTAATTGTTTGAGATAAAATTTTAGAAATACAAAAATATAAGAAAAATAGGCCATATCAAAATTAATTTTATTATTAGGTTTTGATATGGCCTTTTTATTTTAATTTTAAAGCTTAATTTAAGTATATTTTTAATTTTTATATAGACTTTGTTTATTGTTATATAGACTTTATTTATAAGAGATTTAAATCATTTTTTCATATAAGTTTAGAAAGTGTCATAGTTTAAAGGATAGTCTTGCATTAAAATATGTTAACTATGGTATAATATTAAAAAAGTGTTTTGAGAGGATAAATATGGAGAATAGAAAAGATATTTATGAAAAAAGAATAGAAGAGTATTCAAGTGCTTTAAAGAGATTAAAGAGAGACTATAATATAATCAGCGCATTAAGATTAGTAGTTTCTTTAAGTATTTTATTTTTTATTTACTACGCTTATAGCATAGGCTCAATAAGCTTTGGGATCATATTATTTTTGCTAAATTCTATATTATTTTTATATTTAGCAAAGGTTCATGAAGGTATAGTGAATAAAATAAGTAAAAGAGAAGCTCTTATAGAGGTTAATAAAAAAGAGATTCTTAGGTTAGAGGGAAAGTGGAGAGAATTTAATGATTTAGGAGAAGAATATTTAGATAATAAGCATCCTTTTATAAATGACTTAGATATATTTGGGAAAAACTCTTTATTTCAATGGATAAATGAAACTGGTACTGTTTATGGAAGAGAGAAATTAAGCCATTTATTAAAGTTAGAAGAACTTCCAAATAAAGAAGAAATTTTATTAAGACAGGAAGCTTTAAAGGAGCTTTCTAAAAAATTAGATTTTAGACATGAATTTATAGCTTCATTAAAAGATAAAAAAGGAAAAAAAGAGAAGTATTTAGGGGAATGGTTAAAAGAAGACAGTAAAGCCATATCGCCTTTATTAAATATTCTTAGAATAATAATGCCAGTAATAAATATTGTAATTACTATTTTAGTTGGTATGAATGTTATTTCATGGCAAATACTATTAATTTCTCTTGTTATAAGTTATGGTATTTTGAAGCTTGGCAATAAGGAAGTTATTAAAGGATTAAATATATTTGAAGATTTAAAATATAGAATAAAAACCTATGTAGAGGCTTTAGAGTTAATAGAAAAAGAGAATTTCCAGTCTAATATAATAAAAAGTATAAAAAGTAACTTAGATATGAATGGCAAAAGTGCTAGTAAGGAGCTTAAAAGCTTAGAAAAGATAACTAGCTGGCTTTATGATAGGGGAAATGCCTTTTATCTTTTATTAAACTGTTATTTGCTTTGGGATTATCAAATTCTATCAAAGCTTGAAAAGTGGAAGAGTTCTAATAAAGATGAGTTTTATAAATGGATGATTTCTTTAGGTGATTTTGAGGCTTTAGTTTCTTTAGCTGGATTTACTTACAATAATCATGGATGGGCTACACCAAAAATAAATGATGACTATACTTTAAAGGGAAAAAATCTTAGCCATCCTATGTTAGGAGAAAAAGGCGTTGGAAACAGTTTTGATATTAATAAGGATAAGAGAGTAATCTTAATAACAGGATCTAATATGTCAGGTAAGAGTACATTTTTAAGAACTGTTGGATTTAATTGTATATTAGCTTATCTAGGACTTCCTGTAAAAGGAGAAAGTTTTGAAGCTCCAATATTAAAAGTTTATACCTGTATGAGAACTGGAGATAATCTTGAAGAGAGTATATCTTCATTTTATGCAGAGATACTTAGAATAAAGATTATAGTTGAAGGAGTAAAAAGAGGAGAAAAGATTTTATTCTTGTTAGATGAAATATTTAAAGGAACAAACTCCTTAGATAGACATGAGGGAGCAGAGATATTAATAAATCAGCTTTTAGAAGGAAATACCTTAGGACTAGTTTCAACTCATGATTTTGAACTTTGCGATATGGAGAAAAAAGATTCTACTATACAAAATTATAATTTTAGAGAATATTATGAGGATAATAAATTAAAGTTTGATTATATTTTAAGAAAAGGTGTTTCACAAACAAGAAATGCTAGATATTTAATGAAGATGGCTGGAATAGATATTGAATAAAAGTATACTTCTATATATAAACAGCAAAATAACTTAATTTTAGACAAATTAAATTAATTTTGATATAATAAACAAATGATGTATTTAGTGAAAAAGCCTTAAATGGCTTTTTTTCATGAGTAGAGTTATTAGTAAAAGAGGACTTAGAATAAATAGCAAAAAATTAGGAGGCATGTATATTTTGTTTACAGAAAAGGTAAAAGCAAAAGAATATTACATAAAGGATTTATTAAGTAATAAGTTCTTATTTGAAATCCCAGATTATCAAAGAGCATATTCTTGGACTAAAGAAAATTTAAAGCAATTAGTTGAGGATATTTGGGAGTCAGTAGAACTAAATAAAGCAAGAGGAAATAAAGAGTTTGATCAATATGAGCCATATTTCTTAGGAAGCATTGTTTTATGTTCTAAGGAATATAAGGATGATGGCTGTGGAATATATGATGTAATAGATGGACAACAAAGACTTACATCTATAATCATGTTAATTGCTGCAATAAGAGATTTAATAGATAATGAAGAGTATAAAAAAGTATTATCTGATTTAATATATCAAAAACCAAATGTTCTTATGGGAATTAAAGAGAGCATAAGAGTTAAGGCTAGAGGAAAAGAAGAAGAGTTCTTTAAAAAGTACATATTAACTAATGGTGGAACAGAATTAGTTAAAGATTTAGACATGGAAGAACTTTCAGAAGCTAAACAAAATATGGTTAATGCAATAGAAGTATTTAGAGATAGTTTCTTTAATGAAAATGGAGAACTTTTAGAAGAAAAGTTAAATGAGTTTATAGTTTATTTACTTCAAAAAGTTGTACTAGTTGTAATAACAACAGAATCATTCACTTCAGCATTTAGATTATTCAATGTAATAAATGCAAGAGGATTACCTTTAACAGATTCAGATCTTTTAAAGAGTGAAAACTTAAGAGTTATGAACCCTGAAATTAGAAAAGAGTACACTGATATTTGGGAAAGTCATGAACAAGATTTAGGTAAGGAAAAACTAGATCAAATCATAGGTTTCATGAGAACAATGAAGCTTAAAAATAAAGTTGAAGAAAGCGTATATGAAGAGTTTAGCAAAAAGATATTTAGAAATGAACCAGAATATCTAGGAGTTAACTTTGTAAATCATTTAACTGCTGTAAAAGCTTTATATGACAAGTATATAATAGACGGTAATCTTGAAGGAGTATCAGAGGAAGAAAAATCTTATTATAAAAATTTAATAAACATAATGAGAGAATTCTTACCATATGATGATTGGATGGCATCAGTTATTAGATTTGCTGAGAAATTCAATGATGATAAGTTAGTTTTAGAATTTGTTAAAGTTTTAGAAAAAAGACTTGTTATTGATTGGGTAAACGGAAATTCATTTGCTGATAGATTAAATAGAGTTTATGGAATTTTAGAAGCTATAGAAGAAAAAGATTCTTTAGAAGAAATAAAAGAAGCACCAGTATTCTTATATGACTTAGAGAGAACAACTGCATACTTTGAAAATGCTTTAAATGATATAGATTTCTATAGTAAGGGTAGAATGATGATACCTAAGTATATCTTCGTAAGACTTGATATGGAAAAGAGAGCTAATGAAGTTTTAGATTATAGCGATAAGATTATGATAGAGCATGTTCTTCCTAGAAATGCTAAAGAAGCTTATTGGAAAGATAACTTCTCAGCTGATCAAAGAAGAAACTGGGCTAATAAGTTTGGTAACTTAGTTATAATAACAGGAGCTAAAAATACTAGAGCTAACAATAAACCATTTGCTGAAAAAGTTGAACAATACTTAAGTAAGAAAAGTGATTTCGCTATAACTAAAGAAGTTTTAGAATTATCTGATTGGAATATGGATTCATTAAAAGATAGACATGAAAGCTTAGTTAATAGAGCATTAGAACTTTGGACTAAGTTTTAGAAATTAAAAGGGCATGTATCAAAATAACTTTTATTTTTATATTTTGATACAGCCCCCTTTTTTATTTAAATAAAAGTTAAGTTTTGTCTATTGAAAATTAGGAGTTAACTCAATAAAATAAAAGTTATTATATAGGATAATTAAGATTTATTATTAGAAAAAGTAGTAGATAAATAATAAATCAATTTTAATGAAAAAATCCAAAATTCATGGCATAATTATATATGGATATAGATAGTGAGAGGATGTAGAGAATGGGGTATGTAATAATAGACCTAGAATTTAATAATATGCAAAATATTACAAAATTTTATCCTAATATTTATAATGAGCAGAAAGATTTAAAGGAATTAGATTCCTATAATGAAATAATAGAGATTGGGGCTATAAAATTAAATAAGTTCATGCAAGAGGTTGATGAGTTTAAGACATATATTAAACCATCAGTATTTAAGGTTTTAAATCCAAAGATAATAGATATAACAGGAATAACTGAAGATCATTTAAAAGATGGAATTAAATTCGAAGATGCCATGGACAACCTTAAAGATTTTATTGGGGAAGATGATATACTTTGTTCTTGGGCTACTGATGATATTGTTCACATAGTTAATAATGCTAAGTATCATTCATATAAGAATATAAGTTGGATAAAAAAATATATTGATATACAAAAATATTGCACAAAGATATTAGCGCATAAAAAATCTTTAAGCTTAAAACATGCTTTAGAAGAGTTAAAGATAAAAATGGATAAAAGTAAACTACATGATGCACTAAATGATGCTGTTTATACGGCAGAGGTTTTTAAAAGATTATATAATGGTAAAAAGGTAAAAGAGTATATAGTAGAAGATGTCTACAATATGCCTTCTATAAGGGTTAAAGATTTAAAGAATTATAATTTAGAGTGTGAAGATGTAGAATTCAAATGCCCTAAATGTAATATTAAAGTTGAAATGGACCATCCTTTTAGATTATTTAGTTGGAGATTTGTATCAATAGGAAAATGTCCAAAATGCAATAGAAATGTTAGACAAGAGGTTGTACTAAAAAAGACCTTATCAGGTAATTTAGTTTATGAATCTACAAACTCTTTAATAAATGACACGGAATACATTGATCTTGACTATAAATTTAAAAAGTTAGCTAAATGACAATAGATTGTCACTTAAAAAAACATATATATGATAAAATAAAAGTATAACAATTACTATAAAAAATTAGGGGAACTGATATATTATGAATATTGCTTTTTTTCTAACACCAAAAAGTGAAGTAGCATATGAATATACTGATGCAACAATGAGACAAGTTATCGAAAGAATGGAGCATCATGGATATACAGCTATTCCACTTATAGATAAAACAGGAAAATATGTGGGTACATTAACAGAAGGGGACTTACTTTGGACTTTAAAAAGAAATCCAGAGCTTAATTTTAAAAATACTAACACAGTTAGTGTAAAGGAAATACCAAGAAGAGTTAAACATAAAAGTGTTTGTATTAATGAAAATATGGAAAGTTTAATATCATTAGCAATCTCTCAAAACTTTGTACCAGTTGTTGATGATAATGGGATATTTATAGGAATAATAAAAAGAAGTGATATAATAAATCACTGTTATAACAGTCTATATAAAAATAATTAAGGTCTTTTGGCCTTAATTTTTTTTTATAAATATATTGATTGAATCTTCTGAAAGTATTATTATTAAGTATATTTAAATAATTCTATAATAATATGTTTAGGGTAGTTTTAAATAAAATTATTTTATTATATAATGTTTTTAACAAAATTAGAAAGAGGTGATACTTGTGATAGCTTTATTATCACCTGCAAAAACTTTAGATTTAACAAAACCAAATTTAAATATAGAAACAAGCAAACCTATTTTTATCAGTGAGGCTGAAGTAATCATGAATAATTTAAAGGAATTAGAAATTCAAGATTTATGCTCACTTATGAAAATAAGTGAAGATTTAGGAGTACAAACATTCACCAAAATTCAAGATTGGAATACAATTTACTATGGTGATGAAAAACCCTTTGTATTATCTTTTAAAGGGGAAGCCTATAGAGGGCTAGATGCAGATGATTTTACTAAAGAAGATTTAGAATTTTGTAATGACTCTTTAAGAATATTATCAGGACTTTATGGGGCATTAAAGCCTTTAGATGGAACAAAGGCATATAGATTAGAAATGGGAACAAAAATTTCAATTGATGGCTCTAAAAATCTTTATGACTTTTGGGGAAATAAAATAATGGACGCTGTTTTAAAAGATTTAGAAAATCACAAGGAAAAAGTTATTATAAATTTAGCTTCTAATGAGTATTATAAGTCTATAAAGAAAATTGAGAAAAAAGTTAGAGTTATAACCCCTGTATTTAAAGAAAGAAAAGGTATTGAATATAAGGTTGTTACGGTGTATGCTAAGAAGGCAAGAGGACAAATGGTTAGATACATAACGAAGAATAGGATTACTAAATCAGAGGACATAAAAAACTTTGATTTAGATGGATATGAATTTAATGAGAGGCTTTCTGCAGGAGATACATGGGTATTTACTAGAGATTAGCTAAAAATCATAGATATTAAAAACTTAAGGGTTAATATTTATGAATTATTATATAAAATTAAAATAAATAATATAAATTAAAATTTTAAGGAGAGATTTTTTTTATGAGCAAACTTATTTTAGAGATTGATGGAATGTCATGTTCAAATTGTGTTAGACACGTTGAAGCAGCTTTATTAGACGTTGATGGAGTAGATGTTTTAGAAGTAGAAGTTGGCAGAGCTGTTGTTGATACTGAAGTTGATGAAGATACTTTAAGAGATGCTTTAGAAGAAGTTGGTTATGAATTAGTTTCAATTGAAGATTAAATTGTTTAATTACCTAATGGCAATATGTTATTAGGTAATTTTTTATTTATATAAAACTACAATAAGCTATATGCCTACTTGTTTTATAACATATAGTTATGTAAAATATTTTATAAAGTAAGCCTTAAATAAAGGAGATGTAAATATGAGTGAAAATCTTACAATGTCAGAATTAATGGATAGCTTTGAGTTAAAGCATTTTCATAAGGGTGAAATAGTTAAAGGAAAAGTTATAAGCGTAAAGAATGATGAAATAATAGTTAACATTGGTCATTTCGCAGATGGTGTGGTACCAAGAAATGAAATTTCAAATGATAAGAATTTTGATATAAATTCAATAAATGTAGATGATGATATATTTGTAATGATATTAAGTGGAGATGATGGAGAAGGAAATGTTCTTCTATCAAAGAAAAGAGCAGATGCAATAAAGGTTTGGGATGATTTAAAAGAAGCATTTGAAGAAGAAAAATCAATAAAAGTTTCCTTAAAAGAAGTTGTTAAAGGTGGAATAGTAGGAGATTTTAATGGTCTTAGAGTATTTATGCCATCTTCTCAATGTGCAGGAAGAAGAATAGAGAATTTAGAAGAATTAGTAGGAAAAACTTTAGAAGTTAGAGTTATAGAATTTAATAAAGAGAATAGAAAAGTTGTTGTTTCAAGAAGAGTAATAGATGAAGAAATAAGAAATAATGAAAAGAAAGCTCTTTGGTCTTCAATTAAAGAAGGAGAAAAAAGAAAGGGAAAAGTAACTAGATTAGCTAAGTTTGGTGCTTTTGTTGATATTGGTGGAGTAGAAGGATTAGTTCACTTAAGTGATATGTCATGGTCAAGAGTTCATAAGCCAGAAGAGGTTGTATCAGTTGGAGATGAAGTAGAAGTATTTGTATCAGAAGTAGATATTGATAGAGAGAGAATAGCACTTTCATTAAAAGATGTTATTAAAAATCCATGGGAAACATTAGAAGGATTAAAAGTTGGTGATGTTGTTTCAGGAAAAGTAACTAATTTTATAAAGGTTGGAGCTTTTGTTGAAGTATTACCAGGAATAGAAGGATTAGTTCATATTTCAGAAATTACTGATGAAAATATAGCTAAGCCATCAGATATTTTAGAATTAGGCCAAGAAGTTAAGGTTAAAATATTAAATATAGATGATGAAAACAAGAAAATGAGCTTAAGTATAAAAGATGCTGTAGAAACTTCAAATGAATATATGCAGTATAATGATGAAGAAGAAGGTTATTCATTAGCTGACTTATTCAAAGGATTAAATCTATAGTTCTTAAAAATAAAAACTATTAATGTTTTAATTAAATAATAGATTTTATTAAGAATTTATAGGCTTTATAGATTAGAAAAGGATAGTACTTTTAGTACTATCCTTTTTATATTAAATTATATTTTTTCAATTTTTAGCATGTTTGTTCCACCAGTTATTGATGTTGGGAATCCAGCAGCTACCATTATATTATCTCCAGTTTCAGCTATTTCAAATTCTTTAGCTACTTTTCTAGCTTCCTCTATGATCTCATCTGTACTATTAAAATAAGCGCATTTCTTAGAAATTATTCCAAAGTTTAAAGCTAGGCTTCTTCTAACTTTTTCATATGGAGTAATAGCTATTATTGGACAGCTAGGTTTATATTTTGATAATATCTTAGCAGTTGAGCCAGTCTGAGTGGCTGCTACTATAGCTTTTGTAGGGAATTTGCTAGCTGTTTTTGATGCTGAATAACTTATGGCATCTGCAAAGGCATCTGGATTTGGATTTGGATCTTTTAATCTTCTTAAAAGATAATTATAGTCTAAGTTAGCTTCTGCTTTTTTTGCTATTCTAGACATTGTCATTGCTGCCTCTATAGGGAAGCTACCAGAAGCACTTTCTCCACTAAGCATTATGGCATCTGTACCATCAAATATGGCATTACATACGTCAGAAGCTTCAGCTCTAGTAGGTCTTGGATTTCTTATCATAGAATCTAACATTTGAGTTGCCGTTATAACTATTTTCCCTGCTTGATTACATTTCTTAATTATATTTTTTTGAATTATAGGTACATTTTCTATAGGAATTTCTACTCCCATATCACCTCTAGCAACCATTACACCATCAGTAACTTTAATTATTTCTTTTATGTTATCTACACCTTCTTGGCTTTCTATTTTTGATATTATTTTTATATCTTTTCCACCATGAGAGTCTAGAATTTCTCTAACTTCAAGTACATCCTCTGGTTTTCTTATGAAAGAAGCTGCTACAAAGTCTACTTCCATCTCGCAACCAAATATTAAGTCAGATCTATCCTTTTCAGTTACTGCAGGGAGTTTGATTGGTACATTAGGTACATTTACACCTTTATGGTCTTTTATAGTACCTCCTTCAATAACTTCACATATTATATCAGTTCCACGGACTTCCTTTACTTTAAATTCTAAAAGTCCATCATCAACAAGTATTGATCCACCAGGTTTTATGTCTTCATATAGTTCTTTATAAGAGATTGAACATTTAGTGTTATCACCTAATATTTCATCTCCGCAAGAGAATGTGAATTCATCACCATTTTTTAATTCAGCTTCGCCATTTTTAAAATTATGTGTTCTTATTTTAGGACCCTTAATGTCTAATAAGATAGCTGTAGCTGATTTTTCTTCTTTTCTAAGTCTCTTAATAAGTTCTATTTTTTCTTTATGACTTGCATGGTCTCCATGTGAGAAGTTTAATCTAGCTGCATTCATACCAATTCTTATGAACTCTCTTAAAATTTCTTCTGAATCACTTGAAGGACCAATTGTAAATATCATTTTTGTTTTTTGCATAAAAACCACCTCATTTTGTTTAAACTAAAATAGTTTAGTGATTGCTTTAAAAGTTTGATATATTTGATATAATAGAATAAATTATTAAATTAATTATATTTTACCACAATAATAGGAAGGGATGGGTAAAAAATGAATGTATTAAAAGGTTTAGAACCACAAAGTGTTTTAAAATATTTTGAAGAAATATCACAAATTCCAAGAGGATCAGGTAATGAAAAGGGAATAAGTGATTTCCTAGTTAACTTTGGAAAAAGTTTAGGACTTGAAACAATACAAGATGAATCATTAAATGTAATAATAAGAAAACCTGCAACTCCAGGATATGAAAATGCACCAGGAGTAATAATACAAGGTCATATGGATATGGTATGTGAAAAAAATAAAGATACTATACATGATTTTGAAAAAGATCCTATTGAACTTAGAGTAGATGGAGATTATATATATGCTACAGGAACTACATTAGGAGCAGATAATGGTATAGCAGTAGCTTATGGAATGGCTGTTTTAGCTTCAAATGATATAGCACACCCTGCTATAGAGCTTTTAGTTACAACTGATGAAGAAGTTGGAATGGGTGGAGCTATTGCTTTAGATGGAACTTTATTAAAAGGTAAATATCTTTTAAACATAGATTCAGAGGAAGAAGGAAAACTTTTAGTAAGCTGTGCAGGTGGAGCTAGAAGTGAAGTTACTTTACCAATAAACTTTGAAGAAATGGAAAAAGATTTTGAAGTTTATGAAATCATGCTAAGAGGACTAAAAGGTGGTCACTCTGGAATGGAAATAGATAAACAAAGAGGAAACTCTAATAAGTTAATGGGAAGAGTATTAAATGATATTAATGCTAACTGTGATATTAGATTAATATCAATTAATGGTGGATCTAAGGTAAATGCTATTCCAAGAGAATGTGACACTTTACTAGCTGTTAAAAAAGAAGATGTTAAAAAATTAGAAGAATTAATTCAAAAATGGGATTCAATATTAAAGGATGAATACCATGCTAATGATAGTGGAGTTAATGTAACTTTAGTTAAAAAAGAAGAAAATCATAAAGTATTTTCTAAAGACACTACATTTAAGGCAATAAAAATAATGAACTTAATTCCTGATGGAGTTGATACTTATAGTATAGAAATGAAAGGATTAGTTCAAAGTTCAACAAACCTAGGTGTTGTTACTACAGAAGGGGATAAAATTGTTTTTGCTAGTTCAACAAGAAGTTCAGTTGAAACTTTAAAAACTAAACTTTTAGATGAAATAGCTGACGTTGCAGAAGTATTAGGTGGAGAATTTGAAATACAAGCACCATACCCAGCTTGGCAATATAATCCTGATTCAAAAATAAGAGAACTTTGCAGCAATGTATATAAAAATATGACAGGAAAAGATCCTGAAATAATAGCTATACATGCTGGATTAGAATGTGGATTATTAGGAGAAAAAATAGAAGGATTAGATATGATTTCATTTGGTCCTAATATGTATGATGTTCATACTCCAAATGAACATGTTAGCATATCTTCAGTAAAAAATGTTTGGGATTTCTTAGTTGAAATATTAAAAGCTATAAAATAATTAAGAATTAATTTAAGGGTGTATCTAAATTACCTAAAAAACTTATAAATATATTTTAGAATTATTGAACTTTTATAAGGAGTTATTGAAGGTTTCTAATAAATCCTTATAAAGCTTTGAATTTAGCTTAAGCCTATAATTTCTATGGTGAGAATTTAAATTCTAAATTTTATCTATAATATTACTTATAAGTTTTACAATTAAGGTTAGATACAGCCTTATTATTTTATAGAGAGATATAAATAAACATATAAAAAGAATAAATAAATTAAATAGTAAATAATAAACATATTAGACTATGGGAGGATATAGACATGAATTTAGTAAGAACTGATTTACATATGCATACTAGAGCTTCTGATGGCACACTTACACCAAAGGAGTTATTAAAGGAAATAGTAGAAAAAGATATAAAACTATTTTCAGTTACAGATCATGACTCTATAGGAAGCTTAAAGGAAATGCAAGATTTAACTGAAGAAATGGATATTAAATTCATTCCAGGGGTAGAGGTTTCAAGCATAATAAATGGAGAACAGTTTCATATATTAGCTTATAATTTTGATAAAAATAATAAAGAGTTAATGAGTTTAATAGAAAATAATGATAGATTGCTTCAAGAGAAAGACGATAATTCAATAAAGCAATTAATTGATGCTGGATATGATATAGATTTTGAAGATTATTTGGCTTATGAACATGATCCTTCAAAGGGAGGATGGAAAACTCTTAACTTTTTAATTGATAGAGGAATATGCAAAAATATTGATGAGTTTTTTAATAAAATATTTGTTGGTGAAAGAGCTTTGAAATATCCTTATTTTCCTAATCCTAAAGAAGTTATAGAAACTATAAAAAAAGCTAATGGAATTGTTGTTTTAGCTCATCCTAAGTATGGAAAGTCTCAATTTAAATTAGATGAAATGTTAGAATTATTTAAAAACTGGGGTGTAGATGGAATAGAGTGTTATCATCCTCACCATGATGAGGATACAATAAAATACTTAGTAGATTATTGTACAAAAAATAATCTACTAATAACAGGTGGATCTGATTATCACGGAGGGCTTATATCTAAGAGAAGTTTAGGAACACCAGAGTTTTATGCAAAATATGATTTGTTAGATAAATAAATTGTTATTAAAATAATATATTAGTTTAGTTTTTAAGCTTTATTGAAAATAATGCTTTATGGAATTTATTGATTTGAATTCTAAAAGCAAATTTCAATAAAGCTTTTTATTTATTATTAAAATGTAAAATTTAAGAAAAATAAAATTAAAAGAAGGAATTTTACAAATTATGTAAAATAAATATATAAAGAGGGGCTTTACATAATTTGTAAAAAGAAAAATGCTTAGTAAAGTTAAATTAAAAGAAAGGTTGGGGGAAGGGTGAAGTACACTAGAATTGATGTAAAGAATAAAAAAAGGAGTAATGGACATAACAACAATAATAACAATGATGGTAAAAGCTTTATATTACTTTTTATTGGGGTAATTGTTGTGGCACTTGTAATATCAACTGCAATGTCTAAGTTTATATGGCCTGAAGGAAAGAAAACAGCAGAAAAGGAAAGAATAGAAGCAACTTCTGGAGAAAATAAAGAGACAAGTGAGAAAGATAAGGAAAATAACAAAGCAGCAAAAGAAGATGAAAAGCCGAAAGATAATAAAGTAATGGCTGAAAGTGTAGGTGGACAAGAGTATGTAATGATTCAATGTGGTTTCTACTCAAATAAAGAGAATGCAAATAATGTAAAGGCTCAATTAGAAGATGATTATATTGCAGTATCCTTAAGTGAAGCGGAAAATTATAGGGTAATAGTTCACATTGGAAATGAAGAAGAAGCTACTAAACTTTCTAATGAGTTAAATGAAAAAGGTGTTAGTAATACAAAAGGAAGATTTATGATTCCAAAAACTGATGTGTGTAGCAATGAAATTATAGAGATAGTAAATGGATATGTAAATATAATAAATAAATTAAAAGAGGATTCTGTTAAGGGTGTTAAGACAACAGAGTTTAAAGAATGGGTTAATAGCTTAGAGGAACACAGTGATTCTGAGTATTTTAAAGTGTTTAAAGAATTAAAAGATGGTATAAATAAAATTCCAGATGAAATAACTAAAAAAAATATAGAGGAAAGTTACCAAATAGTGTTTAATACTTTAAATAATTTTAAAGTAAACAAATAATTGTAATTTATTTTTAATTTATAGTAACATATTTTTAAATTATAATGAAAATGAAAGAGTTAAATTCTCTTTCATTTTTTTCTTTATAATTTACTATACACGTACATTTATACTTGTTTATAAAAATAATAAATGATAAACTATATAGGATAAAGAATACAAGACCTTATTTAAGGAAAAATAAGATTATTTAAAAGTTTTTTAGATATAAGGTAAGGTGGAAAAATGAAGGTTATTTTAGCATCAAAATCTCCAAGAAGAGTTGAGATTCTTGAAAAAATAGTTAAAGAATTTGAAGTAGTTCAGTCAAACTTTGATGAAAATACTATAGACTTTAAGGGAGATATTGAAAAGTATGTTAAAGATTTGTCTAGAAATAAAGCTATAGAGGTTTCAAAAAGACTTAATGAGCCATCTATAGTTATTGCTGCGGATACAGTTGTTTTTCAAGATGGAAAAGTTTTGGAAAAGCCTAAAAATGAAGAGGATGCTTTTAGTATGTTATCTTCATTAAGTGGTAATACTCATAAGGTATATTCAGGTATTTGTTTAATAAATACTTATGATGATACTGTAGTAACTGATTGCGACTGTACAGAAGTAAGATTTTCAGAATTAAATCCTAGACAGATAAGAAATTACATAAATTCTGGTGAGCCTATGGATAAAGCAGGAGCTTATGGAATTCAAGGCTTAGGTGGTGCTTTTGTAGAGGGAATAAAGGGATGTTATTACAATGTCATGGGATTGCCCTTGAATAAACTATATAAAGCATTAGAAAACTATGACATAACAATACTTTAAAATTACTTTCAATGGGCATGTTAATTTCTAAATAAGGAGTTGTAATATGTCTAAAAATATAAGAATTAATGAAATTCCATCTGGTGAGAGGCCAAGAGAAAAACTACTTTTTTATGGAGCTCAGTTTTTATCTAATGAGGAACTTTTAGCTATAATTCTTAGAACTGGAAATAAGGATTCAAATGTAGTTGAATTGTCTTATAGAATAATACATAGTGTTGGTGGATTGAATGGACTTTTTAAAGCTTCAGCAAAGGAGCTTATGGAGGTAAAAGGTGTTAAGGAAGCTAAGGCAACTCAAATTTTAGCCATGTGTGAATTATATAAGAGATTTAAGGTTTCTGAGTTAACGCAGGTTAAAATTTCAAAGCCATCAGATGTAGCAAAATTGGTTTTAGATGAGCTTAGAATGCTACGTCAGGAAGTGTTGATTCTAATAAACCTTGATACTAAAAATAAAGTAATATCTAAAAAAGAAATTTTTAAAGGTGGGCTAAATTCTTCTTTAGTACACCCAAGAGAGATATTTAGAGAGGCTGTTAAAGATAGCGCAGCATCTATAATTATATGTCACAATCATCCTTCAGGAGACCCAACACCTAGTAGAGATGATATAAACATAACAACAAGACTAAAAGAGTGTGGAAAAATGATGGGTATTGAGCTTTTAGATCATTTAATAATAGGAGATAACAGATTCATAAGTCTTAAAGAAAAAGACATATTGTGATTAGGAAAGGGGATTAAAAATGGGTTTATTTAATTTTGGAATGACAAAAGACATGGGTATAGATTTAGGAACTGCAAATACTCTAGTGTTCGTTAAAGGAAAGGGGATCGTATTAAGAGAACCTTCAGTTGTTGCTATAAACAACTTAACAAAAAAATCATTAGCTGTTGGTACTGAAGCTAAGCAAATGATAGGTAGAACACCAGGAAACATAGTGGCTATAAGACCATTAAAAGATGGAGTTATTGCTGATTTTGACGTTACTCAAACAATGCTTAAGAGATTCATAGAAAAGATAACAAATAAAAGTGCATTCACAAGCCCAAGAATAATAGTATGCTTCCCTTCAGGAGTAACTGAAGTTGAAAGAAGAGCAATAGAAGAAGCTACTAAGCAAGCAGGAGCAAGAGACGTAATATTAATGGAAGAGCCAATGGCTGCTGCAATCGGAGCAGGACTTCCAGTTGATGAGCCTACAGGAAGTATGATAGTTGATATCGGTGGAGGTACTACTGAGGTTGCTATCATATCATTAGGTGGAATAGTTACTAGTAAATCATTAAGAGTTGCTGGAGACGAGTTAGACCAATCAATTATAAACTACATTAAGAGAGAATTTAACTTAATGATAGGTGAGAGAACAGCAGAGCAAATAAAAATGGAAATTGGATCAGCTTACAAAGTTGATGAGAATGAAGAAGAACAAACAATGGACATAAAAGGAAGAGATTTAATATCAGGACTTCCTAAGGTTGTTGTGGTTGATGCAGGACAAATAAGAAACGCTTTAAAAGAGCCAGTTTCATCAATAATAGAATCAATCAAAACTACTTTAGAAAAAACACCACCAGAATTAGCAGCTGATATCATGGATAAAGGAATAATGCTTGCTGGAGGAGGAGCATTCCTAAAAGGACTAGATGAACTTATATATAAAGAAACAGGAATGCCTGTTCATATAGCAGAATCACCTCTTGACTGTGTTGCACTAGGTACAGGAAAAGCTTTAGATAAGTTTGATCTAATAGTTAAACAACAAAGAGGATAGAATATGAAATTCTTCAAGAATAAACTGGCAGTAACTGTTATAGTACTGTCAGTTGCCTTTTTAGGAATAATTATATTTACTGTTAAGAGTGATTCTAAAAATCCAATTTCAGGTGGAGTTGGTACTGTTTTAAACCCTGTGCAGAAGGTTGTATACACAATAAGTGATAAAGTTCATGATGTCTTTGATTTCTTCTATAACTTTTCAGATGTTAAGAATGAAAATAATGATTTAAAAAAGAAAAATTTAGAATTAGAAAATCAATTAGTTGAATACAATGAGTTAAAGCGTCAAAATGATGTTTTAAGAGGAATAGTTGATTTTTCTAAGGAAAATAATCAATATAAATATATCGGTACAAACATAATAGGAAAAAGCGGAAATAGCTTTGTAGAAGGTTACACTATTGATAAAGGATCAAGTGAAGGGATTAAAAAAGATTACATAGTGATTTCTCCAGAAGGATTAGTGGGAGTTGTAACAGAAGTTCACTCAAACTGGTCAAAAATACAAACTTTATTAAATGAAAACGTAGCTGTTGCAGCAACTATTGAAGGAGATAGCAATTCAGGAGACGGAATAGTTAAAGGATATAGAAATGGTAGTGAGATGCAAGCAGAGATAACTAACTTACCTATGAATTCTACAATAAAAGAAGGTGAGACAGTAGTTACTTCAGGCCTTGGAGGATATTATCCTAAAGGAATAAGAATTGGTGAAGTAACATCAGTACAATCAGATGATGTTAAAGTTATGAAAACCGCTATATTAAAAACATATGTTGATTTTAATAATTTACAAGAATTATTTGTAGTTGTACCACCATCAGAGAGAGATGGTATAGTTAAGTATTAGAAAAGAGGGAGTAAAGTGAAAAGATTAATACTAATATTAATATGTCTTTTACTATTTATAGTAGATAATACTCTGGTACCTTTTTTCTCTATAAAAGGTGTTTATCCTAGTTTATTATTCACCTTTGCTGTACTATATGCTCTTATGAGTGGGTATTGGGAAGCGGTATTTATAGGAGTTTTATCAGGTTTCCTTCAAGATGTTTATTTTGTAAATGTCTTTGGGGTAAATATGTTAGTAAATATGTTAGTGTGCTTAATAGCTGCGTATATTGGGGAAAGTGTATTTAAGCATAAAAAAACAATTCCGGTACTATCAGTAGGTTTACTTACCATAATAAAGTTTTTTATAGTGGCATTTATATTAAATTTAATTAATATAAGAATAAACTTATTAAGCTTTTGGATTATGGTACTTTATAACGTAGTTATAGGATTCTTTATGTATAATTGGGTTTATAAATTATGCAACAGAGATCTTATGAAAAGAGAATGGAAAATAAGTGAAAAATAGGTGGTTACATGAGAAGTTCAATAAATGGAAAAACGCCTATAGATAGATATAAAATTCTCATAGGAATAATGATAATAGTATTTGTATCTATAGTAGCAAGATTAGTTTATCTTCAAGTATTTAATTATGAAGAATTTAAACAAAGAGCTGATACTAGATCTATGAGATTTCTATCAGAACAGGCTCCAAGAGGTAAAATTTATGATTCAAATGGGGACATTTTAGCTACTAATAGACAAACATACACATTAACATTTACTGAAACAGATGAATCTAAGAAAAACTTTTATACTACTATAGATAAAGTTTATTCTATTTTAAAAGAAAATAATCAAAGTATATTAGATAATTTTAAGATTAGAATTAATGAAAATGGAGAACTTTATTTTGATGTTTCAGGTGATACTGAAAAACTAAGACTTTTAAAAGATATTGGAATGGGTGATAAGGTTAAAAATGTTCTTTTTAAGAATAAAGAAGGAGATTTAACTGCTGAGGAAGAAGATCAAATAGATAAAGAGCTTCTAAAGATTACTCCAGATGAGGCTTTTAATTTCTTAGTAAAGGAATATCAATTATATGACGTTTTAAATCCTACAGAGGAAGAGGCTAAGTCATATAAAAATATGGAACCAAAAGAGATAACAGATATATTGTTAAAGAAATATTCTCTTCAAGATATAAGAGGATATATGCTTGTTAAAAATGCTATGAAAATGCAAAGTTTCTCAGGATATAAACCAGTTACAATAGCTAAGGACATAAACAAAGAAACTGCATTTATATTCTATCAAAGGCTTAATGATTTACCAGGGATAGATGTAAGCATAGAGCCAATGAGATACTATCCATATAATGAATTAGGGTCTTCATTCTTAGGATATGTAGCTTCTATAAATGGAGATCAAAAAGCTAAGTATGAAGCAAGAGGATATGATGCTTCTACTGATTTAATAGGAAAATCTGGTATAGAAGCAGCTTTTGAAAATGAACTAAAAGGTGTTAAGGGAGGAACTACAGTTAAGGTAAACTCTTCTGGTAGAAAAAAAGAGGAACTTTATGACTTAGAATCTTACCCAGGAAATAATGTGCATTTAACTATAGATAAGGATATTCAATATTCAGCAGAAACTTCAATGAAGTATCTTTTAGATTTTCTTCAAACAAGAAATACATTAGATTCAGATGCCAATACTAAGAATGCAACAAGAGGAGCGGCAGTAGCTATAGAAGTAGATACAGGAAAGGTTTTAGCTTTAGTAAGTTATCCAGGATTTAATCCAAATGAGTTTGCTAAGGGAGAGTTAGATCCAGTTGTGGCGAAGGAATACTTCCAACCAGACTATGAAGCCTTTGCACAGCAGTTTATAGCTAGAAATGCTTTAAATAAAACAGTAGATGATCTTTTCCCTAAAAATTCAAAAACTGGATTAAGGGAAGATTTATATGATCTTTATCCAAAAAGATTCTATAACTATGCTACTTTAGGGATGATTCCACCAGGATCTACTTTTAAACCTGTTACTAGTGTGGCTGCCTTAGAGGATAAGGTTATAACTCCAAGTTCAACAGTTTATGCTAATGGACAAAACTTTGGTCAGACATATCCAGAGATATTTGGTAAAAATCCTGCAAACTGGCCAAGAGATAAAAACTATACAGGATATGCAGATTTATATACTGCATTAGAACATTCATCAAACTCATATTATTTTGACTCTGCTGTAAAGATGTATTATAAAAATGGTGGAGATCCATATGGAGATGGAAGATATAAGAAGAGTAGTACGGAAGCTTTAGATTCTATTGCAAAATATGCATGGCAGTTTGGATTAGGTGTTGATCCAAATTCAGATAAAAAGGCTTCAACAGGAATTGAAATATCTGAAAATTTTGGTCAGGTTTATAATTTTGAATCTTTTAAAAATCAAACAATAGCTCTTATGAGATTTACCTTAGTTGATTCTCTTGAAAAGGGAACCTTTGTTAATTCTCCTTCTCCTGATTTTCCACAGGTGAATATAGGGGTTAATGATAGGGATTCTAAAGAGTTAGCAGCGGCTAAGGAATCTATAAAAAAAGATATAGAGAATTCTCTAAATAAGCTTGGAGATGGAAATACTATTGATGAAAAAGCTTTAAGTGAGTCTTTAAAAAATGATTTTAAAACTTTATATAATTTAGATTCTGCCTATCAAGAAAGTATTAAAAACTTTAATGGAATAAAAGGTAAGGATGAAGATGAAAAAGTTGATAAGGCAATAAACTTAACAGTTCAAAGAATAGTTGCTTGGGTTGTTGGAGATATAGCTTACCAAATAGTTTCACCAAGAAACCTTACTGACTCTGCTATAGGACAGAGTATAAGTAACTTTACTCCTGTACAGCTAGCAAGTTATGTGGCAACCTTAGCAAATGGAGGAACAAGATATAAAACACATTTAGTTGATAAAATAACTGATGCTCAAGGAAACTTAGTAGAAGAATTTAAACCAGAAGTTTTAAATAAAGTTAATATGTCAAAAGATACTTTAGATGCTGTTAAAGAAGGTATGAGAAGAGTTAATGCTGTAGGATCGGCACAGTATATAATGTCAAGATTTCCAATAGTTACAGCTGGTAAAACTGGTACTGCTACTTTCAGAAATGACCAATCAGATTATGGAAGAACAGACTACGGGGTTTATATTTCCTTTGCTCCACTAGATAATCCTAAGATTGCTGTGGCAACAGTTCTTTATGATGGTGGTCATGGATATTATGGATCATTTATAGCAAGAACTATTTATGAAACTTATTTTAGAGAAGAGTTAAAGAAGGATTATCCAGGGTATACGCCAACAAATCTTGATGGAGCTGCTTATGATTATTCATTGAATCCACCTTTAGAAGCTATCAAGGATTCAAATATAAATAGTAAGGTAGAAAATGCAGAATTAGATTCTTCAGGAAAACCAGTTGAAGGATCACAAGATAATAGTTCTGAAAATAAAAAAGAGGATGATAAATCTCAAAATAATAATCAAGATAATAATAATCAAAATGATAAAACTAAAGTAGATGAAAATAAAGCTCATTAATATAAAACCTACAGAATTAATTTCTGTGGGTTTTTAAATTATTATTACTATTTTAATTAAATAATTAAACAAATTATAAATAGGTTTTTAAAATACGATTGATTTTTTCAAAATTTTACTACTTTATTTCATAAAGTCCTTTTATAAATTAAAAATACTTTATATAATATAAAGTGAGAATTAATTTATTGTATAATTTACCTTAAGAATAAAAGGGGTTGGATACTTGGAGGATAGTAATTTACTATGCGTGATGATAGAATTTTTATAAAAGGAAATAAACTAGGAATAAATGCCATAATAAATATGGACAAGTTTGGTAATTTTGATGAAATGCTTGATTCTTTAGTAGAGAAGTTAAGTAGAGGAAAAAAGTTTTATAAAGGGGCTACTTTAACTGTAACTACTGATTTAAAATATATAAATGAAAGACAAATATCAAAGTTAAAAGATGTACTTTTTGATGAGATACTTATAAAGGATTGTATATTTGAAGAACGATTAGAAAAGCAAAGTAGTGTTTTTTCGGGAGTTTATGAGGGAAGAACAAAATTTGTAAGAAAAACTGTTAGAAGTGGTCAATGTTTAAATTACGCAGGTAATTTGATAATAATTGGTGATGTTAATAATGGGGGAGAAGTTAGAGCACATGGAAATGTAATTGTGCTAGGTGACTTAAAAGGAAAGGTTTTTGCTGGAGATAATGGAAATGAAAATGCCATAATAGCAGCTTATTCTTTAGAACCAGAATTAATTTCTATATCAGGTAAAATAACAATATCACCGGATGATTTTGAGAAAACAGGATATCCGGAGGTGGCTAGATTGAATGAAAATAATATAATTGTAGAGCCTTATTTACCGGATAAATATTCTTATTAATATTACATAATTTAATGGAGGGAAAGTAATGGGAGTATCGATAGTAATAACATCAGGAAAAGGTGGAGTTGGAAAAACAACTACTACAGCTAACATTGGAACAGCTTTAGCGGCACAAGGAAAAAAGGTAGTTGTTGTTGATGGAGATACAGGTCTAAGAAACTTAGATGTGTTAATGGGATTAGAAAATAGAATTGTTTATACAGTAATTGATGTAATTGAAAATAGATGTAGAACTAAGCAAGCTTTAATAAGAGATAAGAGATTTAATAATTTATACTTATTACCTACTGCTCAAACTAAGGATAAAAATGATATAAGTCCTGAGCAAATGTTAAGATTAGTAAATGAATTAAAAGAAGAGTTTGATTATGTAATTTTAGATTGCCCAGCTGGTATAGAGCAAGGATTTGAAAATGCCATAGTTGGGGCAGATAGAGCTATCGTAGTAGTTAATCCAGAAATAACTTCTGTAAGAGATGCTGATAGAGTTATTGGAAAACTTGATGCTAAGGGATTAGAAAATCATGAGGTTATAGTAAATAGATTAAATTATGAAATGACTAAAAAAGGTGATATGCTAGACATTTCAGATATTATAGAAACTCTTTCTGTAAAACTTTTAGGCGTTGTTCCAGATGATAGAAACATAACAGTTTCTACTAATAAAGGAGAGCCTATAGTACTAGATGAAAAAGCAAGTGCAGGACAAGCATTTAGAAATATAGGTAGAAGAATAATAGGAGAAGATGTTCCAATAATGGATTTAAACACAGAACATCAAGGAATATTTAGTTCTATATTAAAGTTGTTTAGAAGAGGGTAGGTGAGAGAAAATGAGTTTTTTAAATGTTTTTTCTAGTAGACCTACGCCGAAACAAGTTGCTAAGGATAGATTAAAGGTTATTTTAATCCATGATAGAGGGGAACTATCAGATGAAGTTTTAGATAAAATAAGACTTGAAATATTAGATGTACTTTCTAAATATGTAGAGATTGAAAATGAGGATGTTGACATAACTGTTACAAAGTCAAATCCAATAGAAGGAGAGTCACCATCTTTAGTAGCAAATATACCAATAAAAAATATAAAAGGTAAAGCTAGATAATTTAAAAATATAAGCTATTTCAAATTTTTTGAGATAGCTTTTTATTAGTCTTTTAAAAAGTTCAGAATTTTGTAATTGAAAATAGGTAAAAATAAAGTATTATATAAATAGTTATGTTAAATAAATAAAATTTATGGAGGTACTATAATGCTTAGTAGACTAAAACTAGATAGTAAACTAAGAAGAGAAATTGATTATAAGCTTTTAGTATCTATGATATTAATAGTACTGTTTGGAATATTAAACATATACTTAGGGACAAAGTCTCAAAGAGGATTTTTTTTCGCTAAGAAACAGTTAATATGGTTTATAATATCAATGGCTGCATTGTACATAATATTACTTTGGAATTATAACATAATTTATAATTATGTTGAGATATTCTATTGGGGATCCATAGTTCTACTTATAATAACCAGATTTGCAGGAAGTGTAATAAATGGTGCTAGAGGATGGATTGTATTAGGTCCTGTAAGTATTCAGCCCTCGGAACTGGCCAAAACGGCCATGATACTTATGCTGGCCAAGAAGATGGAACAAGTTGATTTAAGAATAAATGACTTTAGAAATTTTATTAAGGTTGCCATGTATGCAATAATACCAATGATATTTATAGTTGTACAACCTGACATGGGTATGACTATGGTTTCATTTTTCATAGCACTTGGTATATTCTTTGCAGCAGGATTAGATATGAAAGTAATAGGTGCAGGGCTTTTATCAATAATAGTGGCAATAGCCTTAGTTTGGAATTCAGGGCTTATAAAAGACTATCAAAAGGATAGACTTGTTGGATTCTTAAATCCTGATGGAGATGAGTTAGGTATAAATCTTCAATTAACTCAATCAAAAATAGGGATTGGATCTGGAGGATTCTTTGGAACTGGGTTAGATTTAAATGGAGAAGTTGGTGGTTATTCCTCAGAATTCGTACCAGAAAGGCAAACAGACTTTATATTCGCTGTAATAGGTGAACATTGGGGAACCGTAGGAGGAATGGTACTATTATTATTATACGCAATAATGATATATAGAATAATAATGACGGCTAAAACCTCTAAGGATATATTTGGCTCCATAATATGTGTTGGATTTGCCTCTTATTTTATATTTGCTATATTACAAAATATAGGAATGACAATAGGTATAATGCCTATAACAGGAATAACATTACCATTAGTAAGCTATGGAGGAAGTTCATTGCTTACAACTATAGTGAGTATAGCCTTGGTTTTAAACATATCTATGAGAAAGAAAAAGTTAAAATTCTAATAAAAATAAAAGTATTAAGATCAATAATGATTTTAATACTTTTATTTTTTTTATATCTATTATATTTCACTTTGTAATAAAAGTTCTATAAGATGCATAAAAAAAATATATATTAAGTATAATTAAAGATTTCTAGAAAGGAGAAGAAAAAATGGGTAGCTATAACAAAGAATATGAGAAGTATTATAGAAAAATAAATAAGACAAGAAAAACTTCTCCTAATCATGAGGTGAATTTCAAAACTAAAGGTTCTTATAAGAGAAGAGAGAAAGATAGTTTGGGAAAATACGTAATTAAGGAAGTTGTTTTCTCATCAATTTTAGGCTTTTTTATTTTTTCTAGCTTTTTTTTAATGGGACAAGTAGAAAATGAATTTTTAGTAGGATTAAGTAGAAAATTTAAAGAGGTAATATCAACTGATGGATATTATAAAAACTTAGATTTAAATAAAAGTAAAATAGTAGCTACTATTAGTAGTGGAATAAAGGATGGTTTTAATTTAGAGAATTCTAATTTAAAAAAAGAACCTAAACAAGATAGTGAAGAAAAGGTATCAGAAAATAGTGGAGAAGTAAGTGCTTTTAATAATTTTCAGGTTATTGAGAAGGAATCTATAGACTTTTTAAAGGAAAGTAAGGTAATTCCTTTTAATGGAGAAGTCAAAACTTTGGAAAATAATAATTTAAAGGGAAAAACCCTTTATTTAAGTGCTTCAAAGGGAGAGGTGAAAAGTCTTTTAAAAGGAACCATAAGTGAAGTGAAAAATGAAAATGGAACATATACTGTGAAGATGAATTATTATGATGACTTAGAAGTTTTATATTACAATTTAGAAGAGGTGGTAAAAAAAGAAGGGGACAGTATAGAAGAGGGAGATAAAATAGGTATTTCATCTGAGAATGAAAAAGTAAAAGGTGTAATAATTCAAGTATTATTTAAAAATGAGTATGTTAATCCAGAAGAAAGCATGAGGTTTTTAGGAGATAAGCAGTGAAAATCGATAAAAAGATAATTATACAGCTTGTTACATTTTTTATTTTAGGATTTAAATTTAACTTAGCTTTAGCTTTTTTTTGGATTATAATACATGAATTAGCTCATTATTTTGTTTTATTAAAATTAAATATAGAGTCAGAGAAATTTAAACTTCATATTCTAGGAGCTAGATTAGAGATAAAAGATTATGAAGATTTAAGTTCAAGAGAAAAATTAATAGTATGCTTTGCAGGTCCTATTTTAAATGGAATTGTTGCCATAATTTTTTTCTGCATTTATAAATTAATTTTTAAAAGTAAATATATTTATTCTACCTATGAAATAAATTTAGTCCTATTTATTTTTAATTTGCTTCCTACCTATCCCTTAGATGGAGGGAAAATATTAGGAGCAATATTAGAGGAGAAGATGATCTTTAAGGATGTCAATAATATATTGATGAAGATAAGCTATTCATTTGGAATAGCATTTATTTTGTTGTCTATATTAGGAATTCTGATTTTAGGTGAAATAAATATAACTAGTATATTAGCAGGAATATTTATAATCTATTTAAGTTATAATGAGAGAAGAAAGGTAATGTATATAATTATGGGTGATATAACGAAAAAGAGGGAACGATTAATTAATAAGAAATACATAGACAGTAGAGTAACTTCTGTATATTGTGAACAAGATATGGTTAATCTTCTTAGAATTATTGATAAAAATAGATTTAATATATTTTATGTTTTAGATGAAGAAATGAATTTGCTTTATGTCTTAAGAGAAAATGAAATAATAGAGACTTTAAAGACAATTGGAAACATTAATTTAAGAGAATATTACATTAAGTATAGAAAAGAATAAATATATTGGTTATAATTATTCTTTGTGATAGAATAGAAATTGTTAATATGAGAGAAGTATAAAGAGGTATACTTCTCTTTTTATTATAGATATTAGCTTTAATATTTTATAAAAATGTAGGAGGAAACTAAATGGTAAGAATAACTGATGATATTTTATATAGAGTTGAGAAGCCATCTAGATACATAGGTGGAGAACTTAATGAAGTGATAAAAGACCCAAAAGAAGTTGATATAAGATTTGGATTTTGCTTCCCAGATGTTTATGAAGTAGGGATGTCTCACTTAGGATCAAGAATTTTATATCATGTTTTAAATCAAAGAAAAGATACATATTGTGAAAGAGTATATGCTCCATGGCCAGACATGGAAAAGCTTATGAGAGAACATAATATTCCTTTATACGCTTTAGAAACTAAAGATCCTATAAATGAATTCAACTTTTTAGCATTTACTCTTCAATACGAAATGAGTTATACAAATATATTAAATATGCTAAACATGGGTGGAATTCCACTTAGAGCATCAGAAAGAACAGAGAAGGATCCTTTAGTAATAGCTGGTGGCCCTTGTGCATATAATCCAGAGCCTTTATATGATATAGTTGACATATTCCAATTAGGTGAAGGTGAAGAAGGATTAAATGATCTTTTAGATCTTTATCAAAAACATAAAGATAACTTTAATAAGGAAGCTTATTTAAGAGAAGCTAGTCATATTCCAAGTGTTTATATTCCATCATTATATGATGTTACATACAACGAAGACGGAACAATAAAAGAATTTATACCTAAGTACGATGATGTACCTAAAAAGGTTAAAAAGAGAATCATAAATAACTTTGACCAAGTTGATTTCCCAGAAAGTTTAATAGTACCTTACAGTGAAATAGTTCATGACAGAGTTGTTTTAGAATTATTTAGAGGATGTACTAATGGATGTAGATTCTGTCAAGCTGGAATGATATATAGACCAGTTAGAGAAAAGAGCAGAAAAACTTTATTAGATCAAGCTAGAAAAATGCTTAAAGCTACAGGATATGATGAGGTTTCATTAGTTTCACTAAGTACTTGTGATTATTCTGATATTCAAGGCTTAGTAAAAGATCTTATAGAAGAGCACGGAAAGAATAATGTAAGTGTTGCCTTACCATCAATAAGAGTAGATGCTTTCTCAGTTGATCTATTAAAAGAAATTCAAAAGGTTAGAAAAACTGGTTTAACTTTTGCACCAGAGGCTGGTTCTCAAAGAATGAGAGATGTTATAAATAAAGGATTAACAGAGGAAAGAATATTAGAAGCAGCTAAAAATGCTTTTGAATCAGGATGGAGTACAATAAAATTATACTTTATACTTGGAGTTCCTTATGAAACAGTTGAGGATGCTGCAGAAATAGGATTATTAGCAGAAAAAATAGCTGATCAATACTTTGCTGTACCTAAACATATAAGAAATAAAGGACTTAGAATTACTGTAAGTACTTCTATTCTTGTACCAAAACCATTTACACCATTCCAATGGGCACCAATGGAAAAAATGGACATTGTAACTGAAAAAATCAATGCTGTTAAAGGTGCTATAAAATCAAGAAGTATAGTTTACAACTATCATGAGCAAAAAACATCATATATGGAAGCAGTTTTAGCTAGAGGAGATAGAAAACTTTGTGATGTATTAATAAAAGCTTATGAAAAAGGTGCTAAATTCGACGGATGGTCAGAGTATTTTGACTTTGAATTATGGCAAGAAGCTTTAGCTGAGTGTAATGTAGATGGAGATTTTTATGTTTATAGACAAAGAAGCTACGATGAAATTTTACCATGGGATTTCATAGATATTGGAGTAACAAGAAAATATCTTGAAAGAGAAAATGAAAAAGCTAAAACTGGTGAACCTACTCAAAACTGTAGAAAAGGATGTACAGGTTGTGGAGTAAATGTAAACTTTAAAGATGGGGAGTGTTTTGAAGGTGCGATACTTAATTAAATTTACTAAAGATGCAGATATAAAATTTGTTTCTCACTTAGATTTAATGAGAACAATTCAAAGAATAGTAAGAAGAGCTGAGCTTCCAGTTGAATATTCAAAAGGATTCAACCCTCATATGGCCTTAGCAATAGCACAACCTTTATCAGTTGGTGTATATTCTGAGGGAGATTATTTAGATTTAAATTTAACTGAAGATATGAATGAAGAGGCAGTAAAAGAAAAGTTAAATGAATTCTCAGCAAATGGTATTAGATTTTTAGAAGTTTCAAAGAGTCCAGTTATACACAATGTTAAGAGATTGCCAGCAGCTATGGCTCTTTTAGATGCTGCAAATTATACAATAAAAATAAGATATAATGATATTTCTAAGGCTGAAGAAGAAGTTAATGCTTTAATGGCTCAAAAAGAAATAATAACAATAAAAAGAACTAAAAAGGGTGAAAAAGAAGCGGATATAAAACCATTTATAAAAGATTTTAAATGTTGGACTAAGGACAATTATTTAATTGTAAATACAACTATAAGCTGTGGAAGTAGAGAAAATCTTTCAGCAGATCTTTTAGCAAATGTTATAAAAGAAAATACATCAAATGTTAATGAAGAAGCTTTCGTAGAAATAAAAAGAGTTGAGATGTATGCATACAAAGGGGATACATTAGTTCCTCTATATAAATACATCTAAATTAGGAAGTGAATTCATGAGAGATATATACGTAGAAAGAAGAGAAAATTTATTAAGGGTTGCCATAAAGAAAAATAATCTTTTAAGTGAGTGCTATATAGAAGAAGAAAGTCTAGAACCTGTTCAAGGAGAGATATATAAAGGCATAGTTAAAAGAGTAGTTCCAGGAATAAAGAGTGCCTTTATAGATATTGGGTATAGTAAACAGGCCTATATGATACTTGGAGAAGAGGAAAAAGATCTAAAACAAGGAGATGGAATAATTGTTGAGGTATTAAAAGAGCAATTTGGAAGTAAAGGGGCAAAAGTTACTTCAAAAATATCTTTAGCAGGAAGATATTGCGTCTTAGAAACTTCAAGAAATGATATTTCAATTTCAAGAAAGATAGAAAATCTAGAGTTTAAAAAAGAACTTGAAAATTCATTGATAAAACCAAGTGAATTAGGGGTTACTGTTAGGACAAAAGCCCAATCAGCTAGTATTTTTGAGATTCAAGAAGAAATAGAAGAACTATATAGAAACTATAAAGAGGTTATTAGAGAAGGTAAATTCTCCTTAAATCCAAAAAGATTATTGGGTAAAGGAGACCTTATTAATAAGATAATTAGAGATGACATTGATGCTTATACTTCTTCAATAATTGTTGATTCTATAGAAGATTACGAAAGAATAAAAGATAGTATTTCTAATTCTGAATATTTAAAAGTAATTCTTTATGATGATGCTAGAAGTCTTTTTGATTATTATGGTATTGAAAAAGAAATTCTTAGCCTTAGAAATAATAGAGTTAATTTAAATTGTGGTGGAGACATAGTTATAGAAAAAACAGAGGCTATGTATGTTATAGATGTCAATTCAGGTAAGAATACAAATCATAAAAATAAAGAAAAAACTGCCTATGAAACTAATAAAAATGCGGCAATGGAAATTGCTAGACAAATTAAAATTAGAAATTTAGGTGGAATAATATTAGTTGATTTTATAGATATGTATTCACAGGAAAACAAGAAAAAAATATTAGAAATATTAAAAGATGAATTTAAAAGTGATAGCCAAAGAGCTAAAATTTTTCCTTTTACAGAACTTGGATTGGTACAAATAACAAGATATAGAAAAGGAAAAAGTATTTATGAATATATAGAAGAAAATTGCTTAGCATGTAATGGTCATGGAAAGAGATTAAAGTTATCTTATATAAATCTTCTTTTAAGAAATGAGATTTTGAAGAAAAATGGAGAAGGAAAGATAAAAGATTTCCATATAGAAATAAACTCTATTTATGAAAAAGATATTAGAGGAAATATTTTTGAGTTTTTAAAAGAAATTGGAGCATTAGATTTAAATATTTACTTGAATTTTCAAGAATCTAAAGACTTTTATAAAGTAGAACCATTGATCTTTAAAAATCAAATAGAAAGCGTAAAAGAGTATTTGGTGAAGAATATCGAAAAATATTAAATTTAGCTTTACAAAAGGCTTTAGCTATGATAGAATGGCTTTTGTAAACCGCTCACGAATAGGTTTTAAAAATAACTTTAATTAGTTTACCTTAAGTGGCGAGACCGTTATGAGGAGGTGTTTTAATGTACGCAGTATTAACTACAGGAGGAAAACAATACAGAGTTCAAGAAGGAGACGTATTATTCGTTGAAAAACTTAACGCTGAAGTTGACTCAACAGTTGAATTAACAGAAGTTCTTGCAGTCGCTAAAGACGGAGAAATCAAAGTTGGTGCACCAGTAGTTGAGGGTGCTAAGGTTGTAGCAAAAGTATTAGCTCAAGGAAAAGCTAAGAAAGTTGTTGTATTCAAATACAAAAGAAAGAAAGACTACAGAAGAAAAAATGGTCACAGACAACCTTACACTAAGATCGTTATCGAAAAGATCGAAGCTTAATTTTCTGATATGATTAGAGTTAAATTTCAATCAAAAGAAGATAACATAATTTCCTTCACTATTAAAGGACACGCAATGGAATGCAGAGATGCTATTCTAGCTGGAGAGGCGTACGATATGATATGTAATTCCGTATCAGTATTATCTCAAAGTGCAATCATTGGTTTAGATGAGGTTTTAAAACTTAATGTAAACTATGAAATGAGTGATGGATATTTAAAACTAGATCTAAATGGGTTTACCCATGAAGAAATAGTTGAAGCTCAAGTTTTACTTAAAACTTTTGAAATGAGCTTAGCGAGTCTAGTCCTAGGGCTGGATAGCAGTTTAGGAAAGAAAACGCGTTGTAAATATATAGAGATAATAAAAGAGGAGGTGTAGACTATGTTAAAAATGAACCTTCAATTATTTGCACATAAAAAAGGGGTTGGTAGCTCAAAGAACGGTAGAGATTCTGAAGCTAAAAGACTTGGTGTTAAATGTGCAGATGGACAATTCGTTCTTGCTGGAAACATCTTAGTAAGACAAAGAGGAACAAAGATTCATCCAGGTGCTAACGTAGGTAAAGGTGGAGACGATACTTTATTCGCTAAGATCGATGGTGTTGTTAAATACGAAAGACTTGGAAGAGACAAGAAAAAAGCTTCTGTTTACCCAGTAAACGTAGAAGAAGTTATAGCTGAATAATATATTTAGTTTTATAAAAGCACCCTTACTTAGGGTGCTTTTTGATTAATAATAAAAAAATTTAACCATATGAGAACATAGCATTAAAAAAGCTGTGTTTTTATATTAAAGTAAGGTTATAATATACTAAAAAGGAACATTTTATAGAGAAAGCAAGGTGAGAAAACATGTTTATAGATACGGCCAAGATATTTGTGAAATCTGGAGATGGTGGTCATGGTTCTGTTTCTTTTAGAAGAGAAAAATACGTTCCACTTGGTGGACCAGATGGTGGAGATGGTGGAAAAGGTGGAGATGTTACTTTTGTAGTAGATCCAGGAATGACAACTCTTTTAGATTTCAAATATAAGAGAAAATTCGTAGCAGGCAGAGGACAAGACGGTCAAGGTTCTAAATGTTACGGAAGAGATGGTGAAAATTTAACAATAAAGGTTCCAATGGGAACTATAATAAGAGATGTTGAAACTAATAAGGTAATGGCAGACCTTTCTCATAGAGATGATACATATACAATCTGTAGAGGAGGAAAAGGTGGTAAGGGAAATTGTAAGTTCTGTACACCTACAAGACAGGCGCCAACTTTTGCTGAGCCAGGAATGCCAGGGGAAGAAAGATGGGTTGCTTTAGAATTAAAACTATTAGCAGACGTAGGACTTTTAGGATTCCCTAACGTTGGTAAATCAACATTACTTTCAGTGGTAACTAAGGCTAAACCAAAGATAGCTAACTATCACTTCACAACTTTAAAACCTAATTTAGGAGTTGTTGCTGTACCAGGAATAGAGCCATTTGTTATGGCAGACGTACCAGGTATTATAGAAGGAGCTTCAGAGGGTGTAGGTCTTGGATTAGACTTCTTAAGACATATAGAAAGAACAAGACTTTTAATACATGTTGTTGATATTTCAGGAGTTGAAGGAAGAGACGCAGTTGAAGACTTCAAGAGAATCAACGAAGAATTAAAGAACTACAGTGTTAAACTTTGGGATAGACCTCAAATAGTAGTAGCAAATAAATGCGATATGTTATTTGATGAAGAAATTTTTGAAAACTTCAAAGCTGAAGTTAATAAAATGGGATTTGATAAGGTATTTAAAATGTCAGCAGCTACTTCACAAGGAGTAGAGGAAGTAATAAAAGAAGCAGCTAGAATGCTTAAAGATATTCCTGTTACTGACTTAGAAATCCCAGAAGATGAAAGATTCATTCCAGAGGATAAGAAGTTTACATATACTATAAATCCAATAGAAGAAGATGGATTAAAGGTTTATGTAGTAGAAGGTTCATTTGTAGACAGATTATTATTAGCTGTTAATGTAAATGATCCTGATTCATTAAGATATTTCCATAAGGTTCTTAATAATAAAGGAATATTCCATGAGTTAAGAGAGATGGGAATAGAAGATGGAGATATGGTAAGATTAAACGACTTTGAGTTTGAATACTTACTATAATTAATGGAGGATAAATAATGATAACAACAAAACAAAGAGCATATTTAAGAGGATTAGGTGCTAAATTAACTCCTATATTTCAAATAGGTAAAAATGGAATAGAAGATAACTTTTTAAAGCAAGTTGATGATGCTTTAGAAGCAAGAGAGATTTTAAAAATAAATGTTCTTGAAAATAGTGGATTAGAGACAAGAGAAGCTTCAAATTTCATCTGTGAAAGATTAGGATGTGAAGGGGTTCAATCTATAGGAAACAAAATAGTTCTTTACAGAGCATCAAAAAATAATCCTAAGATAGAATTACCTAAAAAAGGGAAGTAATATGAAAAAAATAGGAGTATTTGGTGGAACTTTTGACCCAATACACATAGGCCATATTTATATAGCTTATGAAGCCTATAAAATATTAGAACTAGATGAAGTTATATTCATGCCAGCAGGCAATCCACCTCATAAGAAGTGGAAAGATATAACTGATGAAATAATTAGATATGAAATGGTTAAAAAAGCTATAGAGCCATATAGCTTTTTTTCCATAAATAACTATGAAATAGAGAAAAAAGGATTGAGCTTTACTTATGAAACTTTAAGATATTTACATGAAAGTTTTAAAGAAGTAGAGCTCTATTTCATAACCGGAGCAGATTGTCTTATAAACCTAAATTCATGGAAAAATATAAATGAAATTTTTAAATTTAGTAATTTAGTGGTTTTTAATAGACCTGGATTTGATAAAAATGATTTATTAAAGAGGAAAGAAGAGTTTGATAGAGAATATTGTACTAATATAGTATATTTAGATTTACTTAATATAGAGATAAGTTCTACTCTTATAAGAGAAAGAGTTCATGATTCTCTAGAAGTTAAATTCTTTTTACCGCCAGGTGTAGTGGATATAATAGATAAATATAATTTGTATAGGAGAGAGTAACTATGTGGTCATTAGAGGAAATAAATAATTATGTTAAAGAGACTATTAAGGGAAGTAGATACTCACATACTTTAGGGGTTGTTGAAACTGCTAAAGAACTTGCTAAAATAAATGGAGAAGATATACAAAAGGCAGAATTAGCTGCATTAATTCATGATGTAGCAAAATATATTCCTGTAGATGAACAAGTGAAAATATTAGAAGAGCATGGTTATGAACTAGATGAAATAACCTTAAAATCACCTCAAGTTTTACATGGATTTGTCGGTGCCATAGTAGCTAAAGAAAAGTTTGGAATAGAGGATGAAATGGTTTTAGATGCTGTGAAATATCATACTTTAGCCAAAAAAGATATGAGTACTCTAGAAAAAATAATATATATAGCTGACTATATTGAGCCAGGTAGAGATTTCCCAGGGGTTGAAGAATTAAGAGAAATAACAAGAGAAGATTTAGATAAAGGAGTATTAAAAGGCTTAGAAAATACAATTTTATTTGTAATAAAACAAGGCAATTTAATACATCCCTTAACTATAGAAGCAAGAAATTTCTTAATAATGCAAGAAAAATAATCAAATAATTGGAGAGGGTTATATGGGGAATGAAGAAAATAGATTTGAAAAAAGACAAGATAAGAAAAATATCAATAAAAAAAGCTTGGTAAAAAGAGTAATTTTAGGTGCTTTAGCTTTTATTCTTATTTTTTTTATAAGTATTTTTGGATATTTTTATTTTAAATATGGCAGTTTTTTAGGGGAAGTTTTTAATATAGTTAAAGACGTAAAACAGGATGTAATAAAGGTTGAAGAGCCAATTAATGTACTCTTATTAGGAATGGATATTGGTGATACAAGTGATGTATCAAATAAAGATGCTAAAAGAACAGATACCATAATTCTAGCAAACTTTGATCCTATAACAAAAGAGGCTAAGTTAATATCTATACCTAGAGATACTAGAGTAAAAATTGGAGGAAAGTCTCAAAAAATAAATGCTGCTTACCCAATTGGGGGAGAAAAGCTTGTTAAACAGCTTGTTGGAAATATATTAGGCGTTAAGGTTGATTATGTTGTTAAAGTTGATTATGAAGGCTTTAGAGGCATAATAGATGCTATTGGTGGAATTGACATGTATATAGAGCAGGATATGAACTATGACGATCCAGGGCAGGATTTACACATACATTTCAACAAGGGAGAAACTGTACACCTAGATGGTAAAAAAGCTGAAGAGTTTTTTAGATGGAGAAAAAATAATGATGGTACAGGATTAGCCAATGGAGATGTTGATAGAATAAAAAATCAACAAAAGTTTATAAATGCTGTAATAGATAAGGTTCTATCAGTATCTACCATAACAAAGATAGATAGTATAGCAGAGATTTTAAATAAAAATATAGAAACTAATATTCCTTTAGATGTTACTGTTGCATATGGACTTAAAGGATTAGAGACTGATAAGAATAATATAAAAATGATGACTTTACCTGGAGAAGGTAAATATGTTGGAAATGTTTCTTATTATATTCCTGATGAAAAGGCTACTAAAGAATTAAGAAGTCAATTAAACAGTAGTAATTTAAGTGGAAGAAAAAATGTTATTCCTAGTGCTGCTAGAGGAGATTTATCCATAAAAGTTTTAAATTGTACAAAAATAAATGGCTTAGCTGCAAATGTACAAAAACAATTAAATGAAAACGGATATGATAAAGTTGATGTTGGAAATGGAGATCCAAGAGAAAAATCAGAGATTTTGATAAAGGATGAAAGTTCTAGAGCTTTTATGGAAAATGATTTAAAGATAGATAACATTAAAAAGGGCATTTCATCTAAGTATGATGGAAATGGAAACTATGATGTAGTAATATTACTAGGAAAAGACTTTAAAAATTTCGGAGAGATGAAATGAGTATTTTAGAAAGTAAAATAACTAAAGAGTATGATAAAAGAAAAATAAGAGAATTTTTAAAAGAAGAGTTAGGATTGTCTTCAAGATTAATAAGAAGTGCAGCCATAGACAAGAGAATTAAGGTAGATGGTGTTGCTGTAAAGATGAACTATGTTGTTAAAACTGGTGAAGAGATAAAAATCGAGCTTTCAAAAAAGGAATCTCAAAATATTGAACCAGAAAAAATGGATATAGAAATAGTTTATGAGGATAGTGACATATTAGTTTTAAATAAGAAACCTTTTATGGTTGTACATCCTACAAGAAGCCATCCTAATGGAACCTTAGCTAATGGTATATTATATTACTTTAAAGAGAGTAATCAAGATTGTATAGTTAGACTAGTTAGTAGATTAGATATGAATACTTCAGGACTTATAATCATAGGTAAAAATCAATATGCTCATATGGTTTTATCTAATGAAATGAAAACTGATAAATTTCAAAAAAGATATTTAGCTATAGTTCATGGAAATTTAGAAGAAAAAGAAGGAACTATCAATAGACCAATTTATAGACCAGCAGAGGATACTATAAAAAGGGTTGTAGATGAAAGAGGGCAAGAGAGCATAACTCACTACAAGGTTATAGAAAGTTATAATGGTGCCGATTTAGTTGAATGTTTACTAGAAACTGGGAGAACACATCAGATAAGAGTGCATCTAAGCAGTTTAGGTCATCCTATATTTGGAGATTCTTTATATGGAACAGAGGATGAAGAGTTTATATCAAGACAGGCACTGCATGCTTATGGATTAGATTTTTATAGTCCAAAGACCAAGGAACCTTTAAGCTTAAGGGCAGATCTTCCAGAGGATATGAAAGAGTTAATAAATAAATTAAAAAACAAGTAGTTTTAAGCATTGGCTTAAAACTACTTGTTTTTTAATTATAAAAATATGAATTACGTTTTTTTCTATTTCTTATTCTTTTTATAGTTGATATAAGTCTAATCATAAATAGTATTAAGATTATTAAAAATATTAAACCTATAACACCTAAAGCTATGTAAAATCCACTAAAACCCTTTAATTTAAACATAATTTTTTCAAAACTTGTATAAGTTATATCATTACTGTTTAAAAGATTTAAGGTTTTATAAGGAGTATTTCCAATCATAAGTGTTCCAGTAAAAGAATCAGTATCTTTTAATATGTCAGTACCCCTAGATATAGGTTTAGTTGCTTTTACTGAAAAGTCTATGTTTAAATTTTTCTTTATTTCATCTGTAGATAAGTTCTCTATTTCAGAGTTCTTAAATGTTTTATAAATATCTTCAGGAACTACTAAAGATAAGGTGTTCTTATCATCAATGTAATATTCTTTTACAACATCATTTTTAGAATATAATTTAACTAAAGAAAAATTATCAAAGCCATAATCTAAAAGATTTTTTGTATCTTCATAGTATTGATCCTTAGTGTCATAACCTAGTAGGGTAAGGATTAATTTTCTATCACCCCTTTTAGCTGCACAAGTAAATGTATGCCTTGATTTAGTTGTATATCCTGTTTTGTTACAAAAAATATCTTTATTATAATATGGGCTTGTTTGGTGAATAAGTTGATTATTATTATTTGCCCATATAGGTTCTCCACTTACAATGCTTTTAGGCATTTCATAAACTGTTTTTTTTGTAATTTCATCAATTATTGGATTTTTTGAAGCTGCATTCATTATTAGAGCTAGATCATAAGGGGTAGTCATATGATCATCCTCAAAAAGTCCACTAGCATTAACAAAGTGAGTATTTTTAGCTCCTAATTCTTCTGCACGCTCATTCATAAGCTTTGCAAATTTTTCTTCAGAGCCAGAAATATGTTCAGCTAAAGCTACAGCAGCATCATTAGCTGATTGTATTAATAATGCATTAAGCAATTCTTCAACTGTATATTTATCTCCTTCTTGAAGACCAACACGGGTTCCTTCAGCTAAAGGAGGATTCTTTCCTATAGTAACAACATCATTTAAGTTAGCTTTTTCTACTGTAAGTAAAGCTGTCATAGTTTTAGTAGTAGATGCAGGAGCAAGTTTTTCATTAGCATTTTTTTCAGCTAAAACCTCCCCTGTAGTTCCATCCATAAGAACCATTCCTTCACCTTTAATTTCCGGTACATTACTTTCAGCAAAAACATTAGTACTTAAAATTAAAGAGAAGATAAAAGCCATAGATATTATAAAATTAAGTTTTATTTTTAAATTCTTAAACTTTATACTCATAGAGCCTCCAAAATTTTTAATTTTAATTGCAATAATTATTATAACAATAATAGAGTATATTTTCTATAAATTTGTATTAATTTGGTACTCAAAAATGGAGAAATTGTCAATAATGTTAAAGAAATATGAGAATTTATTGATTTGAAACTTTATTTTTTAATAAATTTCTAAGAATTTATATAATATGGAGGAGTCATGAAGAGAAAAGAAAAAATTATAGGTAGTTTAATAATTGCTGTAATAGCTATTTTATTTTTATTTATTGGTTACTCAAAGACAAATGATAAAAAAATAAGTAATAGTGATATGGAAAAACTATTTTTAGATAGAGAGGAATCAGAAGAGAATAATGAATTAGAAAAGTTTAATGAAAAAGAATCAGATTCAAAGAAAGAAGAGAGTAATAATATTAAAGAAGAAAAAGATAGTGATATAGAAAGTGAAAAAGAAGAAAAAGAAACTAGCTTAGGTGAAGAAAAAATAGTTGTAGAGATTAAGGGCGAGGTAAAAAAGCCTAATGTCTATGAATTAAAAAATGGAAGTAGAATTTATGAGCTTATAGAAGAAGCAGGAGGACCAACTGATGAAGCAGATTTAAGTAATATAAATAGAGCTTTATATTTAAGTGACGGGCAATGTATAGTGATTAAAAATATAAATGATGTTGAAAGTGAAGAGGCAAATTTAAATGAAAGCTTAAATGCTGAAGTTACTAATAGTATTCCTACTAATTCATCAGGTGACAAAGGTGAGAAAAATGAAAGTTCAGTTATAAATATAAATACTGCCTCTAAAGAAACACTTATGACCTTAAATGGAATAGGAGAAAGTAAGGCACAGGCCATAATAGATTATAGAGATGAAATTGGCGGATTTAAAAGTGTTGATGATATTACAAATGTAAGTGGTATAGGAGAAAAAACCTTAGAGAAGATAAAAGATAAAATTTCTATAAAGTAATATGATATAATTAATATTATTATTTAGAAAAGAGGTGGAGTTTTATGATAGAAAAAAGATTAACTGAGCTATCAAAGACTTCTGGTTGAGCAGCCAAAATAGGGCCGGGGGCTCTTTCAGAAATTTTAAGTAAATTACCAAAGATGAATGATAAAAATTTGATTGTTGGAATAGATACATCTGATGATGCGGCAGTATATAAATTAAATGATGAAATGGCAACAATACAAACATTAGATTTCTTTACTCCAATAGTAGATGACCCATATACCTTTGGACAGATAGCTGCAGCAAACTCCTTAAGTGATGTTTATGCCATGGGAGGAAAGCCTATAGTGGCATTAAATATAGTTTGTTTTCCTAATTGCTTAAATATGAATATATTAGGTGAAATATTAAGAGGGGGAGCAGATAAGGTATTAGAGGCTGGAGCTGTAATAGTTGGAGGACATACCGTTCAAGATGATGAACCTAAATATGGTTTATCTGTTACAGGAATTGTTCATCCAGATAAAGTTCTTAAAAACTATGGATCAGAGACAGGTGATATTTTAATATTAACTAAACCAATTGGTCTTGGAATAATAAATACAGCTATTAAGGCTAAGATAGCTTCTAAGGAAGCTTATGAAAAAGCAGTAAAAGTAATGGCATATTTAAATAAGTATGCAGGTGAAATAATAACTGACTATCATATAACATCATGTACGGATATAACAGGATTTTCACTAATAGGGCATGCATATGAAATGGCAGAACCATCTAAAAAAACCTTTAGAATCTTTAAAGATGCAATTCCATTTATTAAAGAAGCTAAAGAATATGCTAGTATGGGATTAATACCAGCTGGGTGTTATGAGAATAAAAGATACTTAGAAGGAAAATATCTTCTAAATAATGTTGAAAGTTGGATGGAAGATATATTATTTGATCCTCAAACATCAGGTGGATTATTAATCAGTTGTAAAGAGAAAGATTACATAGACATACTAACTAGATTAGAAAAGTTAGAGGTAGAAAGTTCTGTTATAGGACGTGTTGAAGATTTCAATGATGCATATATAGTAGTAGAGTAATTTTTAGGAGGATAACATGACAAAAGAACTTCTTAGAGCTTTGCCTAAGATAGATGAAATACTTGGTATTTTTAATGAGGACTTTTTAAATGAAAATGGGAGAGAAACAGTTGTAAGTGCTTTAAGAGATATAATCAATGAAAATAGGAAAGCTATTCTAAATGAAGAGGTAGATTATGCCTTAACTAAGGAAGAAGCTAAGAGTAAATGTGAGCATAGATTACTTAAAAAAAGAGAAAGAAATTTAAAAAGGGTTATTAATGGAACAGGTGTTGTTATTCATACTAATTTAGGAAGATCTTTGTTAAGCAAAGAGGCCACTGAAGCAGTTGCTTTAGCCGCTTCAAGCTATAGCAATCTAGAGTATGATTTAGAAAAGGGAGAAAGAGGATCTAGATACTCCCTTATAGAAGGTATCATAAAAGATATTACAGGAGCTGAGGCAGCCTTAGTGGTAAATAATAATGCAGCAGCTATAATGCTTGTATTAAATTCTCTTTGTGAAAATAAAGAGGTAATTGTTTCTAGAGGGGAACTTGTAGAAATAGGGGGCTCTTTTAGAATTCCAGAAGTGATGAATTTTTCAAGAGCTAAGCTTGTAGAAGTGGGAACAACTAATAGAACACATTTATATGATTATGAGGATGCCATAACAGAAGAAACTGGAGCCTTTTTAAAAGTTCATAGCTCAAACTTTAAAATATTAGGTTTTACTAAGAGTGTAAGTGCTAATGAGATATGTAACTTAGCAAAGGAAAAGGATATACCTGTAATAGAGGATATTGGAAGTGGTGTTTTAATTGATTTAAGTAAATATGGATTAGAAAAAGAGCCTACAGTAATAGAAAGTTTAGAAGAGGGAGTAGATGTTGTAACATTCTCTGGAGATAAGATGCTTGGTGGAGCACAGGCTGGAATTATTGTAGGTAAAAAGAAATTAATAGATAAAATAAAAAGGAATCAATTAACTAGAGCTCTAAGAGTTGATAAATTTACTTTAGCTGCTTTAGAAATTACTTTAAAACATTATTTAAATGAAAAAGAGGCAATTGAAAAAATACCAACTCTTCATATGATGACTTTAGATTTAAAGGAAATAAAAGAAAGAGCTAATAGACTTTATAAGAATTTAGAAGGATTAAATAAGTTCTATAAATTTTCTATAGAAGAAGGTGAATCAACAGTTGGTGGAGGTTCAATGCCAGATAGCAAATTAAGTACTTATTTACTTAGAATAGATTCAGATAGCATAAATGAAGTTAATTTAGAAAGAGAGCTAAGAGAATATAAAATACCTATAATAACTAGAGTTTATAAAGGGGCAGTTTATATAGATCTTAGAACAATCTTAGAAGATGATTATGAAGTCATATTTAATGCTTTAAAGGAAATAGGTGAAAAATAGATGAAACATGTGATTATAGGAACATCAGGGCATATAGATCATGGTAAAACAACTCTTATAAAGGCTTTAACAGGTAGGGAAACTGATAAGCTTGATGAGGAGAAAAAAAGAGGTATATCAATTAACTTAGGGTTTACTTTCTTTGATTTGCCTTCAGGAAAAAGAGCAGGAATAATTGATGTTCCAGGGCATGAAAAATTCATCAAAAATATGTTAGCAGGAGCTACATCACTAGATGTAGTTCTTCTAATTATTGCCCTAGATGAAGGAATAATGCCTCAAACAAAGGAACATTTAGAAATATTAGAACTTTTAGAAGTTAAAAAGTGCATAGTAGCCTTAACTAAAAGGGATTTAGTTGATGAAGAATGGGCAGAAATGATAAAAGAAGACATAAAGAATTATTTAAAATCAACTAGTTTTAAAGATGCAACCATGATAGAAGTTTCTTCTAAAACTAAAGAAGGAATTGATGAATTAATAACTGAGATAGATAGTGCAGTAGAAGAAATAGAGCAAAAGGACAAGGAAGGTCATTTTAGACTAGCTGTGGATAGAAGCTTTTCAGTAAGTGGATTTGGAACAGTAGCCACAGGAACTATATTAAGTGGAAGTGTAAAGTTAGGTGATTTAGTCCAAATTAATCCAAGTGGAATAGAAGCTAGAGTTAGAAATATCCAAGTTCATGATGAGAATGTTGAAATAGGGGAAGCTGGTCAAAGATGTGCATTAAACTTATCAGGAGTTACTAAAGAGGAAGTAACTAGAGGAATGGTTGTTTGTACTTATAATACTATTGAGCCATCTTACATGGTAGATTGTAAGCTTATATACTTAAAGTCTAATGAAAAAAACTTAGTTAATAGGCAGAGAGTAAGAATATATCATGGTACATCAGAGATATTTGGAAGAATAGTCCTACTTGATAAAGAGGAGGTAAAGCCTGGTGAAGAGGCATATATACAGTTAAGACTAGAAAGTGAAATATGTGCTCAAAAAGGTGATAACTTAGTTATAAGAAATTATTCTCCTATGACAACCTTAGGTGGAGGTAAAATAATAAATCCTGTAGCAAAAAAAGCTAAAAGGTTTAAAGAGGATTATTTAAATGAACTAAAGCTTATGGAAAAAGGTAGCATAGAGGATATAATTGAAAATGTAGTACTATCTTTAAGTGAAACCTTCCCAAACTCACAAGAGGTCATAAAAGGACTAGGAAGAAATATAGATAATATAGATTTTATATTGGAAAAGCTTTGTGAGGATAAGAAAATTATAGGAATAGATAATGGTAAATCTAAAGTATTTATTCATAATAAATTTTTCACTAAAAAGAGTGAAGAAATTTATGAAACTCTAAGAAGATTCCATGAAGAAAATCCATTAAAAGTAGGGATGAATAAAGAAGAACTTAGAAGTAAGAGTTTTTCAAATAAGATTAAGCAAAAAATATTCCAAAGCTTCTTAGAACTTATGAAGGAAAAAGAGATAATAAAGGAAGGAGTTAATATAATTTCACTAAAGGATTTTGAGATAAAACTAACAAAAGCTCAAAAGGGGATTAGGGAAAAAATATTAAAAGCTTATTTAGAAGGTGGAATAGTTTCTCCAAAGATAAAAGACATCATTGAAGATAAAAAGTTAGAAAAGGAATATATAAAAATATATAACCTTTTAATTGAAGAGGGAACTTTAATTAAACTTCCAGAAGAGGTTGTAATGCACAAAGAGGTATTACAAGTGGTTAAAGAAAAAATAATAGAATGGCTAAATAAAAATGGTTCTATTACTTTAGGGGAAGCTAAGGAGATTTTAGGCGTTTCTAGAAAGTATTTAGTAGCAATTTTAGAATATTTAGACAATGAAGAAATAACTAAAAGAGTAGAAGATAAGAGAGTTTTAAATTAAATAGAGAGTTCTAAAAGGGAAGTTTGGTCTTATAAGCTTCTCTTTCTTATATTCATAATTAAAATGTAATAGTTTTGCCATAATAATACACTATAATTAAATAGATTTGATTTACATAAGATAATAAATATAGTATATTTAATTAATGTATTTCAGAATAATATTTAATGCTTTTAGGAGGATATTATGGACGATAACAAATTCACTAAAGAGCAAGAAAATGCTTTAAAAAGTGATGAAACATCAGTAACAAATGAGAAAATGGACTCATATGAAAAAGAAGCAGCGGTGTTAGAGAGTATATCATTAGATACCAATACTATGGCTATTGATGAGGAATTTATGAATAAACAAGATAAAGACAAAAAAGATATTGGTGAAAAAGGTGAGAAAGAGACTTCTTTCTTTAAAAGATTATTAGAAGGAATTATAGATCAAACAGTAGTATTATTATTATCTTTAGCAGCCTTCTTTATAGTAGATTTGCTAATGAGACCTTTTGGCTATAAGATATCTTTAGAAGGAAGAATTCCTTTTTATTTTGTAATATTTGTTATTATGAACATACTTTACAGAGCTATAATGGAAGGTAGAAAGTTCAAATTAACATTAGGTGAAAAAGTTTTTAGAAAATAAATAATTTATTAGTAAGGGAGACAACTAATGAGAAAAGGTAATGAAATAGAATTATTAGTAGAGGGAATAGAGTTCCCTGCTAAAGGATTCGGCTTTGTAGATGGATTAAAAGTTTATGCTAAAAATACTTTCCCAGGACAAAAAGTCTTTGGTAGAGTAACTAAGAAAAGAAAAGAGTATGCAGAAATTAGAGTTTCTGAAGTAAGAGAAAAAGCTAGTTATGAGGAAGACCAAAAGTGTCCACACTTTGGAGTATGTGGAGGATGTTCTTCTCAAACAATTCCTTATGAGAAACAATTAGAGCTTAAGGTTGAACAAGTTAAAGATTTATTTAAAGAGGCTGAGGTTCCAACAGGAGAGTTTTTAGGTATAGAAACTAGTCCGATTCAATGGGAATATAGAAATAAGATGGAATACACTTTTGGAGACGAAGAAAAAGGTGGAGAACTTACCCTTGGAATGCATATGAAGGGAAAATCTTTTGGAATAGTAAATGTTGATAAGTGTGTATTAGTTGATGAAGATTTTAGAAATATACTAGATACAACAGTTAAATATTTCAGAGAAAAAGGACTACCTTTCTATAAAATAATGCCTAGAACAGGGTATTTAAGATACCTAGTAGTAAGAAAAAGTGTTAAGACAGAAGAAATTCTTGTGAATTTAGTTACTACAACTCAAATAGATTTTGATTTAACAGAGTTTACTGAGATTATAAAAGGATTAAACTTAAAAGGAAAATTAAAATCAATAATACATACAGAAAGTGATGCTTTATCAGAGGCTGTTATACCAGAGAAAGTAAACATTCTATATGGTGATGATTTTATAACAGAAAATCTTTTAGGATTAAACTTTAAAATATCTCCATTCTCATTCTTCCAAACAAACTCACTAGGAGCTGAAAAGCTATATAGCATAGTGAGAGATTTTATGGGAGCTGCGGACAATAAGGTAGTATTTGATCTTTATTGCGGAACAGGAACAATAGGTCAAATAGCAGCGGGAAAAGCTTCTAAGGTTATTGGAATTGAACTTATAGAAGAGGCAGCTATGGCAGCTAATGAGAATGCAAAATTAAATGGATTAAATAATTGTAACTTTATAGCTGGAGATGTAGCCGAGGTTATAAAAACAGTTAAGGATAAACCAGACATAATAATTTTAGATCCACCAAGAAGTGGGGTACATCCAAAGGCATTAGACTACGTTATAAAATTTAATGCTCCACAAATAATATATGTTTCATGTAATCCAAAAACTCTAGTAACTGACTTAAAAGTTTTAGAAGCTAAGGGATATGAAATAGAAAAAACTTTACTTATGGATATGTTCCCTAACACTCCTCATGTTGAGTGCTGTGTGAAGCTAAAAAAAAATAATTAAATTTAGAATGGAAGATGCGAAAATCTATAATAGATTATCGCATCTCCATTTTCTTTTATTTCAATTCTTTTAACAAATCTATGCAGTACATCTGGAGTTAGCTTGTTTAAATCAAGGATTTCGCTACGTAAAGTTTTAATTTCATTTAACAGATTTTCAAAATTAAGTTCTTTATTAAATGATTTAAGTTTACTCTCTTTTAGTGTTAACTTTTCTATCTTTGAATCTATAGCACTTATAAATAGCTTATAATTTTCATTAGTTATTGTCTTGTTTATTAAGTATACAAGAGCTTCATTTTTCTGTTTTAAAAGAGAATTCTTTTCATCTTCTAAAGATTTAAGATTAGTTTTGTTATCTAAAATACACTTAGAAATAGTGGATTCAATATCACGAAAAATCTTATCATCGTTTATACAGGAGATAAAATAATTTATATCACTTAATATTTTTTTTGATAAGGCTTCCTCACGTATTATATGGTCACTACAAGCCTTTTTACCATGTTTATTAAATGAACCACAAACATATCCTTTTCTATTTTTCTTAAAGTGCATGCCTTTTTTACAATCATTACAAAACATAATGTTAGTGAATAAATGAGTTTTTTGATGATACTTTTTATGTTTACGTTCTTTGATAATACTTTGAACTAGATAAAAAGTATCTTTATCAATAATAGGCTCATGGGTTTCTAAAACTCTTATAATTTTATCTTTAGGATTAGCTATTCTTTTACTACTAGTTACACTAAGCTTAGTTTCTTTAGATTGCACTAAATTACCTATATATGCTTCATTTTGAAGTATAAGTCTAATTGTTGAGCCATGCCATTTATCGTTAGCATTACGCTTGTTAGCTACCATTGCGGGAGTAGGCTCACCTTCGTTATATAGTTTCATTGCAATTGAATCAAAACCACTACCTAAAATATACTCTTTAAATATACGTTTAACTATATTAGGCGTATGGTCGTTCCTAACATATAGTTTATTGTCCTTTAGGTAATATCCATAAGGAGGAGTACCGCCTGTAACTAATCCAGAATTGGCTTTAGTTTTAAATGTATGTTTTATACGCTGACTTGTTCTTTCTGATTCTTGTTCATATAGCCAGGCTCTAAGACCAAATAATTCTAAGTCTCCTTTTATTGTATTTATAGCATTATCTAGAGTTAGTATGTGTATATTATTTTCTTCTGCTATACGTTTAGTTTTATGAGCTAGTTCAGAATTTCTAGCAAGTCTAGATAGTTCTTTAGCCATAATAATATCAAATTTTTTTTCTTGTGCATCATTTAACATTCTTTTAAAAGCAGGTCTATTTCTGTCATTTGTTCCACTTTCTATATCTGTATAAATTTCATATATAGTCCAACCACGTTCTAGTACATAGTTTTCGAAAAGTAGTTTTTGGTTAGCTAGTGAACTTTGTTGTTCTTCAAATTTAGTTGATACTCTAATATATATAGCACATTTCATAATTTACATCTCCTTTTCAAAAGATGTAGTGTGATTAAGAGTAGAATAGTATTCTTTTACCTTATTGTCAATTCTTTCTTTTATCAATGAATTGACAATATCCTCTATTTTTAATGGTGAATTGTTTTCAAAAACTCTTTCTATAAAAATATCTTTTTCCATAAGTTTCTCCTCCAAATTATCATTTATATATATAATTTTTAAAGCTGAATAAAAATCCTATAAAAATTTAACTTTTTTGAAAAAAACTCAAATCATTGACGAATTTACGATAAAAAAAGGATTTATAGAAGATTTTATAAACTTATTATATTGAATACTGTTTTTATACAGATATAGAAAGGAAATAAGTAGGAATTTTGCAGACTTTTATTATGTAATACTAGATAAATAGAGGTTTAATAAAAGATTTTACTTTGGCAAAGGGGGATAAGTATGGTACATACGGCAGAGTTTTATATAATAATAACTGAAGAGGAGGCTAACAAGATATTATTTCAAATATCAGGAATCAATATATTAAGATTTGATTTTGGAAATATTATTTTAAAGAAAATTTCATTAGGAAGTAAAATAGAGTGGAGATTATTAGTATATGTTGATTTTATTATAATGTTAGGAAAAACAGATATTTTAGAATCAGATATAAATGATGTAATAAATAAAGTTAATGCGAAGGTATATAATATTTTAAATCGCAACTATGAATTAGTACTTTATAGATTAGATTATAGATATGATGCTATTATTGAAAGTTCTAAAGAAAGAGATGTTCTTATAAAGCTTTTCAATAAGAATAAGATTAGAGTAAATTACATGAGAAAAATTAAAAAATATAAAAGTAGTGTAAGATATTATTCAAAAAGTCGGAGTGACAATATATATGATAAAGAAGCTGAGCGAATAGCTAAAAAGAAGGAAGTTAAATACTTTGAGAAAAATGTTATAAGATTTGAAGCTCAAATAAAACATGAGCATTTAAGATATAATAAAAAAAAGTATGGAATTGCTATGAAGCTTCAAGAATATTTTACATTTGAAAAATATGTAAAGTATATGGATAAGATGATAGTAAGTGTATTAAAAACAGGAGATTATTATAATTTATATAATGCATCTAAAATAATAAAAAATTTTGATATTAATGAAAAGGATAAGAAGATACTTATTGAATTTCTAAAATTTACATCATTAAAAAGGTCTCTTACGGCTAGCTATGAAAAATTTGGAAGATATAAATATGAGAAGTGTATAAATTTATTAAGTATAATGGATATAAATCCAATAATAATTCCTGAAAAAGATAGAATTTCATTTATAAAAAATCCTTTAAAGAATTTAATAAATCAAGAGTTCTATAAAAATAAAAGAAGCCAATGATTATACTCATGGCTTTTTTATTTTATTACTTTATAAATTCATAGATTCAAACTCACCTATACGTCTGTAAAATGTATTGTTTTTAAGTCCAAGAGTTTTTTTGAAAAATTTGGTGGTAATTTTTCCGTTTTTCCATTGATAATATAATTCTTTGAAATCAGAGTTGAAATCTATGTTTTGTTTAGGTCTACCAAATTTAATACCTCTAGATTTAGCCGATGCTATACCTTCAAGCTGACGTGTCTTTATATTTTTATATTCTGTATCAGCAACATATGATAAAAGTTGTAGAACAAGGTCAGAAATTAAATTTCCTAAAATATCTTTATTTTTTCTAGTATCTAAAAGCGGCATATCTAAAATAACTATATCAATACCGATTTTCTTAGTAAGATATTGCCATTCATTTAATATTTCGAAATAATTTCTTCCAAATCTATCAATACTTTTTACATATAAAATATCTCCTTTTCTTAAAATTTTTTTCAAAAGTTGATATTGTTCTCTAGAAAAATTCTTACCAGTTTCTTTATCGATATAAATATCTCTTTCATCAATATTTAAATTTATTTCCTTTAAATAGTCTAATTGCCTTTGTGGATTTTGCTCCTTAGAACTAACTCTTACATAATAAAAAGTTTTATTAATCATATTAACATTCTCCTCTTCTTAAATTTTAATATTATATCAATAATATTGTTTCAAAATATATAAAATCCTTTTGAAAAAAATTATTGCAAGAAAGAACTTTTTGAAATGAAAAATTAAAGTGTTTTTATTAAAATTATTCATGTTTCAAAAAGTATAATTTTTGAAATATATTTTTATTTATTTAAGATTATATAAGAATATAAAAAGATATTTTTATATATATAGAAATATTTTTTTATTACTAGAGTTTAGTAATCATATTAGTAACTTTAATATATATTACATCTATTTAGAATAAAAAATTATAAATTATAAATTTTGTATTCATTTGATTACTTATATGTAAAAAAATGATTAAAAAGGTAGGAAAATAAATTAGATTTGTTATAATTAAAATGTAAATTTTATATAAATTTAGTTTTGAAAGGAAGGAATTGAAAATATTAAATAATAGTATTTATAAAATATGAATTAATTAGTGATATACTACAAATTTTATATATAAAAATATTGAATATAAGAAAAAAGTAATTAATAAATATTTTACATAAATAGTAGAGTTGAATTATGAAAATAGGTAGTTAAATATTATTTGAAACATTTAAGCAAAAAATATAAATTAAAGGAGTTATTTTGAAATGAAAACATTGTTTGAAGCTTGTAAACCAAGGGAAAATGTATTTGATGAATATAATAGAGAAGATGTATTAAATCTTTCAGATTTGATAGAAAATAAAATAAATCCTTATGAGTTTTTTACTGAAAATTACATTACTGTAGGTATGGAAAGGTTATTTGAATATGCATTTAATAGATTTAAAAGAAAGTCTCCAACTGGAATAATAAAATTAACTCAAGCTATGGGGGGAGGAAAAACTCACAATATGTTAGCTTTGGGTTTATTAGCTCAAAACCCTAATTTTAGAGATAAAATTTTAGGTGATAAATATAATGATGATTATTTAGGTAAAATTAAAGTTGTTGCTTTTACAGGAAGAGAAAGTGACGCTCCTTATGGAATATGGGGAGCAATTGCAGAACAATTAGGGAAAAGAGAACAGTTTAATAGTTATTATACTCCGTTATCAGCGCCAGGGGAAGGTGCTTGGATAAAATTATTACAAGGAGAACCATTACTTATTTTATTGGATGAATTACCACCATATTTAGAAAATGCAAAATCAAAAATGATTGGTAATTCAGATTTATCAGTTGTTACAATAACTGCATTATCTAATTTGCTTTCAGCATTAGGAAAAGAACAATTATCAAATGTTTGTCTTGTTATTTCTGATTTAAAGGCAACTTATGAATCAGGAAGCGAACTAATTCAAAAAACGTTTAAAGAATTAGAAAATGAAGTTGGACGTTCAGCTATAGATATAGAACCTGTAGGTAGTTCATCTGATGAAATATTTTATATTTTAAGAAAAAGATTATTTGAAGAAGTAGCAGATAATAATGAAATAAATAAAATTGCTTTAGGATATAAAAAGGCAATTAATGAAGCAAAAAAAATGAATTTGACGAATATTTCAGCTGAACAGGTTTATGTTGCAGCTAAAGATTCATATCCATTTCATCCATCAATAAAAGACCTTTATGCAAGATTTAAAGAAAATCCAGGATTTCAACAAACAAGAGGATTAATACGTTTGATGAGAAAAATAGTTGCACAATTATACTCAGGAGATAATTGTCAGGCTAAAAGTAAGTATATGATAAATGTCTTTGACTTTGATTTAAATGATAGAAAAATGTTTTCTATCGTTACACAAATAAATCAATCATTAACTAATGCTATTTCTCATGATATTGCTGCCAATGGAATGTCTGTAGCAGAACAAATGGATATTAATTATAGTACAAAAATAGTTCAAGAAATAGCAAAGCTTATTTTAGTATCATCTTTAGCTGATATACCGCATGCTCTTTTGGGATTATCAATTTCAGAAATTATAGGGAATTTATGTGAACCTTCTAAAGATATTACTAATGTAAAAAAATCTTTAGAAGAGTTTAAAGTTAAAGCTTGGTATTTAGAATGTGATAAAGATGGAAGAATATTTTTTAAAAATACTAAAAATATGATTGCTGAAATGTGTTCATTAGTAGAAGGATATAGTAATGAAGAGGCTAAAAAAGAGTTAAGAAAAATATTAAAAGATTTATTTGAGCCTAGTATTAAAGACTGTTATCAACAACTAGAAGTTTTCCCAGCAATAGATGAAATAGAGCTATCTTCAGATAAGGTAATGCTAATTATATTTGAACCTTATAGTGGCAATAGACTTCATCCAGACTTAGAAAAATTCTACAATAGTACATCATATAAAAATAGAGTAATGTTTTTATCTGGACAAAGAGATACAATGAAAAGATTATATATTGCAACTAAAGAATTAGCAGCTATAAAAACGATAATTAGACGAATGAGAGATGATAAAGTTCCAGAGACAAATCAGCAATATCAAATAGCGTTAGATACTCAAAGTAAAAAGATGATTTCAGTAATACAATCTGCAAGGGAAACATTTGTTACTTTATATTATCCTAATAAAAAGGGAATAGCATCAGCTGATTTTAATATGGAGTTTAGAGAAAATAAATATGATGGTGAGGAGCAAATAACAAAATTATTAAAGAATAAGATGAAATTCACAGATGATGTTTCAAGTGATTTATTTATTAAGAAAATTGAAGATAGGTTGTTTACTAGAAACGAAATGATGTGGAGTGAAATAAAGGAAAGAGCAGCAGTAAATACAGTATGGCAATGGTATATACCATCAGCTTTAGATAAAGTTAAAGACGAATGTATAAAGAAGGATATTTGGAGGGAGCATGGTTCGTATATAGAAAAAGGACCTTTTGAAAAAGAACATACTAGTGTTTCTATTGAGAAAATTATGGTGGATGATAAAACTGGAGAAAGTGTATTAAGGGTTAGGCCTAAATATGGTGATAAAGTATATTATGAAATAGGTGGTGTTGCAACAACTGCATCTATGGAAGTTGAAGATAAGAATAATTTTAGAACTTATGAATTAGAATTATCATTCTTGTGTGTAGATAGTTCTAATGTGCATAAAACTGGAGAGGCTGTAACTTGGACAGATGAACCTAAAGTTAGATATCAAATTAGAGATATTGAGGAAGGGAAAGTTTTGAAACTAGAAACTAATCCTAAAGCTAATATTAGGTATACTACTGATGGGTCAAATCCAAAAGAAAATGGTGGTATATATGATGGAGAATTTCTAGTTCCAGAAGGAACAAATTTTGTTCAATTCGTTGCCGAATATAAAGGAAAATACTTTACTGTAGACAGTATAAAAATAGATAAAGAAAAAACAATCAAAATTAATATTGATAAGGATAGAAAGATAACTATATACAAATATTTTAATCGAGTTGACACAAAATCAACTTATGATGATATTAAAGCATTAAGAAAAGTTAATGCTAAGGTAAGAGATGTTGTTTTAAAGTTAGAAAATAATGATGAAGATAGATGGTTAGAGCTTTCATTAGACAACAAGACAATAGTGGATTTAGATAAATTAGAAAATACAATTGATATATTAAAATCATCATTTATTGAGGGAAATAAAACTAATATTACTTTTGAATATAATATTATAGATTTTGATAAAGGAGAAAATTTCTTGGAATGGATAAATGAAAAAGGATTAAGTTTATCAGAATTTAACGAAAGTGAGATAGTGCAGTAATATGGGAACTAAGAGATTAAGTTTAGGTTTCGGGTTTATTAAAGAAGATACTAATCAACATTTTTTAGTTATTATTCCTAGGGCTAAAGATGGAGAGATAATGATTTATGAAAGATTTCATTGGGATGAAGGTGAAATTCAAAGAATTAATGATATTGAAGATAGAGCAAAGGCTAAGATATCTAAATATAAGTGGAAACTTATCGAGGAAACTTTAAAGACAGAATTTAATAATAGATTAAAGAAATCTGATGTAACTGTTGGTAAGTGGAAAATAGGACAAGTCCCAGTTCAAAGATTGTTAGGAAAAGAAATGTTATTGCTTGTATGGGCAATAGAGGACTGTGACCCAGCGGTTATACCAATAGCTATAAGAAATTGGTTAGGACTAACAGCAGAAGAGCGTTGGTGGTTATATACAATGACTAATGCAAGTACTGGAGGAATATATGATAACAGGGGATGGAGAAAAGCAATAAGGTATGCATTAACAGAAAATCCAATAGATGAATCAAAACATCAAAGAGATTTATTCGAGATTATGTTTGAAAAAGAAAATGGTAATTAGCATGAATTAAAAGGAGAAGAAAAATGGGATATGAAAAGTCATTTATAGAAGTACAGTTTCCAGTTTCGAAGATATCAAAGGAAAGTTATAAAGAAAGAAAAGCAAATGTGGGACAAACATTGACAGGACTAGGAAAGTGGTGGGGAAGAAAACCTCTTATTCTTGTTAGAGCTATATTATTAGGTATTCTTATGCCTGTTTCAGGTGATTTAAAGAGAGATAGAGAAATATTTTTAAAAATATTGACTATGGATGAAGATGGGTTATATTTAAGAAAATTTAAAAATTTAACTACAAGAGATATATATAAGTATCTAAACAAAGAGCAAAGACTAAAATATTTTTTGGATAATTCAATTGATGATAAACCAATTTATTTAAAGAAGATATCTAAAGATGAAAAAGATTACTTGCAAAAAATTACGTTTAACAAATTATCATATGATGAAAAATTAAATTTTTGTAAACGACCAGAACATATCAGTAATTTATTAGATAGGCAATGGAAAGAGATAAATAATTATTTAGGAACTGATGCGAAAAATATACAAGAGCTAATTAACGAACTAGGAATTAAAAAATATGGTCACGTGCCTAAAGTTGGAGATTGTTTTAGTGGTGGAGGAAGCATACCTTTTGAGGTAGCAAGAATTGGAGCAGATACATTTGCAGCTGATTTAAATCCTATAGCTACATTATTAACTTGGGCAGATTTAAATATATTAAGTAAATCAGATGATAATATAGTTGAGTTGAAAAAATTTCAAGAAAAAGTATATTTAGAAGTTGATAAACAAATTAAGGAGTTAGGTATAGAAATTAATGAATATGGAGATATAGCTGATGCGTATTTATATTGTTGTGAAGTTGTTTGTCCAGAATGTAAATATAAAGTGCCACTTGCCCCATCATGGATTATAGGACAAGGGACTAAAACAGTAGCTATACTTGAAGATAATACAATAGATGGATTTAATATAAATATTATACAAGGTGCTGATAATACTTATTTAAAAAAAGCAAAAGAGAATATTACTGTAAGAAAAAACAATATGTATTGTCCTCATTGTAAAAAAGAAACTCCTATTATAGCATTAAGAAATGACCATAAAGATTATTATGGAAATACTGTTTATGGATTAAGAAAATGGGATAAAAATGAATTCATTCCAAGTAAAAATGATGTATTTAATGAAAGACTTTATTGTATAAGATATGTTAATAAGGAGATTAATAATGGAAAAACAAGAATAACACGTTATTATACTAAACCAACTAAAGAAGATTTTAAACGAGAAGAGAAAGTAATAAAAATATTATCAGAAAAATTTAGAGAATGGCAAGAGGTAGGAATTATACCTAGTCTTGAAATTGAAAAAGGGTATAATACAGATGAACTCATTAGAACGAGAGGATGGAAATATTGGCATCAATTATTTAATCCAAGACAATTGTTAATACATGCTTTGTTTAATATAGCAATTAATAAATATGCTAAAAGTAAGTATGATATTGTATTAGGCATACTAGGTATAAATAAATTGGTGAATTGGAATGCAAAATTATCAAGATGGAATTCAGATGGAGCTAATGAAAAAGGTCAGGAAGTATTTAGTAATCAAGCTTTAAATCCTTTGTTTAATTATATTAGTAGAACAATGATATCCTTGAAATCTACTTGGTTTTTTAACATTAATAATAACTTGATGAATATTAAAGCGAAAGTGGAAACAAAAGATGCAAGAGCTGTTAAGGAAATTTGCGATATATGGATAACAGACCCGCCGTATGCAGATGCAATTAATTATCATGAGTTGACAGAATTTTTTTTAGCATGGGATAAAGTACTATTAGAAAAGGCATTTCCAAATTGGTATGCTGATTCAAAGAGAGTATTAGCTGTTAAAGGAACAGGAATAACATTTAATGATAGTATGATAGAAATTTATAAGAATCTTTCATCTAATATGACTGAAGAAGGAACACAAGTAATTATGTTTACTCATCAGGATGTAAAAGTTTGGGCTGAACTTGCGATGATTTTATGGACATGTGGATTACAGGTGACAGCAGCGTGGAATATAGCAACTGAAACAGATTCAGGTGGACGTCAAGATGGAAATTATGTGCAAGGTACAGTGATACTTGTTTTGAGAAAACAACACTCCAATCAGGTAGCATATTTAGACGAATTATATCCTGAGATAGAGGATGAAGTTAAAATTCAGATAGATTCTATGAAAAGTTTAGATGATAAAGAAGACCCTAATTTTAGCGATACAGATTATTTGTTAGCTGCTTATGCTGCATCTCTTAAAGTATTAACATCTTATAAAACAATAGAGGATATTGATATAAAATATGAATTATCTAAAAATAGAAATAATAAGGAAGAAACTCCAATACAAAAAATAATTAATGAAGCTAAAAAAATAGCTTATGATTATTTGATTCCAGTAGATTTTGATAATTATTTATGGAAGGAGCTTAAGCCAGTAGAACGATTTTATTTAAAAGGTTTAGAGTTTGAAATGAATAATATGTGTAAACTTTCTGGGTATCAGGAATTAGCAAAGGGGTTTGGTGTTAATGAGTATAACTGGATGCTTGGTTCTACAAAGGCTAATTCAGCTCGTGTTAAAACTCCTAAGGAATTTGCAATGAAGAACATTAATGATAATTCAGTATTTGGTCAATCTTTATTAAGACATGCTTTAGCTTCTATTTATATAGGATTAAAAGAGGATGAATCAAACAAAGGACTTAATTGGTTAAAAAGTGAGGTAAATGATTATTGGAATAATAGAAATATGATAGTAGAAATACTAAATTACTTATCTAAAGTTGAGGTAATAGATAGTATGGAGCATTGGAAAGAATGTGCTCATGAAGCATTTATATTAAAGAACTTGGTAGAAAATGACTCAATATAAAGGAGTAGGGAAGTGAGAGGCTTTGTTAAGAAAATATTCTTCAAGAAGAGAAAAATTAAATGAAGCCTTCCTAAACGATAAACTAAAAGGAGCTAAAGCCTATGATAGAATTGCTGGGTATTTTAGCTCTTCTATTTTAGAATTATCATTTGAGGAAATAGAAAATATGGAAGGTATAGTTAGAGTAGTTTGTAATTCAGATTTAAATGTCGAAGACGTAGCTACTGCAACACTAGCTAAAAATTCATTGAGAAAAGAATGGTGTGAATTTAAGCCAGAAGAAATTCCTTTTAAGTCAACAAAGAGATTAGAACGTCTATATAATTTGTTGAAAAGTAATAAGTTGCAAGTTAGAGTCATTCCAAATAAAATATTTGGGTTAATTCATGGTAAAGCAGGAGTTATCACATTAAAAGATGGACGTAAAACGGCTTTTTTAGGAAGTGTAAATGAAACTTTATCTGCTTGGAAGTTGAATTATGAGATACTTTGGGAAGAAGATTCTAAAGAAACTATTCAATGGGTACAAGAAGAATTTGATAGTCTATGGTATAGTTCATATGCAGTTCCATTATCAGATTTTATTATTGAAGATATAGAGAGAATATCAAAGAGATATAAGCTTGAAAATGTTGAGGAATGGAATGAAGACCCTAATCCAGCATCTGTTATTGTAGAGTCTCCTGTATATAGAAAAGAATATGGTTTGTGGGAACATCAAAAATATTTTGTTGATTTAGCATTTAGAGACCATAAAAAAGGTTATGGAGCAAGATATGTATTAGCGGATATGGTTGGATTAGGTAAAACTATACAATTAGCATTTACAGCACAATTAATGGCTTTATATGGGGAAAAATCAATATTGATTATAGTTCCTAAAACTCTTATGTGGCAGTGGCAAGAAGAGATGAATACTTTACTTGATATGCCTTCGGCTGTTTGGAATGGACGTGAATGGATAGACGAGAATGGACTAACTTATCCGTCAGAGGGAGCTAAATCTATTAAAAAGTGTCCAAGAAGAGTTGGGATAGTATCACAAGGATTAATAACAGCAAAATCAGAATGTGTGCAGTATTTGTTGTCTACGGAATATGAATGTGTAATAATCGACGAGGCTCATAGGGCAAGAAGAAAAAACTTAGGTGAAGGAAAAGAAAATGATAAACCAATACCTAATAATTTAATGGATTTCTTATTAAAAATATCTATGAATACTAAAAGTATGTTATTAGCAACAGCAACACCAGTGCAGTTATATCCTATTGAATGTTGGGATTTATTAAATATTTTATCTCAAAAGAATGATAGTGTATTGGGTAATAGATTTAGTAGATGGAGAGCAAATTCTAAAAGAGCATTAGATTTAGTAATGGGTAAAGATAAATTAGATGAAGTAGGAATTGAAAGTTGGGAATGGTTAAAGAATCCATTTCCACCAGCGAAAGAAGACGAGGCTACTTTTGGAAGAATTAGAAGAAGGTTAGATATGGATGAAGAAACATTTGTTGCTCCATCAGAAGCTCTTATGATACTTAATAGATATCCAGCTGAAAGAAGAAAAATAGGTAGAATTATGGAAAGAGGATTTGTTGAGAAAAATAATCCTTTTATTAGACACATAGTAAGAAGAACTAGAGATTTCTTAGAAAATGAAATAAATCCAGATACTAATGAACCATATTTAAAAAAAATAGAAATAGAGCTATTAGGTGAAAATGAAGATGAAGCGATATCACTGCCTATTTATTTACAAGAAGCATATGGTTATGCTGAAGAGTTTTCAAGATTGCTTTCTAAAAGAGTAAAAGGTGGAGGATTTATAAAAACCTTATTGCTAAAGAGGATTGGAAGTACAATGATTGCAGGAGAAAATACTGCAAAAAAAATGTTAAGATGGGGTATGTCTATAGATGATGATTATGAAGATTCAGAGGTTGAATTAACAGAAGTAAAGGAATTGACTGATGAAGAAAGAGAATGCTTGAGAAAATTTATTAAAACTATAGAAAGAAATAAAGAAAAAGACCCTAAATATAACTTAGTTCTGGATTTGCTCATTAAAAATGGATGGAAAAAAAAGGGGTGTATAATATTTTCTCAATATTTTGATTCTGCATTTTGGGTTGCGGAAAACTTATCAAAGGATATAATGGGTGAAGTAATTGGTTTATATGCAGGAGGAGATAAATCAGGAATAATACAAGATGGAATTTATATTAAGAAGACAAAAGAAGAAATAAAAGCTATGGTAAAGAGCTATGAAATAAAAATATTACTTGGAACAGATGCAGCATCTGAAGGATTAAACCTACAAACTTTGGGGAGCTTAATAAATCTTGATTTACCTTGGAATCCAACTAGGTTAGAGCAAAGAAAAGGACGTATTCAAAGAATTGGTCAAATTAATGATAAGATATATATATATAATATGAGATATAAAAATTCTGTTGAAGATAAGGTTCATTCAATGCTATCGGAAAGACTTGAAAGTATTCATAATATGTTTGGACAAATACCAGATATCCTAGAAGACGTATGGATAGATATTGCATTAGGAAATATTGAAAAAGCTAATAAGATAATAGGTGAAATTCCTAAGTATCATCCATTCCAATTAAGGTATGAAAGAGGAGTTGGTAAAGTTAACTGGGAAAGCTGTACTAAAGTATTAGATAAGGTGGAGAAGAGAAAGTATTTAATGAATCCATGGTAAAGATGAAAGTTATAGAGTTAGTCTGCCAAAGCTTATTATGTATATTGAAGAAAATATATATAATGAGAGGTTATGTTATTAAATTGTTTATCACAATATTAATAACATATTAAAAAACAACTTCTAAAAAGGAGTTAAATTTAATTTGATTTTGTATTATAGTTAACATTATAAGAACATATTTAAAGGAGTTATTTTTATGGATATGATTATTGCATTAGTAATTATAGGTTTAATAGGGATAATTGCGTTGTTAATGTTGTGTTTTAAAGGTATTAAGCTTATTAAAAGTACAAATAATAAAAAAGCATAGTTGAATATTTGTTCAGAAACAAAAAAGTCTTGTGTAAAACATAAGACTTTTTTTATTTGAAAAAATGATATAGTAAAAATTTTTACGTTGAAGATGACAATTTTTTTGTATAAGATATGTCTAGAAAGAAGGTGTACATTAATGGATTTTATGATAGGAGAAAAAATACGATTTCTCAGAAATAAAAAAGGAATAACACAAAAGGAACTATCATTCCACTTAAATTGTAATGAAAGAACAATTGGTTTGTATGAAGGAAATAAAAGTTCAATTAGATTTGAAACAATAAAAAAAATAGCTGATTTTTTTCAGGTTAGTTTAGATTACTTTGATTTTGAGTTAGAAATATATAATGTACCTAAGCTATTTGTATATAATACTAGAGGTACTGAAGAGTTTATTAGAACGGTTGTAGGAATATTAGGAGCCGCTAGTAATATAGAATTAAACGATAAGAAAATTTTGGTGGTCAATTTAGGAACTAATAGATTTGATGAATTAGAATTATATATGAAGTTTGATTATAAAAGGTCTGTTAATATATTTGGAATAGAATTGGATATTTTTGTGAAGGATAATATAGAAATGATTTCTCTTACAAATACTAATGTCATTTATAAAAATAGTTACAATTTTAAAATAGAAAAATTTTTAAATTATATGATTAAGAATGAAGATAAGTATGGGCTTATTTTAGGGTTCGGTGAATATGTAATAGAAAACGTGGAGACAGTAAATCATTACTTAAGCTTATGTGATAAAGTAATCATCCCATTGATGAATTTCTATACCATTAGACAAGGTAAGTATGCTATAGAAAAAATTTTAAATTTGAAATATTTTAATGGTGAAATAATAATATTAAGATATCAATGTAGTGATTTCATTAATAAATCTAATGATATAGAAAATATAGGAAAAATTAAAAGGATGAGTGATTTCAAAAGTGCTAAAATTAATATAGAGTTATTGAAAGAATTAGAAGATTCAACATGTATGAAATTAGAAATAAATAATTTTATAAGAAATAATATTGGAAATAATAGTTTAATAAAAGGGCGTAGGCTTAAAAATATAGTACCAACTTGGAGAAGGATTCCAGAAAATAAAGATTATTTTTCTTATAACAATTTTGATGAACTTAGGAATATATATTTAAAGATTCTTAATGAGATTGATATAAATTTTAACACTAGGGACTAATATAAAATCACACTACATCTTATTTACATAATATTAGTATCTACACATAGTAGTCTCCACATGTAGAGACAGTTGTAAAATTAAATAAGAAATAAATTATTTTATAAGCATAAATAGAATGATTTGATAAATAAATTGCTACCAATTTAACTAGATAAAAGTTGATTGGTGGCAATTTTTTGTTTGCAGAAATATTTTTTAGATAGTAATTTGAATTTAAAGTTTAATGTAAAATTTATATGTTTTTATAAAGGATTAGGAAGGAAGAAAAGTGTTATTTGTAACATTATTTAAATTATAGAGTAAATTAAAATAAGAGTTAATTTTAAGAGGTGAGGAGCCATAGAATCAGTACAATGTCCAAACTTTTTAAGTGAAGATTCTCCAGATTATTTAGTTGAATATAGAGGAAACTTAAAAGAAGAGTTAGAAAAAATTCCTTATGCATGTGGAGATGCAATTACTGATACCTTAGGTGTTGTTTCAACACCACCACAGTATTTGAAACAACTAAGAAAAGATGTTCCATCAATTCGTTATATACAGACAAGAGTGCCTTATGTTTTACAGGAAGTATCTCCACAAGAAACTGATAATATATCCACAATTGTAAATAATCCGTATTTAGATCTTGATGGAAATGGAGTTATAGTTGGAATAGTTGATACCGGAATAGATTATCTTAATAAGGAATTTATGAGAGAAGATGATACCTCTAGAATACTTACTATTTGGGATCAAAAGAGTACTAAAAAACCTAATAATTCAGTTTATGTAGGATCTATATTTAATAATGAAGACATAAATAATGCTATTAAAAGTAAGGCAGATGGAGGAGATCCATATGATATTGTTGATAGTAGAGATGAAATAGGGCATGGAACTAAATTAGCTAGCATAATAGGAGCACGTGGATATAATAGAAAAATTAAAGGTATTGCACCTAATTGTGATTTTGCTATTGTAAAACTATTAAATTCATTTAGTTATGAAAAAGCTTTTAGAGAGAATGGAATAGAAAATGTTCCGGTTTATAATGAAGTCGAAATTATAGCAGGAATAGAATATCTCAAAAATTATGCCCTCAGTCTTAAGAGACCATTAGTAATTTGTTTAGCGATAGGGTGCACTGAAGCGAGTCATGATGGAAGAGGACTTTTTTCTAGGTATTTAACTACAGTTGCTTCAATAAGAGGAATTGCTATAGTTGCTGGAGTAGGAAATGAAGGAAGTGCACAAGGGCATGCCTCTGGAGTTATAGAACTTGAAAATAGTGTTGAAAAAATTGAATTATCAATACCTAGAGAAATAAAAAATTTTAACTTAGCTTTCTGGATTCAAAGACCTAATATAATGTCTTTAAATATAAAATCTCCTAGTGGAGAAGAATCTTCATTCATAGATGCTAAAATTTTTCTAGAGAGATCATTTAAATTTATATTAACTGATACAAGTGTTAATATTAACTATTATGTTCCTGATACCTTTACAGGAAATGAGCTTATTTATGTAGAATTTAAAGATATTAAGCCTGGAATATGGACTTTTGAGTTAAGAGGAGATTATATAACTAATGGAAGATATGATGTATGGTTAGCTCCAAGTTCTTTATTGCCTGAAAATACAAAATTTCTTAGTCCTAATCCATTAAATACTCTTATGGTTCCATCTACTGCTAGATATATAATAACCGTAGCCTATTATAATAGTCAAACTCAATCTTTATTAGCAGAATCTGGAAAGGGTTTTAATATTAATGGATGGATAAATCCAGATATAACCACTGCAGGTAAGGATATTTTGACCATATTTCCTGGAGATAGAGTTGGAAGAATGTCAGGGAGTTCTCCAGCAACAGCAATAATTGTAGGAGTATGTGCCTTATTATTTCAATGGGGAATTATAAATGGAAATGATAGAACAATGAATTCTAGTAAATTAAGAAGCTATTTAATATATGGGGCTACTAGAATTCCTGGGCAAACATATCCTAATGAATATACTGGATATGGGTATTTAGATTTATATGAAATATTTAAAAATATAATAGCAGTTCCTTTAGCCCCTTATAGAAGTACTAAGATTAATGAAGATTATACTGAGTATTATTGTGGAAGGATGTTAGTTAGCGTGCCTTCTGATTTTTATTATGGAGGGAAATAAAATGGAATTTAAGTCTTCAGCTCCAGAATATGTATTTAATAATGAAAATTATTTAAATTATCTAGTTCAGTATCAAGGTGATATTATAGGAGAGTTTAATAATGAAGATGGAATATATGCAACTTTAATTAATAATAGGTATGCCATAATAACTATTGATAAAAACTTACAGGAATATGAAAATGATATATCTATGATTAAATATAAAAAAGAAAATGGAAGAGATGTAGAAATAGATAAAATTACTTTTATAAAAGATCCAGAAGGATATGTACTTCAGGAAATAAGCCCTTTACAAGCAGCAAATATTGAATATGTTCAAATACAATCATACTTTAATCTAACAGGTAAAGGGGTTATTGTTGGAATTTTAGATACTGGAATAGATTATTTAAACAAAGAGTTTATGGATTCAGATGGTAATACAAGAATTTTAGGAATTTGGGATCAAACAATTTCAAGTGAAAGTTCAAGGGATAATAATTTACCTTATGGAACTTTTTATTCAGAAGAAGATATAAATAGAGCAATAAGACTTAGTAGAGAAGGAGGAGATCCATATACAATAGTTCCATCAAGAGATGAAATAGGCCATGGAACATCAATGGCAGGAATAATTGGATCATCAGGAAAAAATCCTAGGTTAAAGGGGGTTGCACCAGATTGTAAGTTCTTAGTTGTAAAGCTTGCACAGTCACTTTATTATAAAAAAGAGTATGAAATAAAAATACCTGTTTATAATATAACTGAAATATTTACAGGAATACAATATTTATATTCATACTTTTTAAAAATATCTCAAAGTATGATTATATATTTACCTTTAGGCACTAATAGAGGAAGTCACAAAGGAACAAGCATGTTAGAAGAATTTTTAGATTCTATATTAATAAATAGAGGAATTGCTTTAATTACAGGTTCTGGAAATGAAGGGACAGCATTATTACATGGCTCAGGAACTATAAAACCTAATGGACAAGTAACTACTCATGAATTTAATATAGATGAAAATCAAAAAAAGATTATCATTGAAGCTTGGATACAAATACCTAGTATTGCTTCCGTAGAAATAGTTTCGCCTACTGGAGGAACTACGGGAATAATTCAACCTTTCTTTGGAAAAGGAGATAAGTATGATTTTACAATTGAACGAACTACAGTGTTAGTAAGTTATTATGTACCTGAAGAAATTTATGAAGATTCATTGATATTAATTATACTAGATAATGTTCAAGCTGGAACATGGAGTTTTAAGTTTAGAGGATTAAATAATATAGAAGGAAGATATGATATTTGGCTTCCGCCAAAAGGAATAAGTAAAGAAAAAACTAGAATGATACCTTCTGACCCATATGGAACAGTAACTGTCCCAGGTACTAGTGCCTCTGTAATAACAGTTGCTGCATATAATCAATTAAATAATACACAATTAATTTATTCAGGGAGAGGATTTCAAGATAATTATATTGATATCATAGACGTAGCAGCAGGAGGAGTAAATGCACTTACCGTTGCGCCAGATAATAAGACAACTTTAGCAAATGGTACAAGTGTTGCAGCGGCTATAGTAGCTGGAATTTGTGTTTTACTTTTCCAATGGGGAATTGTTGAAGGAAATTATCCTTATATGTTCTCTCAAACTTTAAAAGCTTTTATTGCAAGAGGTACAAGAAAGAGAAAAGGGGACACTTATCCAAATCCAGAGTGGGGATATGGAATAGTAGATATGTTTAATATGTTTAATCTTACTAATTAAATTTTTTATTATATAAAATATATTTTAGAAACTTATTATATTTAATTAGATAGAAAAAATGAAAAACTCTGATTAAAATTATTTATAACTAATTTTAATCAGAGTTTTAACTTTAAAACTTAAAACTATTTTAAAGTTTCTTTTATACTATCATCTACAGAGGATATTGCGGTTTCTGCATTAATTTCAATTACCTCAGAATCATTATTAGTTCTATTATATTTTTTGGTAAATATTATAAGAAGAAATATGCTAGCTATTAGGTAAAGAGCACCTGCTATATAGTAAGCTTTTCCATAACCTGATTCTGTCTTTAATAAAGAATATCTTGTATATATACCAGCTACAATTCCTATAAGTGAATTAACAACTAATATAAGTGAATTATAAGCTGAAACTAAATTTTTAGGAACAAAGGTTAATGGTAAAGAACTTTGTATTGGAGCAGAAACATTTGCTATACCAGATCTTAAAAATAGTATCATACCTACTATCATAGCAACATTACTTCCAAATATAGCACCATTAGCCATTAATATCATAAGTGGTACACAAAGTATAGTAGTTACAGATATGGTTATTATTGAACCAAATTTTTTTTCTAGGTAAGGGGTGCAAAAATAACCAATTACCATAGATATTGTTTGGAATGTTATGATAGATGAAACAGTACCTCTGCTTATATGTAAGAAATTATTTAAATAAATTGGAAAGAATGGTGTTACCAATAAAGCACCAAATCTTACTATTCCAAATATAAGAATCCATAAGATAACATATTTATTAGCTAATAATTTGAAATCAAAGGCTTTTTCTCCTTTTCTAGCTTGAATTTCTTCAGGAGTTTCTCTATAATCTTCACTTTTTTCTTTTAAGAATAATAGAAAGACTGAAGCTATTACTGTTAAGGCTATTGCAATCCAAAGTACAAATTTATATGAATCTGAATATGCCATTAATTGAACAGAACTTAAGGCATCTTGATTTCCTGATAAAACAGAAGCTCTATTATAAGAGATACCTAAAGATTTAGCAAATTTCCAAACAACAATTTTACCATTTAAAAATGTTAAAATTGATTGGCTAATAAGATTGCAGTACATAACCCTAGAGAACATTTTAGTTCTTTCTTTTCTAGGTGTATATGATGTAAACATCACAGGGTAAATACAATCAAACATTCCCAAACCAATATTTACAACTATATATGCAAAAGTTATGATTAAACCATCTTTACTATATATACAAACCAATAAACCAAGAACTGAAAAAATAGGTGCAAGTAATATTAATTTTTTAAATCCTACTTTATGAGTTAATAGTAAAAGCATTGCTATTATGAAGGTTCCAATTGATGCATAGGTAGGAAGTGCTTTAACTACATTAGGAACAGTGATGTTTAAATAAGATAAATAAGAGTCATTAGTTATTCCTGTGACAGCCCCCATGAAAATATAACATAATATAAACATTGCACAGTTATACTTCCATCTTTTGTCCCAGTTTTCATCTTTGCTTGTAATTAGATTAACTAGACCAGCTTCCATATAAATTCCCCCAATTTTATAAATTTGTTCAAATTTTCAATTTAATAATAACTCTTTATAAATAAAAAAATCAAAATTATAAAAAAATATATTAAGAAAAAAATATATAGAATACTTATATAAATAATAATTATATAAGTAATAAATTAACATATATAGAAAATTAATAAGTTTTTAAAATAAAATTAACATTTATTTGGTATTAATGAGAAAAATCATTTTTAAAATATAAATTTTGGTGTAATATATAAGAAAAGTAACGTAACTGTAAACATAGGAGGAAAGAGTATGATAAAGAGTATTGATAATATAGAATTAAAGAAAGAATTAGCATATAATCTAATGAATGATTTTAAGAATGAACTTTATAATAAAGATATTATTGAGAGAATTATAAATAAAATAGAACAAATTCCATTTTATGTTTATATAGAAAAAGGAAATGAAATAGGATTTCTTTCAATGAAATCTTTAACTGAGGAGTCAGCAGATATTTATTTTATAAAAATGTTAGATGAATATAAAGATAAGGGCTTTGAAGAGGAACTTATAAATAAGGTAGCCTCATTTTATAAGGAAAAAGGTTATAAGCTTTTAAGAGTTAAGATATTAGCAGATGGTAAACATGATAAATTAATAAATTTTTATAGGTCAGTTGGGTTCTTCAAGTTAGAAGAAAGGGTAGAATCAGGAGACATAGAAAATAAAATTTTGGTTATGATTAGACCACTAATATAGAGAGTTTAATAAGCGTAGATTAGCAAAAATACTAATTTACGCTTATTTTTGTTATTGACATATAATTTCTAATAAGTTAAATAATTTAATGAAGTTTATTTGGTTTATTTTGAGAATATTGCAGTACACCATTCATTAGTCTGGAATTTTTTATTTAATTTAAAGCCTTTATTCTCAACTTTTTCTTTAACCCAATCAAAGCTCCACTCAACTAAGCCTGAAACTAGAAGTTTTCCAGTTTTTTCTATGTGTTCTTCAATAAAATCCATAAACATTGCAGTTTCTTCTCCTCCAATATTTATAAATATCCAATCAAATTTTTCATCTAATTCATATTCTTCATCAAGAACATTTCCAACTACTACTTCTATATTTTCTAGTTCATTTAAAGAAGCATTTAAAAGAACTTCATCTTCCACATCTCTTATATCTACTGCTACTATTTTTGAAGCACCTTTTACTCCAGCAGCTATAGAAAGTATTCCAGAACCTGTTCCTAAATCAAGAAGAGATTTTCCTTCAAAATCTTCTTCAACTATGAATTTTAATATATCTTGAGTAGTTTCATGTAATCCAGTTCCAAAGGCACCTTGAGGAGTAAAGAAAATTTCTTTTTTATTTTCAAAGTTATCAGTTGGGGCACATAAAACCCATTGATCATTTAAATGAATTGGATCAATATAAAATTCTTCAAATTCATTTTTAACTTCATCTATTGAAGAAGGTGTTTCTTTAAGTAATGAAGAAACTTGAGATTTAAAGTTTTCAAAGTCTTCTAAATTACCATCAAAGGCTACTTTTAAATCAACAATAACATTTTCCTTTTCTTTATAGCCATATCCAAACATATCTGTTGTTATGTCTAGTGGAGACTCATAATAAACATTAAATATATCATTGATTTGAAGTAATTCTATTTGTTCATCAACAAGTTCCTTTGGCATTTTATAAGTAATTATAAACATATATATGTATCTCCTTATATTAAGTTTTAATTATGTATAAGAAGATTATAGCATATTAGAATTAGTGAGGAGTTTTATTTAAGATTAAGCTTTCTATAAAATAAATATTTACTTTTATAAAGGGACTAATATTAAAATATATTTTGAAGAAAATAAGAAAAGGGAGAGAAAAATTTTAACTGTTTGAGATATTTATAGAAAAAGATTACAATGAAAATATATAGGTTAAATCATTATAGAATTTTAACTCGGAGGAATTTTAATGAAAAAAAATGCGGCTCAAAGGGAGTATAAAAAATTATCAGGTCAAATAAATCAAATAGAAAACATAGTAAGACATTCAAAAGCAGGAGCACTTTTTGAACATGAATCAACCTTAAGAAAAAAAATATTGCAATTAAAAGAGATGAAAGATCAAGGGTTAAAAGGATATGAATCTCTTTATGATAGATATGAAGAATTATTAGAAGAGGTAGGAAAGAGAATTCTAGAAAATTATAATAAGAAAAATGATACTAATTTTGATTTTTATGAAGTCTTAAGAAACAATTATAATGTATTTCTTAATTCAGGAATTATGACTCTTCTTGTAAAACATCATATTCCAGAGTTAATATCTAAGGAATTTGATGAGAAGTTTCCAGCAAATCCAAAGGATGAATATCTTCATACAAGAAGGCTTAAAAGAAAATTCTATCTTCACTTAGGAGAAACCAATACTGGAAAAACTTATACTGCTATGCAGAGACTTAAAGAGGTTAGAAAAGGTGTATATTTATCTCCTCTTAGAATTTTAGCCTTAGAAAACTTTGAAAGATTAAATAATGAGGGTGTTAAATGTAATCTTCTTACTGGAGAAGAAGAAATATTATTTGAAGATGCAACACATGTATCATGCACCATAGAAAAAGCTAATATACATGAAAGATATGATGTGGCAGTTATAGATGAAATTCAAATGATAGATGATTCACAAAGAGGGTATGCTTGGACTAGAGCTTTACTTGGTTTATATTGTACTGAAATACATATATGTGGAGCCTTTAATGCTAAGAATATATTAAAAGAGATTATAGAAGATTGTGGAGACGACTATGAGATTATAGAATATCATAGAGATATTCCACTTATTGTAGAAGATGAAAGTTTTCATCCTAAAAATGTTCAAGAGGGAGATGCCTTAGTTTTATTTTCAAAGAAAAAAGTTCTTCAAATGGCTGAGCAATATTCACAGATGGGAATTAAATGCTCCATAATCTATGGAGATTTACCCCCAGAGGTTAGAAAAAAACAGTATGAAGAATTTATAACGGGAAAAAATAAAATTTTAATAACAACTGATGCCATTGGAATGGGAGTTAATCTTCCTATAAAGAGAATTATTTTCTTATCAATAAGCAAATTTGATGGAGAGCAAATGAGAGAGTTAACTTCTCAGGAGGTTAAACAGATTGCAGGAAGAGCAGGAAGAAAAGGCATATATGATACTGGATATGTAGCTACTTATAGAGATAATAAGGAATTTATTGAAGAGAGATTAGAGGAAGAGGATATTAGTATAAAAAGAGCAGTTTTAGGACCTTCAGATGCAATATTAGAAATTGATAATCTTCCTTTAAATGAAAAATTAGCTTTATGGAGTACAAAGAAATGTGAAGTTCCATACTATAGAAAAATGGATATAAGTGAATATTTAATAATATTAGAAAGATTAAAATCATATAAACTTCTTGAAGAAATTCAATGGGAGCTTTTAAAAATTCCTTTTGATATATCTAAAGATGACTTAATGAATCAATTTTTAAATTTTGTTGATCAGCTATTTATAAATGATCAAGAAGAACTATTTAAACCTCAATGTTATTCAGGAACTTTATATGACTTAGAAACTTATTATCAAATGGTAAATATGTATTATTCTTTTAGCAAGAGATTTAATTTGAATTTTGACTTAGAGTGGATTGAAAATGAAAGACTTACTGTAAGTGAAGAAATAAACAATATTCTTATGAGAATTTAATAGGTGATTTTATGAGAGTTTTAAATTTAAAAATAACTTTAAGAGCATCTTGGGTACATTCTTTAAAAGAAAAAAGAATGGTGGTTAAGAGCATAGTTCAAAGATTAAAAAATAAATTTAATGTTTCTGTAGGAGAGGTTCATGAACAAGATATTCATCAAATTATAGTTATAGGAATTTCAGCAGTTTGTGGAGACCAAAAGCAAGTTGATTCAACCTTAGAGAATCTAATAGATTTTGTAGAAGAAAATACAGATGCAGAAATTATAAATATAGAAAGTGATAATTATATATTTAAATAAAGTTAAAAACTAAATTTCAAACTTATAATATATGCTGAAAATGGAAAAGTATATTCCAAAACTATATAAGTATAAGGCTTTTAGGTGAGGAGAAACTAAAATAAAATAAACAAGAGTAGGAGGCGATTAGTATGAATACATACGAAGCACCAGAAAATAACTATATTTTAGCTATGCCTGACGGAAGTGTAGTAGGCTTTGAAGAAAGTGATATGGCACAGGCATACATAAACAGATATTATCAAGAAAAAATCACTTCTTATTGTGATAAAGTAGATTATTCAGAATATGATATGACAGAGTGGAAATCAACAGAGAATATATGTACAGCTTTAGGAGCATATGAAGGTTTATGCATTTTATATAAGCTAGAAGACCTTATATCTAGTATTCAGCAATCATCAATATTTGAAGATGAAAAGAATGAATTAATAGCAAAATTAAGATGTAAAAATATAGATATAAATATAAATGATTATCAAATTGATGATATATTATCTAATATTGATGGAGTAATATATCAATAAAAATATAAAATATTAAAATTTATTTATCAAATTATAGTATATAAATTCATAAAAAGGATAATATAATAATGTAACGTGGAGGAGATAACTTAAAGATTTCTACCGAAAGTTACATTTAAAAAATTTTAGTGTATGGCAAGGTAAGAATTATTTTTCTTACGGAAGTGGCGTAACTAAAATTTTAGAATATAAATCTTAATCAGAAGAGATAATTACTTTTACTGAACTAAGATTAAATCTTCTAATAAAAAAGCTCTTTGATATCTTATAGTAATCTTAGAGTTTTATCTTAAATAAAGGTATTGGGTAATTTAATTTACATGAGTTTGCTTAAGTTATTAGGTATTTTTATTTAAGAGAAGGGGCTGTATCAAAATATAATAAAACTTACAAACAGTATGAAGAGAATATCTAGATGAGCTTTAGAATTTAAATT
>OKWS01000040.1_pt1 | contig 101941 bp, 110 predicted proteins | sample 1607061 | NCBI WGS metagenome assembly OKWS01 (sample SAMN07501040, study PRJEB24779) | human gut metagenome | isolation source: stool | host: human infant | place: USA: Pittsburgh, PA | reverse complement strand
TTAATAGTTTCAGTACCATTATTGTTTACTTCTCTAATAACACTATTTATATCTAGCTTATTACCACTTATATTAGCGTTGTCAGCTACTTTATTATTATCTATAGCTCCATTAGTTATCCCTGCATTATGAACTCCGTCTGAATCAAGCATTATGGTTTTACCATCTTTATCTCTGATAAGTAGTCCATAATCTGTAGTACCATCTGTTTTCCTATACTCTCCTAATATAACTCTATTAACATTATTTCTATTAATAAGAATTTGATTTCCTACAATTTCTATGGTTCCATCTGCACTAACAATTCTATGTTTGCTAGTTGTTATATCTCCAACTTTTAACTTATTTACAGATAAAGAACTTATTTCTGCATCTCCTATAGCTCCCTCTGCTATTATTCCTGAACCAGCTGTTATTGCTCCTGTCGCTATATTTTCTGCTGTAAGATTTTTATTAAGTGCATTTTCTATACTAGCTGTTTTAGATTCTAATACATTTATTTTTCCAACTGCTGCGTTTAAATCTGTTATATTAGCTTTACCAATTATAGCCTGTTGTAAATCTGCTTTTATCGAGTTTAATTCTACAATATTAGCTTTTTTAGAATTTAAATTAACTATATCAGCTCTTATCGCTGTTAAATCATCTGTATATAACCTCTGTATTTTAGCATCAACAGCTGTTAAATCATTTATACTAGCCTTATCTATTAAAGCCTTTTTTATATTTGCTTGTTCAATAGAATATCTCTCCATTGATTGAGCAACTGATCCTTTACTATCAAAGCTAGAATCTTGTCTAGTTTTTCCTTTAGCCTTTACTTCTGATGAAATACCATTCTTATAGGTAAACTTTTGCTCCATTATTAAAGCATTATATTTATTCCCATTTAAATCAGTTAAATTTAATATATCTCCAGCCATTATAGCTGGGTTACCTTTCCACTTAGCTGTATATGGTATATATTTAAACCCATTGTATTTAGTATATATATCACTTAAAATTTCTTTAGTTATTATTGGATTATTAAATACAATTTTATTTCCATCATCTGTACCAGTACTTAATTCTTCTTCACCTTTTTTGGCTATTACTTTTTTTATAATACACTCATTAGCTTCAATATCTAATTTAAATAAATTATGAGGTGTCATTTCCTGCTTTACTACCTCATAATCTCTAACTTCTAAGTCACCTATCCTATTAAATCTAGCAAATGAACCACAAAGGGAAGCTATAAATCCTATAGCTTCCCTTAATGAATATCCCTCTATTTTATTAACTCTATAATTAGGTAATTTACTGGCTAACTTAACGCCTGCCTTTTTACATATTTCTTTAGCAATATCGTTTATATCTGCTGGATAAGATAAATCTGAAAAATATACTTTCTCTAATCCTAGCATATTATCTACACACTCAAGATTTATAAACTTTCCTTTTACACTAGTCTTAATTACAGTAAATACACCTAAAGGGATATATTCTATATCATCTCCTATATACAATCCTACATATGGTTTTACAATAGCATTATCAAATATATCTCCTGTATTAATTAGTTTTATATCGAAACTGTTAGAACAAATTGATCCTATAGAAAAACTATCACTAGGATTAACTGATTCCTCTAAATTCATTTCATATATTTGATTTCCACTATATTCTTTATCTCTTATAATAACCTTAGCATTAAATTTTCTTCCTTGTAACTTATTTATTTCTTTATTAAATGCTTCTGATACTTTAAACAAATACTAACCCCCTTTCCTAAAGATTAATATTTATATTATTCCTCTATCATAAAGTCAATACACATTAACTCTCCTGGACTCATTTCATAACCATTTAATAATTCAATATTAAATTTATGTATATCCATTTCAACTTCAATTTCTTGTAATTCATTAATTTCTTTATTAAAATACTCTAATCTTTCTAGATCAATATCATAATTTCCCTCTGTTATTTTTAGAGTTCCATCATCTTCTTTTAAACAATATTCTTCTATTAATTTTTGCCTTTCTTTATTATAGTGTTTTAATTCTCTTTCAACTTTAGATATATTCTTGCCTATAGCATAAGAAACTTTAACTGGTAACTTTCTTGAACTTATTTCTCCTAATACATTAACTTTTTCTAATATTTCTTTATTTGTCATTTTAACCATTTTGAATACCTCTTTTTTTAAATTTTATTAAAAAAGAGCTTACTAACTGTAAGCTCTTATACTAAAATACAAAACAATTTAAGCTTTTTCCTACTTGTGTTGCTTTATCTCTAAATTTTTGAACTTCAGCTTGAACTAACTGAGAGTTTGATAAGAATAAATCCATATTAACTACATATGTTTGAATGTTAGCAACTGTATTTTGAGTTAAGCTACAACTCATTGTTAATGCTGTTTGCTTCATTCCATCCTTTTCTATATCTACTGTTCCATTAAGATTTGTAGATTCTGTTATTGTACTTGTTACTTTTGCTGTAGATTCTACAGGTGTAATTTTATTTTCTAATTCTGCCATTTTATATTCCTTCTTTCCTTTATTTATATTTCTATTAAATTCATAGACAACCCTTGCCATAAATTTTTATTAAAATCAACAGCAGGTGTACTTCTATCTCCTACATAAAAATTTTTAGTTGTAACTCCTTCCATTGGATCAGGATAAGTAACTTGAAACTCTGTTCCACTTACAGATTGTAATATTGTTTTAATCTCGTTAGATGTTAAAGGCCCCCATTCACACTCAAGTTTTCTAGTAACTCTTATCCTATCTCTAAGCATTATACCTAATAAATTTCTTCCTGTATTTTCTCCATCTAAATCCATTATGTTAACCTTAAAACTCTTTGGAGAAGCAACTGCTACTCCATTTATACTAATTCCTATAGTTGCCACCTCCTAAAGATTTAATAATTGCTCTCCAGCTTGTCTATTCACTTTATTTATAGCTTCTATTGCAATTCTACCTAAATCAGTATCTTTTATCCTTAATATTAAATCACCACTCTCTTGAGGTCCTGAATTATTATAGCTATTATCTTTTTTATTCTTCATCGCTTCTAAAATAGCTTCTATTATAACTTCTTTTATTTTTTCTATGAACTCTGGATCATTAATACTCTTCTTTTCATTACTATTAATATTTTGACCTAACATTGTTAAATCAGGTTGTTTTAATGAATTATTAGAAAGTAATAACATATTATTAATTCTTTCTGAAAGTTTAATAGCAAGTAAATTTAATCCACCAGTATTATTTTCTAGTGGTACTACTGCCTCTGTTCCAGCCTCTCCTATTACGGCTTGTGTTGGTTTATCTACTATACCTCCTTTAGCCAAATAAGGCATTTTAGCTATGTTAACTCCAAAGTGCTTACCACCAATACCAGGGATCCAATCTGGAGTAGTAAAACTAATTTTGTTTAAACCATCTATAGCCATATTAATTAGCCCAATAACGGAGTTTAGAGGCGCTTTAATTACAGAACCTAATCCACTCATTATACCTTTAAAAATATCTACAACGCCATGCCAAGCTCTGCTCCAGTTTCCAGTAAATACTCCTGTTACAAAGTCTATTATTCCACCAAATATTTTTTTGATAGATTGAAAAACATTATCTACATTTTTTAAGAAAAGATTTAATAGATTCCCTAATACTCCAAAACAATTTGACCAATCTGTTTGGAAAACATTCCTTAACCATTCTTTAAAGCTATTAAATATGTCTTTTATTTTTCCCCATATTTCTATAGCTTTAGCTTTTACAAAGTCCCAATTTTTATATAAAGCTACTCCACTAGCTATTATTGCTGTTATAGCAACTATTGCAATTCCTATTGGACTTGTTAAAAATGCTATTGCTCCACCTAGTAATGTTGTTGCTATAGTACTTATTTTTGCTACAGTTGTCCAAATTGTTTGAGCTATTGTCCATAAAGTTAATGCTCCTTTAACTATTAGTATAGAAGCACCAAGACTTCCTAAAACAATAATAATTGTATCTAATACTGGCTTTCCACTACCCATTAACCAATTTATTAAGTTGCTAAACGCATCTAAAACAATTCCTAATATATCTGCTAATTTAGCTAGAACTGGAGCTATCATGTTTACAAACCAATTAACCATAGGAGCAACAAAATTAGTATAAATATACCCAGCTAATTCAAATATTTTTGCTCCTAGCCTTATAAATCCCTGGAATAAATGACTACCTCCATTATCCCAAACATAAATTAATTTTTGAGTTAAATTTTCTAATACTCCTGATGTTGCATTTAATATTTGCATGAATGTAGTTGCTAATCCAGGACCAATTTCTCCCCAAACTTGCCTTAAAGAATCTCCAATATGCTTAATTAATGTAAGTGCATTTAAAAGAGCATTTGCTAAAGATTGAACTATAGCTGTTCCTATTCCTCCAGCATTCCAAGCATCTGCAAATGTAATTGCTATATCTCCAACTATATTAAATATGTTTTGTAAAATTTGTAGAATAACTACAAGTATTTTTTCTCCCGTTCCATTAGTCCATACTTCTAAAAAACTAATACCTATAGCTTTTATAAGCTCCCAAACTCCATGTAATGCATATTTAATACTTGCAATTGTTGCAGCTCCTTCTCTTGCCCATGCATTTTTAAAAGGTTGAAATATTTTAGATATAATGTCTTTTAGCTTTTCTACCATAGCATTTATTTTTTGCATTGCTACACTTGTTGGACTTAAATCTATATCTGGAGCAACCATTGGTATCGGATCTATTCCTCCACCACCGCCTCCTCCTTTTGGAGCCTTTGGAGCTTTATCAGAATCATCTGGAATACTTAATTTATTTATTTCATCAAATCCAGCTAAGGACCTTTGTATTTTCTTTTTTGTCTTTTCTGCCGAATCTCCTATTTTATCTACTGCTCCAGATGTTTTTTTACCTTGCTTTTCCATATTCTTCATTGAAGCTATAGAAGCGTTCATACTTTTAGCAGCACCAAAACTAGCTTGATATGTTTTACCAAATATAGCACTTATAAAAGCTGCAATATATGCGGTTACTGTTGCTAATGCACTCATAAGAGCATTAAGTGCTGGTAGAACAGCTTGATAGATTGGCATAAAAGCAACCATAAGATTAGTTCTAATTTGTGCTAAACTGTTTGCAAACTGAGCATTAGTCATTAAAGCACTTCCTATATAACTAGCAACAGTATTTATCCCCTTCATTACTAAAGGGAATACTATTCCCCACCTAAACATACTATCAATAAACATCCCTGTTGCACTTCTAGCACCATTCATATTTTCTCTATATCGTCTAGTAGAGTTATTAGCATTTCTTAAATTTCTATTTGTTCTACTTGTATTATTTTCAAGCCTCTTCATACTATTACTTGCTTCATTTAATCCTAAAGTAGAATTCTTAGCTGAATTACCTAATTTCTCAAACTGCCTATCTAAATCAGCTAATTTAAACCCTGTTGCATCAGATTTAGCTATAAGTTTATTTATAACAGCTTCTGTTTTTAATATTTGCTCTTGTAATTTGTTTTTTCTAGCTTGATTAAACGTAGAATTATAAGCAGCCTTCAATCCTGATAATTTTTCTTGTTGCTGCTCTATTGATCTATTAGTTATCTCTAAACTATTAGAAAGATTTTCAATCTTAGATTTTATAGATTCTAAATCTCCAACATTACTTTTTGGTGGTCCTCTTCTACTTATTAGTTGCATTGCTACCTTGCTACTAGGCATTGCAATATTACTAACTGGAGAAAACTGAATAGGAATTTTTATTTCTTTAGATTTAGCTATTATACTTCTTATAGCATCTAAAGCTTTTGATTTTATTTCTTCTATTGTCTTAAGAATATTAGCTTTACTTTTCTCAACACTAGATTTTATAGTTTCATCAATATTATTCATTCCTTTATTTAAAGATTCAGAAATTCCTTTCGTTATTGAATTAAAATCAAATTTTCCTGTTATTCCTTCTAGCGACTTACTTATTTGACTACCTATAGCACTAGCCATCTTTTCTATTTGTTTTCCTATATCACCATCTTGTATCTCTAAATCAAGACCAATTTTTCCCACTGAATCTGCATCTGCCATTACCTCACCACCTTTCTTAAAATAAAAAAGACATTTAGTTTTAACTAAACGCCTTTTTAAGAATTTCTTGTATTTCTTTTATTTGTTCCTCTTTTTCTTCATCTGTCATTTGCTCTACTTGTCTACTTCTCCATTCATTGCGAATCTTATGTTGTTCTTCAGTAAAGTTCTTAAGTATATTTTCATCTTCTTCACTTCTTATTGAAACAATTTGACCTAGTGGTGTTTTAGGCATTATTCCACTAAGTAATGTACAAAATTCATCCCAAGTCATATTAGTTTCAGTTCTTAATCTAATTCCATATTGAGCTGTAAAAGAAGCTTCTATAAGCTCCCAATCTTCAAATAAATCATACCATTGATTATTCTTTACTTTCTTGAAATCGCTTTGCCTCTTTCTCACTCATTTCTTCAATTTCTTCTAATTCAACATTAGATATAGCAGCCATTATTACATTTATTATTGCATTATATGCTGACATGCTCCACTCATCACCTTTACTATCTATATATTCAAAAGCTTCTTTACCTAGGGAAGCTTTTATTATTTTATTAATAAGCTCCATCTCATCCTGTTTTTTATCATCTTTTTTCTTATTTTCTTTAACTAATGATTGAATATATATAGCATTATTCTTCGTATTATTAATTTTATATTCGTGATCTTCATCTATCTTTACTGTTGGTTTTACATTAACTAACTTATTCATTATGTCATATACTTTTGCCATTGTTTATACCTCCTAATGTCCTAAGCTTGATGGTGCTTCTGTATATTCTGGTTTTCCGTCACCTTTTAAGTCAAATTCTAATGGAGCAACCTTTGTACTATCATCTCCACCTACATTTTTAATATCAATTACACAATTAAATGTAAGTTTAGACCCATCTGGGAACTCCATTTCTCCTTTTGTACTACAATCTAATCCATCCTTCCATGCAGTTGCTGCAACATAATCATTTCCTGGATCACCTACATTTCTTTTGCCTTTTAAAGATATTGAGAAACTTTTTCCTGTCATTAAACTTCTTGCCCAACCTGCTGTATCCATTGGTGTCCAATCTTCTACCTTACCATCAATCTTTATACCAAAGTTCTCCATATCAGCTATAGTCTGCATATCTTGAGATTGACTTGCTTTTCCTTTTGTTCCTATCTTAAATTTAAGATTATATACTGGAAAAACTCCTGTAAATGCCATAATTATTCACTACCTTTCATGTATTATATTTACTTCTATTACATATTCATATATGTTATTTTTATCTGTTCCAACTCCTATAGGTTCAGTAGTTATCATTTTAAAATCTATAACTCTTTTCCCACCTATAACAGCATCTTGTCCAAATAAAACATTAAATACGTCTTGAGCTTTTTGTTCTGCTATATTAGCGTTCTTTCCCCAATGTATTAGTATAGAAATAGCCTTAGTAGAATAGCTTGTATTTTCTAATCCACCTAAGGCTATATGATTTCTTGGCCCTCTTATGCTATAGATACCTATACATTGCTCTTTAGTTGCATCTATCTTTCCTATATACCATTGAGGGCATTCTATTTTACTTTTTAAATACTCTCTTACTTCACTTAGCAACATTATTTAATCAATCCTTTGCTAAACATTTTTAAGAATTTAAAATAAGTATCTGTTACAAATTCTTTATTATCTCCATCAATATAAGATTGCATCCATTTACCTTGTGCATTTATGTTTTTGTCTTGCCTAAAGTTATACTCTGGATGCCAATATAATCTTCTAGCATATGGTGTGTCAAAAATTATAGATGCTATTCCATCATCTAACTTCGATAAATCAACAAAACCACTTCTTTCAAGTTCTCCAGTATCCTTAGGAACTACAGCACTTGTCTTAATATCACTTAACATGGCCTCTGTAGTTTCCTCTAAAGCTTTATTTCTAGCATTTATTAAAGTGTTTATCTTAGTTCTATCTAATTTTATTGTTACTTTAGCTTTCATTATATAAGCTCCAATTCAGTACTAAAAACAGAACCGTCTGGATTTCTTGGTCTTGATGACTTAAATATATCTTTTTTTATTTCTCCAATCTCTATATATCCTTCAATTAACTTATTAGGATAAATATCACCTTCGATTATTACAGTACCACTTAAAGTTACAAGTCTACGCTCTGCATCGAGAGTATTCTTTCCCTTTTCATTATATATACTTAATCCTTTATAAATTAACTCCTCTACTGGTTCGCCATCCTCATTCATATAAGTATGGTAAACCTCTACTTGTGTTTTTAAAAGCCATTTAGGAAATGGTAATTTAATTCCCATAGTTTAGAGCCTCCTACTATTTAAACCAGTTTGATATATATAATTAATAACTTCCTGTGTGGTTGTTATTCCATTTACAATACTTCCATTAAAAGATACCGAAGTACTACCAGCTGAAAATCCACTTAAAGGCATATTAATAAACTCACCATATTGCTCTATAAATTCAGCCTGTAAACAAACTGCTTTTTTAATTTTATCTTGTTGAAATGGAGATAAATTTTTAAATTCTATTCCTATTATTCTGTTATATGTCAATTTATCAACTTGATCTGATGCTCTTTCTAATCTATTTTCTAAAGTATCATCATTAAGGATATCACCTTTGAAATTATCTTTATAATATGAAATATCTACATAAGACATATACTCACATCCTTATAAAGAAAAAGAAGCCTTAACTAAGACTTCTTTAACTCTTTATTTTCAGCTTTAAGCTTTTTATTTTCTTCTTTTAATTTCTCATTTTCTTGCTTTAAAGTATAGTTTTCATCTTTTAATGGATCTAATTCATCTTTTAACTTTATATATTCCTCATAAGAAATAGATTTCCCTGCTCCACGTTCTATAACTTCCCCTTCATCATTAACTATGTCATATCCTTGTTGTTTATAAAAGTTCTGTTCAGATTCAGTTATTGTATAAACTTTATTTTCTTTAATAGCCTTCATATGTTATTACTCCTTTCTAGCCCTCTACCTCTGCATTAATAGCTATACCACATGCTTTATTTTTTATTAAGAAAGTATCTCCATACTCCCTAGTCTGATACACATATTTATCAGCTGTTCTTGAATCAGTACCAGGAGTAAACAACTTCATATAAGCATATTTACTTCTAGTTACTTGGCAAGATGGATGTATAAGGATCATATTGATTTGTTTTGCATCACCTGCTGGAACACATCCATTAGTGAAATCATACTTTGTTTTCATTCTTGATGATGGTACTTTTTTGATTGTAACATCATCTAAAGAATATACTCTTCTATCTATCTTTCCATTATTACTATTAACATCTAAGCTTCTTTGGATATTTTGTGCATTCTTAATTATTTTGTTCACTGCTGGTGTAACATAAAGGATTCTTCCTTCTGCTGGTACTCCCTCATCATCCATTTTCTCCATCTTTTCATCAAACCAATCTAATACATTTTCTGTAGTTAAAGTTGTATTGTCTATAACAGCTCCATTTGATTTATATGTTTTAGCCTCTGCATAAAGCTTAGAGTATCTATAAGAATCTCTCTCTGGAATAGCTTGTTCTGTTTCAAATACGTTTTGAACATTTGCCACTTCTAAAGTTAAATTAGTTTCATCTATATCCATAGGATCTAAAGCAAATTCTATATCTCTGTCATGAGCTAATTTTTTTGGTTCCCATTCATTAGATATTGTTCCTGTATTGAAACCCATATTACCTCTATTGTGGTCTTTATATCCACTTACTGTTATATTAGGTAATTTAATAGTTTGTGCATTAATGAATTTAACTTGGGGATTAGATTTCTCTAAATCATAAGAAGTTAATTCTCTAGCATACTTTTGTTGTAATTCTCTTTCAAATTGTTCAGCATAACTATATACTGCCATTTATATCACTCCTAATCTTTTTATTATTTATTTCCAAATGCTCTTGATAAAGCATCATTAACATTTTCTTTTTGCCCTTCATAACCCGCACCAATTTTAAATCCCTTGCTTTCCTCCTGTTGCTGCACTCCTTTAAAGCTTGGATATTTTTCCAAAACTTTATCTACCGCTTGATCCATAGTAATATCATTACTTACCATAGCTTTAGCTAATATAACAACATCATCAACGTTATCAGCTAAAACACCTTTAGATAAACAAGTTACTTTTGCCTCTAATGTATTAGCTCTCTCTTCTGCATCTTGTTTAGCTTTTTCAGCATTAGTTAAAGCTTCACTTTGCTTTTGAGCCTCAGTCTTTTGACTTTCTTTCCAATCTTGATAAGCTTTAAGTTCTTCTTTAGATAGTTGTCCTTTCTTTTCTCTTGCCACCCTATCCTTAATCATCCTATTTACTTCTTCTTGAGTAAAAGTCTTTTCTTCTTTTTGATTAGTTTCTTCTGTTCCCTCACCTTCTCCATCTGAATTATCAGTTGAATTAGTTTCTGAACCTGCTCCTCCATTACCTGCTCCATCATCTTGAGCTAATTTCATACATAATCTTTTTCTTAAATTAAAATTTGATATAGACATAAATACCTCCATTTATAGCCTGTCGGCTGTTAATTCCATGCACAGTTTAAGGTCTTAAGCAAGTTTTGGACATAATAAAAGAGATTAGGTATATCCTAATCTCTTTTATTATTATAATTTAATATTAAAATAAAGATTCCGAGAATCTTTTTACATCTTCAACATTTCTAATTCTACTTTTAATCAATAAGTTTTCAAATTCCATTATATAATAAAGTTTAGCCCTATTATTAATACTATTATTTGTAATAATTTTAAAGTAAACTTTTAGTATTTCTTCTGAATTGATATCTTTATTTATTTTAATCAAATTAATTCTATAGCTTTCAATTTTTTCATTAACTTGGTTATCATTTAAGTAAAATGCCCACTCATTAATATTCATATACACACCTCTTATATAATATATTTTCGTAAAAATAAATTTAATAATATAATATTATTACTAATTTTCATTATTTACATTTTTTAATTTATACTATTTCTATGGATTCTATTTCATTCTCATATAGTTCAATGTTATATTCATCTTTTTTTATTTCTATACTTGCTATCTCTGGTTCATTATCTAAAGCTTGTGTAAAGCCTTCATATGGCCCAATAATGATATTCCCATCAACAGTTTTTATTTTTAACTTAAGGTTATTATCTAGCTTATAAGTTTTCATTATATCTCTTAATGTCTCTACTAAGTTAAACATGAAATCACCTCTTTAATTAGGAACTATATGAGTTCCTTTTTTAGAATAATGTATTTTAAAGTTATTTGTTTTGGTTTCTGAACCATCTAACATACTTACATTAACACCTATTTCCTTATCTGTTTTTATTATTTCTTTTTTTCTCCAATTACCTTTAGAATCCATATCTAAATCACCAGTACCAGCATACTTATTAATAAGTTCTTGTGCCTCTTCTAAAGATATGGTTAAATAACTTCTACCTTCAATGTAGTTGTTATGTCCTAAAATATGTTTACCTTGTTTCCCAACCTCTATTTTTAAAGGTTGATTATTCTTAATGAAATCTCTTATTTCTTTAATTTTAGCATTTTGAAACTTTTGCTTCAATACTTCTGCCTCTATATTAGCATCCTTAATATTTAAGCCTTCTCTAGCTTTTTCTCTATAATTATTTCTTCTAAGCTCTTTATTACTTTCTAAATGATCCTTTAAAGCTTTTTCTAATTCTTTAACCTTTTTACTTGCTATTTCTTTATTCTCTTCATCACAAGTACCAGCCTTGAATCTCTTCCACTTTCTTAATTGTCTTTCATAATATCTCTGTTTCTGTTCAACCTCATAAAGTTTAATAGCATCTTCACCATTAGGAACTACTGGAAGTCTTGTTACACCAGGGAAATAAGTTGCTAATGTATGCCTACAGTTAGGATGTAAGAATCCTTTTCCTACAGCCTCACTTAATAATGGATAATCTCCATCCTCTTTAGTACCATGAGAAAATATATCATCAATCAATAATTTTCCTTGCCATGGTTCACACATTTTACAAGTGTTAGCATGAGCCGTAACAACTACTAAATGTATTCCATATTCATCTCTTTTCTTTCCTTCACCTAAAAAGGTAGCTCTTTGACTTGCTGTCCTTAAACACATCTCTGCATAACTAGCAATATTAACTTGTTTACCATCTTTATAAGTTATACTATTTATACCTTTCTCAAGAAAATCCCTAGTAGCCATATCTATAGCTTGATTAATAGTTTTAGTACCACTTTGTAAATACACATGAGTTTTAAATATAGTTTGTCTATATAAATCGCCCATCTTTCTTAAGACTGACATTTGAGCCTTTTTTAAATCATTTGTAACAGTTTCTTGCAATGCATTAAGTTTCTTTTCATTAACACCAAAGAAGTTTTCTTCAACTTGTAGTGTAGCCTTTTTACCTAATTCTTTAGCAATATACTCTCTAACTGTTTGATGTTCTTTTATATCCTCTGGAAACTGTATCTTTACTTCATCTATTAACTTTTCTGTATTTTCTTGACCTTTAGTAAACTTCCCTTGAATCTCTCTGTTTATAGCTTCTTGGATAGGCTTGTTATATTCCTCAACTAGCTTCTTATTTCTCTTTCTATACTTTTCAAATTCTCTAAGCTTAGTCCTTTGCCATTGTTCCCATTGAAATCCTTCTTTACTCTGCTCTTCTTGATGAAAATAAAAAGCCCTATGCATACTAGAAATTAAATCAAGCTCCATTTGCTCGAATATATTTCTAATATCATAAGACTTATCTCTTTCCTTTTTAGCACTTTCTTTTATTTTATTTTCAGTAATTCCTCTAAGTATATCAGCTAGTAATTGTATATCCTTATCCCTCTTGTCCATCTGTTTCAACCTCATTATCATCAGTATATGACATATCATAATCATCTACTCTCTTAGGTTCTTCAGCCACAAGATAGCCATTCTGTTCCTTTATTCTTTGTATCTCTTCTTTCTTTTCTTCATCTGTCCATGTATCTCCATACATTTCCTCAATACATTGCTCTATAGACATTACTCCATAGGTTTTAGCTTTCCCTACAGTTTCTACTACTGTATCAAAGCTAGGACTTGCATATTCTCCAAATACAATACTTACTTCATATTCTCCAGTATTCTTTTTATTTAATACATCATTGGTCTTTAAGATTATATTAACTAACTCTGGTATAACCTCTGTTAATATATCAACCATTTTTCCTCTAGTATATAAAGTAGTCTTTTCTTTCTCCCTTTGAGCTTCTGCATTATCTGTTTTCTTAAGGTCTATTCCTAAAGTACTAGGGCTTATTATACCTTGTAAACACATATCAATAGCATTTGAATAACTCTCAACATAAGCCTCATAATTTATATTAGCTTGTTTCATATCTATCTCGTTTTTTGCATCTTCTGCAAGGCTAGAACCTACTTTTAAGAATCTATTATCAAATGGATTAGGCTTCATTAAGTTACCGTTAATATCCTTAGGAACTAAATCCTCTGGTATATACTTTTGAACTCTTCCATCTCTTATGGCATCTATCCATTGACTTATAACTTCATCTAATGCATCAAAGGCATCTGATTTATTATCAAATATACTTTTACCTCTTCCCTCAAACTTAGGAGATTTAAAAAACATTAATGGTACTGCCATTATAAAGTCGCCTTCATATGTTGCATTTCCAAGCTCTCTAGTTTCATCAAGTGTATTTAAAGAAACCTCATTACCATTACTCTCATACAAATTATAGTTTATATATCCTTTTCCATAAGTTTCGCTTAGTTTGTATTGTCTATTATTCTTAGTATAAAAAGTATAGAACTTTATTTCTTTTAATCTTCCTCTTTGAGTTATATACTCAACCTTATCACCATCGAAAAACTCTATTATTGGATATTTGCTTATCTCTGTATCTATAGATAGTTTAAAAGCTCCATCACCACTAACTAATGTAGTAGCAATTATATCACCTAACATATCATCAAACTTATTATCTTTTCTTATTTCTTCCCATAATGTATTATCAACCTCTCCAGTAACCTCTATACTATCTAAGTCAGCTACAACTATATCACTTAGCTTATCGGCTATCATTGCAGGTAATCCACTATGTATTTTTCTTATACTTAAATCTTCACTTGGAACAGCACTCCAAAACCTAGCTTTATTTACTGGATCACTTGATATATTTTTAAAGAATTGGTCCAGTTCATATGGTTCTCCCCTATACCAAAGCTTATTTCTAATTACATTAGTTTCATAGGTATAAGCCTCTTGTATAGTAATAGGATTAGTTAATGCTGGTTGAACATTTAAATATTTAATTGCTGCTTTAGTTAACATACTCTTAAACCACCCCATTTCTATTCCTCCTTATAATCTCCTATCAATTTTCTAAAAGGTATCCATGCGTACTGACTAGAGTTGATCGTATGGTCGTTTGCATCCTCTGGCTCATATTTATCCTCTTTCCATGAATAGCACTCTAACTCTCTTATATGCTCCTTACAACTATCTAAGACATAATAAAATACTTTACCATTGGTATTAATCCATCCTAAAGCTAAATGTATTCTATCCAGTATAGTTACTTTCTTATAAGAGTTAATAAAGTTATACATACATGGATTAGTTCTTTTAAACTTCTTAAGCTCCATTATAGTTGCTTGGTCTGCTGAATCTACAAATACATCTCTAGCAAATCCCCATTCCTTTCTATTCTTTTCTAAGAACTTAAAATATTTAGGAGCTATATCACTAGGAGCTAACGGAGTTTCTAAGTCTTTATTGTTATATACCTCTTCATCTAATACAATTAATTCTTTCTTATCTGTAATACCTAAGAAAGTAAATGCAAAGGTATCAGGACTATTTTGAGAATATGCTGTATCAAGTCCTGCTGTAAATTGAACAAACTTTAATTTCTTATCTTTTATTTGTTTAATAACCTGTTCTTTAGACAATACATTATTCTTTCTTTCAAAATTAGAGAATATTAATCCTGTTGCTCTTCCTCTTAACCCTAGTATCTTATTCTTATATAGCTTAGTACCTTTAGGAGCACTCGTCTTTTTCTTTTCAATAGCTTCTTCATCTAAAGATGCATTATCATAGAAAGTAAAAAACCAGTAGGTCCAATTAGGTTTCTCTTCTGAATTGAGTTGCCCTAATATTTCTACTGGTACATCTTTCTTATATTTTTCTAATGGTCTACAACAATTAATAAATTCTGAATATATAGGTAAGTTAGGATCATCTGGATTAAGTGTCATCATAAGATAATCATTTCTAGTACATATTTCTCTTACAAATTCAATACTAGCTGTATTAACCTCATCTATAAGTACACATCCAAATTGAGAACCTAAGGCCATCTTCCACTTATCTACATTATCATAACCTAATATGTATATTATTTTCTCCCCATTAGGAGTTATATATCTTATATGAGGTATTTTATTATCTTTATCACCATTACCATTATACTTAACTAAATCACCAAATACATCAGTAATCCCATATTCCTTTTGTATTAAGTTCTTTTCAGCAACTCCAGTTGTTTTGGCAGCAATAACATGCATTTTCTTAGGAGATTCTGCAACCATTAGCATAAACTTTAGTATTCCTACTGTAGTTTTTCCTGCTGCTGTTGTTCCCTCCAATGCTTCTACTGGTGCTCTATGTTTTAAAAAAGCTAAATACTTATCTGATAACTTGTATTCATCACTCATTATCATCATCCTTTAATTGGTTAAGTATAGAATCTAGTTTAGTTGTAGAATTAACATTTACCTTGCTATCTTTTTCAACTTTATCAACAAATAATCTATATCTCTTACCTAATAATTCTGCTGCTTTGATTTTATCTTTAGCTGAAATTTCCTTATCAACAACTTTAGCTTCACTCATAAAATCACCTATATTTTCAGTAACTACTACTTGCTCTGTTTCTTCTCCTCTTAGAACTCTAGTTAAATACTCTAGCACTTCTTCCGCTTTAGCTATCCTTTTGCTTTCTAATTCTTTCATCTTTTCATCTATATAAGATTTTAAGGCAGGTTTTAGCAAGTTCTCTTGTCCTATTACCCTAGCTGTCTTTTTACTATATCCTGCCTTAACAGCTGATTCTGTGGCGTTGCCTGTTTCAATATAATACTCAGCAAACGCCTTCTGTTTTGGTGTAAGCTTCATAACAACACCACCTTTCTTTATAAAACAACCTATTATCTAAAAATTATTTAATTAAAATATTATATATCTTGTCTTTTAATATATTAATTTCTCTATAAGAAACCTTCAATAATTCTAATATATCTATATCTGTATTTTCAAACTTAAAATTAACCCAATCGATCTTATTTATATCACAATTTATTTTTCCATTTAAAATTAATTCTCTATCCTGTATTTTAATATCTCCACCTTGATGGATATTACCAAAAGTACATCCACTAAAACTTATACTTGATCCTTTGCCAACTTTCGCTAATTTAATATTATTAACATAAAGAGTTGAAAAATCTTCTCTTTTTTGTTTTGATAAATTATCATGTTTATTTTTATTTGTAAACAAACAGAGATTTACTAACCAAGAATCACCACACTTGTATGGTTGAATAGATTCTATTATATCGTAAATATCCTTACTTTTATCCTTTAAATCCTTAAATTTCTTATTCAAATTTGATTCAAAATCCTGTTTAGATTTACCATAAGGGAAATATATATTTTTAGCCTTTTTTTTATAATACTTTTCATATACATCACATGAAATATAATCTAAACAACTCCTTAAGTTCTCTAAACAATTTTTCACTCTAACTTTTAATGTAGATTTAACAGATTCATCGTTAATTGCTTCTATATAATTTTTTTCAATACTATAAATACTTTCTTTTGTATCTTCTAATAATTCAACTATGTCTTCTTTTCTCATATAAATCACCTCATAATAATCATAAGGCAATTTATGTTAAAAATCAAAATTATGTTAATAATGTAATTATTTTATTATTTTTTGTCTTAATGCTCCATTAACTCTTTTATACTTTCTTTGGTTTCTTAAGCATTCCTCTATATCTTGGTAAGGCTTAATAGTAACTTCAATCTCTTCACACTCTTTATAACATTCACATAAAGGATTCCATTGTAAACAAGCACACTTCATTTCCCAACCATTCCATCTACTTAACATTACTATCCTTCTTTTATTCATCATTACTATCACCTTCTTTCTAAATAAAATAAAAAGAACCTAGCCGAAACTAGATTCTTTAAGACACATCCGTTTTATTATTGTAATCTCTACTATAATAAAACGCCTCCAAGGGAATATTTAATTTTTATTGGTGGAGATAAAAGGATTTGAACCTCTAACCTCCGCTTTACTTACCTAGTAACTTCTTCAAGCGGTGCTCTTCCTTATTGAGCTATATCTCCATGTGCAGGAACTTAATCCTGCAATGTAAGGGAAATAAGATTTTTAAATAAGAACTTTTAAATTAGCACTTGTGATTAAAAATTTATAAAAGAGGAAGGTAAAGGAGTTGCACCTTTATTAATACTCTTCCTTCCATGTGCAAGGCTTTTACACCTTGCTTTCCGTTAGTTAAGATTTTAATTTACATCCAGGAGAATCTAATGAACGCTTTACCCTATCCACACTATTAATTCTACTATTAAATTTGTTTAGAACTTCTCAAACTTTTATCAAATGTTTATCATTTTAATGAATTCAAATATTGCAATATACCATTAAACTTTTTACTATACTCATTACTTGTTAATTTTTTAGCATTATTATGTTTATATTCATTTATTACTTTATCCATTTTATAAAAAAATTTACTTGCCTCAACTTTCTCTTCTTGATTCATTGGAATATGTCTATATCCATATCCAACTATTCTATAACTTAGCATCTTACTATATTTCACATATTCTTCATTAAAGCAGGTTTCAAATATTTTCAAAACAGTATTAAGACTATAATATGTATTCTCTAGCTTCAGTTCTTTAAAATCTATTTTTTCTATATCGTTTATACATTCTATATAATCTTTATAAAACCTTAAAAGATCTAAACATTCTTTTTTCTCCTCAATTGTTATTAGTTCATATAGCTTTTCTTTAAACTCCGGACTTATTTTCTTTAATCTTTGATGGCAAAAAGCTGGTCTTTTGCCATCTTCAAATTGATAACCATTCCATAACTTTAAAAAACTATAAAACTCCATCAAAAATGAAAATAAAAAATCTTCAATTTCAAACTCTAAAACAATAGCTATCATTCTCTTTTTTAGCCTATTATTTTTTTCTTTATCATTCATTGTTTTAATTGTAAGTTTTATAGTAAAGATAGTTGCTACAAATCCTAATATAGAAATTAAACTTCCAACACAAAATTTAATCCATTCTGAATATTCAAAATAGTTTCCATAAATTTTGTGTATTAGTATTAATATTACAGTTGTTACTATTAATACTCCGATTGAATAAAAACTAAATCTATGTTTCTTAAAAAATTCCATATAACACCTCCTATAAAGTATTATATATTATCAACCAATGTTAAGTAATGTATTTTTAAACTCCGCAACTAATTCAATAACCTCTTCTCTTTTTCTATATGCCGTTGCTTGAGCTATATTTAAACTTTGTGAAATAGACAGTATAGATTTTTCATCACCATATTTTAATTCAATGAATCTTCTATCCTCTTCATTTAATGTACTTAAATTTAAATCCATATTACTAACATAATCATTCAAATATCTAATGTCCGCCCTTGTTCTAAAAAGTTTTCTAGTTATAGTTATATGCTCCCTTTCTAATTTCCCTATTTCTCTACATATCTGTTCTTCTGCAAAACTTGTCCCTTTAGATGATGTTTGAACTCTCTCAGATATTCCAGCTCCATTTTGATAGTAGTCTATAGTGACATTAGCGTTTTTTATATCATCTTCTATTGCATGTAATCTATTTTCTAAATAGCTCTCTCTGCCTTTCAATTTATATATTTTCTTTTTATATTTAAAATACTTATATAACGATTCTTCTGTTTTATCAAATAATTCTTTATCCATGTGCTCCTCCTTATAAAAACTTCTTAACATATTCAAAGTTCTTAGTTACTCTGCATTTATCTCTATCTTTCTTATCAAAGAAATGTATTCTATATACTTCGCCATACTTTATAATCTCATATTCTTCTGTTTGTTTGATTACTTTGTTTTGAAGTATATCAAATGCACTAATTTGACCTTGTAATACTTCCATGTTTAACACCTCTTCGTATCCTTCTTATAAACGCCATAGAACGTTTTATCTATTAAGACAATATAAACTATCCTCTTTCTCCATAAAAACCTCATGAACGCTATTTTTAGTTAATAGAGGATGGAGTCTTGTCCAATCCTCTACTAACCTTATTTGAGGTTTATCAAATAAACTTATTTGATTATTTATCATATATATCACTTCTCTTAATCTTTAAATTTATATAAAAAAATACCGCATATTCTTTTTGAATAATACGGTATTAAGAAATTTTATTAATTATTCGACTACATTATATTCTGCAGTAAAATCATCCTTAGTAAAAATTAATATATTTTCAAAATCATTTAATTCGTTTGTAAATCTTATAGTTCCGTCATTTATATTTGCAACAAATAAATTTTGATTATATTTTTTAGCAACCCAAACTGAGATTAACTGTGGAAATATAGTAAAACAATCCTCAACCTTAGACATAAATTCAACATCTATTTTAATCATAAAATTTGCATCATGTATTACTTTATGTCTAATATCAAACACTTTAGTAAAAGTTTCTTTTAGCATCATTGAAATATCTTTTTTTTGTTGTATGTAATATAATAAAAAATTAGGACTTGAAAATAAAATTTTGTCAAAAGAAGATTCTGAAACATACTCTGTTATACACGTTTTATTATCATTAAATAAAAAATTAAACGCATTACATGTATCATCTAATCTCTGAAAATTAAATTGTTTAGATACGAAATCCCCTAAACAGATTCCTTCTGCTAGTATATCATCAATTTTAATTCCCTTATCACTAAAAAAATCTAAAGCTTTTTTATTAGCTTCTTCATCTGTTTCAACAATAAAGTCCACTACATCTCTAAAGAATGTTTCCCAACAACTAACTAATGAACTTAAATAAAGTCCTGCAAGAATTTTAATATGCTCTTTATTATCCTTATGTTCTTTAAGATATTCATGCATTAAACAATATCTTGAAGATAAGTTTTTTATAAAGTTTTGTGTAAAATCATTGACACTATTACGTGAATCTCTTAATTCAATAATTTCATTTATTACTTTAGGTTTCAACTTATGTTTTATCTTCATTAAACATCTCTCCTCACAATATATTAATTCCTAAAATTACTTAATAAGTATAACATATACATATTTTTAGTGTATATAAACTTTTAAATAGCTTATTATTAAATTTTCAAATAACAATTCAGTATTTATCTAATTAAAGATTTTTATTCTACTACCACCTATATCCTCCAAATCTAATATTCCATTTCTTTCTACCACTTATCTCTCTAACTTTTATATAAGCAGCTACCTCTTTATTACTATCTATTTTTCTTTTAGCTAAATCTCTGTAGGTCTTTAATGCTAGTTCATGTACTGAATAAACTTCTAGTAAATTAACTTTCACTTAAATCACCTCTATTTTTTTATGAATTTGAATTTCTAGTGTTGGAACATACTTCTCAATAGCTCCTTTAGAAAATTTGTTATCTGGTTTAATTTTTATAACTTCATTTTCTTCAACAATATCTGCATTGTTAAAGAAAGTTCTATAACATACATCTGTTAAGTAATTAGCTAATAATTTATGAGTTGGAGAAGGATAGGAAAGAGGGGATGTTGATGTTATTTCTTCCCTTTCTTTTCCTTCTTTAATTTCTTCTCTTTCTTTTCTTTCTTCTTTTGTGTATCCTTCGATGTTCTTTTGATGTTCTTTTGATGTTCCTTCGTTGTTCTTTTGATGTTCCTTTAATGTCCCTTTCGTTGTACCCTCACCTTGATAGAAGTCGTAATTTACAAGGGTTAGCATTGTACCCTTCGTTGTCCCCTTTTTAATCAACATCCCTTCTTTTGATAGTAGGTCAAGGTAACTTCTGACCTTCTTTCTGCTCCACCCCCACCTTTCAGCTAGTTTAAGCTCAGAAGTGTAAAAACTACCTCTTGGAATAGTGATAACATCATTACCTATAATCAATGTTTCATCCTTGAATCTCATTAATTGGATAAGATCAACAAATGCTTTGAATTTTTCTGCATCTTGGAATATCCAATGTTCAAAGATGGCTCTATCTAGTTTTATAAATCCTTTTGATGACTTATCCAAAATTCAACCCTCCTATTCTTGTAATGGTGTTCCTTCAAACATATTTTCTTGTCCTTCAAGAACTTCATTATTACTATCAACTGTATAATCAGCTTCAATAACATCCTCATTCTCATTATTTTCTTCAATATTAGCTTGTACATTTTCTATATCATCCATTAGACCTTTATTAATTAAGTTTTCATCTGCTGTATATGCTTTTTGCATTTCTATACTTAAAATTCCCCATTTAGATAATAGGTTTCTTAGAACTGTTTTCTTAGCCATTGCATCAAAATTACTTTTCCAAACTGAATTTTTAGAATTAACTGTCTTTGAAAATTTATTAGCATGATTATTAACTTCTTCTTTGGTCCAGAATACTGTCTTTTCAAATCCATTTATTAATTTAAAATATCCTGCATATCCAATTACTGCATCGCTCTCACGTTTGCTAAAGTCAACCTCAATTTCTTCTGTTAATGGATTCCATGAAACTAATTCGCCTTCTCTTATTTCAACTACATTTATAGACTTATATTGACCTGTTCTTAATGCTAATTGAATATACCCTTTATAACCCATTTGAAATTGAGCTCTATTACCATATGGGACTACCCATGCATACCCTAAATTCTTATCAACTGGTAAATCCATTGTTGCTGCTACCATACAACTTGCTATTACACTCATTCCTTCACATTTTTGTAAGTTAGTATCTGAATTAACTAAGTTAACTATTGAACTCATATATTGAGGTGCCTTTTCATTTAATACCTCTTCAAACCTTTTCTTTATAGTTGGACTATCCATTAATCCTTTAACTGTATTTCCAACTGATAAACTATTACCAGTTCCCTTCTTTGCTAATTGATTTTTTAAACTTGATGCTGTTGCCATATTATTTTTCCTCCTTAATTACTAATCTTCTGCTTATACTTTCTTTTAAATATTTTTCATAATCATCCTTAAGTAATTCTTTAATTTTTAAACTATCTAAATTTTTTCTTACGGATTGTTTTAAACTAATACTATATCCAGGAGCATTAGCATACTCTGCATGTCCTATATTTTGCTTTAATTGGTTCTCTATCTCTTTAATTTCTTGCTCTACATTATCTTTATATTCTTTGAGTTCTTTTCTTTTATTAAGTAACTCTTTCCATGATGAATCTAGTTTTATAACTTCACCTTCATTAACTTTTTTATATCTTTCATTAACCCACTTCTCAGCAGCGCTTGAACCATCTAATGCAGGTGGTGTTTTGTCTTTGACCATTTTCCAAAAATCTTTTTCAGCTTCAATAATGTATTCTATAAGTTCATCATCACGCTCAACTTCTTTCCAAATAAACTTTTGTCCACCAATCAAAACTGCTATATATCCTTTAGTTGCTCCTGTAACTGCTAAGTAGTGTTGAACTTGTACTAAATAACTAGCAGGTACCTCTTCCTCTTCCCATTCCTTAGCTAAATACTGATTAGCTGTTTTACATTCTAAAATTGAATTTTCTCCTACAATTCTTCTATCTATGTTAGCAACCATAAATGGATAATCTTTATTTTGAAAGTGCCTTCTATCTCTTCTTACTTTCTTACCAGTTCTCTTTTCAAATTCTTTAGCAACTACTTCTTCAAATTGATCTCCCCAATAGGCTGATTCTGATTGCTCTCCTACTTCTAAAATAGGTTCTGTTTTTTCTAAATAAACTTCAAAAGCTGTTTTATATTTATTTAATCCTAGGATAGCTCCTATATCGGAGCCACCTATTCCTTTCTGTCTTTCTCTAAGCCATTCTAATCTCTCTTCCATTAGAATCCCTCCTCTGCTACTGACTTGCATTCATCATTACATTCACAGCACATTTTTATATCCCCTATATCGTAATAATCATCTCCAACATATATACACTCACCACACCAACTACACTCAAAAGCTACTTTTGGCTCTTTTTCATCATTTCCGTATTCATAACAACAATCTGGTATATTAATCATAACTTGCCTCCCTAAATTTATTATGTTAAACTTTCCTTGAAATTTATTTTTTATGAGTACATTGGTTACTTTGGTCGGTGCCAATGCACTCTCTTTTTATTTCTTCCTCTATTAAATTACTTAAAGGCTTGTCTACTTTTAAATCGCTAAACCTTTCTTGTACTCTATCAGCTATGTTCTTTGATACTTTTACTAAGTCCATAACCAACACCAAACCTTATAAGATAAATAGTAAAAGAAACACCATATAATAACTAAACCTATTACAGTTACTAAACATCCTATATTTACTTTCTTCATATAATCCTCCTAAACAAACTTTCTGTTATGTTAAGAACCTCTAAAAACTTTTTCTTTGATATAGGTTTCTTAAATCTAAGATTATTAAATTTTAAATCCTGCTCTACAGCTAATAAGATACTTTCAAACTCTTCTTTACTATGTCTAGCCTTTAAACTCTGTATATCTTTAAAGTTCATAACATCACCCCTAACGTACATTTATTGAAAAGATAAAACTTAAAGTACATCCAACAAATAATATTAAATACTTAAAACTTTTTTTAGGCTCTTTCTCATTTATAGATTTATCTAAAAAATAAACACTTAAAAATAAAGTTGTTGCTGTTGTTATTATTCCAAAGACTATTTTTCCTCCTGGAGTAAACATATCAAACCTCCTTTCCAAGACTTATTATTGGTGCTAAATTACTTAGTACATTACTTAAGATATCTTTTAACTTTTGGTTCTCTTCTTTTACTTCATCTAACTCCATTTCCATACGTCTACGTTCTAATGGACTAAATCTTTCTAATTTAGTTCCTTCTAACTCTAAAATAGTTTGTAAATTAAATCTTATTGCAGGAATCCCTTCTACAGTAGGGATAATTCCTGCTTTTCTATACTCCTCAATAGACTTAACACTCATTTGCCAACGTTCCGCTAAATCTTTTTGTGTTAATAACTGTGCCATATCTATTTCCTCCTTAAAGTAGTTTTTGATAATGCTTGTCTCATTTGTTTACATAGCTTAAGCTGATTCTTTTAATAATCTTTCTATAATATAGACCTGCCCTTTTCCTGTAACTCTTGTAGTAAACTTGGTTTCTACTCCATGACTTCTTTGAATTACAAATTCACTCTTTTCAAATAATCCCTGTTCTAAAGCTCTTTGCATTGGTTTGGTTGAACCTTTTTGAATTAGTCCCCATTCTCTAAGTTTGTTCCAAAGTCTTTTTTCTCCAATTTTTATATTTTGCTTAGTTGCTAGGTGGGCTACATCCCTAACTAAGATAGAATTTGAACTTGCTGATATTTGGTTTAAAAACCTATTCTTTTCTTCAAGCTCTTTATTTTTAGCTTTTAAAAGCTCGTCTTTTTTCTTTAAAGTCCTGTGAGCCACTTCTAAAGCTCTTGCCATAAATTCTTCATCATCCATTTCATCTTCTAAGGGAATATAACCACCAGTTTTTCTTATTTGTGGTAGTACTTCATCAGTTACCCAATCTTGAAACTTTTCAGCTTCTTTCTTTTTAGATTTAAAAATTAATTTGTAAACTCCACTTTCAGTTAAGAAATTTTCTCCTGTATTGTGTAATTTTCTAAAGTGACAATTAGTAACATTAGAGTTTTTTAATTTAATTACTTGCCTATCACTCATTCTCGTAATTGCTTTTCTCACACCTTCTGGAGATATTTCTAAACATTCTCCTACATGATATGGATTAAATAAAACTTGTCCATTTAATTCAAATACTTCTACTGGCTTATTTTCAAAAATCATTAAGTTATTCATTTATTTCCTCCTCAACTTATATTTCGTTGCATATTTGGGATATTGTTTGCAAAAAAAATTTCAAATATATCATTTGGATTTTTTATATTAAAAATAGATATAATATTTATAGCCTCTTTAATGGTAAATTGACTTCTCCCATTTAACTTAGCATTTAAACTCTGAGTAGTTATATGTAATTCTTTTGCTAACTTACTCTGAGAATAAGCATTTTCTTTCATAATCCCTTTTAATTTGCTATAAATCATTTTCTCACCTCCGTTGCATATTTAGGATGATTAAATCATAACACTTCTGAAAAATGTAGTCAACCCATTTATGCAACTTTTCTTTAAGTTTTTTCAAAAAAACGTTGCATTTATGAAAAAATATTTTATAATTAAACTATGAGGTGATTAAATGAAAAATTTACTTGATGACTCAAACATGCAAATGATAATGAATAGAATACAAAGTAGAAGATTAGAACTAAAGCTTTCATATCAAGATTTAGCTTCAAAAACTAATATGAGTAAATCTACTCTACAAAGATATGAGACAGGATCAATAAAAAATATGCCTGTAGATAAATTAGGAGTTATAGCTGCTGCTTTAGACGTAAGTCCTATATGGCTTTTAGGTTTAGATGAAGTTGACGAAAATTCAAACAACTTATCTAAAGATGAAGAAATACATATAGAAGACTTAAGAAAACTTAATGATTTAGGAAAAGATAAAGTTTTTTCATATACTAAAGATTTATTAGAAATGCCTAAGTATTCTTTAGATACTGAATTTGCTGCTACTCTAATAGAAAATCAAAAAACTCCTTATTTAGTAGCTTGTCATGATGACAATTTAACTGATGAAGAAAAAGCTTTAATGAATGAAAAAATAAATGAAGCTTTAAAAAATCTCAAATAAGTTAGGTGGGTTTATATGACTAAATACGAAAGATTAATGTATGAAGCCGAATGTCATGGTGCTAAGGTCATTGAAATTGATCTTGGCACAGATAAACCTTGTGGAAAATGTGTTGATAATATAATAGTTATTAATAGTAATATAAATACCAAAGAAAAAACATGTATTTTAGCTGAAGAACTTGGACACTATATTAAAAATTTAGGTGATATTACTGATCAAACTGAAATATGTAATAAAAAACAAGAATTAGTTGCCAGGCGATGGGGGTTTGATAAAGCTGTTGGTTTAGTTGGATTAATTAACGCTTTTGAAAATAATTGTAGAACTGCTTTTGAAATAGCTGATTTTTTAGGTGTAACTAAAGAATACTTTGATGAAGCAATTGATTATTACAGAGCTAAATATGGCGTTATGTATAAAATTGATAATTACATAATATACTTTATTCCATCATTAGGAATATGTAAAATGTTTTAACCAGTTGATTTTCAACTGTTTATTTTATAGATTTTATAGAACATATATTCGCATTCAAAAATTTTATTTTAATTTTAAAGAGGTGTTAGATATGGAGTATAACGTAACTTATAGGCAAAAAGATAAAGGATGGCAATTTATAATAAGCTATAAGGATTACAATGGAAAATGGAGGCAAAAATCTAAACAAGGATTTAAGACAAAAAAAGAAGCTAAACCTATTGCTGAAAAGATGCTACAAGATTTAAAGAAAAATATAAAAACAAGCAATAATAGTTTTGGGAAAATAACTTTTAAAGCTTTTTCAGATATGTACCTAGAGCACGAAAAGCTATATAAAGAACCTAAGACAATAGACGGCTTAGTAACAGTACTTCATAGGTTTCAAGATTTAAATGACAAAGAACTTTGCAAAATAACTAACTTAGATATACAAAAATTAATAGATAATATGACTAAGGAACATCTTAATAATAATACAATAAGATATTATTTAAAAATATTAAATAGCATATTTTTATGTGCAAAATTTAAATACAATATACTAGATGAAGTTCCAAGTAAATATATAAAAATAGGTAAACCAATACCAACTAAGAAAAAGGCACTGAATGATGATGAAATTAACGATTTATTATTAAAATTTAAAAATAATAAATATTATCTAGTAGTATATTTAGCTGTTAATACAGGTATGAGAATCGGTGAAATTCTAGGTCTAACATGGAATGATATAGATTTTAATAACTGTCTAATAAGTGTTAATAAACAATGGAAAATACTAAAAGATAATTCATGGGGATTAGGTAGTGTTAAAAGTAAAAATTCAATTAGAATTATTCCCATTTCTAATTCAGTTTCTAAAGAACTATTAAAATATAAAACTATAATAAATATAGATAATAGAGTTTTCAATTTTAAAAGTAAAAACACTATTCTTTCAAGAGTAAACATACTTTTAAAAGAATATGGTTTCAACATTTCTCTTCATGAATTAAGACACACATACGCTACTAAATTAATTGCTAATGGAGTTGATTTTAAAACTGCTGCAAAAATATTAGGTCATTCAGTAGAACAAACTATGAAAGTATACTCTCATGTCAATAATGATATGTTTAATAAAGCACATTCTATCATAGAAAATATTTTTTAAATTTATTTTTGACGAAACTTTTGACGATTCAATATAAATCCTTTATTTCTAGCCATTTATAGCGAAATATCATTCTTACATATTTGAAAGATATTTTTTATACAATATTTAATATAAAAACTTACTACTATAAGCAACAATATCTTTTACACGAGTATTATCATCATATAAACTTAGAATAATATTATTATGGCCACTAAATTCTTTAACCAATCTATTACCTATAGCTTTTTCAATTTCATCTAGCTTAGAATTATTAACACTATATTTTATATAATTTATATCTTTTCCATCAAACTCAAGAGTAATATAATACATATCACCTTCAAATCCAAAATATATAAATTTTAAAATATCTGGAGTTTTCCTTATAATATTGTCCATAAACTCACATAATGGTAGTTTATAAAAATAACTCCCTACCTCTATAACCATATCAACATTTAAGCCTAAATCTTTCTTATAGGAGATTGTTTCCGTAACCTTTTTATCATCCTTATATAATACTAAAACAATTGAGTCATTATATAATTCTTTTCCTAAGTAATTCCCTTTATATCTCTCAATTAACTTTAGTCCAGGCGAATCTTTAATTATCTGGCTTTTAGATACTATAATGTTCTTTCCATCAAAATCATAATCATAATAATATTGATTTCCATCTAATGTTTCTGTTATTACACTTGTATTAAAACTCTTTTTGCTAAGAATACTATCCATTAAATCACATAAAGGGAGTTTATAGTCTATAACTCCCTTTGAATTAATATGAACTGGTGCAAATACTCTTGAACTTCTACTATGGTACTTTGAAGCTTTTCTATCTTTCATAAATTCACCTTTTATTAATAATCTATAGTAAAATTATATGAATATTTATTGGGATATATATCATTTAAATCTTATATATAATTTATGAAACTTTTTTATTTAGTTAACAATATTATTCTAAATAATTTTTACAAAATAAAAGAACTATACCAAAGTATAAAAACCTATATAATACTTGGTACAGTTCTTTACCTTTATTTCTTTAATATCTTTTGATTTGATGTAGCTAACTTAACATCATATTGAATATTATTATTCACCTTTAATTTTTCATCATACTTTCCAAACTTAAAGTACATGTCTCCTTTTAAACCATATATATCAGGGAATTTTTTCTTAAAATCTTCTTCACTTAGTCCAGAATAAACTATAACCTTAAGTTTTCTCTTCCTTGCCGAATTAACCATTTCCCTTAACTCCTTAGGTTGAAGTGACCATTCAAGTCCTGCAAGTATAATTCCTTCATTAAAAGGATCATTTGTCACTTCATCTAATATATCTTCTGAATCCATCTCTATGTTTGGTAAATCCTTTAAATGTTGATTAAAGCATCCTTTGCAGTTTAAGTTACAATCTACTGCACTTATTAATGCTCCCATAAAAGGCGCATCCTCTACTCTCTCATGAACAATGCCCTTTGTTTTTATAATCATAGGCTTAACTGATTTCTATCCTTAAATTCTGATTTTTTACCATCATTAAAGAATTCAACTTTTCTTAAGTAGCCTGTTATTCTTTGATATAAATCTAGCTTTTTGCCACATATAGGACACTCTTCTACCCTTTCCTTTACATATCCATGCTCTTCACAATATCTATTTAAAGGAGAAATACTTACATAAGGTGTTCTATATTTCTTACAAACTGTCTTTACTATGTGTTTTGCCTTTTCTCCACTTATAGCTCCATCACAATAAATATGCACCACAGTTCCTCCTGTGAATAACACTTGAAGCTTATCTTGGTGATCAAATAATTGCTTTAAGTTTTTAACTTCATTAGGTGGCATATGACATGAATTTGTATAGTATGGATATTCTCTTCCCCCTCTAACTATAATATCCTCAAAGTCCTCTACATCCTTTTTAGCTAATCTATAACAAGTTGATTCCGCTGGAGTAGCCTCAAAATTATAAAGATTTCCTGTTTCTTCTTGAAAATTTATTAATTCTTCTCTTATGAAATTACAAACCTTTATTGAAAACTCCATTCCTTCTTCAGTTAATATATTATTTCCATTAAAGTTTTCACACATCTCATTTAATCCAACTATTCCTATAGTACTAAAATGATTTTTCAATGTTCCTACATAAGTTGAAAATGCCGGCAACATATCTTTATTTATAATATTGTCATTTAACCATTTTCTCTTCTTTTCTAAGCTATCTTTTGCTATAATCAATATTTCTTTTAAAGCATTAAAAAACTCTTTTTCATTATTTTTATGTTTATATGCCAATCTTGGTAAGTTTATTGTAACAACACCTATACTTCCTGTACTATCTCCACTTCCAAAAAGACCACCATTTCTTTTTCTAAGCTCTCTTAAATCAAGATTTAATCTACAACACATTGATCTTACATCACTTTGATCCATATCTGAATTAACAAAGTTTGCAAAGTAAGGATAACCAAACTTTCCTGTCATCTCAAATAACATATCATTATTAGGATTATCAAAATCAAAATTACTGTTTATATTATAAGTTGGTATTGGATAAGAAAATGGTCTTCCATTATAATCTCCCTCATTCATAAGTTCATAAAATGCCTTATTTAACATGTCCATTTCTTTTTGACATTCCTTATATGTGAACTCTTGAATTTTATCTCCAATTAAAGCAGGGTCATTTTCTAAGTCTTTTGGTGGAAAAAGATCAAAGGTAATATTAGTGAAAGCTGGTTCAGCTCCTGCCCTACTATTACTATTTATACTAAATATAAAGTTTTGTAGATTTTGTTTAACCTCTTCATATGTTAAATTATCCTTCTTTATATAAGGTGCTAATAATGTATCAAATGAATTAAAAGCAACGGCTCCCATAATCTCATTTTGATATATTGTAACCAAATTAGCTATTTGATTTAATATAGCATCAAAATGTTTTGCAGGACTACTAGTTGGAATATTAGGAATTCCCTGTACTCCCATTAAAATTATGTTTCTTAAGGAATATCCACAACAATAAAGTGTTAATCCTCCTAGATCATGAATATGCATATCTACATTTTTATAAGCATCTATTATTCTTTTATCTTTATAAACTTCATTAAGCCAGTAATCTTTAGAAACCTCAGCTATTATATGTTTATTGAGACTACCAAAACTATATGGTGAATTGGAATTTTCATTGACTCTCCAATCTATTTTTTTAATATAATCATCTACTATTTTCTTACTAGATAACATATTTTTCACATCCTTTTTTACATCCCTTTTATTTATACTGACATTATACATCAGTTCAAAGTATTATAATAAATACTCATATACCTATATGTTTATAATCAATTAATTATTTGTTTTTTATGGAAATACTCTTAATGTCTCTTATAATCTAAGTTCTTTGAACCTCTTAACTTTTTTCAAAAAACTCAAAGAAAATTTTAGTTAAACTATTAAAAACTTAATGAAACATTGTATTTTCCTACTTTAATAAAAACATAAATTTTTTAATAATTTCTTTTTTTATTAAAGTTTTATAATCTATTTTTTAACTTTCTATTGTAAAATTCTAAATCTTCACTTAAAGGGAAATTACTTTTAAAACTACCTAATAAATTTTCATCTTTGCTTATTAGAACTGTTTTATCGCTATCCCATGAAATTATCTCTATCATTGCTCTTTTATTTATCAATAAAAATAAAGTAAGGTTTATTTAATATATAACCTTACTTTACAAATAAAAACTAAATCTTATAGTCCTTCAATTTCTCTAGCTTTCTCTTCTATCTTTTTAAGTTCCTTATACGTATGCCTAACTTTATCTCCTACTACTTCAACTTTTTCTAAATGTTCCATAGCAGATTCTCTGTAAATATCCCCTAAGTCACTTTCATGCCAATTAGTATTTTCAACTTCGTAGCTTTTAATCATTTCATCATTTTCTTCATCCATATCATCAATATAAGCTTTAACCACATCAGATATATGAGTTAACTTAAACATAGCTTCTCCACTATATCCTGGCATTATATTTTTAAGAACAATAGTAGCTCCATCATCTCTTATTTCCACTTCTTGATCAGATAATTCTCCACTTAGAAGAACCGATTGAACCCTTTCAAACTCATCTATAAGTTTTTTTGCTTTTTTAGCTAATCTCATTTCCTTTGATTCCATAATTAGTTCCCCACTTTCTAGTTAAAATCTACATTATAGAAGTATTATTTTTACTTATAAACTTTCTTTTTATGTAATCTAAAACTTCAAGAATCCCTTTAAATAAACCATATATTTTGTAATCATTTTCTTAGCTACATTTTATCACATATAAATTACATTATAAAATTAACTAAAGTTAAAATATTTGTATATTTTCTAAATATTGAAATACCAAATCAAGTTAATAAAGAAATAATTGTAATAGTTTCATCATTAAAAAGAATTTTTAGAATAAAGATTTCAAAGAAACATAATAAATCCTGAACACGATTTAAAAATTAGAATATAACTAAATAAAAGTGAAATATATCAAAGATTAAAATTAACTTTGATACATTCCACTTATTTTCTCTCTTAACTAACAGAGTCTATTTATAAAAACTATTTTTAAATCTTCATATTATCTAATAAAATTAGTTCTTTCTCTTTCTTCTAATTCTGGTTTAAGAATATTATTATTCTTACCTAATTCTATACACTTAATAAGCCATGCCATATTTCTTCCTAGCACTCTCATTGTTTGCATACCTTCTAGGTCCTTTTTAACCTCCTCTGGAGTATTTCCATGAACCATATTCCAGTATTGTGAACTTACAACTGGCATATTGCATATTGTAAGATACTTACTTAATTGATCTAAAGTAGAGGTTGTCCCAGCACGTCTTGCACTGCATATAACTGCTCCTGGCTTAAATGCCATATGCTTGCCCCCAGAATAAAATGCTCTATCTAAAAATGAAGTTATTGAACCTGAAGCTGCTGCATAATAAACTGGTGAACCAAATACAAATCCATCTGCATCCTTAGCTTTTTCTACAAATTCATTTACACCATCCTTCATAAAACATTCCCCTGTTTTTTTACAAGAACCACATCCTATGCATCCACCTATAGGCTTATTCCCTACTTGAAATATTTCAGTATCTATTCCATTTTCCTCTAGAGTTTTACTTACTTCCTTTAATGCTGTATAAGTACATCCCTCTTTATTGGGACTTCCATTAACTAATAATACTTTCATTTTTTGTACCTCCTAATTATAACCACCTTATTATATTATAAATCCTTCTCCTTAATTCTTACTATTTCTATCCTTTAAAAATTAACTATCCTTAAATTTAAAATCCTTTAAAGTCTCAATATCTACTGGCTTTGAATAGAAATATCCCTGAATATATATTTTTTCATATGGAAATGCCTTAACAATGTCAACCTGATACTGTTCCTCTATACCTTCAAATACTATAGTTCTATTAGCTATGATACATATTTCTGATATAAATTCCACTGTTTTTTCATTTATAATAGACTTGTCTAAATTATCAGCAAAGTACTTGTCTAGCTTCACTATATCAGAATCAATTTTATTTAATAAATCTAAATTAGAATATTCCACTCCAAAATCATATATAGCTATTAAAAATCCATATTCCTTTATTATTCTTATTGCACTTTGTATTCTTCCTATATCCTCCATACCAAACTTTTCTACTATCTCTAAACAAATATTACAATCATCAATCTTATAATCTTTTGCAATTTTCATTAAGGATCTTAAAAACTTAGGATTTTCTATTTCTTTAAATGAAACATTTAAGGATATATAAAAATCTCTTCCTTTAACCATATCATAATCTTTTATTATTCTGTAATCTAAAATAACCTTCTTTAAAAGCCATAAAGAAACTTCTAAAGACATATTATTGTCTTCAATTTCCCTTATAAAGCTATAGGGAGTTAAAATTTTTCCATCCTTATTTAATCTCAAAAGAGATTCAAATCCTTTTACTCTATTTGTCTTAGGATCTACTATAGGTTGATAATATAATATATATTTATCATTTTTAATATAGTCTCTAATTTTTCTTTTAGTTCTTATAGCGAATATTTTATTTTTTCTTTTTTTATAAATAAATAATGATATTATAATTAAAAATATTACAATTAATAACTTTTCATTTTTTAATTTATCTAAATGCTCATCAAAATACTTAGAATATAAATTAGCATCTTTTTGTTCCCCATCTTCTTCAAGCTCTCCAAGGACAGAGTCTATTCCTTCAATTAATTTTTCATTACCTTTTCTACTAACTATATAAACTGGTCCAGAAGAAAATTCAAAAATCTTTTTAATATTTTTATTTTCATAATTTATATTGCTTCTTGTATTTTCTACTACAAAATCTACTTTGTTATCATGTAAATATTCTTCATCTTCAGGATAATTAGAAACATATATAGGTTTCACATTTATGCCTTTATCCTTTAAAAGCCTTAAAATCCACTCATTATTTTCTTCTCCTTTTAAAAACCCCATGTTTAATCCATTTAAAGCTTTTAAATCACCATTTTTTATATTCTTATTAGTATATATAGCAAAATTATCATTATTTAGATAGTGGTCAGTAAATTCATATTCCTTTTCTCTATCAGGAGTCTTACTTATTCCAAAGACTAAATCTATCTGTCCAGATTTAAGCTTTTCTAAAGCATCTGTTACATTACAATCTACATACTTATAATTTAAATCTAACTTATTACATATTAATTCTAGTATTTCATTATAATAGCCATCTGGCATAGAATTTTTATTAAGATAATAATAAGGATAATATTCATAAAATCCTACTTTAACTGTTTTTCTGTTACAATTAACTTTCTTACCATCAAATTTAATTGTAATACCTAAAACCGTTATAATTATTAAAAATACTATACTTACCCAAAACACCCTTTTTTTCATAAAGTAACACTTCCCTAACCTCTCATATAACCTTATCTCTAAATAAATTTTTACTCTATTTAAATATTAACATAATTTTCTAATAAACTTGATTTAATCAATTGATATTTTTATCTCTTCTTTTTTGAAATTAAAGCAATTAACTAATTTTTCTTTATCTAAATTAATAAATAAATATAAAACTATATTAAAATTTAAACAATATAAATATTTATAAAAAAGCACTAAATCTATTAAATAAATTTAGTGCTTTTTCTTATAAAACTTTCAACAAAACTCAAAAATATATTTATTATAAGACTCTTAATATAAACTAAAAAATTATTATTTTGTAAACATTATTAATCTGAGCTGGATAAGTTTCTTCTATTTTTCCATCATAAATAATTTCTATCCTATCTCCCTCATTTATACAATCTAGAGTATTTTCTTTTCCATCTCTATCAATTATTTCAGCGTCTCCAGTATCAACTGCCATAAGTCCATCTTCATAATTAACTAAAAGACCATATTGAGATTTTTCAACTACATCAGTAACTATGCTTTCCTCTTCCCTATCAAAAAACAAAAATACTGAAATAATACAAATTAAAAACACTAAAACTCCAATTAAAACCTTCTTCATATTTTTCTCCTTTGCTATTAGTAATTTATATTAACACTCTAAAATCTACATCTTTTTTATTATAAATAAAAAAAACCTTTTTTTCTAGAAATTTAAAAAGCTTTTATACTAATCCTTCTAAAGCTTTATTACTCTAAAGTCTATATTGCTATTCTATTATGCTTTTAATTTTTTAGAGTATTATAAAGTTTTATTGCTCTAAAAAACAAAATACAATGGCCTAAATTTAGTACCATTGTATTTTCTACTTAAATCAATTTCTATTTAGTTTATATAAAAATATACTTTAAACTAATTATTTAATCTATCCTTAAATTCAGAATACTTCATAACATCTCTTTTCAACAATATATTGAAAGTATCATAATCCTCTTTAGGCATATTATGATTAAAAGTCATAATCTTTAAACTATGTCTCTTACAGCCTTTTCTGTAGGATGGATGTGTATAATCAAAATCTTGTAATTTAAAGCCTAATTTCAAATAAAAATTCAATCTTTTTATTGATATCTCATCTATTGGAGGATCTATCTCTAAAATTACATTTTTATTATGGTCACAAAACTCTTTTAACACTCTAGATCCGTAGTTTTTTCCTCTTAACTTAGAATCTATGGCAAAGTGCTCTATATACTTATACCTACCCATATCCCAATAGAGTAATATTCCTACTATTTCCTCTTTATCATATATAACCTCAAAATGATAGTTTGTATCATCTAAAGCCTTTATTTGATCATCCATTGTTCTTCTTTCAAATATTGGGAAGCTTCCATTGTATATTTCCATTGCCTTATTAAAGCAATTATCATTTGAATTTATTCTTTTAAGATTCATTTCAAACTCCTCCTAACTTCAAATAAATCACTAAATCTTACATGTATTTTTCATATAAGTTTAATTACACCTATATAAAAGAGAAAGTCTTGCTTTTTTAAAGCTTATCTCTTTCATCCAATGTTAATTATACCCTCTCCCCTAATACTTAAACAATGTCATACTATGTTCTCATTTAAGGATTTATGTGTGATTAAAATTTCTAACCTAAAATCAATATTCTATTAATAGTAACTACTAAAAAGCTGTTAGCACCTAAAAACAAATATTATTTAAAAGTATCTAGTTTAGATTTTATTTAATATTTACTCGGAATAGACCTAAAAGCAAATATTGTTTAAAATCATCTATTGTAATGCCAAAAGAAAAGATGTTTTGTACACCTAAAAAATAAAGCTTGTTTAAAAGTAATATTAAATTAATATGTAACCTTAATCTAAAAGTTCCTCAATATCTTTTTCTATTGATTTTGGAGTAGTTTGTGGTGAAAATCTCTTTATTACATTTCCTTCTCTATCCACTAAAAACTTAGTAAAATTCCACTTAATTTTACTTCCAAACATTCCACTTTTCTGTTCTTTTAAGTATGAATATAATAGAGATTCATTTTCTCCATTAACATCAATTTTTTCAAACATAGGGAATGTTACACCAAAATTTAATTTACAAAAGTTCATTATTTCTGAATTACTTCCTGGATCTTGTTCCTTAAATTGATTACAAGGGAATCCTAAAACCTCAAAACCTTCATCCTTATATTTTTCATATAACTCCTCTAATCCATCAAACTGTTTTGTAAAACCACATTTACTAGCAGTATTAACTATTAAAAGAACCTTTCCTCTATATCTTTCTAAACTTACATTTTCTCCATTAATATCTTTTACGCTAATATCATAAATTTCCATACTACTCACCCCATATATTCTAAATTATATTTTTTAAAATTTAATTTTATAAAATTATTTTAATTCTATATGATTAATATGTCAATATACATTTGCATTAATCTAAAAATAATATTTTTTTCCATTTTTTAGTAATAATTTTGAAATTCTCTGCATATAAATATCATAGTAGGGGAGTTTTTTGATAATGTACTAATTTGTCTGCTTCTTCATGAATTATGCAAAAAAAACTTCTCACAGCACAATATTCGCCAAACTCTACATCAAATAAAATCTTAATATTTACCTAACCTAATACCAAAATAGAGCTTACTTTTATTAAAAAGTAAGCTCTATGTTTTATACTTCAATCTTATTTTATAATAATTATTACGCTTGGCTTGCCCAATCTGCTGGATAAGTTACATAAATGAATCTAGCATAATCTGGAACTGAGAATTGAATCTTTGATCCTTTAGGTATTAAAATGATTTCACCAGCATCTGCTGAAATCTTTCTTCCATCTATTATTATATCTAAATGACCTTCTATAACATAATCAATTTCATCATAGTTTAAAGTCCAATCAAAAGTAGTTTCTTTCATTTCCATTATTCCAGCACCTAGTCTTGGGCTTTCTTCTAATGTAAATAAATCCTTAGTATAAACTACATCTCTTGGGTTTCCAGTATCTAATCTATTGGATTCATCAACCTTAACTGTTGGAAGCTTAATTGACATTATTCCACTTTTGTCTTTATTTCTTATAAAGTCAACTGAATCATTATTACCTGCTCCAGCAAGCTTTTCTTCAATTATTTGTCTTACTAGTTTTTCTAATAATTCCTTACTTATGTTTTCCATAATTATTTAGCCTCCTCTATTTTTCCTAAAGTTTTCTTTGCTATGAACATTGCAAGAATAACTGCTGTGATTCCTCCAACTAATTTAGCAACTATCATAGGGAATATCATTTCTGGATTAAAACCAGCTGTAAATCCTAAGTGGTCTCCTAATACGAAAGAAGCTGATACTGCAAAGGCAACGTTTATTATTTTTCCTCTGTCATCCATGTCTTTTAACATTCCAAACATTGGGATATTGTTTGCTAAACTAGCAATCATACCAGCTGCAGCTATTTCATTCATTCCTAATATTTTTCCAAGTCCCATTAAAGGTTTCTTAAATACTTTAGTGATTATATAAACTAGTGGGAATGCTCCTGCTAAAACTATAGCTATACTTCCAACTATTTCAATTCCATCTGTTATTGGTGCCATACCAGGTATTATAACAAAGCCTGTTAAAGCTTCTATAATAGCAGCTGCTAAAGCTAAAGTTATAATTATAACAACTATCTTACCAAAAATATTAAATCCTTTTATCATAGCTTCTTCTGCAAAGGCTAAGCCTATAGCTATTAAAATTGCAAATATTATTATTGGAACTAAGTTTTTAAGAACCATCATTGCTGGGAATCCTGCTACTAATCCTCCAACAAAAGCTCCTACTGGTATAGTTATTATTCCTGCTAAAATTCCTGTTGCTAAGAATTTATGGTCTTTCTTTTCTATAATTCCTAAAGATACTGGAATTGTAAATACTATAGTAGCTCCCATCATAGCTCCTATGATTAAACCACTAAACATTCCTGCTTGTGGATCTTGTGCTAAGCTAGCTGCAAGTGGTGCTCCCCCCATATCATTTGCAAGTATTGAACCTGCAAACATTGCTGGATCCGCTCCTAAAGCATTAAATACAGGTGTTACTATTGGTCCTAAAACAGAAGCAAGTACTGGTGCTAAGCATATAACTCCAACCATAGCTAAAGCTAGAGAACCCATTGCCATTATACCTTCTTCAAATTGTTCACCTATTCCAAATTTGTTTCCTAGGCATTTGTCTATAGCTCCTAAAGCCATACATGCAACCATACTATAAACGATAATTTCATTGATAGACATTTCTCTTCCCCCTTATTCTCAAAATATGGACTTAATTATTTTTCATAAATTTATTTAATTAAATTTTTTGCTATCTCACTATGTACAAAAGGAATTATAGAAACATTTATAATGTCCTTTTCTTGTAAAATAGCTTGTCCTTCTCTCATTCCATTTTCTACACTACTTAAATCTCCTGAGACTATATATACAAGCTTTCCACCAATTCCAAAAGCCAGTTGAAGCTTAACTAAATTAACTTCACTGCTTTTTAATGTTTTATCTAGGGCTAATATACCGGAAGAAACCTTTCCCGTTTCCATTATTCCAATTGCTTTATCCTCTATGTTTTTTTGAGAATATTTTCCCTTAAGAGCATTTATTATGTCATGGTGAATAGAGTTTATAATAAAGCTTCCAACTAAATATTTCTCTCCAAGTTTTTCTCCAAATTCTATGGCTTCCTTCACCTCTCCAGCATCTCCATTAACAATTAAAAAGAATTTTCCAGGACAAATACTTTTAAGGTAAGAAACCTCTACAAAAGCTTTTTTTACAACCTCATTTGAAACCTCAATGCCTTTACTGATACTTCTAAATTCTAAAGCTCCTATACTTTTTTTCATATTAATCCTCTTCAATATCTATAGAATCTACAATACCTACTATGGCAGCATCTATAGGAGCTTCTCTATTTCCAATTGATTGTCTTGCAGCACCACCCTTAGTTATAAGAACAATATCTCCAATTCCAGCACCAGCATTATCAGCGGCTACAAACAAGCCCTCTTTTTCCTTATCTTTACTTACAAGAAGCTTAACTATTAAAAACTTTTGTCCATTTAGTTTTTCGTCTTTTCTAGTTGCCCACACATTTCCTACTACTCTTCCTATTTCCATAATAATTCACTCCCAATCCTCTTATTGCCACTTTCCCTAAATACTTTAAACCTTTTTAAAGGTTGTTTATTTTAAATATGGATGATTCTTAAGTTTAATTAGCTTCATAAACAAAAATCATCCATATTTTAAAGAGTTAAGCTACTCTAAGAAAGCACAACATTTAAATTATTTATGCGAATATAATCCTTTGCTAAGGGAGTAATTATAGCTTTTTTATCAACTATTAAGGTTCTTACTCCATTTATGTGAGGCTTTCTTAGATCACTTTCTGATACTAATTTCTTATTTGAAAGATTTATTGTGAACTCATCTGCAATAGCAGTAGTATCTAAGTCCTTTTTTCCTTCAACCTTATTTTCACTACATAAACAAAGATTTTTACTTATTTCTTCTTTAATTCCACTAAAAGAAACTTTTTCATCCTTGCTTTCTATTGAAATCCTATTTAAATCATCTATAACTTCTATGCCATAAGCTAGAAGCTCTTCCTCAAACTTAATATATTTATTGTATAAAACTTTTGGAGCCGTATTTTTGTATTTTCTATACTCAATACCATCCTCAAGAATATAAACTTTCTTACCTTTTAAAAGCATTTCTAAAGCAAAATTTTCTGCCTTTGTTGTACATGTTCCTTGAGCTATGTTGCTAAGTCCCTTAATACAAAGCTTTGATATAAGTAATATGTCGCAATCTTTGCATTCTGATGTTAATGGATTAATATCAAATCCTTTTAAGGCTTCTCTGTAGAAACTTACATTACTCTCTCCAATTACAACAATGGATTTTCTCTTTTCTAAAGAATTGCTTTTACTATTTTCCTCTTGAATTCTCTTGTATATTTCATCTACTAAAAATTCAACTAACTTTTCATAGTCCATATTATCCTTACCCCCTTTCATTTAGAGGCTTCCTCTCACTTACATTAGCTAAAATATTATTTAAATACTCCTAAGATTTTAGGTAGTTAAACTATATAATCCTTTACAAAAGCTTAATATACTAAATTAAGATAACTCTTTAAAACTTCTATATCATTAAATTAGTATAAAGCTTTCTAAAGCATAATTAACTTCTAACTTAATGTATAAGCTTAATATCTTAAATTATTATTTTTCATCTTTTCCAACAATTAAGGCAAAAGTTCCCTTTGAAAATCCACAGGCATTTGCTTCATCATAATCAATATGCATAAATGTTCTGTAATCTTTGCTAACTCTTACAATTACATCATCAAATATTAAAGGTCTTTTCCCTAAAACCTTAACTTTTACGCTTTCATTGTTACTAACACCAAATTTTATTGCATCCTCTGGTGTCATGTGTATATGTCTTTTAGCAACCATTAGCCCTCTATTTAAGGCTATAGAAGCTCTCTCTGTTGAAATTGTTATTTCTGGAGTATTCTCTAAATCTCCACTTAATTTAACTGGAGGTATAGATCCTAGTACTAGAGCATCTGTAAATGAAACTTCCACTTGAGTTTCATTTCTAGGTGGTCCTAAAACCACAACATTATCTATCTTACCTCTAGGCCCTGATATAGTAACTCTTTCTTTACAAGCATACTGACCTGGTTGAGATAAATCTTTTATTCTAGTAAGCTCATGTCCTTCTCCAAATAATATGTCTATATGCTCCCTAGTTAAATGAACATGTCTACCTGAAGCTTCAACTTCTATAAAAGCTTCATCCTTAACTCTTCTGACTACTTCCTCTATAATGTCCTGTAATAGATTGTCCATAGCTTCCTCCTATTTCTCGTACTTTCCTGTTCTAACTTTAAAGATCATAATCCAAAATACTGAGGATAGTCTATTTAAAGCTCTAATTAAATCTTCTCTCTCAACTTGTCCATATTCACCTTTAAAAGCTTCATAAGCTGAAAGCTCTGTTTCTCTAGTTAAAGTTCTTAAAATATTTAGTGCAGCCACTATTTCACCCATTTCATAAGTTGGCATTTCATGTCCTATACCAAAGTATTTTTTAGGGTTATGTGATTTTTCTCTAAGATCCTTTTCTGTCATTCCTTGAAGAGAAAAATCTTCTAAAGGCTCACTTAAAACCTCACATCTCAATATTCTTCCTATAAGATTTAGTATTTCTTGAAGGTCTTCTACAAGTTTATTCATTCCTTGTTTATGACAAAGAACTTGTGTTTCAACAATTCTTGCTTCAAGAGAATCTATCTTACCTCTGAATATTATTCTCTTATGATCTTTAAATACAAGAAGATTGCCTGTTAGATGAGTCATATGCTCTGGCTTTTCATCTAACTTAGCTCCAAAAACAGTTTCATACTTGTATTCTTTTTCCCTAACGACTTCTCTTATTATCTCTTTAGGTTCTGTTTCTTTATTTAATTTTTCTTCTTCAGAATTAACATAAACTAAATTTATATTATGTTCAGCTAAATAAGACTTTGCAGATGGAGTTATTATTTCTCCCTTTACAACCTTAAATTCTTTTAGAGCTTTTAGGTCTTCTCTACTTAATCTTTTTCTTACCTCACCTTCTGTCAAAACAGCCATTTTATCACATCCCCTATTAGATGTATAAAAGGAGTGCATAAAAGACTCTTTATGCAACCCCTAATTACAACTTTTTATTATTCAGCTTTTGGTGCCTTTGGTAATATAGCATCCACTTCAAAGTGTGGTCTTGGGATTACATGTACTGATATTAAATCTCCAACTCTTTCAGCAGCAGCAGCTCCAGCGTCAGTAGCAGCTTTAACAGCTCCAACATCTCCTCTAACCATAACAGTTACTAATCCTCCACCAACTTGTTCTTTTCCTACTAATTGAACATTTGCAGCCTTAACCATTGCGTCAGCAGCTTCTATTGCTCCTACTAATCCTCTAGTTTCGATCATTCCTAATGCGTTTGCGTTTGCCATAACAAATTCCTCCTCAAAATATCCTTCTTAATTTTTTAATTTAGACTTTAATTTGTCTTTAATTTAATTTTAAACCTTTTTAGTTAAAATTTCACATAGAGCTTTTAACTCCAAAATCTTAGTATTAATGTATTTTTACATCTTTTTAATTTGAATTATTTAAAAATTTTATATTTATCTATTAGCCTAAAGAACCTGCCTTTAGACTTTTAATATAATCTTAGTCCTAAGAGTAATTTTCCTAAGACTAAAACATATTAAGCCTTTTTACATCTTTTCATTTTTATGTAATGAAAATTATATTTAATATTAAATAAGTTTTTAATTTATATTAGAATCCAATTATCTTAAAACTTACTTAAGTTCCTCAATAATCTTCTTAACTAATAAGTTTATTAATTCTTCCTTGTCACCTAAGTCTAAACTTGCAGCAACTTCCTTTGTAGCTCCTACAGCTAACTCTCTAATATCTTCAAGTTCTCTAACTCCATAAGCTACATTTCTTGTATTCATTAAATCTAATGGTCCTATGTTATGTGATGTAGAACTTCCTCCAACTGCACCGCATCCTAATGTTAAGGCAGGTACTAAGTTGATTGTAGCTCCTATTCCACCAAGAGCTCCTGGTGAATTTACTACCATTCTTGAAACTGGCATTTCTAATGCGAATCTCTTAACAAGCTCCTCATTATTTGCATGCATACAGAATGTATGTCCGGCTCCTTCATTTAGTAATATTTCTCTACATCTATTTAATACAGCATCTACATTCTCTTCTACAAAGAAAGTTAAAATAGTTGTTAACTTTTCTCTTGAGAATGGATACTTATGTCCAACATGGCACTCTCTTGGAATTAAAACTCTTGCCCAAGATGGAATTCCTTCTAAACCAGCTAATTTAGCTATGTCTTGAGGAGTTTTTCCAACTATTTGTGGATTCATAGTTCCATTTGCTCTCATTACAAATTTAGATAGTTGATTTGCTTGTTCTTCAGTTAAGAAGTAAGCTCCTTGTTCTTTTAATTCTCTAACAACTTCATCTTCCATAGCTTTTTCAACTACTATTGATTGTTCTGAAGCACATATTGTTCCATTATCAAAAGTTTTAGAATCTAATATTCTCTTAACTGCTAACTTAACATCTGCACTCTTATCTATGAATGCTGGTCCATTTCCTGGTCCAACACCTATAGCTGGTGTTCCTGATGAATAAGCAGCTCTAACCATTGCTTCTCCACCTGTTGCTAGGATTAATGAAGTATCTTTATTCTTCATAAGTTCATTAGTTCCTTCTATTGAAGGTACTGTAATGCATCCTATAGCTCCTTCTGGACAACCTGCTCTCTCAGCAGCCTTAGCTATTATCTTAGCTGTTTCAATAATACATTTTTTTGCACTTGGATGTGGTGATAAAACAATTGCATTTCTAGCTTTTATTGAAATCATAGCTTTGTAGATTGCTGTTGAAGTTGGATTTGTTGATGGTATAAGTCCTGCAACTACTCCTACTGGCACCATAATTTTAAATGCTCTTTTCTCAACATTTTCCTCTACTATTCCAACAGTTTTTGTATCCTTTATTGATTCATAAACTGTTCTTGCAGCAAAAACATTTTTTAATACTTTATCTTCCCATTTACCAAATCCTGTTTCCTCATTTGCCATCTTAGCAAGTTTTTCAGAATTTTCATAAGCAGCATCAGATATAGCTTTAACTATTCTATCTATGTCTTGTTGACTCATACGGGCTAACTTACTTTGAGCTTCTTTAGCCTTTCTTATAATTCCCCTAGTTTCCTGTATGGAAACTAAGTCTTTATCTAAAAACTCCATTAACTGTCACCTTCTTCATTATATTTTAGTAATATATCTACTAAATCTTTCTTCTTTAGAGACTTAAGCTTATTAGAAGTTATATTAATATTTAAGGATTTTATTTTCTTTCTTAATTCCTTAACACTCATTTTAGATATTTCTTTTATATCTATAGAATCAGCTTCTTTATTCTCTGTGGTCTTATCCTCTGTCAGTTCAGGTTTTATAATAACTTCTTCTAAAGATTCTTTTGAGCTTTCTTTATTTTGAGAGATTTCAAAAACTTCTATTTCATCTAAGTGAGATTCACCTTCTATTTTTTCAGAAATTTCTTCTACTTCATCATTAACATTTTTAACATATTCAACAACATCTTCTTGTAGGCTTTCTTCTTTAGATTCTGTTTCCTCTATAATAGCTTCTGTAATTTCCTCTCTTATCTCTTCAAAAACCTCTTTAATATCTTCTTCCAACTCTTGAATTTCTTCTTGTATCTCTTCTTCTGAACTTTTACTATTCATTAAAAGATTCTCTACCTCATCATCAAGTCTTGGAATTACATGAGCACTTCTTAAACTTCCAATTCTACTTGCATAATTTTCAGCAGATTCCACTGCAGCTTGTACAGCATCTACATCTCCTGTAATCTTTACAGTTACAATTCCTCCAGTAACCTTTTCTATTCCAATCAAATCAACACTTGCAGCTTTTAAGGCTGTATCTGCAGCACATATGGCTGGTACATATCCTATAAATTCTATTAATCCTAAAGCTTTTCCCATATCTTTAGCCTATTAGAATCCTAATGGATTACTAGCTACTGATTGTACTGCCTCTGCAAAGGCATCACATGCTGCTTTACATGCTGATTGTGATCCTGTAAGTAAGGCTCCTGCAAAGTTTGTTTCTGTTGGAGGTGCAAAGAATTCACACATTTCAACATCTGCAGCCTTTAATGCTGCATCTAAAGCATACATTGCTTCTAATGGAGGAGCTACTAAGTAAGCTAAAGCTTCACCTTCTCTTATTCCTGCTGTTTTTGAAAGATATGATCCAGTTCTTGATACACATTGAGCATAGTAACAAATTGAATCATCTTCATTTGCACTTACAAATCCAACTCCACTATCAATGAAATCTAAAGTAGCATTTAATCCACTTCTAACTTCAGCAGGACTTGGTCCAGCTAAGATACCAATTACTTCTCCAGCTAATTTTGTTGAAGCATTTCCAGCTCCAGCATACATTGATCTAGCATAAACTACATCTACTTCTGCTGCCTTTGTAGCCTCATCTAAAGCTGTATAAGTTACATCATCACAGTCTGCTGTGATTAATCCTAAACTCTTGTGATGTGGTTCTAATTCTAATTTTTTAGCCATTTCTGGACTAACATTTGATATTATCTTAACGCTTAAAACATTAGGACGTATTAAATCATTTTTCATGCTTAATTCCCTCCAAACTTATTATTTAAGATCTATTCCTGAAGCTTTTTTATCTAACATTGTTTTTATTAACTCTGCAATGTGAGCTCCTGCTTCAACGGCAGTTGTTCCACCTTTATGAATGTTTGATATAACAGTTCTTTTAGCTTCTGGCATTCCAACCTTTGGTTTATATGCTATATATGCTGACATTGACTCAGCAGTTACAAGACCTGGTCTTTCTCCAACTAGTAAGCAAACAACATCTGCTCCAGTTGCTTCTCCTACAGCATCCATAGCTGGAACTCTACAATATTTAACAAATAATATAGGTCCAACATTTAAACCATACATTTTTAATCCTTGCTCTATTGAAGGAAGAATATCTTCTACGTTAGCTTCTATTGCAGCTGAACTTAAACCATCTCCAACCATTATTTGAACCTTAGGATTTTTATCACATTTTTCTTTTATGATCTCTGTTGTTTCTGGTGAAAATCTTCTTCCAAGGTCTGGACGAGTTACATATTCATCCTTATCAGTACACATAGTTTTCACAGGTATAAAGTTATTTTTCTTTATGAATTCCTCTGAAACATCTGAGAATACTGAGTCTTGTGCAGCAGCATGGTCAGCTCTCATTCTTAAAGCTGTTATAGTTTTATATCTAGCTCCTGCTCTTCCTGATCCTAATCTAGCTGGTGTTTTAGCTTTCATTTCTAAGTAGGCCTCTCTATCAGCTGGATTATCAACTAAAAGTTGTTTCTTTATATCTATCTCTGTAATATCTGGTATAAACTCATCACTTTCCACTTGAGATTTATTTTGAGCAACTTCCTTAACCACTTTTTCTACTGATTGCATATCAACCTGTCCAACCATTTGGCTAACTAATTGCTCAACCATTAGTTTTAAATCTTTTTCGTTCATAACTCTCTTCTCCCTCCTATCCTAAAAGTACAGATGCATCTCCTGCTTTTTTAGTAAGCTTTCCATTTTCGTCTACGAATCCCATTTCAACTAACCAATCTTGGAACTCTTTAATAGCTGTTAATCCAAACATTTCTCTTAAAGCTGCTGTTTCATGGTATCCTGTAGTTTGATAGTTAAGCATTACGTCATCTCCATGTGGAATTCCCATGAAATAAGTACATCCTGCTGTTGTTAATAATACAGCTAAGTTTTCTATATCATTTTGGTCTGCTTTCATGTGATTTGTATAACATGCATCACATCCCATTGGTATTCCTGTTAATTTACCCATGAAGTGGTCTTCAAGACCTGCTCTTATAACTTGTTTTGAATCATATAAATACTCTGGTCCTATGAATCCAACAACGGTGTTAACTAAGAATGGTTGGAATCTTTTAGCGAATCCATAACATCTAGCCTCCATAGTTACTTGGTCAACTCCATGGTGAGCATCTGATGAAAGCTCTGAACCTTGTCCAGTTTCAAAGTACATTACATTTGGACCTGTAGCTGTTCCTTGTTTTAAAGCTAATTGTCTAGCTTCTTCTATAGTTGCTGCATTAAATCCAAAAGCTTCATTTCCCTTTTCAGAACCTGCTATTGATTGGAATATTAGGTCTGTAGGTGCCCCTTGTCTTATAGCTTCCATTTGAGTTGTTACGTGAGCTAGTACACAAGTTTGAGTTGGTATTTTAAATTTTCTTTTTATTTCATCAAATCTCTTTAATACTTTAGTAACACTCTCAACAGAGTCATCAACTGGGTTTAATCCTAAAACTGCATCTCCAACACCAAAAGTTAATCCTTCTAATAATGAAGCCATTATTCCATCTGGATCATCTGTTGGATGGTTTGGTTGAAGTCTTGCAGATAAAGTTCCTTTTTCACCTATTGTTGTGTTACAGTGAGCTGTTACCTTTATTTTTCTTGCTCCATATATTAAGTCCATATTAGACATTAATTTTGCTACAGCTGCTACCATTTCAGAAGTTAACCCTCTTGAAATTCTTCTTATATCAGCACCTGTTGTATTTTCATCTAATATCCACTCTCTAAATTCAGATACTGTCCAATGTTTTATTTCACTATATATTTTTTCATTTACATCATCTTGAATTATTCTAGTTACCTCATCTATTTCATAAGGAACTGCTGGGTTATTTCTTAAATCCTCTAAAGTTATATTTGATAATACAACCTTTGCTGCTACTCTTTCTTCTGAAGACTCTGCTGCTAATCCAGCTAATCTATCTCCTGATTTCTCTTCGTTTGCCTTAGCCATAACCTCATTTAAAGATTTGAAAGCATAGACTTTTCCAAATAATTTTGTTTTTAAAATCATTTTTTATCCTCCTTCCAACTAGTTGAAAACTAATGTTTTTATAACAACAGGTAATACTTTCCCATCTGCAATTGGTGTTCCAAGGTCTATGTAATCTCCATTTTCAACCTTAATACCATCAATACATATAATTTCTTTTTGAAAATTAAGTAAGGAATATATTGCTTGTCCTAAAACCTTAGCCATATCATTTTCAACAACTACTATTAGTTGTCCCTCTTTCTCAATCAAATCCTTCATTCCATTTACAAGACCTTTTGCATACTCCTGTATCTCTTTAAAGGATGGATTCTTTTTACCATTAATAGCTATTGCTATCTTTTGAAAGTCATTTTCTAACCTGAACCATTCTATTTTTTTCTTAAGAGCTGTTTCTAATTCATAAGAACCTTGACTTTCATCTTCTAAACTAAGCTTTAATATTGGTAAATTTTTTATTGGGAAACTATCCTTTGTGTAAGTAATTGTACTTCCACTTATTTCTGTTGTATGAGAGCCAGCTCCCACAACAGTTGCTCTTATGGTTTCAATAGATCTTACTACTTTAAGCTTCTTACATAAATCTGAATTTTTAATAGCTTGCCCTAGTATTATTCCTATATCTCCATATTTAAAATAGTCTTGGATTTCTCCTTCATAATATATATAATCTGCAACTCCTCCTGAGAAGGATATGCATTTTATCTCATTTTCTAAAGCTATACTTTTATTAGTTACTATGTAATCAAAGTATTCATCCTTAGGTCTTAAACCAACACTTTCCTCTAACCAAGAAACCATCATATTGACTACTGGTTTAATGTTTTCTACGGTTGCCTTAGTTCCTATTTGTAGACCTAAATTCTTTTCTTTTATTATTCTTTCTATTTTAGGTGAAATATATATTATCTCTTTTGTATTTGGATTAATCTTTATAAGTCTTCCACCTACATCTAGACAGCCAGTCTCCTTAACTTCACCTCTTAAAAAAAGTGCAAGGTTACTTGTACCTCCTCCAATGTCCATATTGACAACACTGGTTGAATGTTCCTTAGAATAAATATGTGCTCCAGCACCCTTTCCAGCTATTATACTTTCTAAATCTGGTCCAGCTGTTGCCACAACAAAGTCTCCAGCAAATCCACTCAATGTGTGTAATACATCGTTTGCATTTTCTTTTCTAGCTGTCTCCCCTGTTATTATTACAGCACCTGTTTGAATATCATCCTTATTTATTCCAGCCTTTTTATATTCTTCTTCAATAATTTCTTTTATTTTTCTTCCATCTATTTCAGTATTTGAAATAAGTGGTGTAAAGTAAACATCACTTCTATAGATAATTTCCTTATCTACAATGCTTATTCTTGGAACGGTAAAAGCTGATGCTTCATTTTCAACTATTAACTTAGAAAATATAAGCTGAGTTGTACTTGTGCCTATATCTATTCCAACACTTAAAAGTTCCTCTCTCATCCTTTCACCCCCTTAATATTTTTTAAAATTCATAAGCTGTTATTTTTCATATCAACTTATATAATTAAATTCCTTAACTTAAATAATTATTTTAAAGAACTAAAAAGGCTTAAAGCTACAGAAATAAACCTGATTTAAAAATCTAAGTTTTATTTTCTATAACCTTAAGCCTCATTGCTCAATTCAAACCACTACTTCGCAGTTCATAGTTATTTAAATTCTTCATTTTCTTCAATTTTAAAATTTAATAGTACCTTGGTTCCTTCTTTGTTAGAAGTTATATTCATACTTCCTTTTAGCTGATCCTTTATGTAACTATTAACTATGAATAATCCTAAATTATTATTGTTAATCAAACCTAAGTCAAATCCACATCCATCATCCACAACAGCTATGGCTTTATCTTCTCCATCACTTTGTATTAGAATCTGTATTGTACCTTCATCTTTATTAATAAATGCATGATCAAAACAATTTTGTATAAGTTCATTCATTATTAAGAGTAATCCAGTTAGCTTTTCTCCATCTATATAAAAATTATTTCCTGTTATATAGATGTTTATGTTAGATCCATACCAACTTTTCTTTATGTTTTCTGTTAGTACCTCAAGTGCATCTCTAACCTTAATATTATTTCCTTGAGATTTAGATAATAAATCGTGAGTAGTAGCAATGGCAAGTATTCTGTTTACACTTTCCTGTAAATATTCCTTAGCCTCTTCACTTTTGCATCTTCTACTTTGACTTCTAAGTAATGCCGCTGCTGTTTGCAAACTATTTTTAACCCTATGATGAGCTTCTCTTAGTGCCACTGATTTTAAAACTAACTCAGCCTCTTTATTCTTAACATCACTTATGTCCTTTATTATCTCAATTATTCTTAAATTTTCTTTATCTATAAAGGTTCTACTTAATTCAAAATAAGAATTTTTCACTTGAACTTCTATTATTTGTTTTAAGTCACTCTTTTCTCCAATAACATTTGAAAGATCTTCAAACTTGGAATTATCTAAAGACAATTTATTAAAATCATCTCCATAGTCTATACTTTTATATCCTAAACTACTATATATATTATCTGCTTTAGTATTTTTTATAACAAGCTTTCCTTTTTTATCAAAAACAAGTATTCCATCATGAAGATTATTTGTTATTAAAGCACCTTCTCTTAAAAGATTTAAAAACCCTTTTGATTCTGAACTTTCATTTGCAGAACTTATGTCAATTTTGAAATCACTTTCAAGCTCATTACTAATATCTTTTTCTACTATAACAACTCCTACAACCTTTTCTTCATTAAGAATTGGATGTATTCTTTGTTTTACAAACTTATTTTCTTGAGTCAGTGCTTTTATATCCTTATTAACTGTTCCATTTTTTAATGTTTCTATAACACCTGGCTCATTTTCCTTTAAAGCTTTTTTTCCAACTACTTTTTCTTTATATAATGAAGGCTTATCTTTCGGAATAGCATGCTCTACCACAATAGCAAAGTTTCCCTCTTTATCTAAAACATCTATAAATGCATCACTTTCATAAAAGTCAGCCATAATCTGTAGAGATTTTGAAACTTCTCTTATTTTATTTATCTCCTCTTCACTTAAAAGAGTATATTCTTTACATAGTGTTCCAATCATTAATTATCCCTCATAACCAACAATTATTATTTTTGCTATTTCAGCCATGGTAGTTCTTCTATCCATACTTAATTTTCTTATTCTGTTATAAGCATCATTCTCATTTGAGTTTAATTGCTTAACAAGTATTCCTTTTGCCTTCTCTATTAACTTTCTATCATTTAATTTATTGTTTATTTTATCATAATCTTTTTTTAGTTCATCAAATTCTTCTGCCTTTGATAAGCACATTTCTACAGTAGGAATAAATACCTTCTCATTTACAGGCTTAATCATATATCCAAAGGCCCCTACTTCTTTAGCCATTTCAATATACTTTTTGTCTTCAAATGCTGTTAATAATATTACGCCCCCAACTAATTTTTCCTTAGTTAATACCTTACTAGCTTTTATTCCATCTAATAAAGGCATATCTATGTCCATTAAAACTAAGCTAGGATTATATTTCTTACAAACTTCAATTGCTTCAAAACCATCAGAAGCCTCTCCTACAACATCGTATCCATTAGCCTCTAAAATTTCTCTTGTATCCATTCTTGTAATAGGCTCATCATCGACTATTACTATAGTTCTTTTCATTAACAGTTCACCTCAAATTAAAATTTGTTTAGATAATTAAATAACTCTTTAATTCCTACATCATCTACTGTATCAACTTTAAATATTTTACTTACTCCAGCTAAATTTAATCTCTCTTCTGCTACTTCTATTTCTGACTTGTCCTTAGCTAGATTTATCTTTGTGATAATACCTATAACCTCCTTGCAAAACATACTTGCAAACCCCGGAGCAATATAATTTTCCTCTGAGGTACAATCATATACTAAAGCTATAATATCAGCATCTGCTGCTGTAACTATTAAAGCAGTATAGTATCCCCTGTTTTCCATATATTCTCCTGGAGTATCTATGGCATTATCATAAAGTTCTATGGCTTGAGTTTTCTTATATTTTATTTCTAGATTGTTTAAGGCTTGACATAAGGTTGTTTTCCCACATCCTGTCTTACCCATAAATATTACTCTTCCCATATATTAAGTCCTCGTGATCTTAGTTGATGAGAAATTTAAAATGTTACCTAAAACATCTAAAACTTCATTTAAGGCTGACTCAACGGAACTTATATCACCAGTTACTACTAAAGATCCACTAAATCTATCTATAAAACCTAATGAAACTCCTGAAGCCTTTGTAGCAACATCTGCCGCAATAATAGAGGCTTCACTTGGTGTTATAGTTAATATTCCTATGGCATCCTTCTTGTCCACTATAAGACCTAATTTTTTATATATGTCCTCATTAGGATTTGCTATTATATGAGCAAGTGTAACTTGTTTCCCTGGTACATATTCTTGTATAATTCTCTGTTTTGACTCTTCTCCCATATGCTTCTCACCTTACTTTCCCACGTTAAATTATTGACTAGTTAAATCCTTTTCATAACTATTTAATAAAAAAGCTCCTTAAAGTTTCATTCCTATCTTTAAGTAAATGAAATACCTTTAAGAAGCTACATTGCTCGAAAACTTAATCACACCTTTGTGATATCTTTATTATAAATTTTAATAGGCCCTTTGTCAATATATTCACATATTTTTCATATTATTTTGTCATATTAATAAATTTATTGTCTTTTACCTGATTCTTTATTAAGTATATATCTATGCCTATCTAAAATAAGCTCCAAAAAAGGATAATTTCTAAGCATATCAATCCTATTTTGAAGCTTATAAAAAACTATTTAATTTTGTTTAAAATAGATATTATATCATTTTCATCTGGCACTCTTGGATTACTTTCTGTACATGCATCCTTTAATGCTAATTGAGCTATTTCATTTTCTAAACTCTTTATCTCATCACAATTAACTTTACACTCTCTTAAAGTTGTAGGCATATTCATTGCCTTTTGCATCTTTTTAATTTCATTTATAAGATTTTTTACTAATCCTCTAGTATTTGATCCTTGTAATCCAACCATTTTAGCTATTTTAGCATATTTTTCTGCAGCTTCACTAAATTCCTTAGAATTATAGCTTGTTATGTTTGCATTATATTCTATTACATGTGGTAATAATATTGAGTTAGTTCTTCCATGAGGAACATGGAATTTTCCTCCTAAAACATGGGCAATACCATGGTTTACTCCTAAAGAAGCCTCATTAAAGGCTAAACCAGCTAAACATGAGGCATTATGCATTTTTTCTCTAGCTTCTATATCATTTCCATTTTCATAAGCTTTTAATAAATATTTAAAAACTAAAGTAGCTGCTTTTTCAGCTAAAGCATCTGAAAAGTCTGTTGCATTTTTAGAAACATATGCTTCTAATGCATGAGTAAGTACATCCATTCCTGTATCAGCAGTTATAAAATTTGGAACTGTTTTAACAAGTTCTGGATCTAAAATTGCTATGTCTGGTAATAATTCATCTGATACTAAAGGATATTTAACTCCTTTTTGCTTATCTGTTATTACGGAAAATGAAGTTACCTCTGAGCCTGTACCACTTGTTGTTGGTATAGCTATAAACTTAATATCATTTAATTTAACTAATTTTTTAGAAAAATCTATTATTGCCTTAGTTGCATCTATAGCAGACCCTCCCCCTAAAGCAATAACAACATCAGGATTAAAATCTTTAAGCATTTCTATTCCACTTACAACTAACTCAATAGGTGGGTCTGGAACTATTTCACTAAATACAAAAACCTCAGATGATGTAAGGTTATTAGTTAATTTTTCTATAGTCCCTGACTTAACCATAAAAGGATCTGTTACTATAAAAACTTTTTTATTCTTAAGTTCCTTTAGGTAATCTAAGGCTCCTTCTCCAAAAAGTATTTCTGTCTTAATCTTAAACCTTTTCATTTTTAGCTCCCCTCTTTTTATTAATTATGGGTAAGAGCTTATTTATAAGTATATTTTTAGTTTACGGGTAGTTTTTTTGTTGATCTTTCTTGTTTAATATAATTAAGGTGAATTTTTAATTATAAATAAAAATTGGCTATTTCCAAAAATATACTTATAAAAAAATAAGAAGCTCCATAGGGATTTCCTATGGAGCTTCTTTGCTCTCTAAACACCACATCGTGTTATTTTTAATATACTCTTTTTAAAAAAACTTGTCAATAAAACTTAATTCTCTTTTTTAAGTTTCTTTAATTTTAGATTTTTATAAATATAATATGAAAAAATAGCTATTACTATTATAATTATTAATGCTATTGAATAATGTCTTAAAGCTTTTTCTATAAATGATTTATTATCATATGCAAAATATCCTAATAAAAGATAGAAACTATCCATTATTGTTATACCTAAAGCTGAAAATATAACAAACATAATTTTATTAACCTTCTCAGCTCCTGCAAAAAGTGATATATATGTTCTTGTAAATGGTAATAATCTAGCTAAGAAAACTGTTATTTTGCCATACCTAGAAAATAACCTATCTATTTTTTCAAATATAGATTTACTTTTTTTATGCTTTCTCTTAGCAAATGAAATTACCTTTTTTCCTGCATACATTCCCACAGAATAGCTTATTAGGGTGCCAACTACGCCTCCTATAACGGATATTGGCAAAGCATATATCATGCTATATTTACCACTTGCTACACTAGCACCTATTGCAGGTAATACAATTTCACTTGGAAATGGCAAACAAGCATATTCAAGCATGTTTAATATAAATATTCCTACGTATCCACAAGTGCTAGCCAAATAAACTATAAAGCTAACAAAGCTCTCTAAAAACCCCATAAACTATTTTCCTTCCCATCTGTTGTATTAATTTATAAACTAATTCTTAAATATGTATTTTTACATATAAATAATCAATATTTTTTAAGTTATTATTTATGATCATACTACATAAATAATAATAACAAATTATTCTTTTTAATTTATTACTAAAAAGTTTCTTATTTCTGAAAACATTTTCTTGCATTTTTAAAAACATTATATTATAATTAATGTAAAGGTTTTATCGATGAAACCCTCTTTTCTTACTTTATCATCGATAAAAGCAATTATTTTTTCATTTTTAATGCACTTTTGTGTTATTTACGTATTATTGAATGTGATTAAAAAAGACAAATACTAAAAGTATTTGTCTTTTTTATTTTAATTATATTTTTCTCCAATCATAAACCTCATCTTTAACATCTATTTTATGTTCATTTATTGAGACAATATTATCATTAATCCATTTTACATCAATTAATTTTATCTTATAATCCCAATATATATTTCTTACTTCTCCACTCATATTATTAACCACTTCACATCTTACGGCCCAATCAGGTACTCCTCCAGAACTACATATATAAGAATTAATAGTGTATTTTTTGTTTGGAGATTTATACTCTTCTTGAAAGCTTCCTATGGGTAATTTCTCCATAGTAACATTATTGCATTTAATTTCATTGTAATAATACTTAAATGTAGAAATCCAAATTGCTATTAATGTAGCAATTGTAAGTAAAAATGTAAATAGAATAACCCTTTTATTGAACTTACACTTTTTCTCTAAACTTCTTTGGTCCACTTAATCGCTCCTTTAAAATGTCTATATATTTATAAAATTTAACAAAAACCTGTTTTAATACAAGTTTTAGTTTATTTTTAAATTACTATATTAAATATTTTTATTATAATGTTCCTTATATACATTTAAGAAATTTTCTAATATTCTAGCTGTCATTCCCCAAATCACAAAATTATTATATTTATAGAACATAACTTTGTATCTTCCATCTCTAAATTTATAATCTTTACCACCTATTATATTATGAAAAGGAAAATCCTCCTTTGGCATATTTATAATTTTGCTGTAGGTAATTTCAGGTTCATAATTTAATAAATATTTTAAAGGAACTAATAATATATGAGATACTTCTTCTTTGTTAATTGAAATGAGATTTTTTATATTTTCTTTTTGATTTTTTTGAACTCCTAAAAAAGGATAAATTAATATATTGTTAGGTGAAACATAAAAATCTAATTGGTTTATGATTTCTAGAGTTTCTTCTCCTAAACCAATTTCCTCAAAGCATTCTCTTAAGGCAGCTTCTTTAGGAGTCTCTCCCTCTTCTATGGCACCACCAGGAAAACATATTTCTCCTGGATTACTATTTAATTTATTGTTTCTTATTTCAAAAATAATATTATCTTCTCCATCTATATTTACAACGGGGATTAGAACAGAACATCTTTTCATGTCCTCTTCCCCATTTATTCCTATTTTATAATCTCTAAAGATATCTTTTATATTCTCAATATTATTCATAATATAATTCACCTCTTAATACCACTAATGTATTTTCAATACTTATTATCAATATTATAAAATTAAATTTATTTTTATTACATTGAGTTTTGTTATTTTATTTATTGGTTTAAGAAACTTCATAATAAACTTAACTATAAAATTAACTCTATTAATCTAACTTCAATTATTTTATCATAATATGATAAAATCACAATATGATTTTAATGTTTACATTAAAATATATAAATTTTATTTTATATAATATTATAAATAATAAGATTTAACTACTTTGATAATAATATAAAGTATATAAATCTTATAAGAAAGGTATAAACATTATGAGTGAAAAATTTAATCCTGATAACTTAGAAAAACTTAATAATCCAGAAAGATTAAACTTAATAGATTTAAGAGAACTTTTAAAAATTTTAGACTTAAATGATTGTCCAAAAATTGCTGATGTGGGAGCAGGCACTGGACTATTTTCACGTGCATTTTTAGAAAAGATTCCTAATTGCACCTTGTATGCCCTTGATATTTCAGATGAGTTCCTAAACTATATGGATATAAATCTTCAAGACTATTATGGTGATAGATTAAAAATTGGAAAGATGCAAGAAACTCATATTCCATTAAAAGATAACTCTATTGACTTAATAGTAATGATAAACCTTCACCATGAGCTATTATCTCCTAAGGAGCTTTTAAAAGATGCTTATAGAGTATTAAAAGAAGAGGGGAAAATTTTCATTGCAGATTGGAAAGAAGGTATGCATAAAGAGGCCTTAAGTAAGGATTCTATTATATCAGATATGAAAGAAGCTGCCTTTTCTCCTATTGAAGAGGTATTACTTTCAAATGAACTTATTTGTCTAATAGGAGAAAGATAAAAAAAAGAGCCTTCCTTTAACCGCTCTGGAAGGCTAAAAATAAATTATATAACTAAATCTATACATATATAAACCAATATCTTAATACGTTTACATTATAATTCTAATTTTAGACCAAATCAAGCTTTTTTCAAAAAAATAGTTATTTTTATCCATAATAAAGAGGAAAACTTTAAATATAATATTTCTCCCCCTCTTAAATTTATTGATTATAAAGAATCTTAGAAATAATATTTAATATTTTTTAAGATTCTTGTTTATGTATATTTTTCTTATTACTGTCAATAATCTCAGTATAAATTCATATTAGGAGGGCTATTAAATGAATAAAAAAAATATTTTAGTACTTGTAGGATCATTGACATGTGTAGCTTTATTAGGTTATTTTACATATTCAACGGTTTCTACATTAATGAAATCTAAATCCGTTTCTCAAGAGGTTACTGTTACTGAAGATACCTCCTCTGAGAATAAAGATAAAAACTCACAAGATGAATTAAGTGAAAGATTAAAAGAAACTGACCAAAAGAAGGAAGAAAATAAAAACAATACTGATGAAAAGAAATCAGAAAAAACTTCTAATAGTTCAGAAAATAAATCTGCTAATGATAAATCAAATAATTCTACTAATGAAAACAAAAAAAATACTTCTGATAAAAATACTAATTCAAAAGAAACATTAAATAATGATAAAAACAAATCTGAAAACTCTAAATCAGAAAGTAAAAATACAATAAGCTACTCTTCTTACTTGAAAGATTTAGAAACAGAAAAATATACTCTTAAAGATGATGAAAAATTAAGTGATGTGGCTAAAAAGTTTAAGGATACTTGTACTGTTAATTCTAGTTTGAATATTATAAAATCTCTCAATCAAATAAGCAATACTTCATCACTAGAATCAGGGGATACAGTATTAGTTCCTGTTAACGCTTTTCAAGATGGGAAAAAATACTCTGTAAAAGAAGGGGATACTTGGTATAGTATAGCTAGAAAACACTACCCTAAATATAATCATGAGGTAGTTATAGATTTCCTTATGGATATAAACCCATTTAAAAATGATATTCTTCCATTAGGTGAAGATATATTCTTACCTAATATTTAAATATCTTACTACTTAAATATATAATAAAAATCTTAACCTTCTTAAAAATAAGGTTAAGATTTTTAAATTTATTTTTATATATAAAGTTAAGTTTAATTTTATTTAACTCTAGCTTATATATTCTATAACTATTAAACTCTAATTTGTTTTTATTTAATTAATTTTATGATATTTGCTCTTACTTATTATTGTCCATAAAATTCCTATTAATATTAACTCTATAAGGATAAAGATATATACTCCATAATTAAGTCTATTAATTATATAATGAACTACTCCAAATATTCCACTTAGCATAAAAATAAATAAGGTTATTCCTAAATCATCCATCTTTTCACCATCTTTAAAACTAACTGAAAATGGAAGATGTTTATCCATCAACTTAACTGTTATTAGGTTTAAAATAATTATTACAAATAATATAGCTATAATTTGAGGAATAATTCTTAATCCAAATACCCATAAATATACTAAAGCCAATACTATATATACAGGTAGAATCATTTTATAAAACACACCTTTATATATCCCTTTAAATATTGAAGCCATATCATCTATAGGAACAGCTTTATAAATCCAAGAGGCTTTAAACTGATCTGAATATTTAACCATAAGGATTACAGGAGTCAACATAAATATACATATATACAATGTGAAAAACTCATTTGAACTAGCCATATGATTTTTCCAATCTGCAAAACTTTCATAACTTCTAATAAAATTAAATAAGAATATGAAAGGAAAAACTAAAGACATTGCTATATTGGGATATGTTTTTAACTTAAAGTTTCTCTCACTTTTTATTATATTTACAGTAAAATTAAAGAAACTTTTCTCAGTATTACTTCTACACACCAAATTTCCAATCTTAAAGGAAAATGGAATTCTATCTTTACCTTTATAAGTATTATCATTTAACTTTTGAATGTAATCTTCAAACTTTTTAGCTATTTTAAAATAAATAAGTATTGATAATATTGGTGCTAAAATTGCTAACCCTGTAAATATTATTAATGTTCTATCTACTACTCCACTTTCTATTATTTCAAGAGGGGCAGCAAACCATAAAGGCGCTATGAATCCTTGCCACCAACTCGTTATAGCAAATCTACTACCTACATCTAAAATATCAAAAAGTCTTCCTACAAGTTGATACATAATCATTATTCCAACAGTAAGAACTATTTGAACTACATTTATTATGTCTTTAAGCTTTTCTCCATTAAAAAACTTAAGAACTAAATAATAAATAAATGCTGTTATAAGTATCATGAATAAATTAATAAGTATAATCTCAAGTATAAAAACAATAGTAAATAATATACCATACCTTAAAGAAACAAGTATTCCTACTCCCCCATAAGCTAAGCTTAGCTTTGTCATATAAATCAAAATATTAGTAATCTTAGCTGCATTTATAGTTTTAGAACTTACACCAGTAATTCCAAGTAGATTTTTATCCCTAACATCTAAAAGAACATAAGCAAAATCAGCTATAAAACTACTACCTATTACAAACATAAAAAATCCAAAATAAACAGCCATCTGAAGCATTATATTCTGCTTAATAATTATAAGCATAGACATAAAAGCTCCCATTACTCCATAAAGAATTAATGCCTTGCCAAAACTATTATCTTTCTCATCACTACTTTTATTATTCATGTTTATTGTATGCTCTCTTCTTCTATCCATTGTAAGCTTAGTCTCTAATATTAATCTCATCATTTCATAATCAACACCAAGCTTTTCATAAACCCCTCTTAGTCTATGAACTACAGCTAAAGATTTATCCTTTTTCATAAACTACACCCCTTTATAAGTGCAGTAAATTCCTCTGCTAATCTTTTATGATCATTAAAACCAGTTAAGTCATTGAATATTTCTTCTAATGATTCTTCATTAGAAATTTTCTTAAGCTCTTCAAAACTACCATCAGCAGCAACTACTCCATTGTTTAAAAGAATTATTCTATGACTTATTTTCTCAACAACATCAATTATATGTGATGAATAGAATATGGTTTTCCCATTTCTAGCTAGCTCAGATAATATTTCTTTTATAACCATAACACTATTTGCATCTAAACCATTTAAAGGTTCATCTAAAAATAATATATCTGGATTATGTATAAGACTTGATATTAAAAGAACTTTCTGTCTCATTCCCTTAGAAAAGCTTGAAATTCTTGAATTATAAACATCTTCTATGCCTAATATCTTCATAAGCTGCTTACTTTTATATAAAACATCTTTATATTCCATACCATATAATTGTCCCATAAAAGTTAAATATTCCTTAGCAGTTAAAGTATCATATATGTCTGCTATTTCTGGAACATATCCTATCTTTCTTTTATAACTTCCATCGCCCTTTAAAATATTTTCTCCAAAAATTTCAACTGTTCCTGTATATCCACTTATAATTCCTAACATTATTTTAACTGTTGTACTTTTCCCAGCACCATTTGTTCCAATATAGCCTATTATTTCTCCCTTGTGTATATCTAAATTTATTCCTTTTAAAACCTCTTTTGTTCCAAAATTCATCTTCAAATCTCTTATTTTTATAATTAACTCATTAGAATTTTCTAAAGCCACTAATAATTCCCCCATTTTATAATTTTTGTCCCTAAAAACCCTTACTAATTATCCACCTTATTTTAAAATTATTTTTCTTCTAGCTCTCTCATATAGTTAGCTAATTTTTCAGAAGTTTCTTTTATACCTTCTTCTCTTTTCTTCTCATCCTCTTGTTCTTGTAACTTTCTCATTTCATCTGCAACAATTTCAGAAGATTCTTTAAGAATCTTATTTCTAGCCTCTTTGTTACTTGTGTAATTATCAATATTTTTCATCTTCTTATCCTCTTTTCTAAGATTATTTAACGTAAAACCAAACCTATTAAGTAATTTATTAATGAAGTTTTTTAAAAGAAATTTTAAAATTCTTTTTTCAATTTCAAAGCCTATTTAAATACACCAAAACCCTATCAAACAAATAACTTTTCAAGTAAAATTTTACATTATAGCATTATTTTACACTACCATTCTTATTCACACAATATTAATATTACATTAAATTATTTACAATTTTTAGAAATATATAGACTTATAGTTATCTTCTAATAAGTTTTTTAATACTATATATTGAATTGTACTTTAACTTATGATATGATTTATCTAACAATTTAGTTGGTTGATTTTTCAATTTATTATTTTATTAACTAAGTTTATATTTAGAATATATTTTAATTTAAAATATATTCTAAATATAAAAATACTTTCAGGAGGTATAAATTATGTTAGTATTAACAACTGAAACAATACCAGGCAAAGGAATAAAAGAAGTTAAAGGACTTGTTAAAGGAAGTACTGTAAGATGCAAAAATATAGGTAAGGATATCGCTTCAAGTTTTAAAAACTTAGTTGGTGGTGAAATGAATTCTTATACAGAAATGCTTACAGAGGCTAGACAAATTGCTATAGGAAGAATGGTTGATGAAGCCGAATCTTTAGGTGCAAATGCTATTATAGGAATGAGACTTGTTTCTTCTTCTCTTGCTGCAGGGGCTGCTGAAATGGTTGCTTATGGTACAGCAGTTATTTATGAAGATGCCTAGATAGGAAGTGTTTTTATGATTATATTAGGAATTATTGCCTTGTTTTATGGCTCTATAATCCTAGGCTCTATAATTTTAATTATTTGGACAATTAGAAGTAGAATTAAAGAAAAAAAACGTGAAAAAATTGATCACGAAAAATATAAAAAATATTAATTTTAATTTAGTGTATAATTATATTTTTGTTTAATACTGATTTTATATGTTTCTTAAGATCATATTTAATATAAGAAAAATTTCTATTAATAAATAGCTGTATCAAAATTAAAACTTATTTTGATACAGCTACTATATTATAAAATAATTTTATTTCTTTTTAATTACTTTTTCTTTTTAATAGTTACTCCTCCAAGTGTAGCCAAAGCTGCACCTACTAGCATTAACTCACCTGCTCCTAAAGGTGATCCAGTGTTTGGAAGATTTCCATTCTCATCCTTATTGTCTTCATTTTCATTCTTATCTTCAGAGTCTTCTTTGTCTTCTTCACCTTCAGAACCATTTTCTCCACCTTCTGGTTTACTTGGCTTATTCTCTTCTTCTTTATTTGGCTCTGAATCAATAAAGTTATTTATTTTATTTGTTAAATCCTCATATGCTCTTACAATCTCATCATCTGAAGCTTTATTATTTAATAAATTCTCAATATTTTTTAATGCTTCTTCTAACTGAGTTCTTTCTTCATTTTCTTTATCTTTATGCTCAACTAAAACATCTTTTCCACGCTGAATTTCATTTTTAACATCTTCAATTATAGAATCTAAAGATACAAAGGTAGGTTTTACTTCAAAGATTTCCACCTTTCCAGCATCTTTTTCCCACACTAACTTTACAGATACTAATTGTCTTGGATTCTTAAGAACAAGCTCATTTAATCCCTTATCTACCACTCCAAGGTCTAAAGTTTCTCCATTTACAGTCTTTCCAATAACTTTCGCTCCTGATAAATTATCTGTACTCTGAGCAACTGTAACTTTTGAAATTAATCTCTCATTAAAAATTCTGCGTAGAAGATAATCTCCACTCTTAATTTCACCTTCTGGTATATATGCAGAATTTAAATTATTATCTCTTATATTCTCACTTCTATCTGTGTAGGTTCCTTCTGAAGTAGCCTTAGTCTCAAATTCTTTTACTGTTTTGTTTACAGTGAATTCTCTAACTCTTGACCAACGATCCTTATATCCAGTTGAAATAACTCTAACATATCTAGCTTTTACATCTAAATCTTTTATTAAGGTATCAGTTCCTTCTACAACACCTAACTTTGTCCAATTTTCTCCATCTAAAGAATACTCAATATCTCCATCCATATAATCTCCGCCTGGTCCTTGAACTAAGCTTATATCTCTAATTTTCTTTTCTACCCCAAGATCTAATTGTACAAAGTCACCTTTTTTAATAGTATCTGAGCATACAAAAGATGTACCATAATCATTATCAGCAACAAAATCAGGATGTATATTTACGTTTGAGCTTATTCTTCTATTTGTTGAAACTATTCCCTTAGAATATCCTTCTAATGAAATTTTAATTTCATTAATATTAGCTTCAGTTTTTTCCTTCGCTCTTATTCTAAAGAACTTTCCTACTAAAGGGGTCTCATCATTAAAGCTAGTTCCATTGTACACTTCTTCCCACTCTATATTATCAAAAGAACTTTCTAATACAAATTTATTACTTTCTACATCTCCTAAGACTTCAAATCCAATTACATTTTTAACATCATTTATAGCAAGTCCTATAGAATCCCCCTCTTCAAAGGAAATCTTATTTATATTACTTGCAGATATAATTTCATTTTCTCCCTCTGAAGACTTATTAATATTTGAGTCTTTAACTTCTACATCTCCTATTAATTTTTCCTTACTCTTTCCAGTATTAACTTTAAAATCTCTAACATATAACTTATTTTCAGAATCTGAAAGAGCTCTATATCTTATAAATCTAGCTTTTATTCCTGTTTCAACTAGTAATTCTCTCTCTCCCTTATTAACCTCTAACTCTGTCCAATTTTCTCCATCTAATGAATACTCTATTACTCCATTTGTTAAAACATCTGTATCATTATTATTTCTTCCCATAAGAAGATATATGTCTTTAATCTCTTCAGCTTCACCTAAATCAAATCCTATGAACTCATCCTTTTGTACTGGTGCTGCTGACCAAAAGCCTGTATTATCTTTATCATCAAACATATAATTTGGAACGTGCGTTTCTTCAGAAATAAACCATTCTGAATATTTATGGTCAACAATATTTCCAATTGATGTATAAGAATATTCCTTCTCCTCTAAAACAGTAGTTTCCTTATTGAAATATTCATTTCCAACTTCATGGACTTTTCTTATAAATGGATCTACCACATTGTTAGCAATTGTAGCTTTTATTCCATCTAAATTTCTAAGAAGTTTTATTCCTTCAAAATTATCACTCCAGAACTCTGACATATCCTTATTTAATATGTCTTGTAATATTTCTATAGGTTTAAGTCCAGCATTTCCATAAATCTCAAACTTTGATAAGTGTGAATCTAATTGATTTAATAAAGCTTTATTTTCTAAATTACTTCTTAATTTATTTGGCACCTGAACCATTTTAGAAAACTCATTTTGTAAATTGCTTAACTCTAAACTAATATCAGAACCTGCTTCCCACTTTTCCCATAAGCTATCTATAGTATTTTTAATCTCTGGTGAGTCTGGTCTTCCTGTATCTAATCTAGTTGAATGATTAGCAAAAATCTTAAATTCTTCTTTCATTTCTCCTGCAATAATTTCAATAGCTTTGTCCCATGATTTTTCTGCTTCATATGAAACTGAATTCCATCCATAATCAGCTCCTGTTAATGTGGAAATCTTTGATGCATCAGAAAATCTCATAGGATTAACTATAAATCCTGACACTTCCTCATCTAAATTTCTATCTAAATCATATATTGGTCCTAAAGCCATTTTATCCTCTTTATAATCATTAACAGGATAATTCCACCATAACATCATTTTTCTATTATATACATTTGAAACCTTCTTTGCATCCTCTAAGCTAACCCCATTTGGAGGAATAACATCATTTCCTGTCCACATTACTTCAATATCCTTATCTAAAAGTTTCTGCAAACTCTTTAGTATAAGTCTTTACCTCTTCCCCATTAAACATTGAGCTTCCCCAATATTCTACTGGGACAGTTATTAATGGCTTAACCCCTTCTTTATTTTTTATAAATTCTTTATTAAATCTATTTAAAACTTCTGCTTGTTGAACTCCACTACGATTTTCTATATCGTCCCAAAGAATTGCAAAGCTTCTAACTCCCATATCATATAGAGTCTCTGCTTTATTTATTAAAGCTTTAAAATCTGCTTCTCCCTCTTCTCCCTCAAACTTTATATCTAAACCTGGTGATATTGCAAAAACAAAATCAACCTTATTTTCATTAGCTGTTTTTATAAGTTCTTTCATTCTATCTAATTCAGAAGCTGGATAAGGCTCTCTCCACTTTTCTCTATGATATGGATCTGACTTTGGAGCATATATATAAGCATTCATTTTATATTCTCCATACATTTTTATTTGATCCAATCTTTCCTCTTGAGACCATGGTGTTCCATAGAAACCTTCAACTACAGCTCTCATTTTAAAACTCGGCTCATCTTTTATAACAACTTCATCTAAGATAACCTTATTATCTTCCTTTTTAATTAATTGCTTTAAACTTTTTACCCCATAAAAAGTTCCTGTTTCATCATTTCCTCTTATAACTATTTTATTTCCCTCTGTATTTTCATCAGTTACTAATACATAACCCTCATCTTTGCTTATTGAAGATGTGTCTACATTCATTTCTTCTAATGTATTTTCCATCTCTTCAATATTGTCATCGCTCTCTCCTATATAAATAGTAGTAGCCCCTCAATTTCTGATTCATTAATTTTTATGCCAAATTCAGTTAACATATTTTTTAAAAGTTCAAAGGCATATGTATCTGCTAAATCTCCTCCAACTATATTAACTGAATCTTCTAAGGTAAATTCACTATTTCCTACAGTCATATCCTTAGGAGTTGGATATATGCTTATATCTTTAGTAATATCATTATTCTTAATCTCATTTTTTAATCCCTCATCAGCTTTTACCGATACACTTATACCTAGGTTTAAAGCCATAACAGATGCTAAACACATAGTTAACCTTTTTCTAAAATCCCTTTTAATCATAAAAATCCCCCAATATTTCATTTAATATTTAATTGTATTAAACCCTTTAAAAGTCTTTTTATTCTTTATTTTCCATTTAATACATTTTTATGATATCATACGACACTACGTTTTAAAATCGTTTTCAAATTAATTAAACAAAAGTTAACAGTATTAATAAATTTCTATTTAATGAACAAACTAATAAAAAATAGAAAGGGTGATTATATGAATCTATTTAAAAGATTTTATATAAGTTTATTTACTCCTAAAAGATATAAAGAACTTATTAAAACTTCTGGAATAAGCACTTTCTTTTATTTACTTATTTTATCTCTTTTATTAGGACTTTTAGCTTTTAGTAGAAATTACACTGAACTTAATAGATTTTTAATTTCTAGAAAATCTGCCTTTGAAGACAAAATTCCTCCCTTTGAAATTAAGGATGGAGTTTTAGACCTAAAAGATTCTAACTTTGTAGTTTTTCAAGAAGAAAATTGGACCTTTGTACTAAATGATAAGGAACCTGCAAAAGACTTATTAAAGGATTATGAATCAGGAATTGCCTTTGGAAATGAATCTTTAATAATTAAATATAACAATAATAAAATTACTGAAGCTAATTATTCAAATATGAATCTATCTTTAAATGATAATGACTTAAAAAATTATATAAATAGTTTAGAGAGAACCTTTGGAAATACATATTTATCCTTAATGGTTATTATATTTATTGCTTTCTCATACATTATAACCTTAATATTAGCTATAATAACTAAAATTCTATGTAGTATAAGAAATAATCCTATTGGATTTTTGGAAATAATAAAACTAAGTACTTATGGAATAACTCCATGCTTAGTATTATTAGCATTACTAAATTTATTAAGCTTAAATATGCTCATTACTCTTCCCCTAAGCTTTTTAGTATCAATAATATATGTTTACTTTGGAATAAATTATTTAAATAAAAATACTTTTTAAATATTATAAATAGATTCTATTTTAAATATTTATTATTATATAAATATTTAAACCCTAATTGTATATCGATGTGTTCTCCTATATCTATATAAAAAACAAAAGTTTAAAACTTTAATCTAAAAAATAACAAGGTGATTGATAAAAAATTATAAAACTTATAATTTTTTTATACAACCACCTTATTATTTTACCTTAAATTAATACAACTATAGTCTCAATATTTAATTAATATTTAAATAAATATATCAAAGTTATTACTTATTATTATCTGCTAAAAATTCATTAGCATATCTTACAACACCACTTATATTTTTTAAAGCTTTTTCATTTAATTCTATTGCCATAAAGTTTTCTTCTGGCACTTCAAAAGGAGCTTTTATTCCAAAATCTCCAGCTTTTTTAAATCCAAACTTAGGATAGTATTTATCATGTCCTAAAACTATTATTGAATCATATCCAAGTTCCTTAGCCATTCTCATTCCTTCTCTTATAAGCTCTCCTCCAATTCCAATACCTTGATATTTAGGTAATACTGAAACTGGTGCTAAGGCTAAAGTTTCATATTTTTCTGTTTCATTTTCTATATTAGCTTTAGTTAATAATATGTGGCCTACTATTTCTCCTTCTCTTTCAGCAACTAAAGATAAGCCATCAATAAAGTTTTCTCCCTTTCTAAGTTTACTAACTAAAACATGTTCCATATGATCACTGTACTCAGCATCTTTAAAGGCTTCTTCTACTAAAAGTTCTACTGTTTTATGATCTTGTTCTAACTCTTTTCTAACAATTACTTTCATAACTACAACATCCTTTCTCATACGTTTTATTCTTAAATTTAAAAATTAAGATATATTTTATATAAAATAATTACTTTTAAATTTAAGAACCATATATGTATTTGCTTTCATTTATAGTATTTCAAATAAAAATAAATTTATATATATTAACCTTTTATTCATTTGAAGTTTTCTTACTATTAACAACAATATTTTAACCTTTCGGAAAACCTTGTAAAAATGAACACTTTAAAGAAAAACAGATGACCACAGAGGTTATTTATTTCTATTAAAGAATTGCCCCTTTAATCCTCATTACTCTTATTTTATATAGTTTGCTCTTAATATTTATTAATATTATAATTAAAATATACAGTAATTTACTATAAAATATAATTTAAAATTCATAATTTTTTATTTCTATATAGTAGACATATGAGGTCTGCTATTTTCTTTATAGCTAAATTACCTTAATTTTAGGAGAGTGATATTTTGGAATCGAAAAAGAAGATCTTGAGAAGTGTTTTATTAATAGCACTAGGTTCAAGTATCTTAGCCTTTGGTAGCTATAACTTTAACTATCAAAATAATGTAACAGAAGGTGGAGTCTTAGGCTTATTACTTTTAGTAAAGAATGTTTTTGATATATCTCCATCTATAACAAACTTAATAATTGATTTTTCATTATTTGCAATAGGTTCTAAATTCTTTGGCAAAAAATTCTTAGTATGTTCAATATTTGCAACTTTTTGCTTCTCAGTATCCTATAGATTTTGGGAAAGCATAGGATTTTTAACACCTAACTTTACTAATAGTATGCTAGTTGCTAGTGTTTTAGCAGGTATTGGAGTTGGTGTTGGTGCTGGAATAGTATTACGTGGTGGTGGTGCTTCTGGTGGAGATGATGTAATAGCCTTATTAGGTAATAAATTTACTCCTCTTAAGGTACAACATGTCTACATGTTAACAGATGCCATTGTTTTATTAATGTCTTTAGTTTATTTAGACTTTAAGCAAATATTCTTCTCAATAATAGCAGTATGTATAAGTGGTAAACTAATAAGCGTAATCTATGAATACAAAAATGATGGTATTGATACTAAAGATGAAAATAAAGAAGCTGAAGTTTTAGAGAAAAATGGTTCTCTTACAGTTTAATAATATATAGAATTTAAATTAAATAGTAAAAAGAGCATGTATTAATGTTTTAAACTTAATACATGCTCTTTTATATCTTCTATATTAAAATTTAACATATAGTATTATTTTAAATTTTTTAATTTCTATGTGTATTAAAATAATTTTAATTGTCAACTAGACCTTCATTATTTAAAAATTTACTATTTTAACTTTTTTCTCATCATTATTAATTCCTTTGGAATTTCATACCCTCTCTTATTATAAAAGGCTTCAGCTGTGCTTCCTTTCATAGTCCAAAAGTGAACTACTCCTACTTCCTTCTCCATAAGTATATTCTCTAAGGCATTTAAAAGTTTCTTTCCTGTTCCTTTCCCCTGTGAACTTGAATCCACAAAGAATTCCTTAACACAAAAATGCTCTCCATCATACCATTGCTCTAAATTTCCTAAAATAACCCCTTCTATTTTTTCATCATTTCTTAAAACAGCCCCCCTAAATCCTGGAGTTAAAACCACATCATTAAGTCTTTTTTTAGCATTTTTAAAATCCCAAGGTTCATTCCATGGTTCCTTACTAAAGGTTTTAACAAAAAGCTCAGCACATTCATTTAAGTCTTCTTTTTTAAACTCATATATATTACTCATAATTCTTATACTCCTATTATTTTAAAATTAAACTAGAATTAAATTAGGAGATGAGTTTCTTCATCCCCTAATTTAATTATTATTCTATAATTTATATATAATATTAAAGATTATATTTTTCTAATATTTCTTTTTTAAACTCTCCATTTTCATAGAAAAGTTCTCCATCTGCATATATTCTTCCACCATTTCTCATGTCACAAAGCATATCCCAATGAAGTGATGATCTATTTTTACCACCAGCCTCTGGCATAGAATCTCCTATAGCCATATGAACTGTTCCTCCTATTTTCTCATCAAATAGCATATTTCTAGTAAACTTCTTAATTCCATAGTTTGTACCTATAGCTACTTCTCCAAAGTGGCTTGCTCCTTCATCAGTTTCTAATAAAGCCTTTAATAAATCTTCTCCTTTTTTAGCTTTATATGAAACAACTTTACCATCTTTAACTTCAAGCTCTATACCCTCTATTTCCTTTCCTGCATAAATACCTGGGAATGAAAAAGTTATATGTCCATTTATCTTATTTTCAACTGGTGATGTAAATATTTCGCCATCTGGGAAGTTTACTCTACCATCACAATTTATCCACTTTCTTCCCTCTACTGAGACCTTAATATCAGTTCCTTCTGCTAAAATATGAAGTTCTTTTTTAGTATCTAAATATTTAACCCATCTTTCTTGCTCTTTGCTTACTCTATTCCATTCTGCCACAGGATCTTCATGGTCTAAAAGTCCTGCTCCATAAACAAAATCTTCATATTCACTAAAACTCATTGAAGCTTCCTGAGCATCTGCATATGTAGGAAATTGAGTTCCACACCATCTTAAAGAGCCATCTCCCATTCTTCCTGAATAGAATTTTCTCCATCCCTTTTCTCCAGCTCTGCTATCTTTTATTTTTTCTGAATCTATATTGCTAAAGGCCCTAGTATTCCTAGCTCCCCATGCACTTAACCAAACATCTGCCTTTTCAAGCATAGTTTCCATTATTAAATTTCCTGATAATAATTGATCCTTTGTAGAAAATTTAAGTCTTGCCTCCTTAGCTTCTTCTGATTCTAAAATATACTCAACATGAGCTCCTGCCTTAGTAGCTTCCTTTACTACCTCAGTAAGCCAAGGATTTGCAACCTCATTACAAGATACAAAAACAAAGTCTCCTTCCTTAACTCCTGTTGAATAATTTACAAGCAGTTTAGCTAACTTATTTAATCTTTGATCTGCCATACATATCCCTCCTAAACATACAAATTTATATATTTTAATTTTTGAACTCTATTTTAACTTACTATTTTTTATTAATAACAATAAATTTTTAAAACTAATTTTCTAATTTTCGCCTAATCTTTTTCTTTCTTTAATATTTAAATTTAAAAAATAAAAATTATAAGTAATAATGATTAAAGGTGCTAAAAGTGCCGTAATATTAGAGTAATTTTTATCATATATATTTTTTAAAAGTAGTATTGCCATTATTACAGAAAGAATAATATTTAATACAAATAATACCTTTATTCTCTTTTTAGATAAAATCTTTCCTTTAGCCAAACCTTTTTCTCTCTCCATAAAATCACCCATTTGTTTATATCTATTTCATAAGTTTTATCTATTAATTTTATTATACTCCTATAAAAATTTGGAAACTATATAAATATAAAAGAAGGTGGAAGAATTATTCCATCTTCTTTTATAAATCTATTCATATGTTAAATTATATTTCCCTTGTTTCATTCTTTAAGAATTCTTTTTCCTCTTCATCTAAATATGGTGCTAATAAATCATAAACCTTTTTATGATAATTATTTAGCCAAGCCTTTTCCTCTTCATTTAATAAGCTTATATCTAATCCTTCTAAGTCTATTGGACAAAGTGAAATAGTATCAAACTTATAAAATTCTCCAAACTCTTCTGAATAAATATCTTTAACAACTACCATTGTATTCTCTGTTCTTATTCCATGTTTTCCTTCTCTATAAACTCCAGGTTCATTAGTTATGATCATTCCTGGCTCTAAGGCAACCTTATTTGGTACTGGACTTATGCTTTGTGGTCCTTCATGAACATTTAAGAAAAATCCAACCCCATGACCTGTTCCACATTTATAATCAATTCCTTCATTCCATAATGGCTCTCTAGCTTTTATATCAAGGGCTGATCCAGTAGCTCCCTTTAAGAATTTAACTCTCATAAGTCCTATATGTCCTTTTAAAACTAGAGTATAATCTTTTCTCTCTTCCTCGGTTAATTCTCCTAAAACAAAAGTTCTTGTTATATCTGTAGTTCCATCTAGGTATTGTCCACCTGAATCTATTAATAAAAATCCTCTTGGTTCTAAAGTGTAATCACTCTCTTTAGTTGCTGAATAATGCATCATAGCACCATGTTCTTTATGCCCTGCTATGGTTTCAAAACTAATTCCTTTAAATAACTTATCTAAACTTCTAAGCTCTTCTAACTTATCTGAAGCTGATATTTCACTTATTTCTATCTTTCCAATGTTATCCTTAAGCCATTTCATAAACTTAACCATGGCTACTCCATCTCTTACTTGACACTTTCTTAAGTTATCTAATTCAACCTCATTCTTAATAGCCTTAAACTTAGTTGTTATGTTTCCAAATTCCACAATATTATTTTTATCCTTAATGCACTCGTATAAATAAGCACTTATCTTATTTGGATCAATTAAAATCTTTCCTTCTAAATTACCAATAGCATTTCCTATTTCCTCATATGATTTTAAAGTAACCCCTTCATTTAAAAGTTCTTCCTCAATTTTAGAAGTGAACTTTGATTTATCTACATAAAGATATGCTTCATTTTCTTTAACTAAGGCATAGCTTAAAACTACAGGATTGCATTTAACATCATTTCCTCTAATATTATAAAGCCAAGCTATATCATCTAAAGAAGCTATAATATAATTATTAGCGCCTAGCTTTTTCATTTCCTCTCTAACTTCTCTTAATTTTTCTCTCGCACTTTTTCCGCAGTACTTAACTTCATGTAAAAATGCCTTTTCCTTAGGAAGAGATGGTCTCTCTTTCCAAACCTCATCTAAAAGATCCTCATCTATTTTTATATTAAGATTATTTTCTTTCTCTAATTTTTTAAAATCTTTATATTCTCCTACGGAAAATACCTTTCCATCAAAAGCAATAGTTTCTCCTGCCTTTGCATTTTCTTTAAGCCATTCTAATAAGCTTGGCCATCCTGGAATTCTCATTTTAAACATTTCAATTCCAGAACCCTTTAACTCATCTAAAGCTTGTATGAAATATCTACCGTCAGTCCACAAAATCCCATTTTCTAAACCGACAAGTAAAGTTCCTGCTGACCCTGTAAAACCTGACATATATGCCCTGCCCCTGTAATGTTCGCACACATACTCACTTTGGTGAGCATCTTCACTAGGAATTATATAATAGTCAATTCCTTTATCCTTCATAATTTTTCTTAATTTTTCTAATCTTTCAGTCACCTTCATAATTATAGCCCCCTATTTTTTAATCTAAATTGCTAATTTGATTTAACTTTTCAAACCTCAATTTAATTTTCTGCTTTCAATAATAGTAACATAAAAATATTCTCCTAAAAATACCAATTAATAAAAATTAATTAACTTTATAAGTATAACTTATTAATGTTATTAATAAGTTCTCTTAAAAAATTACATAATTCCTTATAAAATTACAATATAAAACATATATATTGGCTACATTATGAAAAAATTGTAAATATACCTTTAAAAAAGGAATTATCTTATGTAAATCAATTATTTTTTTATTATAATGTAAGCATATTACATTTATTTTAATGTTTATAAAAAATAGATAAGAGAGATTCTTTATGAGAAAATTTTTAAAATCTGCTATAGAGTATTTAGCAAAAGATCTTGACTTGGACAAAGAATTATTAGAGCAAATTCAATATGTTGTAATTGTATTGACCTTTGAATTTATTAAATGTATTTCTGTAATTCTAATTGCTGGAATACTTGGATATTCCAAAGAGAGCTTAATAGTAATTCTTAGCATGTGCTTTATAAAGCCATTTATTGGTGGATATCATGAAGATAGCCAATTAAAATGTTTTATTGCAACATTAATTATTACAACAAGTATAATCATGCTTGTTACTTTTAACAAGCTAAATCTATTTAGCATTGTTATTTTAAATTTGTTTAGTATTTTTAGTATTTATAATAAAGCTCCAGTAATAGATAGTAGATTTCCATTGACTAAAGAACATTTAATTAAAAAAAATAAAATATTAAGTGTTACAAACTCAAGTATTCTTTTTTTAATAACCTTAATATTTTTCAAAATTTCATGGATTTCTCAAACAATAACGTGGACTTTATTAATACAAACATTACTATTATTTAATAAGTATAAAAGGGAGGATTCTTAAAATGAGAAAATCAATATTATCAATGTTAGCATTATTAACTACATTAACTATCAACGCTTCAACTACTTCTTTTGCTACTATAGGATTAGAAGAAATGCCTGAGTCTATGAAAAAATCTAGATAAAAATGAATAAAACTATATTTTTAGCTGATACGATAAACACTTTTTTACAATGTGTATTATTTATAAGCACAATAAATTTATGTAGTAAAGAAGATTGCAAAAAACCAAAGTCAAAGATGTTATTTTATATATTCCTTTTGTGGACAATGATATCACTAACAACTTTTTTTATGGGAAATTCCAGTGTTGCAACATTAATTCTTCATTTAGTAATGTTAATCATTGGAGGTCTAATATATAAAGATGATTTTTTAGCTGCTGCTATTGGATTTAGTTTGATTTATTCATTAATTGTTATAACCTTAATAATTTCATCTTTTCTATATAATGTCTTATCCCAAAATATATCATTAATAAATAAAAGTAATATATTTTTCATAACTATAATGTATTTTCCACAGTATATACTTGCCTTTTTAGTTTTATATAAAAAGAAAAGTATATACTCACTTTACAAAACCATAAAGTCTAGGAATAGCTCAATTATCTATTTAATACTCTTTACAATAGTACTAGACTTTATAGCTTCATTTAATGCTATTATTAATGCAAAGGATAATCCTATATTTACAGAAATAATATTAACTTTATTATTCATATTTATAATATTTATAATAATATATTTTTCTAACATAGAGAAAAAATCCAAAGAAATTGAACTACTAAATTCAAATTTAGAACAGAATATTAGCTCATTAAGAAAATTAAAACATGATTATGGCTCTCAAATTTCTTATTTATATGGATTACATCTTATGGGGAACTATGAGAAATTAGGAGAATTATTAAAAAACATAATTGATGGGAATGATAATATTATTAATAATATTGTTGTATCTAATGACACTTCAATTATATCAATGATAGTAAATACTATTAATTTAAAAGATATTACTGTATTTATAGATGAAAATGCTGATTTATTAGAGACCAATGTAAACGAATTAGATTTTCAACGTATAGTTTCTAATATATTAAGAAATTCTATTGAAGCTTTAGATGGTAGTGGTTCAATAAAAATTAATACTTATTATAGTTTTAATTATTTTGTGTTAAAAATCCAAAATAATGGTCCTGAAATTCCAGATAAAATATTAAATAAAATATTTGATAGTGGATTTACCACCAAAGAAAATAAAGAAAGTAATAATGGATTTGGACTAGCTATAGTAAAGGAGTTAGTAGAATCATATAATGGAAAAATTCAAGTAAGTAGTACTGATGAATTCACTGAATTTACAATATACTTACCTACAATAAAATAAGAAAAGAAACAGAGTTCTATCCTCTGTTTCTTTTTAAACTTTATTTTATAATTATATTAAGTTTTTTATTACTTTAATACCTTCTATGGTTTCATTTTTAATTCCACCTGGAAACTTTTCTTCAGTTTCAAATTCAAACCCTGCCCATCTATATAACCTAATTGCTTTATAACTCCAAGTCTGAGTTGGTATGTACATATCACAATCTCCTTCAATAGCTATCATAAGTTTAACCCCTTCTGAGATAAGAGCTTTTCCTAATCCTTTCCCTTGATATTCAGGCTTTACAGCAACCCACTCCATAAATGGATGTCTTCTTTCCCCTGTATATCTCCACCAAGCTGTAAATGTAGCAATTTTTTCTCCATTATTATTTTCTATAAATATAGTTCTTCTTTCTAGCTCATCTATATAAGGTAAATATTTGTTTTTAAAATATTCTTCTCCATCTTTAACATTTTCAAATTCCAGTACAGATTTTTCTATTTCTGCCCAAGCTTTTTCATCACCTTTTTTAAACTTAACAAATCTAAAACCCTCTGGTAAAGTTTCATCTTTTAATTCTCTTCCCTTTTCTCTCTTTAAAATTATTTTAAAAAATTCTATACTTTTATCTAACATTCTATCCCCTCCAGATAAACCATATAACCTATTTAAACTTAATTTTTATCCTTATAGCTACTAGACTACAAATAATTTATTATAAATTTCTATATTTAATTTTATCATTAAACTTATAATTTTAATATTACACTACTTTTTCATTCTTTATATCTAGATATTAATTGATCCAAAGAAAATAATAATTTAATTAAGTAAATACCTTTTCAACTTAGTATTTATATATTCACAGAAATCCCTATTAATTTGTAGATATTAATAGAGATATTATTTAACTCACTCATAAAAAGTATGACATATTCTTAATATTAAAACCACTATATATAAAAATTACAATTATGGTGGTTCTTCACTTTATGCTACAATATCTTATAATAGTATATGTAGTTAAGTTTTTTAATAAAAATATGGTGATTTATATGTAATACTTTATATGAGCATAATAATTTAGCTACAACTTATTAATTTAATGATTTAAGTTGAAATTAATTAGATTAAAGTAATAAAAGCTGTAATTAATTTGAGGTGTTTTAAAATGGATATATGTGTTAGACCTGTATGGGCTGAAATAGATTTAGATATAATAGCAAATAATATGAAAGAAATAAGAAACCTAGTTGGTGAAAAGGAAATAATAGCCGTTGTTAAGGCTAATGCTTATGGTCATGGAGCTTTAGACATAGCTTCCACTCTTTTAGAAAATGGTGCTTCTAGATTGGCAGTAGCTATAATCACAGAAGCTGATGAACTTAGGGATGCTGGAATAACTGCACCTATTATGATTTTAGGATATACTCCTATAAATTTCGCTGAAAATTTAATCAATAATGAAATTGAACAAACAGTTTATGATATGGAGTATGCTAAGGAATTATCTGACTTTGCCTTAAAGCTTGGCAAAAAAGCTAAAATACACATTGCAATAGATACAGGAATGGGCAGAATAGGTTTCCTTCCAAATGAAGAGGGATTAAATAAAGTTTTAGAAATATGCTCTTTACCTGGAGTTGAGGTAGTAGGCTTATTTACTCACTTCTCAACATCAGATGAAAAAGATAAAACTTATACTTATGAACAATTTTCAAAATTAATTGCTTTTAATAAAGCTTTAGAAGACAATGGAATACACATTCCTTTAAAACATGCTTCTAATAGTGGGGCTATTATGGATTTACCAGAAACTTATTTAGACGGAGTTAGATGTGGAATTATTTCTTATGGATACTATCCATCTGAAGAAGTAAAAAAAGAAAACTTAAAACTTAAACCAGCACTTACATTAAAAACTAATGTAGCCTTTGTTAAAGAGTTAGATGAAGATATGTATGTAAGCTACGGAAGAACTTATAAAACTGAAAAGAAAAGTAAAATTGCCACTCTTCCAATAGGATATGCTGATGGATATTCAAGACTTCTTAGTGGAAAAGCTAAAGTTATAATAAAGGGTCAATTTGCTAATGTTATAGGAAGAGTTTGTATGGATCAATGTATGATTGATGTAACTCATATAGAAGATGTTAAAATTGGTGATGAAGTAATTCTTTTAGGGGAAGAAAATGGATTAAAATTTGATGCTAATGATATGGCTGAAATTATGGGAACAATAAACTACGAAATACTTTGTATGATTAGCCACAGAGTTCCTAGAATATATAAAAAGAATAATGAAATAGTTAAGGTAAGAAACTATATTTAATAAAAATAGGATTGTATTAAAAGTTATTTTAATACAATCCTATTTATTTAGTCATTAAAATTTAAATAAACTATAACCTAATTTAATCATAATTATTTATAGCACTAATTTTTTATTTTGTTTTTTCCTTATCATTTAACACTATTATCATTCCTAAAATAGCAAACATCACACTAGTGGATGTAACAAAATCATCTGCAGACATCCATGGCATAAATGAAGTTAAGAAAACATATATTCCTGAAAAAATTAATCCTAAAATTGGACTTAATAAAATTATAATATACCCCATTAATCCTCTCCTATAATTAAACCTATTTTTCTAAAAATCTATTATTAAACAAGTTTTTTCTTTTTATTATATCTTTAAAATAATTAATTTCTGTTTAAATAAACCTACCCTATTATATATATGCTCCCTTAAAAAATAAAATTCTAATAAAAAACAAAAGAAGCTGTATAAATATAATTAAATAAATTAAACTTAATTGTACTTAGCTTTTTAATACAGCTTCTTTTCATATAAAAAATATAATTATTTAATTTTTATTTTATCTTTCAGTTCTTAAAGTTATGGATTCTTTTGAAGAAAGCTCTCCATTATTATATTTTGCTGCAATTTTAAAGTTATATATAGTATGTCTATTTAATCCTTTAAACTTATAAGTAGTCTCATCTTTTCCTAATTCAGCTACTTTTTTACCATCTTTATATAGTACGTATCCTTCTAATCCAAATGAATTTTCAGGTGCGCTCCACTGAACAGTTACATTTTTCTTTGAAATATTAGTTGCTTTAAAATCTCTAACTGGGCTTACTATAACTTCTGAGGAATCAATAGATTTTAAAGCTTCTTCTATTACAATCTTTAATTCACCTAAAACTTTATCCACATCTACTTTTAATGAATTTTCATCATTTTTAACTCTTTCAGCCTCTAAAATAGCATCTTCTAACTTTATTTTTATTCCTTCAAGATGATCAAATCCTTTAAGCTTTTCTAAAACATCATATGCTCTTTCTATCTCAGAATTTAATTCATCTTTATTAGGAACTTTTGAAAGTTCAAATTTAGCTTCTGCTTCAGTTAAATCAGAAATAGCCTTATTTATATTCTCTTCATTTGCACCTTCATTGTTTAATACTTCCTTAGCTTTATCTAAAGCTTTTCTAAGTTCTTCTATAGCATTAGGAATATATACTCCTTCTGCATTTTCTAATTTACTTTCTATTGAAGATATTATCTCTTCTAGTTGTGCTTTATCAATTACATTAACTGATTCAACGAAAGTATCTATAGCTTCTTTTAAAGTCCTTGTTATATTTCTAATATCTTCTAAGCTTGTAGAACTTTCAAAACCTTCCTCAGCAATTCTTATAGCTTCATTTAAAGCATCTACAGCTTCCTTAGGATACTGTCCATTTCCATTTCCCACTACTGCATTTTCTACTTTTTCCTTAGCTAAAAGTACCATTGATTTATATGCAGTTTCAGCACTTACAGCATCATAGTATGAATCTAATGTATTTTTTAACTCATCATAAGCTGTGTCTATTTCACTTTGTGAAACTTGCTTTTTATTATAAACTTCTTTAGCCTCATTATTTTCTAACTTTAGCTTTTGAATTTCTGCATTTACTATAGCTTTTTCATTATAGTTCATGCTATTCATAAGACTTGATAATATTTCATTTAGTAAAATATCAACATCACTTATTAAAGCTGCAAGTTTAGTTCTGTTTATTTGAACAAATCCTTTGTAGAATTCATTTAAGGCTGATTTTAAAGTACTCATAACTTCATTAGCCTCTTTTGAATTTATATCATTTCCTAAAGCTAATTTTGCCTCATTTATAGCATTTCCAAGGGATTCCTTAGCCTCTTCAGTATAGTTTCCAGCCATATCCCCAACTACTGCACTATTATATATATCTTCAACTACTCTTATATAAGAAGCGAGACTTGAAGTGGAATCTCCTTTATAAATTTTGATTTCTCCAATTTTAACATTCTCACTATTAAAATTAAATCTTACAAATCTTCCTATTTCGCCAGACTTTAATATATTAGAATATACAGCTTTATTCTCTTCATTGTTGTTCTCATCAACTATCTTTGTCCATTCTGTTCCATCATTAGAAATCTCTATAGAGTATTTTAATGGAGAACTTCCCTTACTTACTATATCTATTGAGGATATATCCTTTTCCTTACTTAAATCAAAAGTTACAGACTTTTCCTCTTCTTGCCTTGGAATCCAAAGAGTATTTTCATTTCCATCTCTTAAATTATTTACTTCAGCATTATTTGAAGTAGTCTCAACCTTAGTCTCATATTTCATAGCTAGGTTTTCTGGAATTGCAAATACATTTAATTCAGCAGCTGAAGCAAATCCTCCAACCCCTTCTAAAGCTACAAGTTTAACATGAGTTGCCTTTGTACTATTAAATTTTAATGTTTTTAAACTTCCACTATCCTCCCAATTTCCTTCAGATACTTTTCTAAAATCATTTCCATCCTCACTTACATGAAACTCATATTTAGTTATATTCCCATTTTTAGAACCACTTCTTGGTAAGTAAGTAAACTTATTAATTTCGTAACTTCCTCCAAGTTCTAAAGTAATACTTTGTGGTAAATTGTCTACAGGATTATATTTTGTATGCCATATAGTATTTTCCTTTCCATCAATAGCAAACTTAGCTAAGCCTTCATTTCCTACATCTGGATGCTCTGATGTTGCTGTAGCTTTCATATTTCCTTGTGGTAATGCTATGGAAGCTTGTTCAAATTTATTTATAGCCTCTTTGCTCATAGCTTTAATTTCTGCAATAGCTGCCCATGCTAAAGGATATTCTCCACCATCAGCTTTTCCTGTAATGGTAGCATGTATTTTACTTATTTCTTTTTTTACAGGAATATTATATGACTTTTTATTATCCTCTTTATTAGAAGTCATATCCAATACTGTTTCTCTATTTCCACTCTCATCTTCAACTTCCACTTTAAATTTGAATCTAAATCCTTCCTTTTCAAAATGAAGCTCTAAGAAGTCTACAAAACTATTTCCTTCTAAGTCAATTGTGGCATTAGCTGGCATAGCTCCATTATCACTTATCCAAAGGGAACTTAAATCTCCGTCTGTAATATTAGATAAAGGATTTCCACTTTGAGAATTAGAACCACTTACATTTTTATTCTCTGCTATATTTACATAGTTAGCTGGTTTTTCTTTTGACATGGCCTTTACTTCTGCAATAGCTGCCCAAGCCCCTGGATGTTGTCCACCTTCTGCTTTTCCTGTCATAGTAACATGAACTTTATTTATATCTTTTCCTACAGGTATTTTATATGATTTTTCATTATCTTCTTTATTTGAAGTCATATCTAATAAAGTTTCTTTATTTCCATTTGCATCTTCTACTTCTACTTTAAATTGGAATCTAAGTCCTGGCTTTTCAAAGTGAAGCTCTAAAAACTCAACATTTTCTGTTTCTTGTAAATCGATAGATGTAGTTGCTGGAGTTTGTCCATTATTACTAACCCAAAGAGAATTTAAATCTCCATCTGTAATATTAGCTAGTGGCTTTCCATTTTCAGCCTCTGCTCCAGTAACTGGTTTTCCTAAAGCAACGTTAGTATACTCATCTTCCTTTTCTTTTCCTCCATATACCATTATTTCTGCTAATTCTGGTATTTTATATGATGGACTTAGGTTTAAATCTACATTAGTTAATGAAACCTTAACCTTTTGAGCCTTTCCAGTAAAGTCAACCTTTTCAATGACTCCCTTACTAGAATAATCCTCAGATTTATCTGATACTGTTTTCCACTGTCCACTTTCATCCATAACCTCTACTTTATATGCTACAGCCCTATCACCAGCCTGATTTCTAAAAGCAAATTCTATTCCATCTACACTTTTAACCCCTTGTAAATCTACAGTTACACTTGCAGGATATCCCTCTTTATCAGCAACCCACATAGTTCCTGTATTTCCATCTGTAATATTAGTTAAAGGATTAGCTTCAGTTTCTCCATGAGTTTCACTACTTACAGGCTTTCCTAAAGCAATATTAACTCTTTCAACTGATTCATTTTCACCTAATATTTTATCCATATTAGTTACTGAATAACTTTCCATGGCTATCTTAGCAAGTTCTCCTAAGTTTTCATTAGAAGCTTCTGTAGGATAAAGCTTATCTGTATCACTCTTCTTGTTTACCCAGTCATACTCCATCTTAAACCAATCTATATTAGGGGCTTTAGCTCCTCCATCTAATTCAGCTTGTAATCCATTTATCCATTTTTCCCATCTAGCATAATAATAATCCTCAGTTAATCCTGACCATTGTCTATTAGAATAATCTTTAAGACCACCACCGTCAGCATTATTTCTTGAACCCCAAGTTGTTACTAAAGCTCTAGCATTAAACTCAAATAAGTCCTTAGTCCAATCATCAGCGTCCTTAAGCATAGTTCTAGCATCTTCAATCCAATTTCCTATTAAGAATTCAGGTCTAGTTGATAATACTCTCTCTTGAAGCTTTATAAGTTCTAAAAACTTTCCTGAAACAAATTTAAATTTCTCTCCATTTCCATTATTATAAGCATTACACATAACCTCATAATATTCTTGAGCTGAGTTAGCTAATAATTGTTTTAATATATCAGCAAAGTCATAAAGGAATGCATCACTATCTTTGAATTCATCATAGTTCTTTGCAAATATTTCAATAGCTTTTTCAAATTCACTCTTATCATAAACTATTTTTGAATGTCCCCAAGTTGAAGCACTTTTTATTCCAAAGCCAGGTCTTGCATTTATAATAGACTCAGCAGCACCTTGGTAATAATCATTTCTCTTTTTGTAAGCAGTATCTAATATAATATTCCAAGCATCTAAAATCTCTTTATTAGTCTTACCATATCTTCTTTCAATATAATCTTCAGTCCATGTTCTAAAGTTTATTTGATCTCTAGTCCAAGCCATGTCAAATAAAAGTTCATACGCTAAAGGATTTGTATTTATAGCCTCTGGTGTAATACCTATACCAACCATATGCTCTGAATTAGCTAAGGCTTTAGGAATTTCTGTTGCAAGTTTTTCTGGTGCTGCATCCATTCCCATTCTTCCCCCAAAGTTATGAAGCATATTCCAAATCCACGGTAAATCTCTTTCCTCTAATCTATTCCAGTCTGGACTTACCTCTGAGAAAAGATCTAATACCATAGCTTGGTCTTTTTTAGTTAATCCTTCTAACTTATTATTACTAGGATTTCCTTGCCAGTTTTGTATAACCCAAACTGCATCATTATCATGCTCTATCATCTTATTTTGAATTATTTCATATATCTTTCCATTATCTAAATCACCAGTATTTCCTCCCTCATGGAATGGATCTACTCCATAGAAGTTAGTTACATCTCCAAACACTTCTTTTTGCTTTTCATAGAAAACATCTGCAACATTTTGGAAATAATCTACCTCCCCTTCATTTACATATGTTTTAAGCATATCTGGTCTATCAAAGCCACACCATCCCCCTTGAGAAATAGTTTGTGCTTCTGGATTTTTTTCCTTAAAATCTCTTGGAACCATACCTGAGTATCCTTGAAGAACAGGATTTATTCCAAAACTTTGCATTCTATCATGCATTTTTCTTCCAAGCTCTGCTCTTTGCTCAAACCAATCATTAGGAAGTGGACCTCCAAATCCAGTCATATTTTGCATATAGAACCAAGCAAAATATGCAGGTCCCGAAATAAATTCTTTAACCTCTTCATCACTATATCCAAATTCATTTAAGGTTCTTCTTAAAACCTCTTCTTGTCCAATTATATCTAATACTAAGTTAACCCCATTCATAGCACACCAATCTAGGAATTCTTCATATTGATCCCAATCCCAGAAAGACATTGTATAAGAATAGGTACAAAAGTTTAATGCATATCTATACTCATATGGAGTATCTATAACTACTCTCTCCCCAACAGAAGGCATTGTTTCAGGCATTTTTAAATTAGATCCCATTATTGGATTGTAACTTACATTACAATAATTTTTTAAATAATAGTTAAATCCTGATGCTAAGGAAACACCATTATTACCTTTTATTAAAACCTTTCCATCTCTTGAATCAGAAACCTCAAAAACATCATTTCCATTTAATTGATCTCTTATTTCAAAAATAAACTTGTCCTTAAATTCTTCTCCTATTACTCTACCAACTAAATTCTTTATTTCATTTAAAGTCTTTTCATTGGCATAGGCAATATCACTATTAAACTTTTCATATTCAGTAGCCCAAGGGGTTTCACTAAAATTACTTGTAGCAATTTTCTTAATTTCCGGTAAACTCTCTCCTGTATTTTTACCAAATACATTTATTTCAGCTATATTCACCCTATCACTATTACTATTTTGAACTACATCAATTCTAATCTTTCCTGCCCTTACATTATCAATGGTATGCACATTACCATTACTATCTGATACATTATCATTATTTTTATATGCTATTTTATTAAAGTTTTCTCCATCTTCTGAAGCATATATATTATATTTATACACAGCTTCATCCTTATTAAATATTTCAATCTTTGATAATTCGTAAATTCCACCTAAGTCAACTTCTATCCATTTATAATCATTTGAAGATTCCCAATAGGTAGATAAATCACCATCTATGGCTAAATCAGCTGTATTGCCCTCAGTATTTCCCTTTGCAGTTACAGTAACCCCTTCTGTAATTTCAACACCAGTTGATGCCCTTACCTTAATTGCACTTGGATTAACTAATCCAAATACAAAAGTACTTGCTAAAACATAAGCCATTTGCTTTTTAAATTTTTTACTAAACAATTTAAAATCCCCTTCACTATAATATATTCAATAAAACTACTTTTTGTTGTGCTTTACTATTATATTAATATGTTTAGTAAATTAAAAAAATGTATGTTATTACAAAAAACTAGATGTTCCTACAAAAAATAACTAAATATTTAATTCTCATCTTAACTAAAATAAACAAAAAATATTTTTAATCTATAGTACTAAGCTTTTTTCATAAAAACTAAATTTTTAATCACTGCCACTTAATTAAAAGTAATAGCAAAAATTAAAGCTTATAGCTAAAACTTATTAAAATTAGCTACAAGCCCTAACTATTTAAATTAAAATATTTTATTATTTTTTAATTATTGTGGTCCCATATATGGGTTATTTCTAGTTTTATCTTTTCCAAGTTTTCTTGATTCCTTAGAGTATCCTATTTCATTAGCAGTTTCATTTTTCATTTTCTCTACTTCTTTTTTAGTTTTTTGACTAGTCTTTTTGTTATCTTTGCTGTTTTTATTATTTTTATGAGACAAAGTTAAACACTCCTTTCAAATTAATTTCTTAATTAGTATTTAACTTTAATAACTCATATATCCTTAAAACAACTTTCCAAAACTGCTTACTATTTCCTAAAAACCACTAGCACTTTACTTCCTCAAATTCATAATCCTTAGTTACATCATTTACCCATTTTCCGCTAATTACCCTATATACACTAGTAAGAGATTTTAATATTTCATCACATTTTATAACTAAGAATACTAAGGCAACTGGAAGTTCTAAAACAAAGGCTACAAAAAATCCACCTGGAATAGCAACAAGCCACATAAAAATAAGATCATTTATCAAGACAAACTTAGCATCTCCACCACCTCTAAGTACACCCATCATAAAATTACTTGCAAGAGATTGAAATACTATTATTCCTGAAGTTACAGTCATTATTTCCATAGCTATTAATTTTGTTGAATAAGATACATTATAGAAATTAACAACAAATGGTTTTATAAGTAAAATCATAAGTCCTGATATACATCCCATAACAACACTGAAAATCCCTATGCTATAAGCATATTCCTTTGCTTTTTCTTTTTTACCTTCTCCTATGGTATTTCCTATAATTACTGCTGTAGCATTAGACATACCAAAAATAAAAACTGTTACAAATTGATGTGCAACTCCATTTATACTATTAGCAGCCACAACCTCTGTTCCCATTCTACCAACTATTACAGATATCATAGAAGCTCCAATTGCCCAAAGTAATTCATTACATAAAACAGGAGTACATAATCCAACATAATCTTTTAAAATCTCTTTATCTAGCTTTAATAAATGTTCTATCTTAAGACCAATCTTTCTTTCATATATAAACATAAACACTAAAACTATTGAAAACTCAGTAATTCTAGCACAGATAGTAGCTATGGCAGCTCCTCTTATTCCAAGTTCAGGAGCACCTAAATTTCCAAATATAAAAATCCAGTTTAATATTGAATTTACCACTAAAGAAGCAGTATAAACTATAATTGATATACTAACAGTTTTTACTGAACGAAGCATCATTATTGTACAGTTTGTTATGGAATAGAACAAATATCCTATGCACACAATTCTTAAATAACTTGCTCCAAAATCTATAACAGCCTTATCAGTTGAGAAAATTCCCATAAAGTATTTTGGTAAAAATAATGCTATAAATATGAAAATACCAGTTATTAATAAACACACCCTATACATTATGGCCAAAATCTTATGAATTGTTTTAACATTTCCCTTTCCCCAATACTGAGAAATCATAATATTAGATCCCCCAGCTAGTCCAAACATTAAAATTGTAAGTACAAAAAATAAATTATTAGCTATAGAAACTGCTGATAGTTGAATTTCCCCCAAAGCTCCAACCATCAAAGTATCTACCATACTTACCATAAAGGTTATTAAATTTTGTACTGCTATTGGCAAAGCAATACTAAAAAGCAACTTATAAAATCTTTTGTCTCTAGTTATAATCATAATTAGCCCCCTTACTAAAAATATATTCCTATAAAAATCAATGTACATTATAGCATTCTGTACTAACTTATAATATGTGTTTAAATTTAGCAATATATAAATATTAAAGCAATTTTATTAATATTTTTATTTTTAAATTAATTCTTAATTAAAAAAAGCCCTAAGTTTTAAACTTAGAGCTTTAAAATCTAAACTAAATTATCATTTGCATAATAATAATTTCCATTTATAACTTCCATGTCTTTTAATTTTTCAGAATCAATATAAGTTCCTGGTATATAAGTATATTCTATTAGTTTGTTTTTCCCTAGCTTGTCAGAATATTTAGTAAAAGCTAGCATGTACACATCATTTATTTCTGAGGTGTATGTTTTTTCTGGTGCATAAGCATTCATCTCTTTAAAAAAATCGCTTACATCTTGGTATGGAGCTATTAAATAAACCTCATCCCATTCAAAAGCTATATTTTTATTTAAAGAAATTAAGTCTAGCTTTTTATCCTCTTCACCTTCTATAATACTTATAACTTCTTTGTTTAATGACTTATTTTCTCCAACATAGTCATTATGATACAACCCTAGATATACTATAGATATTAAAAATATTATTACTAAAGTTGTAATAGAGATAGCAACCTTTTTCTTCATACAGACCACCTCTCAAAAATAAAATTTCCTTTTAAAAAAAGTAAGATATATTTTACTATATCTTACTTTAATTTTACCACATATTACATGGTCATTATATACTTCAAAACAATTTAACATTATAACTACTTTTATAATTAAATTAATAATAATTTTATTTTCTTGCTTTTTGTATTTTAACTTTTTTACCCTTTATAGTAACTTCCTTAAAGCTTTTTAAAACTTTATCACCTTTTCCATTTAATATATCAACATAAGAGAAACCATCTTGAACATCTATTATTCCAATATCTTCTCCTGTTAAACCTGGTAAGTTACTAAAACATCCAACAATATCAAAGGCTCTTATTTTCTTTTTCTTTCCACCATTAACATGTATTTTAACTATATCACCATGAACTTCTTTCTTAGGTTTCTTACTCTCTTTTAATTGAACCTTTTGACTTTCCTTAAATATTTTTCTTCCAGCTTTAACTTCTTCATCAGAAGGAAGACTTGCTTTTCTTATTTCATATCCAATATATTCTTCAACATTCTCTAAATATTTCTTCTCATAATGATTTACAAAGGTAATAGCCTTTCCTTCTCTTCCTGCTCTACCGGTTCTTCCTATTCTATGAACATAGCTTTCTGTTTCCATTGGAACCTCATAGTTTATAACAAGTTCTATGCTATCTACGTGAATTCCTCTAGCCGCTATATCAGTACAAACTAAAACTTTAAAGTGCTTATCTCTAAAGTTTTCCATAACCTCAATACGCTTCTTTTGCTCCATATCCCCATGAAGCTCATTACAAGTTATTCCCTCATCCTTAAGCGTTTTATAAACAGACTTAACCTTATTTCTTGTATTACAAAATACTATAGCACTCTCTGGATGATAAGCATAAAGGCATTTCCATAAAGCTTTCCCCTTATTTTTCTCCTCTATTTCAATTGCACTTTCTTCTATTCTATCTCTATTGAATACTTTTGATTTAACCTCTAAAAGCATAGGATTTCTCATATACTCTTCACATATTTCCTCTATTTCCTTAGAAAATGTAGCAGAAAATAATGCAGTGGTTTTATTTAATCTTAATTCTCCTAATATGTCCTTTATTTGATCAATAAATCCCATTGAAAGCATTTTATCAGCTTCATCTATAACTACATAGTTAACTTCACTTAAGTCTAAAGTTCCTCTTTCCATATGATCAAATACTCTTCCTGGAGTTCCTACTACTATATGTACTCTTTGTTTAAGCTCTCTAATTTGCTCATTAAAAGGTTGTTTCCCAAATATAGCCGCACATCTAACCTTTTTTATTCTTCCTATATTAGAAAGTTCATCTTTAACTTGAATTGCCAACTCTCTAGTTGGTGTTAAAACTAGACACTGAACCTTTTTTTCTTCAATATTTATCTTTTCACAAACAGGTATTCCAAAACTTGCAGTTTTACCACTACCAGTTTGAGATTTAACTATTATATCTTCACCCTTTAATAATTTTGGAATAGAAGCTTCCTGAACCTCTGATGGATTTTTATATCCTAAATTATTAAGCGCTTTAATAATATCCTCACTTAAATTTAATTCATTAAATTTCATATATTGTTTTTATCTCCTTTTTTAAAACTTTATTAGTCTTCTTATAGTTATACCATATATTCATTTTTTCTACTAATTTTAATTTTTAAAATCCTAAGAAAATAAGATAACATTACATTTTTCTATATATCATAAAGAGGAAAACAGTCAAAATTCTTAAAATTTAAAAAAATAACATAATACTATGTTTTCTCCTTTATTAACTTATATATTTTAAAATATCTTATTATAAAGAATTTTCTTTATAATAAAAAAGTGAACACAAACAATATATTTTTTATTGCTTATGTTCACTTTAAACTATCTATTGTAAGTAAGTATTAAATTTTCTTTAATTCTTTATCTTCACTCTATCATTTTATAAATATAACTTTATAAAGTCATAAACTTTATTTTAAAAGTCTAACTACATTTTCAGTTGTTAATTCTAAATTTCTACTTCCTTCTTTTAAAGCTTCATCTAAAGTTGAAACTCCAGTCATTATACTAAATATACTCTTTATACCTATTTCATAAAGGCCTTCTATTCCCTCTCCAACTTTTCCTGAAAAGGCAATTGTAGAAACTCCATTCTCCTTAGCTACAGTAGCAACTCCCATTGGTGTTTTTCCGTATATAGTTTGATCATCTATACTTCCTTCACCAGTAAATACAAAGTCTGCTCCCTTTACCTTCTCAGCTAACTCTGTATGTTTTATTACAAGCTCTATACCTCTTTTTAATTCTCCACCTAATAGTAATAAAGCGGCACCTAATCCTCCAGCAGCACCAGAACCTTCTATGTGTGAAACTTCTTTTCCTAGGTCTTTTTTTATTACTGAAGCGTAATGAGCTAAATTATTGTCTAATTCTTTAACAATCTCTTTGGTTGCTCCCTTTTGAGGACCAAATACTGCTGAGGCTCCTTTTTCTCCTACTAATGGATTAGTTACATCACAAGCTACTTCTATTGATACTTCCTTTAGTCTTTCATCTAAAGAACTTAAATCAATACTTTCTATATCCTTTAATGCTCCTCCACCAAAGGCTATTTGATTTCCATCCTTGTCTAAAAGTTTTCCACCTAAAGCTTGAAGCATTCCACATCCTCCATCATTAGTGGCACTTCCACCTATTCCTATAACTAAGTGTTTTATTCCTTGATCTAATGCAGCCTTTATAAGCTCTCCAGTTCCAAAAGTTGTTGTTATTAAAGGATTTCTTTCTTCTCTCTTAACAAGTTGAATCCCTGAAGCACTAGCCATTTCTATAACAGCAGTCTTTCCATTACCTAAAACTCCATAAAAAGCTTCCACCTTGTTTCCTAAAGGTCCAGTAACATTTACTCTTTCTATTCTTCCAAAGGTAGCATGAACTAAGGCTTCTACAGTTCCCTCTCCACCGTCAGCCATTGGAACTTTTATGCATTCTGCATCTTTAAAGACCTTTTTAATTCCTCTTTCCATAGCATTACAAGCTTCCATTGAAGTCATACTTTCCTTAAATGAATCTGGTGCTAATACAAATTTCATCTTTATTTCCTCCTACTAGATTTTATCTTAACTTTTCATTTTAAAATTCACTGTGCTTTTACTAAAAACTCTATTTTAAATCATAATTCTTAAAAATTAATAAATTTCATACCAAGTTTAAATTAAACCTTATTAAAAATTTTCTTTATTATAAAGTAACAAAATATTTATACCTTAGCGATAATAACTATATAGTTAAAACTTTTCTTTATTTATTAAATAACTATTTTAATATTATTCCAAATATTATAGTTGATACAATTGTCATTGTTAATCCAACTAAAGATTCATATGGTATAAGTTTAAGTCTCTCTTTCATATCCATTGAAACGCTTCCACCAGTAGCGTGGAAGAAGCTTCCATGAGGTAAGTGATCTAAAACTGTAGCCCCAGCATGTATCATAGCTGCTGTAGCAAGTGGTGCCACTCCTAATTGAACAATTGTTGGTCCAAAGACTGATGTAGCCACCGCTGTTCCTGAAGTAGTAGAGGCAGTTGCCGCTGACATAAGTATTCCTGAAACTGGAGCTAACATAAAGCTTGGTAATCCTAAAGCGTTTATTCCACTTATAATAACATCCTTTAATCCTGAGTTAGCAATTATTCCCGCTAAAGTACCTGTACCTATTAAAAGTATAGCCACTCCACTCATCTTAGCTAGTCCATATGTTGCATATTTGTTAATATGCTTAATTTTTCCCATAGCTAGTATTCCGCATACTCCACCTACTGGTAAAGCTATTAATGGATCTATAGCAATGCCAGCTATTGGTCTTAACATTAATAAGATTATTGCTACTAATGGTCCAACCATGGCTGGTAAAAATCCTGGCATATCTGTTAACTCTTTCGTATGTTCATCAGATTCTACTAAAGAACCTTTTTGTTTTATTCTACTTGCTAATATACATGTAATTATAACTCCAAATATAGCTGGTACTATACCTGCTATCATAACATTAGTTAATGAAACTCCTAAATTATCTGCTGCCGCAATGGTATTTGGATTTGGAGACATTATATTTCCTGCCTTACCTCCACCAACCATGGCTAATAATATAGCTGGTTTACTTAAACCTGATTTGTGAGCTATTGCTAAAGCTATTGGAGATACTGTTATTACTGAAACGTCTACAAAAACTCCAACCATTGTTAAAACCATGGTAGCTATTGCTAAGGCTATAAGAGCTCTTGATTCTCCAATCTTCTCAACTATTGTCTCTGCAATCTTCGCTGCCGCTCCTGATTCAATTAATACCCCAGCTAGTACCCCTGCTGTAAGTATTCTAAGGATAGCAGGCATCATATTTTTGGCTCCATCCATCATTAAATTAACTGTCCCTGTTAGTCCTGCTCCACCAACAAGTCCACCTATTAAAGCTCCTAATATAAGTCCGTATGCTGGATGAACCTTTTTTATGATAAGAGTGATTGCAATAACTAATGCAATTACTGCACCTAAAGCTGTAACTGTTACATTCACAATAAATTCCTCCTTCTTATTAAACTCATTTATTCTTATTTATATTGACGATTTTCATTGTATAAGTTTTCATATTCAAAATCATTATTTAATATCACTAAAATAAAAAGGTTTTCTTTATGCAAACGCACAAAGAAAACCTTTTTTTATTTTAATTGACTTACTATATATGCAATCAAAAATTGAAATAAATCTAAATAATTATCAAAGCTTAAGCCTGTTATTTCTTCAATTCTCTCTAGTCTATAATTCAATGTATTTCTATGTATATGTAAGGATTCTGCGGTCTTTTTTCTCTCTCCACTATGCTTCATATAAGATATAAAGGTTTCTAATAATTCTTCTCCCATATTTTCCTCTAATATCTTGTTTTTAATAATTTTCCACTCCTCTTCATCTAAAAAATTATCTAAGTAACTAAAAACCTTTACTTTTTTATAATCATAAAAGAACTCATTTTTATATAATTTATTTCCTATGTCTACTGCTTCTACTGCCTCATTCATAGATTTTGATATAATTTTATGTTTTGAGCTTAATCCTATCTTAGAATTTGTGTCACTCATAATTTCCTTTAATTCTTTTAACCTCTTAAAGAACAAATTATTATCTAACAAAATTAAAACTATTCTATTTGAAGTTAAATTTATATAATACTCATCTTCTTTTATAAATCTTTTTATTTTTTTAATTATCTCCTTAAATTTATCTTTTTGAAACTCCAATACAAGTATTATTCTATCTAAGGAAATATCAATACCTACATTTGCTCCCCTTTGAATAAATTCTAAGTCATAGGCCTCTTTTGAATAAAGCCATTCATAAATAAACTCTTCTTTCAATCTTTCTTTAACTATATGTTTATTCAAAGTGTATTCTTGATTTATTAAAAGTTCAGCAGTAACAGTTACAAGTTGTGTAAATTGCCTAACATTTTTAGGATTTCCTGTTATACCAATAACCCCTATAGCTTTTTCTCTAAAAAATATTGGTGAATTAACTCCAGATTTCACCTTATCCTCATCTTTAAATATTTCAACCACCTTTTTTACCCTTAAGGCTTCTAAAGCTCCATTATGTATCATTCCTATTCTGCTTGAATCGCCACTACCTATTATTACTCCCTTATGATTCATTATGTTTACATTGTAAGGAATAACCTCCATCATTTTATTAACTATATTTTGAGCTAGCTCCCTATTTAACATTATATTTCGCTAAGTATATCCCCTGTTTATACTTAACTCCTCCTCTCTTTGAACCTCCCATAATTACACTTTGTATTATTCTATATAAGCTTAGATAAACTGATACTAGCAAAATATTTAAACATTTACAATACTTAAAATAAAAAAGGATATGTATCAAAACTAGATAATAAAACTTATAAAAAATATAATCTATTAATTCTCTTAATATACTTATAAGTTTTATTAAAAAATTATTTTGATACATACCATACTATTTTACATACAGTTATTTTCCTGCTTGCTATTATTTATTTTCTTAAGGGTAAAATATCCTATAAAGCTAATTTGTATATTTCAAGGATGTCCTCTGTGTTTAATTCTACAAAATGACCTACTGTATGCTCATCATTATCTGTGCATTTTTTAGCCATTTCTTCTAATCTATCTTCACCTATTTCTAACTCTTTTAAAGTTACTGGAAGATTTATTGATTTGAAGAATTCTTCAAGTTTCTTAATTCCTTCTAAGGCAACCTCTTCCTTAGTTTTATCTTCAACTTGAACATCAAATACTCTAGTAGCAAATTGGTTGAATCTATCTAAATCATGTTTATAAACAAACTTCATCCAAGCTGGGAATATAACAGCTAATCCTGCTCCGTGAGTAACATCATATATTCCACTTAATTCATGCTCTATATTATGTGATGCCCAATCTGTTTCTCTTCCTGTGCTTAAAAGATTATTATGTGCTATTGTTCCAGCCCACATAACCTCTGCAAAGCTATCATAGTCTTCCTTATTTTTTAATATCTTAGGAACATTATTTATTACTGTTTTCATTGTTCCCTCAATTAATCTATCTATAAGTTCAACATTCTTTGTATTTGTGAAATATCTTTCCATTAAATGTGCTAAAATATCTGCACTTCCTGATGCTATTTGATATTCTGGTAAAGTAAAGCATAGTTCTGGATTTAACATTGAAAATTTAGGATATAAAAGTGGTGATCCTGTTGATCTCTTATACCATCCATCTTCATTAGTTATAACAGTTCCTGAGCTTGATTCACTTCCTGCTGCTGGTATTGTTAATACTGTACCTAATGGTAAAGCTTTTTCTATTTTAATATTCTTAGTAAAGAAATCCCATACATCTCCATCATAAGGAACACCAAGAGCTATAGCTTTAGCTGAGTCAATAACACTTCCTCCTCCAACTGCAAGTATAAAATCAACTTTACTGTTTTTACAAAGTTCTATTCCCTTTTTAACTAAGCTTAATCTAGGATTAGGCTTAACTCCTCCAAGTTCTATTACATGTAATCCTGCTTTATTTAAAGAATCTAAAATTCTATCATATAACCCATTTTTTCTAATACTTCCTCCACCATAATGAAAAAGTACTTTACTAGCTCCTAAGCTTTTAATCTCTTCTCCAACAGAGGATTCAACCCCTCTACCAAAGTTAATTTTAGTAGGATTATAAAAAGTAAAATTATTCATTTAACTCACCCTTTCTCTTTTTTCCATATTATTTAAATTAATTACGTTTACAATATTATATATCACTTTTTATTTTAAGTAAAAGATTATATAAATATATTTTAAAAATCTAATTATGTTTAAAATATGTATATTCACATAAATTTAAAATAAAAACCAACAATATAATAAGAAAATATTGAAATATACATTTTAAAGTATATAATATATTTAAATTATTCTTATGAGAGGTGATTAATTTGATAAATCATAAAGGAACAAAATGCATTTCAACGGAAAGAATAACTCTTAGACCTTTTTGTTATGATGATGCTGAAAATATGTTTAAAAACTGGGTAAACGATTCTGAAGTTACAAAATATCTGTCTTGGACTCCTCACGGAAATTTAAATGTGACTAAGGAATGCTTAGATAATTGGATTAAAGCCTATGAGTCTGATGAAAACTATAACTGGGCAATAACCTTAAAAGAAAATCCAAATGAGGTTATTGGAAGTATTGGTGCAGTATTTATTGATAATTATTTAGAACAAGCTCACATAGGTTATTGTCTTAGCAAAAAATATTGGAATAAAGGAATAGTAAGTGAATCTTTAAAGGAAGTTCTTTCTTATTTATTTCAATGTGGTTTCACAAGAATAGAAGCAATACACCATGTTCTTAATCCTGCTTCTGGACAAGTTATGAAAAAATGTGGCATGAAATTTGAGGGCATACTTAGAAAAGCTAGAAAGGATAATAAAGGTGAATTTTTTGATATAGCTCAATATGCTCTATTAAAAACAGATTTAGAGTAAGTACTATAAAATTTCAGTAATACAATTTTTAATCAAACAAAAAAGACAACCCTCCCTCAAAGGTTGCCTTTTTCTTATACCTAATTTCCCCCTTGGCAAGCTATGCTTACCATTTTCTTTAAGTAATAAGAAGTGTTTCTTTTAATTCCCTTATTGTCTGTTAGTATTATCTTCTATATAAATATTACTTAAATTCTTAATTATATTTTAAAGCTTAAAGTTCTATAAAAGTTTTAATATGCTTTAAATACTTAATTACTTTAATGTTACTTTTAAAGTATGAACCTCAAATGGTTTAAATGTAAGGTGCATTGTTTCTTTGTTTAATTCTTTTCCATCTATGCTATCTTCTATTAAGTTAACCATTTCTACCTTTTCATATGGAACATTTATATTAACTTTAGCCTTAGCATCTTCTCCATGACACTCATATAATCTGATTATCATTTGGTCACCATCTTCAGCTTTTTTAATTGTATCAATTATTACATTTTCACAATCTATTGAAGCCATTGCTTCTTTAACTAGGTTTTCACCTAAGTTTTCACTATAAATTACTTGTATTGGAGCATTAACTTCATGAGCTTCATGAACAACATTTCCTTCAATATAGTCTCCTCTGTGTGGAAATAAACAATAAGTAAATTCATGCTCTCCTCTATCAGCATTTGGATCTGGATATCCTGGACTTCTTAATAGATTTAAGTCTATCTTAGTTTCTGAAACATTGTGTCCATACTTAGAATCATTTATTAAAGCAACTCCATAATCCCTTTGTGATAAATCTATCCATCTTTGAGCACATATTTCACCCTTAGCCATATCCCATGAAGTATTTCCATGAGTAGGTCTCTTTATTGTACCAAATTGTATTTCACAATCTGCCTCTCTAGTATAAACATTAGTATTGAAAGATGTTCTAAGCATCTTACCATCTTCTTTCCAATCAACCTTTGTTTTAAAGTCGATTCTCTTACTTCCTTCTAAAATGCTTATTTCTTGTACTAAAGTAGAATCTCCATATTTATAGTTTTGCTTAATAGTTGCCTTTGGTCCATCTACAATAACTTCTGATTTTACTAACTCAAAAATTTCAGATGGTCTATCTTCATAAACTCCTGAGAAATCCCAAGCATCTCCATTATCTTCATAAACTCTAAGTTCATTTCCTTTTTCATCTCTTAAGACTTCTTTATTTAATTCTTTATCAAAAATTCTTGCAATTGTTCCATTTTCATTAAACTCAACTTTAACTAATCCATTTTCTAAGTTAGTTTCTGAAACTTTTAAAGTTGAAATTTCACAATATGGCTCAATTTCTTCTTTTTTAATTATTTCTCCACTTAAAGAGTTTAAGTTAACTCTTGTCCATCTATCATAAAGCTTAATCCACTTTTCTCTACTCCATGATAAAGAGTTTACTAATATAGCTCCCTCTTCTTTACTATCTGCACTTTCTAAAATATCTCTATATAACTTTTCAGTCATTCCTTCTACCTTAGCAAGCATCTTTTCATAGACTTTTACTGACTCGTCATAAACTCTGCATATGGATGATCCTGGTAAAATATCATGGAATTGATATAAAAGAACTTCCTTCCAAACTTTTTCTATTTCATCTTGAGGATATTCTCCCTTTCCTAAAACTTTAGCTTGCATTGCTGCTAACTCTAAGTTCTTAAGAGCTATTTCCATCTTTCTATTATATTTTTTATTCTTACCATGTGTAGTGTAAGTTCCTTGGTGTTTCTCTAAATATAACTCTCCACTCCACACACTGTATTTATCTATATCTTTTTCTATTCTCTTAAAGAAATTGCTTGAAGGTTCTTGCTTAACAGGAGCTATTCCATTTATATTTCTTTCTCTTTTTAATCTCTCTAAATGCTCTTCTCCTGGGCCACCGCCTCCATCACCAATTCCAAATAGCATTAAGCATTCATCTGATAAGCCTTTATCTAAGAAAGCTTTCTCTGATTTAGCAACAGCCCTTGGTGCAGCTGAACTATTATAAGTTCCCTCTGGTGGCATGTGTGATAATACTCTACTTCCATCTAATCCTTCCCATACAAAGGTATGATGTGGGAATTGGTTATGATTGTTCCATGATAATTTAATTGTCATGAAATAATCTACACCACTCTTTTTAAGAATTTGTGGAAGAGCTGCTGAATATCCAAATACGTCTGGAAGCCATAAAGTATCCATCTCTTTTTTAAATTCTTCTCTAAAGTATCTCTTTCCATATAATAATTGTCTTACTAAAGATTCTCCTGATGGAACATTAGTATCTGGTTCAACCCACATACCTCCTTGAGCTTCCCATCTTCCTTCTTCTATTTTTTCTTTAATTCTTTCATATAAATCTGGATAGTATTCCTTCATCCACTGATAAAGTTGAGGTTGGCTTGCTCCAAATACATACTCAGGATATTTTTCCATATTAGCTAAAACTGTTGAATATGTTCTAGCTCCCTTTCTTATAGTTTCCCTTATTGGCCATAACCAAGCTAAATCTATATGAGCATGTCCAATAGCTGACACTGAAAGTGAAGGATCTCCACCTTTTTTATCTAATTCTTTCTTTAAGATTTCTCTAGCTTTTTTAACTTCTTCTTCATTTAGGATTGTAACTTCTTGTTGAGTAACAACTCCGTCCTTTAAGAAATCACATCCACTCATTCCAGTTTTAATACTTAATACCTTTGATGCTTCATAAAGAGCATTTAATATAGTATGATATCTAGTACTATCTTCTGGTAATTGATTCATAAGTTCATGTAAAACTTCTACATCATAATAAAGAGCCTTTACTTCTTCATTACAAGTTGCAATATAAGCTTCCTTTACAATTCCATTATCTCTATATTTACCAAACAAATCGTTACATGCACAATCTGCCCATATATCTATAACTTCTCCACCTTCAGCTCTCTCAAACATAGGAACCTCTCTCTTACCTGGCATTCCTAGGCTTAAATCAAACTCTGAGTTTAAAGTTGTAAGCCCTCTCATAGGATTTCCATTTTTATCTACCACAAAGGCTTCTCCACTTATATCTATTAAAAGGACAATCTTTTCTCCTTCATAACTTTTAGGTACTTCTCCCTTAAAGTTAAACCAACCACAGTCCCAAAGTTCTCCCCAAGACTCTCCTATAATTCCTTTTTTATGCTCTCCAGTTAGTCTATTTTCATAACTTACTGGCTCCTTAGTTATATACATATCTATTTCTAAAGGCGCAACCACATTGTATATTGCCTTTTCTAGCTTTTCACACAAACCGTTTACAATATTTTTGCGTTCATTTATCTGAAATAACATTCATCTCACTCCTTGATAAATTTAAAAATAATAAAATAAATCTTTAGAATCCTACCTTAATAATTAAATTAATGGGCTTCTTTTCTTTCGATTCATCTAAATTCTCTATTTTAAAGATATCTTATAAGCAATTAAGTGTAAAGTGGACAAATATTAGTTTTATAGTTCATATTTTTAATAATTGAAATTCAATTTAAAATCTCTTCAATTATAATTTTAACTTTTAAATTTAGATTGTATTTTTAACAGTTTAATTTCTATATTCTTTAAATAACTAAAATTAAATTCAAATAAAACTTTTTAATTTTATATTTTAAACTTTTCTTCTAAAAATAATTTCTATCCTAGAAATAAAAAAGGTATAAAATAAATAAGACCAAGGATAGGAAGAAATCTTAAAACCTAAACCTTGATCTCAATTTATTTAAAAAGGATTAAAATAAATCTTTTATAGGTAATATGCTAATTTGCGGAAGAAGTTAATTCTATAAAACAATATAATTTAATCCTTATTAAATACTATAATTAGAATTTATCGCAAACTAGTTCAAAGTATGCTTTTGGATGATGACAAACAGGACACTTTTCTGGTGCTACTGTTGATTCTAAAATAAATCCACAGTTTTGACATCTCCATAATTGTTTTTCATCTTTTTTAAATATTTCACCATTCTTTAATAGATTATATAATTCTAAATATCTTTCTTCATGGTGCTTTTCTATTTCTCCTACTTTTTCTAATATGAATGCTATTTCATTAAAACCTTCTTCTCTTGCTTCCTTAGCAAACTCAGCATACATATCTGTCCATTCATAGTTTTCTCCACCAGCTGCATCCTTTAGATTATCTAAAGTTTCTCCAACTGTACCATCATTTAAAAACTTAAACCAAATCTTTGCATGAGCCATCTCATTATGAGCAGTTTCTTCAAAGATATCAGCTATCTTATTATATCCTTCTCTTCTAGCTTTCTCTGCATAGAAAGTATATTTATTTCTAGCTTGTGACTCTCCAGCAAAGGCTGTTAAAAGATTCTTTTCTGTTTTACTTCCTTTTAAATTCATGAACTCCACCTCAAATTTTAATTTTATAGTCTATCGATCTTATTTCTAATAAACATCAATACAATTTAATTTTTCCCTTTTTGAGGTTTTATATTCTAAATTTAAAGTTAAAATTTTTAGCTAAAATAAAACAAAGTTCTCATTACTAAATACATAGTAAGGTTGAATTAAAAAATCTATAAATAAAATTAAATATTTTCTATAAATAATTTATCTAATTGTTTTTCACTTGAAAATCCTAAATCTTTTAAAGCCTTGTCTATAGCATTTAGGACATATGTTATATCTTCTATATTTGCATTTTCTCCCATATGTCCAATTCTTAATAATTTGTCTTCATATTTATCTAAAGATGTTGACATTAGTACATTATATTTTTTATTTAGATGGTTTCTTAAATTTAAAGCCCCTATTTCTTCTGGTATTTCCACAGCTGTAACTGTATTTGAATATCCATTTTTTAAGAATAAATCTAGCCCATATTCTTTTACCGCCTTTCTAGTTGCTTCCCCAATTTTTCTATGTCTTTCAATAACTTTTTCTTTTCCTTCCTCTAGAATGTTATCTATAGCAACCCTAAGAGAAATAATATCACTTGTTGGCATTGTATATGGGAACCACTTATCTTTGTAATAATTTTTCCATATATTCAAATTGCAATAAAAACCTACAATAGGTGTTTCTCTATTTTCCATAACCTTTCTTGCATCATCACTTATACTAACCATAGTAAGTCCTGGCTCTGCTGAAAAGGCCTTTTGAGATCCACCTAAGGCTATATCAATTTGCCATTTATCCACCTTAAATTCTTCTCCTACCATAGCTGATACAGAATCAACAACTGTCAAAATTCCATAACTCTTAAGTAATGGACAAATTTTATCAACAGGATTTAATACTCCCGTTGGAGTATCACAATGAACAACTGTGGCATATTTAAAATCATTATTCTTCTCTAAAAACTTAGATAAATCTTCAACATCAATCTCTTTAGTATAATCTCCTGAAAAATAAGTTACTTCTCCCCCATACATGGTTACAAAACCATCAAACCATCTTCCATATAAGCCATTATCAATTACTAAAACCTTATCTCCTTTTTCAGTTAAGGATGCACAGGCAGCTTCTAATCCTAAAATTCCTTCTCCAGAAAGTATATAGCAATCATTTTTAGTATTTATAATTTCTCCAAATCTATCACAAGTTTCCTTATAAAACTCAACAAAATCCACATCAACATCTGGATTTGTAGTTTTTAAAGCTCTTGCTCTTCTTACATTCTCTCTTAAATTAGTAGGACCTGGTGTATAAATAGTTTTATTACAATTCATAATTCATTCCTCCAAACACTCTCATTTTTCTCTTTTATAAAAAAATAACATAAATATTAAAAATCACCAATAGAATCGATACAATTTAAAATTTAAAAGGGATGTATATAAAAGTAACTATTCAATAAAATTCAAAAGTAAAAAGTTTTATGCCTTTGGCAAGAACACCCGTGATTTCAATCATGGGATGAATTGCCACGACATATGCCAAAAGTATAAACCGTATAACACTTGCAAATAAGTTATATTTTCGTTTAAAATACAGAAGAAAAGTATTGTTTGGTGATGTGGATAAATCTCTTAAAGAAATAATATTAAAAATAGCAAATGATAA